>Ga0307988_1000078_pt1 | contig 81104 bp, 85 predicted proteins | sample EllFjometagen183_FD_203166 | JGI IMG/M metagenome (GOLD analysis project Ga0307988, IMG submission 203166) | Marine microbial communities from Ellis Fjord, Antarctic Ocean - #183 | ecosystem: Environmental > Aquatic > Marine > Unclassified | place: Southern Ocean | collected 2014-10-08 | reverse complement strand
AATAAAATCCATTTTTCAATAATAAATTCAAATTTAAAAAACTTTAAAGGCTGTCGCATTATTGCAACAGCCTTACAATTTTCATAAACTAGCACCATTTTTTAACGTCTGATACAAAAGACAGGTTATATACAAACACAGGGTTGTTTTTTAATTTCATATCATAAAAAATACCCGGATAAAATCCGGGCTAAAACACTCAATTGACTTTTATTCTATTGTCCATATAAACCATTTCCAGGCAACCATATCAAAAGCCATTGATACTTTAAAATGGTTTATTCCATTATCAAACATTGCATCGTCAATAGGAAACCCTTCTTCATCTTTAACTAGTTCTATGTTCATAAGAACATCAAAAACCAGTCTGTTCTTTGCGTCCTGATCAAGAGAAGTTTCGCTATCCATTACTCGCACTTCAAATTCAGTTACTTCCATGAAATCAATATTCTCAAATTTTTCCCCATAACGGGCTATCATTATGTCATCCCTGTTATTGAATATATCTTTCTCATAATGTTCAAGGTATGCTGCGAAATATGCCTTGTCGTTTATATCTGATACCCATTCATTGAGTCTACTTTTAAAATACTCTGTATCCGTATGCTTCTTTAATTGAAAAATAATTGTATTTTTATCTCCAACTAAAACCCAACTGTTTAAACTATCTATTTCCAGTTGCGAAATTTCATCATCTTTTTCACTGATAAGTTTTTGCATCTCACTAATCTGGATTTTCAAATCGGTATTTTGTTTATTTGCATCTTTATAATCATCATAAAGATTCTGAAAAGACTGTTGACTTGTTTCTTCTTTATTTTCAAGTGATTCAATGTCCTGTTTCTTTGATGAATTATCCCAAAGAAGGTAATTGACACCTATCAAAATTACAAATAATATTATGCTTGCAGTTACTACCGCGGCTTTTTTCATGGATACCTCCGCACCGGCGCATAACGCACCAGCCAGTCATTATTTTATCATATAGGGGGATTTTGGCAAACGCTCGAAAAGTTTATGGGTATTTCTCCATATAATCTCACATAAATCCTCGAAGCTAATTTCATGTATTTCTGCCATTTTCATAACCGTAAATTTTACATAATCAGGAATATTCCTTTTTCCACGCATTGGTTCCGGTGACATATATGGACAATCTGTTTCAGCAAGTATTCTATCAAGAGGAACCGCTTTAACCGCCTCTACAGTTTTTCGGGCATTTTTGAAAGTAATTACTCCTGTAAATGAAACATAAAGCCCTAATTCAATTATTGTCTTGACCATTTCAGCACTGCCGGAATAGCAATGGAAAACTCCTTTTAAATCTTTTGTTTTCTCGACCTTAAGAATATCAATACTATCTTTATGGGCATCTCGGTCATGTATTATTATTGGAAATCCAAGCTCTCCAGCAAGTCGAATCTGTTTTGCATATACTACTTTTTGAATGTCTCTGGGTGAGTTATCATAGTAGTAATCCAATCCTATTTCACCGATTGCTACAGTATTTGGATCTTTGGCTATTTCTCTGAGTTGTTTTTCAATGTCATCTGTATAAGTATTGGCATCATGCGGATGGATACCGCATGCATTAAATATAAAATCATATTTTTGAGCAAGTTCTAAAGATGTGTAACAAGACTCGATGTCTGCTCCAACATTGACGATTCTATGCACCCCATTTTCCTTAAAACTTGCAATTATATCATCTCTGTCTTTATCAAATTGTTTATTATCCAAGTGTGCATGACTGTCAAATAACATATAAAACTCACAAACTTATAAGTTTTCTACCGGCTAATTTCTACTTTTTAACCCTTTAACAGACCCCAGGCATATTGAGGGGTTAAAAAAGAGCGCCCGTGGGCGCTCTTTGGATATTATTTTAATGCGATTACGGCTTCTGCCTTTTTGGCAATATCTTTACCTGTGAGTTCATATTCTTTCATCAATAGGGGCGGTTTACCGCTTTTCCCAAATTTATCCTGTGTTCCGATTCTTAGAACGTGTACCGGATAGGATGATGCAAGGCTTTCACAAACAGCACTTCCAAGCCCGCCTATAATATTATGCTCTTCTGCAGTTACAATTGCGCCGGTTTCCCGTGCAGCTTTTTCAATAATTGCATCATCAAGCGGCTTTATTGTATGTATATTAATAACTCTTGCCGATATCCCTTTTTCTTTCAATATATCATAAGCTATTATTGCTTCATGAACCATAAGCCCTGTAGCTATGATTGTGACATCAGAGCCTTCTCTTATCTGAACTCCTTTACCCCATTCGAATTCATAGGTTTCATCAAATATAACAGGAACAGCCAGTCTACCCAGTCTAAGATAAACCGGGCCTTCGTATTCAATGGCAGCTTTTACTGCAAGACGTGTTTCAACTGCATCAGCAGGGCTGATTACAGTCATGTTTGGTAAAACTCTCATATTAGATATATCTTCAAGCATCTGATGACTTGCGCCATCTTCACCAACCGATATGCCTGCATGGGTTGCGCCAATTTTAACGTTGAGTTTTGGGTAACAAATAGAATTTCTAACCTGCTCACATGCTCGCCCTGCTGCAAATATTGCAAATGTACTGGCAAATGGGATTTTTCCGCATGTAGCCATACCTGCTGCGGCACACATCATATTAGCTTCTGCAATACCCATATTAAAAAATCTTTCAGGATATTTAGCCTGGAAGCCTGCTGTCTTTGTTGATTTAGATAAATCCGCATCAAAAACCACTATTTTCTCATTTACGCCAAACTCTACTAACGCATCTCCGTAAGCTTGTCTTGTTGCAATTTTTTCAGCCATTATTTTGTCTCCAGTTCTGCCATAACTTCTTCGAGCTCCTTCATGGCCAATTTATATTCGTCTTCATTTGGGGCCTTACCGTGCCATCCATAATCGCCTTCCATATAAGAAACACCTTTGCCCTTAATGGTTTCAGCTACAATTACCGTTGGTTTTCCTTTTGTATTCTTTGCCTGCTCAACTGCTGCTTCAATTGCTTCAAAATCATGTCCGTCAACAGATATGACATTCCAGCAAAAGGCTTTAAATTTTTCAACTACTGATTCCGGACACATAATATCTGAGATATTTCCATCAATCTGTAGTCCGTTATGATCAAGAAATGCAGTAAGATTGTCCAAGTCGTAATGTGCTGCTGACATAAATGCTTCCCAAACCTGTCCTTCTTCAATCTCTCCGTCGCCTAATAGCGCAAAAACTCTGTAATCTTTCTTATCAAGTTTTCCCGCAAGAGCCATTCCGACAGCTGCTGAGATACCCTGCCCAAGAGAACCGGTTGACATATCAACTCCGGGAACATCTTTCATGCTTGGGTGCCCCTGAAGATAACTGTCTATGCTCCGAAACCCCGTAAGGTCTTCTTCAGGAATAAATCCGCGCACTGCAAGTGCCGCATAAAGACCGGGCGCACAGTGTCCTTTTGAAAGGACGAACCTATCTCTGTCAGCCCATTTAGGATTAGCCGGGTCTATCTTCATCTCTTTCATAAAGAGATATGTGAAAATTTCAGCACTTCCAAGGGATCCGCCCGGGTGTCCGCTTGATGCACTATAAACTTCAGTTACTATGTGTTTTCTTATTCTTGTTGCTTTTTTCTTTAAATCCAAAAGCGTCTGTTTATCCATGTTTTTTCTCCTGCTATATTTCATTCCTACCAAGTATACATTCAGCTGATTTTGTTGTCAAAACCCTGAAAACCCTCTCCTAGAACTTCATGAACATTTGTAACCACAACAAATGCCTCAGGATCAGATTCTTTTACAATTCGTTTAATATCAGGAATATATTTAGCTCGTGCAATACAAAAAAGTATTTCTTTACTGTCACCTGTATATTTTCCGGTTCCCTGCAATCCTGTAAGTCCTCTTCCCAGCTCTTCAATAATCCTTTTTGAGATTAACTCACTCTGTGTGGAAATAATAAATGCCCCTTTGGCAACGCTAAACCCCTCTAAAATTGAATCTATAACTTTTGAGGTCACAAGCACCGCAATTATTGCATATAACACAAGCATCAGGCTTTGGAAATATAAACCAGCCAGAATTACAATTATTACATCAAAAATCATAACTGCCTGACCCATGGTTACATTTATTCCACTTCTTCTTAGAAGTTCAGCCATAAGGTCTGTACCGCCTGTCGTCGCATTCATCCTGAATATCAATCCCATTCCCACTCCTACGATCAAGCCTCCGAAAAATGCAAACAGTATTAAATCTGTTTCAGCTCCATTTAGTAAATATTCACCAAGATTTCTTAGATAAGGGGCTGTAACATCAATGATAACCGACATGACAATGGTCGCATAAAGTGTTCTTAGCATAAACCGCCAACCAAGTTTAATTATGCCTGCAATGAATAGTGGAAGGTTTAGCAAAAGAATAATTACACCTAATGGTAAAAATCCCTCAATCATATAGTTTATGATTGTAGCAAGACCGGTTATTCCACCCGGAGCGATTTTATAGGGATAAAGAAAAATATTGATTCCTGCAGCTACTAAGCCGGAGCCAATAGCTATTGAAAAATATCGACCTACTGCTTTCATAAATTTTTTATATTTCATAATTCCTCCCGTTCTAATTCTGCAAGATATTTTTTTAGTTCATCGCGGCTTATTAAGTTTAAGCCTGATGTTTCGATTTCAAGTGCTTTATTTATGAAATCTATTGCATCACTTTTTTTGTTTTCTTTTTCTATAATTTTAGCCATAAAATAAAGAGCATCAGAGGTTGCTTTCATATCATGGTACAGTGTTCTGAACATTTTTTTGGCATCTCTGTCTTGACCTGTACGACAATAGGAAATAACCATGTTTGATAAAATATCTCTATTAGATTGGTTTATTTTAAATGCTATTTCATTATATTTACGGGCGGCTGAAGTTTCAGCTTTAAGATTCATCAACTTTCCCTTTACATATAGAATTGCTTCATCTGCACCTTTTCTGTCCTTATCTTCCAGATATTTAAGTCCGGAATCCGGACTTTCGCTATTTTTCCATAATATTAGAGCATTAACTGCTTCCCATTTTGCTTTTTCTGAATAAGAAAGGCTATCCTTATTTATTCTATTTAATATATCACCGGCATCTTTTATATTCCCATTTATCATCTCAACATATGAATGAAATATGTGTATACTTATGGGAGCAAAAGGTAATTTCACAGCTATCCTTATTTTCCTTAAAGCTTTTTTATATTGGTCAAGTTTTAATGCTAAATTTGAATTTATTGCCATCAACCTGGTTAATCCCGGAAATGCGAGTATCAAACCCAGACCCACACCAAAAAATATTGGATATAGTGACAAAAACATATACGCCATGGACCCACCAAGCAGAATCAATAGAGCAGGGATAAATATTAACCCGATAAAAGCTCCATATGATTTATAATTGAAATAAATCGCTTTTTTACCGTACATGGCAATCTCCTAATGTTATTTTATTTTTATATCTTTATGTTTAATTAATGAAAGAATTGTTTCTTCACATGTCAGTGCTTTTTTATAATATTTGATAGCTTTCTTCATATTGCCGGTTTTCTCATATGCATACCCACAGTAATACCATCCATCAATATTGGCCAAACTTTTTTTCACAAGAATGCCTGCTACTTTCGCGGCTCTCTCATACTCTTCTGCTTTACAATAGATTGTTATTAAATTTTCTAAAATAGGAGCATTTTTATCATTGTATCTATATGCCTCTTCATTAAATTCTCTCGCCTTATTCATATCGTCTGTCGCAAGTATCATTTTCCCAAGAACACCATAGTATGAAGATGTTCTCAGAGTTTCATCCATATGCTTCAGTCTTTGTATTGCACCTACCAGGTTACCGTCTTCTTTCCAACGGAGCACAGCCTCACATATTGCTCTTTGCATAGTAACTGTGTCAACATCCGGGGCAGTGGACGATTCAGCAAGCACTTCACGGGCTGACTGGAATTTTCCGGCTAGAATCATAGCGTAAGCATATGAAACTCTGACTTTACTCTCAGATTTGTTTGTCTTATATGCTTTTTCGTAATATTGAATTGCCTTTGTTAATTTTCCTTTTAAATATTTTCCCTTACCAAAATAGGAATAGAATTTGTCGCGTTCACTTACAAAACGGTAAACAATGTACGCAAAAAGTATAAATAAGCCTTCAACAAGTTCTCCTGTAAGGATTATAAATACTACAAATACGGGTAATACCCAATTCAACATGCGTGCATAAAAGTTGTTTTTCATTTCTTCTCCTGTCTATAGATCCTGTTCTTGGCTTAGTGTTTTTATCCCGGCCACTTATCCCAGAACTTTTTGCGTCCTTCTGCCGTAACCAGCTTTCCTATTTCATCACGGGTTGCCCCTGCGTCAAACATTTCTTTCGCATTAACGGCAGCTTCGTGAAAAGCCTTAACTTTCGGTATTGTTGCCGCATCATGCATAAGTTTTGTTACATGTGTAAAAACTTTATTTGCTCCGTCTTCTACCGCTTTATAAACCCAATCCCTTACATCCTGCGGGCTTAAATCTCTAAAGTGGAATGACCCCATTCTCCATCCAAATGGAACACGGCAATTATCTCTTATTAGTATAGGATTTAATTTATGAGATATTGAGGGATCAAAAAATGTTATTTTAGCTTTTTCAAGATACTTCATCGTTTTATATGTATGATCCTCAGTATGCATAAATCTTTTTCCAGAAGAATAGCCTCTATAATACATTTCCCAATACGGCAAAACAAAATCTTCAAATTTATCAGGCGGAATCAATGACGCAATATCATCGCACATTGCACCTTCATCAGGATTGAATTCGGGTTGTCCGTTTATTCTTCTATAGAATTTCATATATTCAACTATGTTCAATGTAACAAGCGTTAAAAACTCATGTAATTTTTCAGGATTATCATACAAATCGTAAAAAACATCCATATCTCTAAGTTCATAGGCAGTGGTTAAAGGACCTTCATATCCCATACTCCAGTTAACTTGTTTACCCGGATATGCTTCACGGAGTTTTTCTCTGTAATCAATAAAGAATTTGCCGACCGGGGTCATTTCTTTGAACTCCATATTATTCTTAAGAATTTCTATCCATTCATCAAGACTCTTGTGCTGATGCTCATAATTAACTTCGCCTTCACCATCCGGAAAGACCAATGGAACACCTAGAAAATTAATATGTCCATATGAAACCGCCGGGGTCGCCATACCTGCAGGAGTTAAAAAATCCCCAAACATTTCTTTAACTTGATTAAAATATTTTGGTTTAAATGCCTCTATACCGGCTGATGGATTTTTATTGTATTCACTAAGGCTGATACCTGCTAATTCAAGATATGAATATACTGACGAACCAATACTCCAGGTGAGGCCCGCTTCTTCTCTAGCTGTCTCATAATTTACTTTAAACATATCAAATCCTCCACATTCCAATTCTACCATGGAAAAAGCACCTTTACCCTAAAAACATTCTATCCTCGCATGCCAAATTTACAAAAATCCCCCAGGGGGTTTTTGTAAATTTGTATAAAAAAAGCGGGGAAATTTCCCCGCTTTTCTTTGTTTTTAAAGACTGATTATGGCATCACGAGCTGGTCACCTATGTGAATCATATTTGGATCTGCAATAGTACCCATATTCAATTCATATATTATCTGCCATGTTGTACCATTAGCTGTTGCAATTGCTGAAAGTGTATCACCAGCAACTACTACATAAACATCGCCTGACGGAACTACAGGGTCTGTAGTTAAGCCTTGGTATCCTGAATCAATTACCATAACTCTGTTTTCTCTAGTCGGAGCTATTATGCCTCTGGCCGAAATATAACTTATAACTGCTTCGTCCAGTGCATCAAACTCGTTTACAGTATCAACATCAAGCATCCCGTATCCATCTCCTCCGGCTGCCATGAAATCATTAGTAGCTAAAATATATTCAACTTCAGGATCCATCGGTACTCCGCCGATTAAGATATCCACGATTCTGTCTCCTGCAGGTCGTGATACATCAATTGTAAATGTCATACCACCGACATGAGGAAACATACCTGCGGCATCAGGATATGCTGCTGTTCCATGTTCTAGAGCTTCTTTTATAACAGCACCCGTAACACTCTTAGTAATAATATAGTTACCAAATGGAAGAACAGTTATTATTTCTCCCTTTGTTATATAACCGGGATCAATACTTGCTCTTATGCCACCTCCGTTTGTCAGCGCACAATCAGCTCCTGTTTCTTCAAGCATTGCATTAGTTATGAGGTTCCCCAGATTAGTTTCTCCTGTTCGAACATAGTCGCGTTCTCCCATAAGTTCAAATGGAACACGTCCCACTTCTTCAGATAAGATTTCTTCATGAGCCGCTTGAATTCCAGCAATTATTGCAGCAACGCCCGGATCTTCAACTGTATCAGATGCATCATCTTTCGTTATTAGAGAAGCAACTGCGGTAACAACATCGCCTTCGACAGTAACTGTTACTACCCCAAGATTCTTGTCATAAGATCCTGTGCTTGCAATAAGCGTGTCTCCTACCATCATACCTTCCGAAAGAGTTGTATGGCTATGCCCGTCTATTATAATGTCAATTCCTTCAACTTCTTCTGCAACTCTTATGCTTGTATCAGTACTTGCTTCATCAACACCAAGATGTGCCAGTGCAACAATAACATCAACAGAGCCTTCCAATTCGGCTACCATTCTTGTTGCTGTTATAACCGGATCTTCAAAAGTAAGACCGGCTACATTATCGGGATGAGTTTTATAGGTTGTTTCAGGAGTACAAAGTCCAAACACACCGACTTTTACTCCATTTACAGTAAAAATCTGGCTTTCTGTAAGGATAGCATTTCCATAAGCGTTAAGAACATTTGCTCCAAGGATATTGAAATTAGCCATATTATCAAGCTCCAGCAATCTCTCATACCCATAATTAAAATCATGATTTCCTGCAGTCATAATGTCATAACCTACTTCATTCATAACTTCAATCATACTTGCACCCTCTTCAAGAGTAGAAAATGTTTGTCCGTGGACTGCATCTCCTGCATCCATCAAAAGCACCCCTGGATTTGCTGCTTTATATTCATCCACAAGTGTTTTAAGCTTAGCTAACCCCATACCATCATACTTGCCTTCTAACACCCTTGAATGCATGTCATTGGTGTGAAGGATTGAAAACGTGACTGCTGCAGATGCTGTAGCTGGTATAAAAAACGCTACAAGTAAAGAAACCGTCAGTAAAACCGCTAAAATCTTTCTTTTCAAAATATCATCCCCTTTATTAAATTTTAAAACTTATGATGTCGAACTATATACCATATATTATACTCCTTTTTGATAATTTAATAAATCAATTTAATAAAATTGTGTGTTTTTGAATATAAAACGACTACTGAGTATTGCGAATTTCAAATTGAGAATTAGGTGTTCAAAAAAGTCTCAGGTAAATTTAAATTATTACTCTGAGACAAGCTTATGTTGTGCTCTTAATATAATGCTTTTTATTGATTAATTATTAATCTCTGCTCCGGCGCATTGCTTCAAAAATATTGCGCTGTTCTCCGGTTAGCCTGCTTTCAAGAAAATTTCTTTCTTTTCTTTTATGCTTCTTGTTTGAATGCCTATTTTTTGATTCCAGTACCTCTGTTTTTAATTCTGCAGGGGTCATCCGGAATCCGCCCTTCTGAAGTATGGTTTTTTGTTCCAGGTAATCACCTGTGGCAACCCGAATCATTTTTCCAGCGCCATAATTTTTAACAAATCGTTCTATGAAATTATCTGCCGTTTGGTTTTCTTTGGTATAAATAACCTTAATATTATCGTGAATATCAAGACTACCCAAACCATCTTTAACTTTATAGGCGTCAAATACAACTACCATTCTGCTACCCGAGTATCCTTGGTAATCAGAAAGAATATCTAAAAGTTTAATCCTAGACTCTTCGAGAGACAGTGTATCAAGGTCAAAAATATCATCCCATGAATTAATTATGTTATATCCATCGATGATAAGATATTCCTTCATCCCAGTGTCCTTTGTTTTAACACTTCAAAAAGAACAATCGCTGCAGCATTTGACGCATTCAGTGAAGCCATTTTTCCAGCCATGGGTATATTTACATTGAAATCGCAGTTCTCTCTGACAAGACGACTCATTCCTTTTCCTTCACTGCCAATAACAACTCCAATCGGTCCTTTTAAATTCGCTTCATAATATTTAGAGTCCCCTGTCATATCAGTACCGGCAATCCATAATCCTTTTTCCTTGAGTTCCATGATTGTTTTTGTAATGTTTGTAACACGAGCGATAGGAACATGCATAAGTGCTCCTGCACTGGCTTTTACCGCTATAGATGAAACAGGTGCTGCTCCGTGCTTATGAACTATAATCCCATGCGCTCCACAGGCTTCAGCTGATCTGGCAATGGCCCCAAAATTATGAACATCTTCGATTCCATCTAAAATAACTATAAAAGCATCTTCACCTTTATCAGCAGCAATCTTTAAAATCTCTCTAAGGGCAAAGAATTTAATAGGTGATATATTAGCAACTACACCCTGATGGTTTTTTGCGGGTATCAGAGCATCCAATTTTACAGGCGATACTTCCTTTACAGGAATCCCCTGTTTTTTAGCCTTAGCTGCAATTGCCCTTATAATTCCTTCACCAGAACCCCTTGCAATCATAATGCTATTTATATCAGTATTTGATTTTAATGCTTCCATAACCGGATTACGTCCGGCAATCAGTGTGTTTTCTTCATTCATTCTTTTTCACCAGCTGCTTTATTTAAAATTTCCAGCAGTCTGTTCCCGTCTTTCATTAAATATAAATAACCAAGCAGGGTTTCAAATGCTGTCGCAAATGAATAATCTGCCGGGTCTGCATTTTTAGGTATTGAACCCATATTCGCATTCCTGCCTCTTTTTGCTATCTGTAATTCTGTATCATTTAATATACCAAGTATGCGCTCGTAGGCTTCTCTTTGCTTTGCCGCTTTTACATATCCAACCGCACTATTGTGAAGACGCCCTGTGTTTCTAATTCCCTGGGAGATTAACATACCTCTGATATATAGGTCATATACAGCATCCCCGATAAATGCTAGTGCAGGTGCCGATATCTGGTCGGGACGCTCAAATTTAAGTCCTTCCAGCAATTCAAATTCACTCATTTTTGGGATCCTTCCGGGTCTTTTTTCTTAAAGCTCAACTTGTTTTCCGTTCCATTTACAAGCCTTCCAATATTAGCTTTGTGTCTGTATATAGCAAGTGCCGCCAAAAACAACATAAATATTATAAAAGCTACGGAATGTCCAAGCGCCAAAGCCACAACCGGAACTGCAACTGAGGCAATAATTGAGCCAAGTGAAACAAGCCTGAAGACAGCAACTATAATAATAAAAAGCGCCAGAACTATAAGCCCGATTTTCCAGTCAAGCATAAAAATTACTGTTGCTGTTGTAAGTATTCCTTTTCCACCTTTAAACCCGAAATACACCGGCCAGTTATGACCTATAACAGCAAATGTTCCTGCCATAACGCCATACAATTCTCCAAGAGAACTTTCTCCGGACCATTTCTTTAATAATACTCCGATTAGAACAGCAATTACACCTTTAAGAATGTCTCCTGCCAGCACCATCAGAGCTGCTTTTTTGCCAAGAACCCTAAGGGTATTTGTAAGCCCTGCATTTTTACTGCCCTGTGTCCTTACATCGGTTCCATAAAACTTACCGACTAATATTGATGAATTAGCCGAACCTATAGCATAACCAATAACTGCGCATAATATAAATAGAACTATTGACATATTATTTGTCCCTTTTCCTTTCTCTTACGAAAAACTTTAATGGAGTCCCGTAAAAACCAAAAGCTTCTCTGAGTTGGTTTTCAATATACCTCTGATAAGAAAAGTGTAGCAGATCCTTACTGTTTACAAACAAAACAAATGTAGGTGGTTTTATTGATGCCTGAGTAATATAGAAAATTTTCAAACGTTTACCCTTGTCAGAAGGCGGCTGAACCATTGCCATAGCATCATTAAGAATGTCATTTAGAATTCCTGTCGGCACCCTTATACAACAGCTGTTAAAAACAGCCTCCAGCATTTCATACAGTCCTTCAACTCGTTTTCCTGTCTTTGCAGATATAGTAGTTATAGGAGCATATTGCATGAATGCCAGTTTTTCTTTTGTTTGGTCAGTAAACTTTTTATGTGTACTGTTCTCTTTTTCAATCAAGTCCCACTTATTTATTGCAACAATAATTCCCTTACCCTCTTCATGGGCATATCCGGCGATTTTAGTATCCTGCTCTGTTACACCGTCTTTTGCATCAATCATTACGATGCATACATCGGCTCTTTCTACTGCGGTCCATGATCTTAAAATGCTGTATTTTTCAATCCTGTTATATATTTTACTTTTACGTCTGATTCCCGCAGTATCTATAAATATATATTTTGTCCCTTTATACTCAACAGGAGTATCCAATGCGTCGCGTGTTGTTCCGGGTATGTCGCTGACTATTGCCCGTTCTTCCCCAAGAAATCTATTTAATAGTGAAGATTTTCCTGCATTAGGTTTTCCTATTATTGCTACATGGATTACACTATCATCTTCTTCATCTGAAGCTTCATCATCAAAATGCTCATAGATTGCATCAAGCAACTCGCCCATACCTAGGCCATGAAGAGATGAAACAGGGAATATTTCACCAATTCCCAGATTATAAAATTCATAGACCTCTGCCGGCACATCACCAACCTGGTCAACTTTATTTACTGCAATTAAAACTGGTTTACCGGATTTTTGAAGTATCTGAGCAACTTCCATATCAGCCGCGGTAACACCGCTTTTTATGTCAGTCATAAGAACTATAATATCTGCTGTTTCTATTGCAATTTCAGCCTGAACCCGCATCTGCTGAAGTATCTTATCATCAGAAAACGGTTCAATTCCTCCGGTGTCTATTACCGTAAACTCTCTGCTACGCCATTCTGCTGTAGCATAAATTCTATCGCGTGTAACACCCGGGGTGTCCTCCACGATAGCTATACGCTTTCCTACTATATAATTAAAAAATGCGGATTTCCCCACATTGGGCCGTCCTACAACCGCCACTATTGGTTTAGACATCCATTTCCCTCCCGGTTACTTTATCAATAAAATCATAGCCCGAAACATACACGGGTGTTACCTTAACCCCAAGCAATTCGGACATTTCTTCAGGGGTTGTGTTATCAAGGAATATATCCTCATCTGCTTTAAGCATTACCCCCGGAACTAGTATCTCATCGACCGTTTCTATACCCCGTAATGAATTGATTATATCATTACCGGTAATCAAACCTGCCACGGTTACAGTTTCACCAAAAAAATTGTTTTTAACTTTATGCACATTAACTTTCACATTGCTGATTTTCTCTTCAGTCATCGCTGCAATATTTTTCATAAATTCAAATGCTGCTACCCCTGTAACAACTGTTACTGTACGTTCTTCCTTCAGATCAATAATTTCCGACGACAGAGCAGATTCAACCTCATCTTTAAATGACGTCATAAGACCTACACCATTTTCAATCTGAGGATATCCATCATAATAATTTGGCGGAGGCGTTTCCCGTTTTGCCATCACATAAAATTCATCTGCAACATAAACAAAATTACAACCGTTCTTTTCTTTGTAATTTTTTTGAACAGCTTCCACCATATCTATAACTTCTTCTGATGATGTTTTATCAAATGGTATAAGTTCACAAAGATGCTGCCTGTATTTTGTAAGACCTACCGGAACAACAGACAGGCTGTTGATATGAGGATAAAAAGCACTTAACTCAGTAATAGTTCTGGCCAGTTCTTCGCCGTCATTATACCCTCTTACTAGTACAATCTGGCAATTCATTTTAATTTTTTTATTTGCAAGGAATGTGATTTTTTCAACTATATCTCCTGCAAATTTATTATTCATCATCCTAACTCTAAGTTCAGGATTCACTGTATGTACTGATATATTTATTGGAGACAAGTGCAGACGGGCAAGTCGTTTCAACTCATCCATCCCTGTATTTGTTAATGTAACGTAATTACCATGAAGCATCGAAAGACGTGCATCATCATCTTTAAAATACAAAGTTTCACGCATTCCGGTCGGCAGCTGATCAATAAAACAGAATATACACTTATTTGTGCAGCTTTTTTGTCCATCAATTAAATCATCTTGGAAACTAAGCCCGATATCTTCGTATTCTTCTTTATATATTCGAAGTCGTTCGAGTCCACCGTTGCTTTTCTTAACTTTGAGTCTTATGCGGTGATTACTCATAGAATAATGATAATCGAATATATCTTTCAACGCTTTCCCATTTATCGATACAACAATATCGCCCTCAGCCAATCCGGCCTCCCAGGCGATGCTGTTAGTTTCAACATCCATTATCTTTGCGCCGTTTCTCATAAACCATTCCTATACCGGTCATTTCGACCTGCTTTTAAAATCATATACCATTATATCTTAAAACCCTAAAAAGTGCCTTATACGCTTTTTTCTGTCATACACTGCTATCCTTGTCATATTATGGCGGAAAATTAGCTTTTATGTTCTGACGGTGGTAATTTTCTGCCAGGCAGGGCTTCGAAGCGTTTCCGCCTGGCGCAGAAAATTTTCTCTCAGGCGAAGTTTGTAAGAGTATTATCGAACATCGTTTATTTTTATAAACAGGAGAGATAATACTCGTAGCAAACAAAGCAATTCTGACCAGTTAATACAAGCAGTGTCGGGATAGCAAATGAAGCTATATCTCGGCACAAAATTAGCCTTGTCAGATGATGGGAGAAAATTAACCAGCCAGTGAGTGTCGTGTATACATGATACATACGCGATAAGGTTAATCGTACAAAACGATGTAAATCTGCCATTTCTATATAGAAAAACCGCCGATTGAATAAAATCCTTAATCGGTGGTTTATGCTAACATTGTCATATTATGGCGAGAAATTAATCCGTCAGAAGCTATTCAGCAGTTTTTTCTACTACTTCTTTTCCATTATAATATCCGCATTCTGTACATACCTTGTGCTGTTCCTTCAAAGCATGGCACTGTGAACATTTTACCAGATTGGGAGCCGTGAGCTTCCAGTTAGCTTTTCTTTTATCTCTTCTGGTTTTTGATACTTTCCTTTTTGGTACTGCCATTTAAAACACCTCCTGCCCTATTGGTTAAAGTAATCCTTTAATTTTTCCATTTTTTTGTTTATATTTTCATCATGCTTTTCACATGAACATTGTGTCTCGTTTAAGTTAATCCCGCAAACCTCACAAAGTCCTTTACAATTCTCACTGCAAAGAATCACTCCGGGGAAACTTAACAATATATTATCTATGAGGGGCACTGTCAGGTCTATATATCCACCTTGATACAAATAGTCATCTGTATTGTCCTTATCAATGGCCATGTGCATGAACGTATCATCAATTACAATGTCAAAATCATCCTCAGTGTCTGCAAGGCATCGCCCGCATTGTGCAGTGTAACTGCCTGTAACCTTGCCTTTTACGGCTATGGTTCCCTCCATATATTCAATTTTCAAATCCGCGTGGACCTTTTCACCCAGTTCAATTCCGGTTATGCTCGTTTCAAGAGTCTCAGTTAAAACATCTCTGGAAACCTCTAAATATGCACCGTTTATCCCTGCTATATCAGTAATATCTATGCGCATATGCATCCCCTTTCAAAAACCGTCAAGTGCTATTATACTTTTATGGTTTATGTATGTCAAGAAATAACGCTTTACATGGGAAGCAACAGGTTTATCCTGTCAATTCACTATGATGGAAGATTTAAAATTCTAGTTACCTCAAGGGCTATTTCCATTTCTTCATTGGTGGGGATTACAAGTACTCTCACCTTTGAATCATCTACACTTATATCCATTTCACGGCCTGTATCTGATATGTTTTTCAATGGATCACATTTCACTCCGAGAAAATCCATGTCATCCGTAACTAGCTTTCTAACAAGATTATTATTTTCACCGATACCGGCAGTAAAAATTATTGCATCAGCTCCGTTCATAATTCCTATATATTCAGCTACATATTTCTTAACTCTGTACGCAAAAACTTCAATTGCGAGAGCCGCTCGCTCATTGCCTTCATTTGAAGCCCTTAGCAAATCCCTGAAATCACTGCTGATACCTGATATTCCCAAAACACCGGATTTTCTATTTAAAAATTTTGTTGTCTCTTCAATTGTCATATCTTCTTTATCCATTATAAAAGATATTATTGCAGGGTCTATACTACCGCTTCTCGTTCCCATGGCAAGACCTGATAAAGGCGTAAAACCCATGCTGGTATCTATTGACTGCCCGTATTTTACAGCACATATGCTTGCTCCGTTACCCAGGTGGCAGGATACAAGTTTCAATTCCTCCAGTGGTTTCCCAAGCATAACCGCAGCTCGCTTTGTAACGAACCTATGACTTGTACCATGGAAGCCATATTTTCTTATTCCATATTTTTCATATAGTTCATATGGAAGGGCATAAACAAATGCTTTTGCAGGCATTGTCTGGTGAAAAGCTGTATCAAAAACACCAATCATCGGAATGTCCGGCATTTCCTGACGGCAAGCTTCAATACCCATTATATTTGCAGGATTATGAATTGGCGCAAGGTCAATACATTCTCTGAGCACTTCAAGAACGTTATCATCAATTAGTGTTGATTGATTAAAAGCTTCACCACCGTGTACCACTCTGTGTCCAATGGCTTTAATTTCATCCATGGATTCAATTACGCCATTTTCACTGTCTGTCAGAAGGGTGAGCATTGCATCAATAGCTTCAACATGGTTATGCAAAGAGAGAACGGCTTCTTGAACAATGCCGTCTGCACGCGAGTATTTGTGAACACTGTCCTCAAATCCTATTCTTTCGCATAATCCCTTTGCCAGCATACTTAAATCCTTAATATCAATTAGCTGATATTTTAAAGATGAACTGCCGGCGTTGATAACCAGTACCTTCATTATTTATTTCTCCATGTTCTGAGCCTGTACGGCTGTTATTGCTACAACTCCTGTGATGTCTTCTGCACTGCAGCCCCTTGATAAATCATTTACAGGACTTGCAATTCCCTGTAGTAATGGTCCATAGGCTTCAGCATTTGCCAGTCTCTGTGTAAGTTTATATCCAATATTTCCGGAGTTAAGATCCGGGAATATAAGTACGTTTGCTTTTCCGGCATATTTGCTGCCGGGCGCTTTTTTTTGTCCAACGGATTCAATTATTGCCGCATCAAGTTGGAATTCACCGTCAATTGCCAGCTTTGGAGCTTTGCCTTGTGCCAGTTTTAATGCTTCAACCACTTTATCTGTTGAGGCACTTTGTGCACTTCCATATGTTGAATAAGAAAGCATTCCGACAACTGGCTCGGTACCTACAAGACTTTTAAATGAACCTGCTGTTGAAATTGCGATTTCTGAAAGCTGCTGGGCATCAGGTTCTTCAATCAAACCACAGTCGCCGTAAGCAAATGTTCCATTATCTCCATATTCACAATTGGGAACACACATTATAAAAAAAGACGAAACAAGTTTTGTACCAGGCGCAGTTCTTAAAATCTGCAATGCCGGTCTTAGTGTATTAGCTGTAGAGTTTATTGCTCCTGCAACCATACCATCGGCCATTTTCATTTTAACCATCATTATTCCGAAAACTAGTGGATTCAGAAGTGAGGCAGTCGCTTTTTTTACTGTCATACCTTTGTGTTTTCTTAGTTCAACAAGTTTATCAATAAAACTATCCATTTTTTCAAACTTATCGACTTCAATTATAGTTGCTTTGGAAATATCGAGAGAGTTATCTGCTGCATCGCTTTCAATCTGCACCTTATTGCCAATTAAAACAATATTTGCAATTTTCTTATCAAGAACATCCGCTGCTGCTGCAATAATTCTTATATCTGTAGTTTCAGGTAATATTATAGTCTTTAAATCACTTTTTGCCTTTTTAATCATTGTATCGAGAAAACCCATATTCCTATCCTTCCTTCTGCTAAAAAACGCTTAATCATTATACATAAATCATATTATTTAAACAATGTTAAATTTATTACATTTTCATTACTATTTTAACGTTTCAAGTTTTTCCCTAAGTATTTTACTAACCATCTGTGGATTTGCCTTACCTCTTGTTTCTTTCATGACCTGTCCCATAAGGAATCCCATTGCTTTTTGTTTTCCCCCAAGATAATCTTCAATAGACTTTGGGTTTGTTTCAATAATTTTATCTACAACTTGTTCTAATTCCCCGGTATCACTGACAACTTCCAGATCCTTTTCTTTAACAATCTCCTGAGGGGTTTTGCCAGACTTAAACATCTCTGCAAATACTTTCTTTGCAATATTATTGCTTATAGTTCCCTTTTCAATAAGCTTGATAAGGGAATGAAGTCTATCTCCATTAAATGGAATGTCCTCTGTATCAACTTCTTTCATAAGCCTCATAAGATCACCCATTATCCAGTTGGACGCACTTTTTGCATCTGCACCTGCCACAACTGCCTGATCAAAGAAATCAGAAGTTTTAACTGAAACAGTAATCAATTTTGCATCATATTCCGGAATACCTAGATCCTCTGTATACCGTACAAATCTTTCATGGGGTAGTTCCGGAAGAGATTCTTTGTATGTTTTTATAATATCTTCACTAAGTTCAATGGGAACTAAATCGGGTTCAGGGAAATATCTGTAGTCATGCGCTTCTTCTTTGCTTCGCATAGAATAACTTTTTCCAGCATCGTCATCCCATCGCCGGGTTTCCTGAACAATTACTCCACTCTCATCTAGAACACGGCTCTGACGTTTTATTTCAGATTCAGCAGCTCTGAGAATTGACCTGAATGAGTTCAGATTCTTCATTTCTGTTCTTGTGCCAAATTCTTTCTGTCCTGTAGGTTTCAATGATAGATTTACATCTACTCTCAATGAACCTTCCTGCATTTTACAATCAGAAACACCAACATACTGTAGTATTGATCGAACTTTCTCAGCATATGCCCTTGCCTCTTCAGGAGAACTCATATCCGGTTCGCTGACTATTTCAATAAGAGGTACTCCGCATCTGTTATAGTCAACAAGCGAGCCATTGTCCAACTGATCATGAATTAATTTACCGGCATCCTCTTCCATATGAATTCTTGTGATTCCTATCCGTTTTTCTTCCCCTTCAATTTCAATGCCTACATAACCACCGTTACAAATAGGAAGGTCAAACTGTGATATTTGATATGCTTTAGGAAGATCCGGATAAAAATAGTTTTTACGATCCATCTTTGAGAAATTTGCTACTTCACAATTTAACGCAAGTCCTGCCTTTGCAGCATATTCAACAACTTTTTCATTCATTACCGGTAAAGTTCCTGGCATAGATGTGCATATCGGGCAGCAATGAGTATTTGCGTCACCACCGAATTTCGTAGTACACCCACAGAAAATTTTAGATTTTGTATCCAGTTCAACATGTATTTCAAGACCAATAACAACATCATACTTCATGCTGTCACCTCCGGAGCCAATGCAAATGGATGTTCCTGTTCATAGGCATATGCAGCTCTTAGGATAGTCTTTTCACCAAAAGCTTTTCCAATAAGCTGCATTCCAACCGGAAGCCCTATTTCATCAAGTCCACATGGAATTGATATTGCAGGAAGTCCGGCAATATTAACTGATACTGTAAAAACATCCCCAAGATACATTTGAAGAGGATCATCTGCCATCTCACCGATATTGTACGCTGTAGTAGGGGCTGTCGGACCAAGAATACAATCGAATTTATTGAATAACCCATCGAATTCGTCTTTAATAAGGGTTCTTATTTGTAAAGCTTTCTTATAATATGCATCATAGTATCCTGAGCTAAGTACATATGTACCCAACATAATTCGTCGTTTTACCTCAGCACCAAAAGCTTCGCTCCTGGTATTTTTATAAAGTTCAATAAGATTTTTAAAATTACTGCTTCTATATCCATATTTTATTCCATCATAACGGGCAAGATTAGAACTGGCTTCAGCAGAGGATATAATATAGTATGCGGCTATTGCATAATCAGCAAGCTCAAGCGATGTCTCTTCGCATACCGCACCCATCTTTTCATATTCTCTTATTGCTAATTTAACATTTTCACTTACCCCCGGCGCAACACCTTCAGCCAGGTACTGTTTTGGTATTCCGATACGCATGCCCTTGACCCCACCGGAAATTCCTTCTGTGTAATCACCAACTCCGGAATTAACACTGGTTGCATCCAACTGGTCTTTACCGGATATTGAATTCAAAACAATTGCACTGTCTTCAACTGTCTTGGTTATAGGGCCAATCTGATCAAGACTGGATGCAAAAGCAACAAGTCCGTATCTCGAAACTGTACCATATGTTGGTTTTAATCCTACTACACCGCAAAATGATGCAGGCTGTCTAATGGAGCCTCCTGTATCTGAGCCCAATGAAAAAATCGCCTGCCCTGATGCAACTGCTGCTGCTGAACCGCCTGATGAACCTCCGGGAACTCTTTTAAGACCCCAGGGATTTTTTGTTTTCTTAATATATGAACTTTCGGTGCTTCCACCCATAGCAAATTCATCCAAATTTAATTTACCAAGAAGAACCGCTCCATCATTTTGAAGATTTTCAACTGCTGTTGATGAATATGAAGGTGTGAAATTTTCAAGCATATGAGAGCTGCAGGTCGTGGTTATTCCTTTGGTACACATATTATCTTTTACAGCCATTGGTATTCCTGTAAGAACATTGCCTTCGTCATTGTCTAAATGTATTTGAGCCACTTTTGCATCGCTAATCGCTTTTTCTCTACATACCAAAACAAATGAATCTATTTTACTATCAACATTTTCAATTCTTTTAATAAAATTTTCAGTTAATTCAACTGCAGAAATTTCCTTTTCCCTGAGTGCTTTGGCTGTTGTTTTTATTGTGAGTTTTCTTAAATCCAATTTATCCGCCTATTCTACTATTTTGGGCACTCTGAATGCGCCGGCATCTTTATCCGGGGCATTTGCCAGTATCTGTTCTCTATCAAATGAATCTTTAACAACATCTTCTCTAAAAATGTTTGTCATATGTTCTACATGCTCAAGTGGTGGTACACCGATAGTATCAATTGAGTTAAGTTTATCCATATAATCAAGAATGTCCCCCATCTGGGACGACATTATTTCTTTTTCTTTCTCTGAAAGATTAAGTCTGGCAAGACCTGCCACATATTCTACTGTTTCAAGGGTTATTTTCAAATCAAACCTCCGTGCTACAATGAAAGATATTATACACCATTAATTTAGCTAATTAAAGCTGTATCGGGGCCCAATTACCTTTTTGATATACAATGATTTCCTTGATTCCTATCTTTTTTACATATTCAATAATATTATCAAATTCATATGCCAGTGTATTGGGACTATGGGCATCTGAATTGAGCATTACTGGTATTTCTTTTTCTGTACATTTATTCAATATGTAATCAGAAGGATATGGTCTGTCCATATAACCTCTGGACATACCGCCGGCATTAATCTCAATTATCGTTCCATAAAGCTTAATTGTATCAAGGGTTTCTTCAACCTCCAAAAGATACTCCACGCTGCCTGTGTCAAAATACATATTATCTTTATTATTTTTAGTAATTAAATCAATATGCGCTGCAACCACCGGCGCATATGTACAAATCATTTCTCTTACATTATTATAATAAGCTTTATAAACATCTTCACCACTACCTTTAAAACCTTCTTTAACAAGAATCTCAAACTGGTCAGGAGGTCCGTCAACTTCAAGATATTTTCCCAACACGTTGCTGTAAATATAATGAACAGAACCAATGAAGTAATCAAGGGGAAGGTTTTTAAAATCTATATACTTTTTAACATCTATGCCTGGTATATAATCAAGCTCCATCCCGGCATATATATCTATATTATTTGAAGTACTATCTTTAATTAAATCTATTTCATTAAAATATTCTTCAAGAAAAGACCTTTTCATCGACCAAACATTCTCAATCGGAACCGGACTGTGATCGGAAAACCCTAAAGATATAATTCCTTTTTTTTCTGCACTCTTAACAAAATCAGAAAAGTTTTCTTTTCCGTCGCTGTAACAGCCATGTGTATGCATGTCACTGTATTTCATATTATTCACCATCAAAGTTATATTTATCTTCTATAATATATAGAGGTCTGTTTTTACTTTCATCGAAAATTCTTGCTATGTACTCACCGACTACTCCAAGCATTATCAGCTGTATGCCACCTACCAGTAAAATAATAACTGCCAGGCTTGCCCAGCCCTGTACAGTTTTCCCAAAGGCAAATTTATTCAAAATTACAACTATCATATAAACAAAACCTGCAGCTGCTGCAACAAATCCAAGGTTCTTTGACATTGTAAGTGGTTTTGTAGAAAAAGAAGTGATTCCGTCCAAGGATAACTTCAGCATTTTTCTTAAAGGATATTTTGTTTCTCCTGCAAACCGTTCTTCGCGAACATATTCTACGGCTGCCTGTTTGAAACCAACCCAGGATACAAGCCCCCTTACATAACGATTCCTTTCAGTAAGACTACTCATCACATCGCAGACTTTTCGACTTATAAGTCTGAAGTCGCCTGTGTCAACGGGTATATCAATATTACACATAAATCGCAAAAATCTATAGAAAGCTTTTGATGACCATTTTTTAAATATCGTTTCACCTTTTCTCTTCGAACGCACGGCATAAACAACGTCAAAACCTTCCTTGTATTTTGCAACCATCTCAAGTATTACTTCAGGTGGATCCTGTAAATCTGCATCCATAACGATAACTGCATCGCCTTTGGCATTGTCCATTCCTGCAGTTATAGCAATCTGATGACCAAAATTCCGCGAAAAACTCAGCAGTTTAATTTTGGGGTTTTCCTCACAGGCTTTTAGTGTCATCTCAACTGTTTTATCAGCACTACCGTCATTTACAAATATAATTTCATAATCACCGTCAAGTTTTTTGCATACTCTGTCAACTCTTTTTATACATTCTTCTACTACTTCTTCTTCGTTATATAGGGGAATTACTATTGAGTACAAAGCCATTTCATGACCACCTTTAAAATTATTTTGCTATATATAAAACAGTATGTTCCGTCCCTGGATTACATATGAATTATACCACAGGACCTACTCTGGTTTGATTGCCCTGTTATCATTTTTACAATTACTGCCCTGCTTTTCTGGCAGCCTTAAACATATGTATTACATTCTCAGGAGGAACATCGGGCTGAATGTTATGTGCAGCGGCAAATATATAGCCTCCGTCATTATTCATTGTTGATATTAGTTTATCAACTGCTGTCTTTACTGTTTCTTCTGTACCAAAGGGAAGAACATCCTGAGTATCAAGTCCACCGTGAAAAACAATTCTGTCGCCGAATTCCCGTTTCAACCGCTCCGGATTCATCATTTCATTTGTGGGCTGTATGGGATTTAAAATATCAACCCCGGAATCTATAAGGTCATCAATAATGTCATGCACATTTCCGCATGAATGATGTAAAAAAGCAGCATCTGTCATTTCTTTAGTAAATTTCACTCTCTCTTTGAAATATGGTTTTATATTTTCACGAAACATATCAGGCGACATAAACAGACTGGTCTGAGTTGCAAAGTCATCTCCGCTGGATGTGTAATGAATATATGGGCCTACTTCTTTATAATAATACTCTGAAACTGTTCGTTGGTATTCAAGATAACGTTCAGAAAATTTCTTTATATAGTCTTCATCAATTGCCATTTTTATAAGGAAATCATCAAACCCGCACATCCAGCATCCTATCTCAAAAATTCCATAAACCGGATGTTCTCCGCAAATTACATAGTCAGTGTTTTCATAAAGGTTCCTAGCCGTTTGTGCATAGTTTTCTATTAGTGAAAAATTAATGCTTTCCGGATTAGGCCATTTAAAGTCATCAAGGTCATCAATTGTTGTACCCTTTAGAGGATACTCAACAATATCCCAGTACATACCTGTAAATTTACGCTTTATACCCCATTCATCTATATATAGATTTTCACTTAATTGCTCACACAGCGAGTCAGAAGGAGTCATTATTGTTCCAACAGACCGGGTATCAATGTCCAGATACTTCAAAATTCTGTCATCGACCCTATGTCCTTTTCCAAAAGGAAGATTTTCCTTTGGAAATGGTTCATAGCCAAGAGTTCTCAGAAGTTGATCAGAACTGTCACCTTCCATTGATGACAGCGGGTTACCTCCAAGATCAAGAATTAACTTTTCGGGTTTTTTATGGTTAAGTATTTTTTTAAAATCCGTTCTTCGGGACATAATTATCCTCCGCTTTCATATCTAAAGATAATTATACTATTACACAATAACTTTTGCACTCCAAAAAACAATCTCCTCTAATTTAAGGTAGCTAATTTAACAAAAACTGTTTTCTGATGCTAAAATAAAACCTGTTTGAAGCAGGTTACTCTAAAGACACATGAAATGTTTGTGTCAGCCTGTTGGCTTTTTACCCCGAAAATCTCTGAAGTTATTCAACATATCATAAGCATACTCTATTTCGTTTTCATCCATATCACTGAGCATTTCGTTAGTTTTAAATATGTGGTCAGTATTTTTGTAATTAATGCTATCTCCCAAAAGATAATCTGCACTCACATTAAGTACATTAGCTATTCGTACCAATGTTTCTATGCTTGTATGTTTATCATTTCTTTCAACAATACCAATCATTGTTGCTGACCTGCCACATAACTCAGACAATTTTGCCTGTGTCATCTCAAGTTCTGTACGCTTTTCTTTAATTCTTTTACCAAGAGCTTTATATGTATCCATAAATATAGATTAAAGACTTATGTATATAAATTAAATATGCTATTGTTATTAAAATACTAACAATAGTATACATTTTAATGATTTTTGGGTTGCATTTATCATTATATAGATTTGTAATACCTTCTATCAAGTTGTAAAATTAATTTATCATCTGGCGAGGAATATATGGATTCTGCAAAAACAATGAAAACTATCCATATAAAAGCAAAAACTGTGAACGGCATGGCAACTGTGAAGAGTGTAAAAAATATCACTATTCAAAAGATAGCCTCCCGGCAAGCGAAAGATAAATTTAGCCTTAATTGATTTATGGGGGATCTATGAAAAAGTACAATGTTTTATTATTAATGACGGACCAACATCGGTTCGATACTCTTGGATGTTATGGAAATGATGTAATTGATACGCCTAATATAGATTATTTGGCATCAATGGGCACAGTTTTCGACTGTGCTTACACCCCGTCCCCTTCATGTGTTCCTGCACGTGCATGTCTGATTTCAGGAATGAACCAATGGAATACAGGAATACTTGGTATGGGCAAAGGTCAAAATATCATGGGAACTAATTTCCCACAAACCTTGCCGGGTGAGTTAGCTAATAATGATTATCATACTCAGGCAGTTGGGAAAATGCATTTCTTCCCTCAGCGTTCCCTGAATGGTTTCCATAATACACTGCTTGATGAATCCGGAAGACAACACAACCCTGGCTTTGTTTCTGATTACCAGAAATGGTTTAATGAACATTCAAAAAACATTGCTCATGATATTTCTGAACCGGGAATCAGTTGGAATTCGTGGATTGCGCGTCCATCAACTATGCCTGAATATCTTAGTCAAACAAACTGGACTGCTGCACAAAGTGTAGAATTCTTAAAAGAAAAAGACCCGGTAAAACCGTTTTTCCTTATGACTTCATTTTCTCACCCTCACTCACCTTATACATCTCCACAATATTATTATGATAAGTATATGCAACGTGACCTCCCTGAGCCTTATATAGGCGATTGGGCCGATATTCATGATGTGCCAATAGATGCTATGGATATTGATGCCTGGCACGGCAAAGTAAAATCTTCGCAAATAAGAGAAGCCCGTGCAGGTTACTATGGTTCTGTTGAACATATTGATCATCAGCTTGGCAGAATTTTAAATCATTTGAAGAGGAATAAACAACTGGATGATACTTTGATTATATTCACTTCCGACCACGGTGACATGTTGGGAGATCACCATATGTGGAGAAAAACCTATGCATATGAGGGCAGTGCAAGAATTCCTATGCTAGTAGTACTGCCTAAAGAAATGAGAGAGGGAATTACTCCCCGTTCTGGTTCGCCTGTCACACTTTATGATATTATGCCTACTGTTCTTGACGTCCTCGGAATTGATATTCCAGATAAAGTTGATGGAATTAGCATGAGAAATGCTCTATATGGGGACGACTCCATTTCCAGGGAATTTGTACACGGAGAACATAGCTGGTGTTACTCTTCAATTCAGGAATGCCAATATCTCACTGATGGAAAAACCAAATATGTATATCTTCCCGGACTTGACGAAGAACAGCTTTTTGATTTAGAAAAAGACCCGGGTGAACTTCACAATGCAGCCGCTGATACTGCATATACCGAAATACTTGCCAAATGGCGTTCTGAGATTGTCTTGTTATTGTATGGCAGGGGCGAAGGTTATACTGATGGAACCAAACCGGTATCCTGGACAGATAAGGGACCGATTGTATCTCCGGAATATGAAAAGCGCTTGAATTCCTCACCTGTTGACTGGACAAAATACCATGCAAAGAGAATTGGATTTATCCCGGATTAACTTTTATAAATCAAGGTACCAGAAAAGCATTATCTCGTTTTCCAAACCCTTTTCTTTGTAATTATGCATTTTTATACCGCCTAAGCGGCATCCCATGGCTGAGTAAAAACGACAGGCTCTGACATTACTATTCTGGGTTTCAATTTTAATCATGACACAATCTTTGGACTTTGACCACTCCGCAACCTTGTCTATAAGAGCTCTTCCAATGCCAATGCCTCTATACTTGGGATGCACACGAAGATCCCATAAAACTGTTATATCAATGCGACCTTCAAGCATATTCACATTCTCTGTGTTATATGCAACTGTTGCACCGCCGATGAAATTCTTCTCTTTATCAATGACCGCAAACCGAACCCAATTTGATGTGTCAAATCGTTTATGCCAATTTACTGCTCCTGATCCAAATTCGTCATTGTTCTTTATGTAGGGAATAACTTCCCTTTCAACAAATTTGATACCACCTATACCTTTATCAATTTGGACTGGTTCTAGTATAGATTTAACATTAAAAGAAATGGGGACTGCTGCATATTTTTGCATATCATCAATATTAATTTCAATAATTTTATATTCCATAAAATTATTGTAGCATATAGTATTTAAACTCTCTATTACCAATAGACTATAATTGTTTCTGCCGTGATTTTTATATAAGCTGGATTTTGCTTTTTTGACAAAGAAGTGTAAATAAATTCATGATTGATTCATCTTATAGTAAAAATCAATGCAAAAAAAGACAGCAACCTTTTATAAGATTGCTGCCTTGGAGCTGGTGGACGGATTTGAACCCACGACCTGCTGATTACAAATCAGCTGCTCTACCATCTGAGCTACACCAGCGCACCTTTTGGTGGGCGCAATAGGGCTCGAACCTATGACCCCCTGCTTGTAAGGCAGGTGCTCTCCCAGCTGAGCTATGCGCCCGAATTTACGCAAGGATAATTTTAACTGTTGAACGCCCACTTGTCAACAAAATTGTACAATCCTGAGTCTCTCATTAATGGAAAGACCTATATTCTGTGCATTTTGAAGAAATAACCTGACGAAAAAGATTTATATGCTTATATTTTATAAGTAATTTAATTTACCAATTTAATGTTGACATAAATAGATTGGGTAAGTATAATGTACCGAGAAAGTAATTAGGTTAATAAACTACTTATTAGGAGATGATTTAAAATTACAGAACAAAACAACGCATATGCTAAAAAGCTTATGAAAGCATTTTCACAGTTTAGAAAAATTCACTGGAAACCTTCACATGTGCAGGAACTTAAACCAAGTGAATTCATGGTTCTTCATACCGTAAAACATGCGTTCATTGATGGAGATAAAAGCGGCCTTAAGGTATCAGAAATCAGTAACCATCTAAATATTGCACGGCCTACTGTTACGCAGCTTGTCAATGGCCTTGAAAGAAAAGGCTTCCTTGTAAAGATGCCGGATGATTATGATAAGCGCGTTGTCCGGATACACCTTTCTGATAAAGGCAAAGAGCTTGCTAAAAAAGGCGCAGAAGATTTCTATTGTCGTTTTAAAGGGCTGGCAGAGAAACTTGGTGAAAAAAAGAGTACTGAACTGGCAGCGCTTCTACAGGAAGTATTTGATTATTTTCAGAAAACTGAAAAAACGAAAGGATAAAACATGGTAAAACTACTAAAAAAACTAAAGCCATTCTGGCTTTCCGTAACAGTTATTACTTTGTTGGTATTTTTCCAGTCAATAGCTGAACTGTATTTACCGAATATAATGTCTGATATTGTCGATACCGGAATAGTCAATGGAGATACTGACTATATTATACAGCGTGGACTTATAATGCTTGCAATTGCAGCAGGCGCAGGCGTCTTCACTATTGTCGCAAGTTACCTGACATCAAAAGTCGCTGTAGGGTTTGGAAAAAACCTGAGAAAACAGGTTTTTAAACGAGTGGAAAGTTACTCATTACATGAATTTAACAAAATCGGAACCGCTTCCCTTATAACAAGAACAACAAATGACATTAACCAGATGCAGAATGTTGTAATGATGATATTGAGGTTGATGATATATGCACCAGTCATGTTTATAGGCGGTGTAATTATGTCAATACAAAAAGATACTAAGCTGGCAATGATTTTAGTCGTGGTACTTCCAATACTTTTATTGGTTATATTCTTTATAGTTAAAAAGGGACTTCCTCTTTTTAAAGCTCTTCAGAAAAAACTTGATAAAGTAAACCTTGTTTTTAGAGAAGGTCTCACCGGAATAAGAGTTATAAGAGCATTTAACAGAACTGATCATGAAAGCAAACGTTTTGACGGAGCGAATATGGATCTGACTGAAACAGGAATCAAAGTTAACCGTATCATGGCAATTATGTTTCCCGTAATGTTCCTGATTATCAATCTTGCTACAATCGCAGTTGTATGGTTCGGTGGTCACAGAATTGATGCCGGAGCAATGCAGGTCGGTGATTTAATGGCCTTTATACAATATATTATGAGAATTATGTTCTCTCTGATGATGCTGTCTATGATGTTCATTTTTATTCCAAGAGCATCCGCATCTGCAGAAAGAATCAATGAAGTTTTGGACATGCATCCTGAAATAAATGACCCTGAAACTGTTACTGAATGTGGTAGTAAAAAAGGGTATATCGAATTCAAAAATGTATCTTTCAATTATCCCGGAGCTGAAGAATCTGCACTGAAGAATATCTCTTTTAAAGCAAGCCCCGGTGAAACTACAGCAATCATAGGCGGAACAGGTTCTGGCAAAAGTACACTGGTCAGTATGATCCTAAGATTCTATGAAGTCGCTGAGGGTCAGGTTCTTGTTGATGATATTCCTGTAACCGATATGACGCAGGAATGTCTTAGACAGAAAATCGGTTATGTGCCTCAGCAAGCTGTGTTATTTACCGGAAGTGTTTCCGAAAATATCCGCTATGGAAAAAGCGATGCGACCAATGAAGAAGTTGTAGCCGCTGCAGAAACAGCACAGGCTGCAGAATTTATTAATGAACGCGAGGGTGAATATAATTCAATAATCGCCCAGGGCGGCACAAACATATCGGGCGGCCAGAAGCAGCGACTATCTATTGCGCGTGCACTGGTAAGAAACCCAGAAGTATATATCTTTGATGACAGCTTCTCAGCACTTGATTTTAAAACTGACGCGAAGCTGCGTAAAGCATTAAAAGAGAAAACTTCTAAATCAACAGTATTAATAGTCGCTCAAAGAGTAAGCACCATAATGAATGCAGACCGTATTATTGTTCTGGACAACGGAAGTATAAATGGAATAGGAACACATAAGGAGCTTCTACAAAGCTGTGATGTGTACCGTGAAATTGTTTCCTCCCAGCTATCAGAGGAGGAAATGTCATGAAAAAAAATATGAATAAAAACCCAAATATAAAACCTGGTGTTTCCGGAAAACAGGATATGAAAAAGATACGTAAAATGGTTCAGGCCGGTGAAATAACCCGCGAAGAGGCCCGTGAACGTTTTGCGAAAATGCAGCCGTCTCCAGAGGTAGCTGAAAATGATGGCAAACCTATGAAAGGACTCGGCGCTCCTAAAAAACCCCAAAGCGGTGGAATGCGTATGGGTCCCGGGATGCGCGGCGACGTTGAAAAAGCGAAAGATTTCAAAGGAACTTTAAAGCGACTTATAGGATATCTGAAACCATTCAAACTTCAGTTATGGCTTGTATTATTTCTTGCAATCCTTGGAACAGCTTCCAGTATTGTAGGCCCGAAAATTTTGGGTAAAGCTACAACTGAACTATTTAAAGGATTGATGATGAGAATGCAGGGAGTTCCCGGTGCTGTCATTGATTTTGAAAAAATCGCTGTGATTATGATATGGCTTGTTGCGTTGTATATCATTAGCTCAATCTTCACCTACTTAAACCAGTTTGTAATGGCAGGCGTAGCACAGAGAACAGCATATAACATGCGAACATCTCTAAACGACAAACTTGCCAGATTACCGTTGAAATTCTTTGACGATAAGGCACACGGAGATGTGCTTAGCCGTGTCACAAATGATATGGATAACATCGCAAGCACACTTCAACAGAGTCTTGTACAGCTTATAACATCCGTTGTTACTATGGTCGGTATTATCGTGATGATGCTTACAATAAGTCCATTGATGACACTTATAACATTGATTACGCTTCCTCTTAGTGTGCTATCTACAAAAATGATTGCAACTCGTTCACAAAAGCAGTTTATTAAACAGCAGCGCACACTTGGTCAGCTTAATGGCCATGTTGAGGAAATGTATACAGGTCATAGAATTGTAAAGGCTTTTGGTAAAGAAAAAGATTCTATTGAAGAATTTGAACAAATAAATGATGAACTTTATGATGCCGGTCAAAAGGCTCAGTTTATATCAGGAATCATCATGCCCGTCATGAGCTTTATCAACAACATCGGATATGTTGTTGTAACTGTTGCCGGCGGAATCATGGTAACAAAAGGTGCAATTGCAATCGGTGATGTACAGGCATTTATCCAGTATTCCAGACAGTTTACACAACCTATAGCCCAGACAGCACAAATTGCGAATATACTTCAATCTACAATTGCTTCTGCTGAACGTGTTTTTGAAGTCCTTGATGAAAAAGAAGAAATTCCAGATAATACAAATGCAGTTGTTCTTGAAAATCCCCGAGGAGATGTCCTTGTTGAGCATGTTGAATTCGGTTACAGAGAAAATGACATACTGATGAAAGATATGAACATTGACGTTAAGCAAGGTCACACTATAGCTATTGTAGGACCAACAGGCGCCGGTAAAACAACCCTTGTAAACCTTCTCATGAGATTCTATGAAGTTAGCAAAGGTAAAATTACTGTTGATGGTGTTGATATCCGTGATATGAAGCGTGGGGATCTTAGATGTATCTTCGGCATGGTACTTCAGGACACATGGCTCTTTAACGGAACAATACACGATAACATTGCCTATGGAAAAGAAGGAGCAACCGAAGAAGAGATAATGAAAGCTTCAAAAGCAGCCCACGCAGACCACTTCATTCGAACACTTCCTGACGGATATGATACGGTTTTGAATGAGGATGCATCAAATATCTCCCAGGGCCAGAAACAGCTTCTTACAATTGCGCGTGCTATTTTGGCAGATCCTGCGGTTCTGATTCTTGATGAAGCCACAAGCTCAGTTGATACAAGAACAGAGGCATACATACAGCATGCAATGATTGAAATGATGAAAGTCAGAACTAGTTTTGTAATAGCTCACAGACTGTCTACCATTAGAGATGCAGACCTCATACTAGTTATGAATGAAGGCGATATTATTGAAACGGGCAATCACGAAGAGCTTATGAACGCAAAGGGTTTCTATGCTGATCTTTACAATAGTCAGTTTATGGGCCAGGAAATCTAAGATACTGTTTGAACCTAAAACACTGGGGTAACATATAAACAAGTACTTTAGTTAATGGGATATATTCCCACAAAATGAAATAATGGAGATGCAGAAATGCATCTCCTTTTTGTGTTTTTATTTACAGACAATCAACCTCTTCCCAATTATAAAAAGTTTAATTGCAGTTTTTATATCTTTTGTGCATAATGTCCGTCGGATGTCGTGCACAAATACGAAGCAAACAGATATGTATTTAAAAAAACACCGGATGATGTAAATCAAATCCGGTGTTTAAATAATTAGTATGTCTGGTTTGTATGTGTCGTAAGAATAATGTTCACTCGTCTCTGATTATGATAGTGAAATTATTATTCATGGCACCTGCGGTGTACTTTGATTCGCTTTTTCACACCGCTGATTAACCTATCATTTTCCGATACCCTTGAAACATGCCTCTATATGCTTTTCTTCATACTTAGACTTAGTCGCTGAAGCAACTATAACTGTCACAAGAATCGAAAGCGTAAGTGATATTACTATTGGGTCTACAAACTGTAAAACACCATCTGCTACTAACATTGGCTTTTTAAATATAAGGTCACAGATTTTTAAAACAACCGATTCTTTTGAATGGAAAAACATCATCCAGAGCATGCTTGCTGAAAATCCAGAAAGCATCCCGGAAATAGCTGCAACTTTGGAAATCTTTTTACTGAACAACGCTGCAAAATACATAGGTAAGAAAGCTGCGCCACAAAGTCCGAAAAACAGCCCTGTACTAATGGCAATTGCACCATCCCAAACTGAAGGCAACCAATATGCAAGGAAAACAGTGAAAACAATTGCTACCAAAACTCCAAGCCTTGATATAAGCATTGCCTGTTTCTCAGTTTTACCCTCAGTGTTAAATAGATCACGTCCAACTGCAGTACCTACAGCGTGAAGCTGTGAACTGATTGTGGACATTCCGGCCGCAAGCAGAACTACAAGGAAGACAGAAACAAACCACTCGGGCATAAAATTATTCAGGAACAATGGTATGATACCATCTGTACCTTGCGCTGCCACAACAGCAATCTGTCCACTTTCCTGGAAAAACAATACATTCGACAATGCACCTACCAAGAAGGCTACTCCTGTCATTAATAGAATGAAAATTCCGCCAATGGGAATCGCTCTGTTAAGCTCTCTGTCACTTTTAACTGTCATAAATCTGACGGCAAGCTGTGGCTGAGCCAAAACACCAATACCAACGCCCATGGTAATACTTGAAACTACTATCCACCAATATTTAGAAAATAGTTGCGGCATAGATGTCCATCCCTGGAAACCTCCGCCCTGCAAACCCTTTATCTGTTCTGCTATTGCAGGATTTGAAAATAGATCTGTCAGTTTCTGATGAGCTGCTGTTATGCCACCTAATTTTGCATAAATGGCGACAATCAGAATAGACATTCCAACAAACATTATTGTACCCTGGAAAGCATCAGAGTACATAACTCCCTTAAGCCCGCCAAAGAAAACATAAGCTGCCACTATTGCAGCAAAAACAAACAATGCTATGTCATATGGAACATTAAGACTTCCTTCAATAAATTTTGAAGCACCTATCATTACCGCCGCGGTATAAACAGGCATAAACAGAAATATAACCGCTCCTGCAAATTTCTGTACAAATTTTGAGTTATAGCGCTTGCCTAAAAACTCAGGGAAAGTGTGGGCTTCCATGTTGTGCCCCATTTTCCTTGTTCTTTTTCCGAATACTACAAAGGCTATGAAAACACCTAGAAAAATATTTAGAAAAGTCAGCCAAAGTAAGCTGAATCCAAAAACACCCGCATTCCCGCCGAACCCGACGATTGCAGATGTACTTATGAAAGTAGCGCCATAAGACAATGCCATGACTGCCGGATGAATTTTTCTTCCGCCAATCAGATAATCCTTTGTGGTTTTTGTGTTTTTATAACCGAGAAATCCTAAATATCCAACTACGCCCAGATATAGGACTACAATTATTATTTTAACAACCAATTTACATTCCCCCCTTCAAACTATAGATTCTCATCAATAAGGTTCTCTTTTTCCTGCCATTTTGCTTCTTCTTCTATTTCTGCTTCTTCTGCATCTCCGCCGCCCTTGTTCCACATAACTATGCCGTAAACAAGACATAGCAATGCTGATGCTATGCAAAGAATGTATGCTAACGAAATAGATAGATCTGGTATACCTAACATAAACTGCACCCCCTCTTAAATTGTTTTTATGGAGTCAGTGTAAAAACTACTGAACTACCATACTGCCGTTCTTCTACATTTGTTTTGAGCGGATTTCTCCGCTTCTTCCGTGCTACTTGCGAAAATTATACCAAATAGCTGAATTGTGTGTCAACAAAATCATTCGTTAATGTAACTAATAATACTGTTATTCTTTAATTATTTCCTTTTAATCACTGGAATTTCCACGACTTTAGCTCAATACATTCCTCTTATTAAACCAACCATGTGTTATTTATATGCCTGGTGTATAATATCAATACTATGAAAAAATTTGAAAATCTTAAAAAAGAAGCAATAGAAATACTGGAAAGCAGCCGTGGTAGTCATGACTGGGAACACACTGAACGAGTATTGAATATGTGTATGCACATTGCCTCAGTTGAAGGTGGCGACATTGATATAATTCAGTCAGCTGCACTTCTACATGATATTGGTCGCCACGCTCAGGATTTAAGTAAGGGTAAACTATCTCATGCCGAAATAGGCGTTGAAATGGCACGTCCGATTCTGGAAAAACATGAATTCAACCCAGAATCTATTGAAAGAATTTTACATTGCATTGAAACCCATAGATACCGTAAAGGCGATGCTCCCCAGTCACTTGAAGCTCGTATTCTATTTGACGCTGATAAATTAGATGCCATCGGAGCCATCGGAATAGGCCGAGCTTTTGTTTTTGCCGGTGAAAATGGTGCTGCTGTCCATATACGAAACCTTGATATTGCAAACTCCAAATCTTATACAAAATCTGATACTGCTTACCGGGAATTCAAAGTCAAATTAGAAAAGGCAAAAGATCGAATTTTTACTGACGAAGGAAAGCGTATTGCCAAAGAACGTCATGATTTTATGGTTGCATTCTTTAACAGATTAAAACTAGAAGCGGCCGGTGAAATATAATCCGCTTTCCATATGATATAATTCACTCTATGAAAACAAAAGACTGTCTGCAACTTTTTGCATCATTTTTTAAAATAGGCCTTTTTACATTTGGCGGAGGTTATGCAATGCTGCCCATGATTCAAAGGGAAATTACAGAAAAATACGGCTGGGCGACTGAAGAAGAAGTTTTAGACTATTATGCTATAGGCCAGACAACTCCGGGAATTATCGCTATTAATACAGCTACTTTTATAGGATACAAAAAAGCCGGCATCGCCGGTGCTTTATCTGCAACACTTGGAATGGTGGGTCCGTCTTTAATCATTATTACTGCCCTTTCTTCATTAATAATTGCTTACAGAGATAATGAATATGTAACAAAAGCCCTTAGGGGCATACAAGGTGCAGTAGTTGCGCTTGTAGCTGTATCAATTGTTAAAATGGGTAAAAAAGCATTTTCATCCGTTTTAACATACATTCTTGGAATCATAGGGTTTGCCCTTCTTTTTGTTTTCAAGTTTCCAACATATATTATTGTTCTTGGAACAATTATTCTCTCGCTACTGTTTATTTTCGTCGCAAAAAGGAGGCGCCGATGATATTTTTTCAATTATTTATTAATTTCTTTTTTATTGGACTTATCAGTATCGGCGGAGGCCTGTCCACTATTCCCCTGATGACTGAAATTCTTACATCCAAGGGGTGGATGATACAAACAGAAATAATGGATATGATTGCTGTGTCTGAAATGACCCCGGGGCCTATCGGAATTAACATGGCCACGTACGCAGGTAATAAGACAGCAGGAATCCTCGGAGGAATATCTGCCACAATGGGTCTTGTTGCCCCATCAATAGTAATAATAGTTATAGTTGCTCATTTTTATACAAAATATAGAAAGAATGATTATGTTAATGGGACAATGAAAGTTATTCGCCCTGTTGTAACCGGTATGATTGCGGCTGTATGTACGGAGCTTGCGGTTTTATCATTGCTTAATGTTGAACTTTTCCGCGAAACAGGTTCAATCCTTAAACTTTTTAGTCCTATACCCATACTTATCGGGGTTTTGGTATTTATTGCAAGTTACAAATTTAAAGTTCATCCAATTATACTTATTGTAAGTTCTGCAGTTATCGGTATAATATTACTGTAACCTCACAGGATTAAATAAAAAAAGTAAAATACGAGGATATATCATGAAAAGCTATAAAAAAGAACTCTGGTTCAATGCCGGAAGCAGAAGAGCATTCATTAATATAACAAGGAAAGTTCAGGAGTGTCTGGACGAAAGCGGAATAAAAGAAGGTCTGCTACTATGTAACGCCATGCATATTACAGCAAGCGTTTTTATAAATGATGACGAAAGTGGCCTTCATTCTGATTTTGAGACTTGGCTTGAGAGTCTGGCTCCCGAGAAGCCTTATAGCAAATACCGGCATAATGGTTATGAAGATAATGCTGATGCGCATTTAAAGCGTACGGTTATGGGACGCGAGGTCACTGTTGCAGTAACTAAAGGACAACTTGATTTTGGCCCATGGGAACAAATTTTTTACGGAGAATTTGATGGAAAGAGGAACAAACGTGTCCTCGTTAAAATAATAGGAGAATAGTATGACAAAAAAAATTACCGCGCTTATACTTGCGCTGATTATGATTATTTCCTTTTCTGCCTGCGGACAGAAGGATAATGCTGACACTGAATTCGGCTGGGGAACTTACGAAAATGGCACCTATACAAATGGTTTTTTTGATTTCTCAATTGATCTCCCTAAGGATTATATACACTTATCACCCCAGGAAATCATAGATATGAATACAGAACCTGATGAAAATGGAGTTATTAGCCCTATCAATGTAAATGAGATTGAAGATTTAAGCGCAGAAGCAATTGTTCATTATGTGTACAGCAAAAAATATGAAACAGCTCCAACAGCTCAGTTTAATCCATATATCAATATATTTTCAGAGAACATGCAGTTTTCAAATAACCTCTATAATAAAGAGGATTATGTTGAAAACAGTATCAATTATACATCAATGATCTTTGAAAATGGCGGGGTAAATGTAAAAGTGCTGCCTCTTGAAAAACCCTGGTTCGGTGAAAGGCAGTTTGCAAAAGGAAGCATGGAAATTGAGTATGATCAGTTCACAATGGTCCAGGAAATGTATGCTTTGACAAAAAACAATTACACTTTAGTTATTTTAATCGGGTACTCAAACCCTGAGGAAAAGGCTGAACTATATTCTTACATTGAATCAATTTCAATAAAATAACATAAAAACACTAAAAACGACCATTTACCCTAAGGGTTAATGGTCGTTTTTTTAAGTATATTATCAAATGTAAATATCTTAGAAAATTATTCAATAGACTATTTTTCAATTTTTATAGTCATAACACTTCTTGGTGGAAGTGTACATGAAAGCATATTGTCTTTTATTTTTATTTCATCAAAATCAACTATATGCACGTTATCGGGATTTTCAATCGTATTACGGGATGTTATTTCCGGAGCTGTTAACAACCGTGCAGTAGCTGAGCTAATCGTTTCTACCCCATTGATTATTACTTCTATTTCTGCACTATTCTCTGAATCAGCATTACTGACGGAATAATAAACAATACCACTTTCTTCATCCATAGAAGCTGTTGAACTTGTCTGGGGTAATCCTTTATATTCTCCTGCTTTTTCTTCAATCGGAAGGTATGTATTTTCCTGGTGAACTTTATAAAGATCGAATACATGATATGTAGGTGTTTTTATCATTACATTGTCGTATGTAAGAATCACCGCCTGTAATACATTTACTGTCTGCGCAAGATTTGCTATCTTTACTCTGTCACAGTGAGAGTGAAAAATATTAAAGTGAATTGAAGCTGATACAGCATCTCTTATTGTATTTTGCTGGTGTAAAAATCGTCTGTTTGTGCCGGCAATTGTTTTATACCATGTTCCCCATTCATCAACAATCAAAGCAATTTTTTTCTCCGGATCATATTTGTCCATAATTTTTGAGTGACCTTTTATCAGAGCATCCATCTTATAAGTATTCGTTATAATATTATGCCATTCCTCTTCTCCAAACTTATCCGAATAACCCATATCATTGAAACTGTCATTAACGGTTGTGTAATAATGCATGCTAAGACCCCACATGAATTCCGAAGCCATTTTCATAACAACATCTGTCCAGTTATAATCATCACTGTTTGGCCCACATGCTATTTTTCTTACACTACTTCCTGGGTAATTTTTAATATATGTCTGATATCGTCGATATAAATCTGCATAATACTCAGGCCTCATATTTCCGCCGCAGGACCAGTTTTCATTACCTATACCAAAGAAAGGAAGCTTCCATGGTTCTTCTCTCCCGTTTTCCTTCCTTAGTTCAGACATGGTTGTTCCGCTTTCACAACTAATATAATCAACCCAATCCTGCATTTCTCTTACTGTTCCACTTCCAAGATTACCTGCTACATATGCATCACATTCAAGCAGTTCACACAGTTCAAAAAATTCATGGGTTCCGAAATCATGAGTTTCCGTTACCATGCCCCAATGAGTATTAAGGCTCCTTTTTCTATCTCTTTTAGGGCCAATTCCATCCATCCAGTGATACTCGTCTGCAAAGCAACCGCCCGGCCAACGTAAAACAGGAACATTGATCTGCTTTAATGCTTCAATAACATCCGTTCTCATCCCGTTTATATTTGGAATATCAGAACCTTTACCAACCCAAAATCCATCATATATGCATCTGCCCAAATGCTCTGCAAAATGCCCGTAGATATATTTACTTATATGTCCGCCTTTTTTTGAAACATCAAACTCTACTCTATTAATCATTCTCTCTACCCCTTTAACTTTGCTGTAAACTGAGGTATATATGTCAGCTTACTATTTACTCTTGTACTTTCCATTACACTAATTGCTTCAACTTCTATTTTATTTTTTTCAAATTCAATCTTTGGGAATTCATTTGACAGAACAGCTTCCCTAGCCAGAGTAATATGAGGAGTGAACTTTCCATCATTAAATATAACCCCGGTGTTTTTCAATTCTCTATCTAAAACAGATTGAATATTCTGCAAATTTGCAGAATATTCTGTCGCACAATACAAAATATGTTTATTGCTTTTTTGAAAACTCCCTACACCTTTTGTCCAAAGCACAAAGTTATCAACTTCTAATGCTACAGTTTTCACAACCTTTACTATCTTGTTAAATTCATCTCTGCCAACTTCACCAATGAATTTTAAGGTAATATGATAATTTTCTATGTGTGTATATCTGGCTTTAGAAAAATAAGGCACAAGCTGCTTTGTCATGTGATTTAGATGAGATTTGATATAATTATTAAGCTGTATTGCAATGAAAATCCTCATGTTTCGGAAATAACCCCCTGTTTTTTATTCCGTCCCCTTGATTTTTTTTAAATTATATATCAAAATGTATATATAGTATATGAAAAGAGGATTAATATATGACTAAATATGTATGCACACTTTGCGGTTATGTTTATGACCCAGCAGTTGGCGACGATATGGCAGATATCCCTGCAGGAACCTCTTTTAAAGATCTTCCTGAGGATTGGGTTTGCCCCGAATGCGGAGCAACCAAGGATATGTTTGAGCCCGTAGAATAATTAAGGGCAAGAATTGAATATTCAGAGACAACGACGTTTCACAACACCCGGTTATTACCTGGTTAGTGTTCGTCGTTTTATTTTTATTAATTGCATCTGTGAAAATAAAAATTACAGTATGTGGAAGGAGAAGGGTATGAAAGTTAAGAGGACTAAGGAAGAAATATTTGAATTGGTGAAAGAAAACAATGTTAAATTTATACGTTTGCAGTTTACTGACATTTTTGGTGTTTTGAAAAATGTAGCTATAACAGTTGATCAGCTCGCAAAGGCAATGAACAATGAGTGTATGTTTGATGGATCTTCAATTGAAGGTTTTGCAAGAATCGAAGAGTCTGATATGTATCTTCGTCCTGACCCTGATACATTCGTTATATTCCCATGGCGCCCACAGGTAGGTAAAGAGGCACGATTAATATGCGATGTATACACAGCGGAAGGAGAACCTTTTAAAGGAGATCCGCGTTATGTTCTTAAAAAAGTTATTGCAAGGGCAAATGCAATGGGATACGACAGTTTCAATGTTGGTCCTGAATGTGAATTTTTCCTGTTCCTCACTGACAGTGAAGGCAACCCTACAACAATAACTCATGATAACGCCGGATATTTTGATCTTGGACCCATTGATTTAGGAGAAAATGCCCGACGTGATATAAGCATGGTTCTTGATGAAATGGGCTTTGAAATTGAAGCTAGTCATCACGAAGTTGCTCCGGGCCAGCATGAGATTGATTTTAAGTACACTGACGCCCTTACAGCTGCTGATGCAATACTAACATTCAAACTAGTTGTAAAAGTTATGGCACAGCGCCACGGATTGCATGCAACCTTTATGCCTAAACCAATCGAGGGAATAAATGGATCGGGAATGCACACTAACCTTTCACTTTTCAAGGGCGAAGAAAATGCATTTTTTGATCCTAATGACAAGCTTCAACTAAGTCAGGATGCATATTATTTCTTAGGTGGGTTGATGAAAAATGTTGCAGCAATTACAGCTTTAACTAATCCTACTGTTAACTCATACAAGAGACTTGTTCCCGGATATGAAGCACCTGTCTATGTAGCATGGTCAGCAAAAAACAGAAGTCCGCTTATAAGAATTCCTGCCGTTCGCGGAAAAGCAACGCGTCTTGAACTAAGAAATCCGGACCCATCCTGCAACCCATACCTTGCATTAGCAGGAATTCTTGCCGCAGGATTAGATGGCATAGAAAATAAAATTGAACCCCCAGATCCTGTAAATGCAAATATATTTGAAATGAGTGAAAAATCCAGGAAAAAGAATAAAATAGGGTCTCTTCCAGTTGATTTGAATGAAGCTGTTTCCATGATGAAAAACAGTCCTCTTGTCAAAGATGTCCTTGGAGAGCATGTTATGGGCAAATATATTGAAGCCAAAACCAGCGAATGGGATGCTTATCGCACAAAAGTAACTCAGTGGGAGCTTGATTCCTATCTGACGAAATACTGAGGTAATTAAAATGCCAATGGATTTGAGGCTCAACGATATTCTTGAACTTAAAAAGCAACATCCCTGTGGTTCAAAGCAGTGGAAAGTTCTCCGTGTCGGCGCAGATATACGTATCCAGTGCGAAGGTTGCGCCCATAGAGTTATGCTTCCACGTGTTAAATTAGAAAAACGTATAAAGAAGATTATTAGAGCGGCTGAAGAGTAGCCGTCGTCGCATTAATTGAAATCAATCTGAAATGAAACTAGTAAAACCACCGGATGCATTTAGTCATTTCCGGTGGTTTCTTTTAATTAATATCATCAAAAGCAGAAATTGTCCCTAGGGATAATTTCTGCTTTTGGGAATAAATCAGCTGAGCATGATATAATTGATGTGACAAATTAAGGAAGGAAATTATGACTAAAAAAGTTATTATAATTCTATTGTTATCAGTACTTCTTATCATGATGTTTTCCGGATGTGTTCCCGGAGATGGAAAAGCAACCGTTGAAAAACCTGCTAACTTCTTATGGGGAGTTTGGCACGGCTGGCTTGCACCAATATCTTTGGTTATCAGTCTTTTTAATAAAGGAATACGCGTATATGAAAGTATCAACACCGGCTGGTGGTATGACTTTGGATTTTATATTGCGGTAATCAGTGGATTCGGCGGTCTTTCAATATTTAGACATAAAAAAAGACACAGGGATAATAACTGATATTTGAAGTAAAATAAAATTTATAATAAAAAGACTCTTTCATTTTGACATAAGAGTCTTGTTAATATAAAATGAGTGAAGAAAATTCAAGTTCGGAGGCAAAAATGATAGCCATTGGTAGCGATCATGCCGGGTATTTTCTTAAAAAATCAATTATAAAGTACTTACAGGACAATGGTCTGGATTATATGGATTTCGGTCCTGATTCAGATGATTCTGTTGATTTCCCTGATTATGCTGAAAAAACTTCAGATGCAGTAGTATCAGGACAGTGCGAAAAAGGTATTCTTATCTGCGGGTCAGGTATTGGAATGTCCATAGCCGCAAATAAAATCAACGGTATTCGTGCTGCTTTGTGTACTACAGGGCTACATGCCCGACTATCAAGACAGCATAATAACGCAAATATTCTGACAGTCGGATCTCGTACTACCGGAAGAGATCTTGTGCTTGATATTGTAAATGAATTTTTAACAACAGATTACCTAGGTGGAAGATATGAAAAAAGAAATGAAAAAATTAGACTTTTAGAAAAAAGGGCTCTTAAGGAGGACAATTAATGACTTACGAGAAGTACGATGATATGGTATTCGTTTTCGACCATCCACTGATACAGCATAAAGTATCACTTTTGAGGGATAAGAACACTGATACAAAAGAATTCCGGGAACTGGTGAGTGAAATCGCCATGCTTATGACATATGAAGTAACCAGAGATATGCCTTTAAAAGAAATTGAACTGGAAACTCCAATCGGAATTGCTAAAACAAAAGTAATTTCCGGAAAGAAAATGGGCATAGTACCTATTCTTAGAGCGGGCCTCGGCATGGTTGATGGAATGCTCAAGCTTATGCCTATGATAAAAGTGGGACACATTGGTCTGTATCGTGACCATGACACTCTTGAACCTGTTGAGTACTACTGTAAGCTCCCTGATGATGCAGCTGACCGCGAGATGGTTCTACTCGATCCCATGCTTGCAACAGGCGGATCTGCCGCTGCTGCCATTGGTTTTCTAAAAAAACGCAACGTAAATCATATTAAACTAATGTGCCTTATTGCAGCCCCTGAAGGAATACGCAGAGTTAGAGCAACGCATCCTGATGTTCAGATTTTCTGCGCATGTGTAGACCAGGGTCTCAATTCAAGTGCATATATAGTTCCGGGCCTCGGCGATGCCGGAGACAGACTTTTCGGCACCAAATAAAGGAGTCAGATATGTCAAGACCATCCTGGGATGAATATTTCATGAAAATAGTGGATTTGGTGAAAACCCGGTCCACTTGCCTGCGAAGACAAGTAGGAGCACTTATTGTTAAAGATAAGAGAATACTGGCTTCCGGATATAATGGAGCACCCTCAGGGGTCAGCCATTGCGAGGAAGTTGGATGTTTAAGACAGCAGTTAAATATCCCTTCGGGCGAAAGACACGAACTTTGTCGAGCAATACATGCAGAACAAAACGCAATTGTTCAAGCTGCATACGCAGGCACTTCAGTAAAAGACTCAACTATATATGTTTCACTGCAACCATGTTCTCTTTGCGCCAAACTTATAATAAATGCAGGAATAACTAAACTGGTATACCGCGGCTCTTATCCTGACGAACTTTCTTTGAGTATGCTTAATGAAGCAGGTATCGAACTCGTAAATTTTGATGAGGTCGAAAAATGAGTTTCGTTTTAACCTTTATAATATCCTTTGCAATATCATTGGCTATTTATCCATTGGTTAAGAAACTTGCATTTTTTTCAAATGCAATCAGCATTCCTACAAAAGAGCGCCACATTCATAAAAAACCTGTCCCACTACTGGGAGGTCTCTCAATAATTTCCGGATTCTTAATAGCAATATTACTGAATTTTCTTTTTAATGGTAATTTTATAGCCACAAGAGAGCTGCTTGGTCTGGTATGTGGAATAGCAATAATTGTTGTTATGGGAGTTCTTGATGATATCATTGAGCTAAATCCGCTGGTTAAACTACTTTTCCAGATTGGTGCAGCAGTTACGGCCATACTGATATCCGGCTCAAGAATTGAGTTTTTCACTAATCCTAATGCACTTACATCCGTTATACTGCTTAATCCCGTATTCTCTTTTGCTGTTACAATTTTTTGGATTGTTGCATTAACAAATGCATTTAATCTGGTTGACGGTCTCGACGGACTGTCTGCAGGTACCGGTGCAATATGTGCTGTTACTTTGTTTGTTGTCTCGCTTATACGTCCCGACGCTGAGCTTCTGGGTTCTTATGCGGCAATTGTTACAATAGCACTGGCAGGATCTGCACTTGGCTTCTTACCCTTCAATTTTAATCCCGCTAAAATATTCATGGGAGAATCTGGGTCCGCTTTTATTGGATTTACTCTTGCTATGGTTTCCATGCAGGGAACATTGAAATCATATACCGCACTATCAATTTTCATACCTGTTGTTGCTTTTGGGCTCCCACTACTGGACGCAGTATTGGCTTTTTTCCGCCGCTCATTAAAAGGTAAACCTTTTTATAAAGGAGACAGAGAGCATATCCATCATAAATTAACTGATGATTTAGGCTTAAGTCAAAAAACTACAGTATTGATTTTATATACTGCAAGTATAATACTTGGTGTAATGTCAATAATCATGGCTAGAAATGGAATGCAGAATATTATTGTATTATTAATATCAATGGCAGTTGTTTTAATTGCTGTAATTGCATTTATCTACAAGCCCCCAAAATTCATAGTAGGAAAACACAATTCTAAGAATGATAGTATGTCAAATGATGTAAAGGAAACAGCTGATGAAGAGTAAGGTTTTAATAGTTTACGGAACACGTCCCGACGCAATAAAGATGGCTCCTGTTGTTAAGGCTTTTAAAAATGACAATAGTATTAAGACTATTGTTTGTACCACTGCACAGCATCGTGAAACTATTGATATGGTAAATGCTATTTTTGATATAACCCCGGATTATGATCTGGACATAATGAAAAAAAGCCAGACACTCGAATATGTCACTGGTGCAATAATGGATAAATTCAGCAAGGTACTGGACAAAGAGCAGCCGGATATAGTGCTGGTCCATGGTGACACAGCAACCTGCCTGATTTGTTCTTTGGCTGCATTTTATAAAAAGATTCCGGTTGGTCATGTTGAAGCAGGATTGCGTACACATGATATTTATTCGCCTTTCCCTGAAGAGATGAACCGAAAGCTGGTAGCATCACTAGCTACTCTTCATTTCTCTCCCACCGAATCAAATCGAAAGAATCTTATTGAGGAAAATGTATCAACTGATAATATTTTTGTAACAGGCAATACTGGAATTGATGCCCTAGACACAACTGTTGACTCGGACTATGTTTTTGAGCGGGAAATTTTGAATCATCTTGATTATGATAAAAATAGAATAATCACAATGACTGCCCATAGACGCGAAAATATTGGAGAACCCCTTAAGAACATATGCAATGCTGTATTAGAAATTTCTGAAAAATTCAACGATGTTATATTTGTTTATCCGGTCCATCCCAATCCTGCAGTGCGAGATATCGTCTATCCGCTTCTAGGCGGAAGAGACAACATCATATTAACTGATTTTATTAATGTAAGTGATAATCACAACCTGATGAAAAAATCATATATGGTCATGACTGATTCCGGGGGTTTGCAGGAAGAAGCTCCCGCTCTTGGAAAACCTGTTTTAGTTTTACGAAAAGAAACAGAACGTCCTGAAGCCGTTGAAATGGGAACAGTAAAACTTTCCGGGATAGAAAAGGACCAGATTGTAGAAGATGCAACAATACTACTTACAAACACTTCTGTATATAAACGTATGGCAACTGCGGTAAATCCTTACGGCGACGGCAAGGCAAGCCTCAAGATACTTAATGCTGTAAAAGGTTATTTAAAAATCTAGATTTAAACGCATAACAGAATATTTAAGACTCTATTTTTGATTATCAAAACCCCAAGTTTTGTTAGCATAAAATAAATTCTTCATCAGAAAACGCCAGTATATCTCCTCGCTCCATTTTCACCGGAACACGTTTTTCAAGTTGTTCCCCATTAAGATATGTTCCGTTTCTGCTGCCTAGATCCGTAGCAAAAATACTACCATCCTGCTTATAGACACGTGCATGGGTTTTCCCAATACCACTATTATACAAACCGTAATCTTTTTGAAGCATTGTCCTGCCAACAGTTATTCCTTCTTCTTTTATTGGTATTTTTGTGTTGATACTGCAAATCCCGGTTAAACACATATGCCCACTTGTATTAGTAATTGCCATTGTTGTATTTTGGTCTTCTTTTTTATTAAGTTTACCGAACAATTCCTTGAAAAGATCTGTAGTTTTTGCTGTTTTTTTCGAGTTCGTAAAATCACTATTTATCGCATCACTTTTTTCTTTATATGATAATGCCTCCCAATTAGCTAATACATTTCTTATGTTAAAGTTTTTATTGCCAACTTCCCTAAGAAAACGTTCGCGAAATATTTCTCCTGAAACAGCATGATCAAGAAAATAGTTGCCTGCAATATCTACTAATATCTTTCTGCAGCTCAAATTGAAATCATTTATTTCAAAAGGATTAAAAACAAATACTATTTCACCGGTATCAGCTGAGTAAAATATTGATTCTGTACTTACAATAATATAATCCTGATTAATCAGATACTCTCCGCAAAGGGCAATGATACCGTCTAGCGATAGCAAAAAATTCTTCATCCACTGTTCGTCAGCACCATTTTCCAGAAGGTAATCTTTTATCGGTGTCTTGGTATCGGTTTCATATATCAATTTTGTATCAGTGCCCTTTTCTATTAGACTGAATGGTAATATGTGCCCCGGTATGTTTATCATAATCATTCTGAGCATATATTCCGGACACTTGATTTCACCATACAGTGATTTAAACTTCCTTCCACCCACTTCTAAGTTATCAAATTTCATATCAATACCCCGTTTTTAATTTATTAACAATATCAGAATCATCGAATATACTTCCGATAATGTCATTTACAAAGCTAAATATCGCTTCCCTAAAAATTAACGCAACACCTACCAGAACTGCAACTATTATGACAACCTCAACCGTTCCCATTCCTTTATTACACTGAAACACTTTCCATCTTTTCAACATTTTAAACTCCTTTCATAATCATTATTGCAGGTGCAGCCAGAATTAGCAGTATCCCTGCAAGTCCAATTGCAAGCGGGAAAACCATTTTTGAAACCGCTTCTTCACCCTTTTTCTTTGCCAAATCTTCTCTTATTCTCCAGCTTCTTTTTGCACAGTCTCTGAGTTTTATCGCCATACCTCCACTGCCTGATTTAATTTCCTGATTTACTATTGTCACAAAAGTATGAATTTCTGACATTGCTAGATTTGCTGAAAACTCTTTCAATGCATCCTGAAATAACATACCTGTTGTAGCTTTTGAAATAACACGATTGACTTCAATGTAAAATGTACTCCGGCCCTTTTTTTCTGCAGCTCTTTTCCATGCTCTTGTTATATCAAGCCCCGCGCCTGTCATAACCGCCAGCTCAGTACAGAAAATAGGGTAATCCAGCATAATTGATGCTTTTTTTTGATTGATTTTAGACATAAGATCTAAATCGGGTATAAAAAACCCTAAAATAGGCATCATACATGAAATAATTGTTGCCCAAATTCCCGGTGAATCTAATGTCAAATATATTACCGGAAAAGCAGAAAACAATAAAAATGATGCAATTTTTATAGACCAGTGAATTACAAACAGTCTTTCATTACCTGTGACACCATATAAAACCATTAGTTTTCGCCCATAGCTTAAAATGTCTTTTTTTAGAATCCTTTTTATTGGGATTACTAAAGCCGGAACGATAAAAGAAGCATAAGACGCATGTTTTAAATGAAAACCTGTCCCAAACTTTCGCCCAAGCATCCAAAGTGTAAAAATTAAAATGAAATAAATAATAACTACCATACTACACCTTTATACTTGTTATTTTTTTCCCAATAAACCATTGAATTAAAAACAAAGCTCCTGCAATAGTCATTACTGTTTTTCCTACGGCACTGTTATACAAAGGTTCTAAATACGACTTAGCTGAAACAGAAAATAAGCCAAGAAGCGCAAATGGCATCAAAGTAATAATTTTCTGCTCAAACACTTTTCCCGTAAGAGCAGTATTTATATCATCCAGTATTCTGATTTTTCCAACCAGCAATTCTGTTGTTCTCTCAGTAACATCAACTGCATTCCCTCCTGTTAGTTCACAGACAACCATGCTTCCCGCAAATGAATAGGCATCTTCTAAATTTAGTTTTTTAGCCATTCCTATCAGAACATCTGAGGTAGAAATATTAATCATGAAATCTTTTACTGCTGCATCTAGGTATAAACTCAACTCGTCTGCTCCATGAAAACGCTTATAGTCTGATACAGCTTCTGAGAAAGCCATGCAAAAAGTACCCGAAGTTTTTAAAAGAGGTTCAAGACACATTAAAAAATCTAAAAACTTTGCCTGAATCTTTTTACTTCGTTCCTCTTTCCTTGACCTTTTATCCATGACTCCATATATAATAAAAATTATCATTCCAACCATTGAAAGCCATATATTTTTGTACAACATATAAACCGAAAAGAAACCGAATATCCCGATTATGCAGATTTTCTTAAACATTGGCATGCCTCGTTATTTTAAAAGAATTTACCAGGTCACCTTTTTTATACAACCTGTGTTTTTCGTGATTATAGTCGAAAATCACATTGAGCTCTGCATTACCGGTTTTTCCGGGAAGTATCTCACATATTTGAGAAACATAACGTTCATGACTGTTTCTGCTAAGGCATACAACAATATCAATTGCACTGATAATCTGGTTTCTTACCGCAGTCAGGGGCATATCTGAACCTAACATAACCATAGTTTCAATTCGCGAAATTAATTCAGCACATGAATTTGCATGACCAGTAGAAATTGACCCCTCATGGCCAGTGTTCATCGCCTGCAGCATATCCAAAGCCTCTTTGCCCCTCACTTCTCCAACTATAATTCTGTCCGGTCGCATTCGCAGACTGGTTCTTATCAGATCCCTTATTGTTATCTCCCCACCCTCTGAATTTCCGATTCTGGCCTCAAGACGAACAATATTTTTTACTGATTTAATACAGAGTTCTGCTGAATCTTCAATGGTAATTATTCTTTCGGACCTGCCTGCGCAATTAGCCAACACATTCAACAACGTTGTTTTTCCTGTTCCCGCTCCTCCGCATATAAATAAGTTATATCGTGAATTAAAGGCATTCTCTAGAAATGTCATTGCATCTTCTGATATAAAGCTGTTCCATACCAGCTCGTGTCTTGTTATTGGTTTATCCGGAAATTTTCGTATGGTAACTGAATGCCCATCAACGGAAATAGGATTAAGTACAATATTTATTCTTGTTCCATCATCTAGACAAGCATCAGTAATGGGTGAGGCAGCATTTACAGTTCTACCTGATTTTCGACATATTGCGCGAATAATTTTCATAAACTCACCGGGTTCTTCAATGCTAATTTCAGAACTAAATATTCTTCCCTTTTGTTCATAAAATACTTTTCCGCCGTTTATCATAATTTCTGAAATACTATCATTATCAAACAGTGGCTGTAGCACTCCGAACCCAAGCATGTCATTTTGTATTTTTTTTATCAGACTTTCTATGCCATAAAGGTTGATTTTCTCTTTTTCACAATATGAAAATGTGTGTTTTTCAATTGAACTAATAACAACTTCATCTTCAATTTCGCTATACTCTTCCATATCCAGGGCTACTTTTTGTTTAATAAACTCAATTGCTGCTTTCATTTTTTCCACCTATACTCCTACAGAGGCTGTCAATTGCACTCCAGAAATTCTCAGGATGTCTATTGAAAATACCCTCGGCTTTAGGAACCGGATTATCTCCGGCATCAGTAAAATTTGCCACATCACAGATATTATTAACACCAGCCGCTTCAAGAAACCTACGATAAACTCTGTGCTTTTCATCCGGAAGATGTGAATGTAGAAGGAAATTTCTGTTTGCATGTTTCATTATTTCTATGTGCCCGTCTCCGGGATATGAAGGAATATCAAAAACAATAATTTCGTATGAACATCCACCACTCATTTCGGTCATCATCCAGGCAGCCTCATCCTTATTAATAAACCCGTCAGCCGAAGGCTTATTATTAATAATGAAATCAACTCGCCTTTCAGCATCCCGAGACGCCATGCTTTTAATCAGTGTAGAAATATCCCCATTCTTTTTTCTTACATAGTATCTCAATCGGGTATATGAGTTTTTCTCTGTTTCAATAAATATATCTTCACACGAGGAAAAGGGATTGGGATTAATATATAGAACCTTCTTCCCGGATAATGCAAAGCTACAACTCATTGCTTTTGAAACTGTACTTTTGCCAACTCCTCCCGAGGCTGAAGTTATGCAAATCATCATAGGTCCGTCATTTCCAGCTGATACTTTTCTGCCATTTCCGATTTTATTAGCTTTCATTAGAGCCACACAAATGTCAGAAGCACAGCAATATTTTGAAACATCCCCTTTATCTTCTTTTATCAGAAATATTCCTTTTCTATTTCTCCTGTTAATATAATCGCTTACAATGCACACACCTGAACCAATCTCAGCATTTTCTGTTATTTCAAAATACATACCATAATTAGCCAGTATATATTGCTTCAGTCTATTGAAGTATTCTGTATCTTTTACATCAAAGTATAGTTTTGTTCTCAACATTTTGTTCCTCCTCTGATGTGATTATATCTTCAATTACCATTTATTGTCATTATACCGTCTGTTAATATTTAGCCTAAATTTAAACAGATTATTAAATAACAGCTTTATTTTGATATAATAGCAATGTGTAAAGACTGCTGCCCTGACGGGCAATAAAATTTAGGAGGTATATCATGAATGTTGCAAAATATATTGATCACACATTATTAAAACCGGAAGCAGATAAAAAATCTGTTGAAAAATTATGCGGAGAAGCTCTTGAGCATGGTTTCTATTCCGTTTGTCTCAATGGAAGCAGGGTTAAATATGCTGCAGATTTACTTGACCCATCGGATGTAAAAGTGTGCGCTGTAATTGGTTTCCCATTAGGAGCATGCACAACAAAGAATAAGGCCTGTGAAGCACGGGACGTTATTGAAAACGGCGCTGATGAAATTGATATGGTAATGAACATAGGAAAATTCAAGGACGGTAACTATGATTATGTTATGAATGATATAGAAAACATTGTAAAAATAGCTCATTCAAGCGATATCATTGTTAAGGTAATACTTGAAACATGTCTTCTTAACAATGAAGAGATAATTAAAGCTTGCGAATTATGCGTTAAAGTCGGGGCAGATTTTGTAAAAACCTCAACCGGTTTTAATAAGGAAGGCGCAACACTTGAAGCAGTTGCAATAATGAAGAAAGCTGTTGGAGAAAGAGCAAAAGTAAAGGCAGCCGGCGGTGTTAGAAATTATCAGGCTGCTATTGATTTTATAAATGCAGGGGCTGACCGGCTTGGTTGCAGTTCATCAGTTGCTATTGTTTCAGGCGAGGAAGCTGCAGATAGTTACTAAAAACAGTTAATATTTAATATTTAAAAACCCGGATAGTCCGGGTTTTTTCTTTCTGCTATTTCTATGTTTTGCAGTATATTTTAAATTTCTGCATTATCATCCAGCGCTCGAACGTAGTAGTATATTTCCTCTTCGGAGAGATCTTCCTCTCTGACTAGCCTTTTTTGTATCGCCTTTACGACACTTTCAATTTCATCATGTCGATCCGGATTATATGAATAGCACTGGCTGAAGGTCATCATGTGACACCAAACCAACATTTCTTTGCGTGTGATTTTATTATCTTTATATTTTTCCAGAGCTTCTGTTACATCATCAGCATGAACTAGTATAGGGTTATTAATAAAATATTTTTCTGTGTCCTTTGTCATATGCCTGGTTATATCACGAACAGACAGGTCAAGACTTTTAAACAAGGTCATCTCTGACATTGTTTCTTCAAGCATTTGCTTTGGGATCCCTTCAACAAGGGTTCTATTATCTTTTATCTGTTTTATGCCTGTAAAAATTACTCCTAGTCCAATAAGCAAAACAAGAATCATTACTACATATTCTCTTGTGTCTGTTTCAATATTATCAGTTGCAAATATAATTGCCATTATTCCAAGAAAAACAAATCCTGCGGCAATGTATAAGTATCCGAATAAAATATTCTTTTTCTGTTCTTTTTGTGAAAGCATATGTATTCTCCGTATTTTTCTTTCCACATTATAACATATAGCGTTAGAATTTTTTAAATGCAACATCAATCATCAATCCTTGAATATGTTTAAACTATACTTTATATTATAATTAATTGAATACTAAATGGATGAACTTTCATCGATAATGGTAACCCTGTCGAAAGGCAGGTGCACAAAACAAGGGGCCTAAAGCAATAGCCAGGGCAGCCCGGCAACCGAAAGAGAGTTTTTTAGTTGCCTTAATTTTAATTTTTATGATAGTTTACTGGTGATGCACCCACAGAAGAACCAATAGTAGCAAAGGTTAATACACCCACAAAAGAACCGGTTTTAACGCAACAAAGAAATTGAATAAGGCAATAATAGAGAGACTTACAATTCATTGTTATGAAAATTGGGATTAAGTTTGGACACAGCGAACCATTACTGTAGCATGTCCCAGATCCTCATATAAACCGTCGCAGACCGACACAATCGGAAAACGGCGGTTTTATCTGCTATTTTTTATTTTATTATTATCCTGTTTAATATATAATTGTTAAGCACAGTAAGTTCTAAAATACTGTAAACTTTTTTTATAATACGGGGGTGTCGTATGAACGGCAGAGACAGATATATAGCAGCATTAAATAACCAAAAGGCAGACCGGCTTCCATGTCAGGTGCATGACTGGATGTCATACTATCTGAAAACATATCTTAATGGTATGACTGATTATGAGGCTTATGCGAATTTTGGAATGGATCCTGTGATTTATCAGAATCCAAAAATGATATACAGTGAAAAGGATCTTGCCAAATGGTCTGTAAAAAAGATTAATCTTGGTACGGATTCCGACGGAGTCAGGTCCACCCGTATTGTAATAACTACTCCGGAAGGAACTATGGTGGAAACCAGAGGTGATAGCCCTATCACAGGCTGGATCACAAAGCACATGGTACAGACAAAAGAAGATTTTGAGCTATGGAATAAATATTTCCCAATTCCTGTTGGTGTTGACTGGACGCCCGTAAGAGAAGCTAAGAACCGTATCGGTGATAAAGGTATTGTCCGGGGAGGCTTTTATGATTTCGGTCAAGGAAGCCCATGGCAGAGTTTTGCATTTATGTTCGGTACTGAAGAAATCATAATGACTGCCATAGATGAGCCGGATTGGCTGCACCATGTTCTTAATACGCTTCTTGAAAAGAAACTGCGGGTTATTGAATTAGCTGGTAAAAATGAAATGGATCTTATTGAAACAGGTGGCGGAGCCGGATCCAGTACTGTTATCAGTCCTACAATACATAAAGAATTCTGCCTGCCATATGACCAGAAACAGCATGCTGCTTTACACAGACAGGGAACAAAGACCGTATATCACCTCTGTGGTGGTTTTATGCCTCTACTTGACCTGGTTGTTGAAAATGGCGCTGATGGCCTTGAAACAATGACTCCTCCCATAATGGGCGGCGACTGTATTATGAGTGAATGTACAAAGCGTATAGGTGACAGAATGTTTTTCATCGGAGGCTTTGATCAGAATGCCGGTTTTGAAAAAGGCAACCCCGAACTAGTAAAAAGAATGGTTTTCGACTTACATAAAGATTGTCCTGATGGTGGATACATAGTCAGTCCTTCTGACCACTTTTTCTATGGAGACCCTAAAAATCTGCAGGCCTTTGTAGATGCCGCTAAGGAGTGTACTTACTGATGAAAGATGTTGTAAGCATTGGAATCCTCGTAGCTGACGTTATATCAAAACCAATAACATCCCTTCCTGAAAAAGGAAAGTTGATGCCCATTGACAGCATTTCGTTGCATAGCGGCGGATGTGCATTAAGCAGCGCTGTTGATATGAGTATAATAGGGCTTGATACAGCAGTTGTTGGCAAAATAGGAAATGACGGATTCGGGGCATATCTGACAAACGTTCTTAAAGAAGCTGGTGTTGAAACAAAAGCTTTGGCTATCGGTGCTAACTCCAATACAAGCGCCAGTGTTGTTGTTGTCGGAGATGATTCAGAACGTTCTTTTATACATTGTTATGGTGCCAATGGCGAATTCTGTTATGAGGACATTGATTTTGATTTTATAAAAGATTATAAAATTGCCTTTTTTACAGGGGTTAATCTTATGCCTTCACTTGATGGAAAACCTCTGGGTCGTGCAGTTAAGAAGGCTAAGGAACTTGGTCGTATAACAGTGATGGACACCGCCTGGGATGCAAGCGGTCAATGGATGGCGCTTGTTGAAGATGCTCTTCCCTATCTTGATTACTTTATTCCCAGTTATGATGAGGCTGTTAATATATCGGGAAAAACGGAACCTTCTGATATTGCAGAAGAATTTTTTAAACACGGAGTAAAAAATGTTGCCATAAAACTAGGAAAAGATGGCTGCTATATTAAAACAGCAGATAATAAAGAATTCACAATTCCAACTTTTCTTAATATCAAAGCTGTTGAAACAACAGGCGCAGGGGACGCATTTTCTTCCGGATTTATAACCGGTATATCTAAAGGATGGCCTCTTGATAAGTGCGGATTATTTGCCAATGCAGTAGGAACTTTTTCAGTTTCACAAGTTGGTGCCTCAACGGGAATAAAACCCCTTGAAGAAACTATAGATTTTATTAAATCTGAGGGTCGGGAGTGGTAATATGATAACAAATATAGAATACAAATCAGCAGTAAAAAGAACTTTGGAGTATTTCGATAAAGCAGAAATTATTCTTACTGATGCTGAAAAAAGCAGTATTGAAATTGCCGATTTTGGCCTTAGCAACCTTGAAAAAGAAGGTCTGGAAATTTTAACATATGTTAATACCGACCGTTGTTGTGCAAAAGAACTTGTTTTGTTTCCGGGCCAGGCATGTTGTGAACACAGACATCCTGAGGTTAACGGACATGCGGGAAAAGAAGAAACTTTCCGATGTCGTTATGGAGAAATTTATCTTTACATTGAAGGAAAAGCTACTCCTAATATAAAAGCTACTATTCCAAATAATACCCCGGGGGCTTACTCAGTGTTCCATGAAATAGTGCTTTATCCTGGAGAACAGTACACACTGACTCCTAATACACTTCATTGGTTTCAGGCGGGTCCTAACGGAGCTGTTGTTTCAGAATTTTCAACAAGCAGTGTTGATGAAGCTGATGTTTTCACTGATAAAAATATATTGAGGGAAACTATAATTGATTAAGAACACAAAAAAAGCGCTAATGTATGGTGCCGGAAGTATAGGGCGAGGTTTTCTCGGACAGTTATTTGATATGTCCGGTTATGAAACCTGTTTTATTGATGTCGATGAAGCATTAGTCAGCAATTTAAATAGAGAAGGACAGTATGTTATAACGGTTGCCACGGAATCCGGATACGAGTCTCAAACTATTAGTAACGCGCGAGCTATAAACGGCACGGATACCACAAAAGTGTCATCAGAAATCACTAACTGTGACATAATGGCAACGGCTGTAGGGGTTAATATACTCCCTCGGATAGCAAAAACTATTGCTGCAGGTATAGATGATCGTTCTTTTTCTGAAAACCCTTCACCTCTTGATATTATTGTCTGTGAAAATATTTCAGACGGCGGTAAACACCTAAAAGATCTAGTAAGCCCGCATATAGAAAATAAAAAATTCTTTGAAAAAAGTATTGGCTTTGTATCTGCTTCTGTCGGTCGAATGGTTCCGGTCAGCACAAACAGTAATTCATCTGACATAATTGTTGAAAGCTACAATGAACTACCGATTGATGCCGATTCTCTTAAAACGGATGTATCATCAATCAAAAATTTCATACCAGTCACACCTTTTGCAATTGAAAAACACAAAAAATACTTCATGCACAATATGTCTCATGCAATTGTTGCATATATGGGTTTTGTAAAGGGATATGATTTTCTGTGGGAAGCCATGGGCGATGAATCAATAAGGAATACTGCACAAAAGGCACTTGAAGAAAGTATAAGTGCAATTTCCAAATATTATGGTATAGAGGCACAACCACTTAGAACTTATGCAAAAGATCTATTAAAAAGATACTCTAATAAATATCTTAAAGACACCGTAATGCGAGTTGGACGTGATCCCAAACGAAAACTCCAACCAGATGATAGGCTCACCGGAGCAGCTCTATTTTGCGATATGCAGGGAATAGTACCTGAATATATCCTTCATGGTATAGCGGCAGCTTTTTGTTTTAATGTGACGGACGATGTATCTTCTCCTGAAATAATTAAGTTCGTAAAAACTCACGGAATAAAAACAGCCCTTACAGAATACACAGGTATTCCGGCTCAATCTGATATGTTTGATAAAATAGTGAAAATTTACACCTCATTAAATCAAGAGTAATTTGTCATATGCGTTCCTGTAACGTAACAATTGTTACGCTTTATCTTATATAAGTGAGGTATAGTTTGAATATAAAGGAGAATACTATGATAAATAAAGATTATAAATATACCCTTACGGAAGAAAAGACTATAGAAGTGATAGTTAGTGATGATGTGGTAATGATAAACCACATGGCATTACCACAGGGCGACTGTCTATCGGTTCATAAAGCAAATTCAAATGTATACATGGTCGTAGCAAGAGGAATAGTAACTTTGGAGCTTGATGAAACAGCTCCTGAAAAATTCAGCAAGGGCTCCATAATTAATATTGATTACGGCACACTGATGAGCGTATGTAACAAAGATTCCGAAGTTCTCGAGCTTTTTGTAATTAAAGCTCCTGGTCCTTCACATTATAATAAATAAATAACTATATATACAGTTTAAAATGGTCAAAGTATCCCAAGGATACTTTGACTATTTTTCAGCATGCAGGGAATTTACACAAAACCACCTGCTGATATGTAATCAAATTTGTTGTTTGAAAATTTTATATATCTACGTTTAGTGGTTTTAGCTCCTCTTGGTCTGACGCCGGTAATTTTTCGTCAAGCGAGGCTATGGAAATTCTCCATGAGCGTCGTTTATGTGGACACACAAGCAATATGGAGAATTGATCATAACGAAGTAAGGTGGATATATCTATACAAAAACCACCGGGTGATATGTAATCAAATCCGGTGGTTGGGTATTTTAGATATCTACCAATGGCGTAAAATTATCCATTCAGGATCTGGCGGAGGTGATTTCGTTCAAGGCGATGTTTGAAAGAGTTTAACCGAAAGAGCGTATGTAGATACGTGATTGAGGTAAAAGCTTGAATCAAACAAAGCAAATCAGACACATAAACACTAAGAAAAACGCCGTTTGAATTGAATTCATAACGGCGTTATATGTTTATTATGTGTCTGAAGTTTGGACGAAAGCAACCCGTCAGATTAGAGGAGTTCTTCAAGTCTTTGCAACTTCTCATGCGTAATCAGTGCATCTTCCTTAAGCCCTTTTAGCTTCACAACATGAGTCCATCTACCATATGGGAGAATTTCTGATATATGTTTTAGGTTAACAATATACGACTTATGTGTTCGCATAAATGATTCTCCGGCCAGCTTCTCTTCAAGTGTGTTTAGATTCATTCCTGTTGTATATGAGTTTCTGCGAGCGACTATTTTTGTGCGACTTCCTTCTCGAAAAACAAGCATAATTTCGTCTATATCTACAAAACTCATTCCATCTCTGTTCTTTAAAAGTAGCTTATCCAGTTTTTTTACTGGTTTTTCAGGTTCATCATCTTTATAGAGAAGATCTTTAATTCTTGCGAGAGTTCCCCTCAGCCTATCCAACTTAAATGGCTTAAGCATATAGTCAAATGCATACATTTCAAATGCATCACCCATGTATTCTGTGTGAGCGGTAGAGAAAACTATATAAGTATCCGGCTCTCTGATAAGGATTTCCTTAGCGCAGTCAATTCCTGACATGCCCGGCATTTCAATGTCCATGAAAACCACTTCGGGTTTATGTTCATCAAAAAGTTTAATCCCTTCATCACCATCTGCGCCTATAGCTAATACTTCAAATGCAGCATTGCTATCAATGGCAGATTTTAATATCTGCGCCATTTTCTCATTGTCATCTACTATCAGTACATTTATCATTCAATCATCCTTCTGAGGCCTTAGGTGGCCCCAGAATCTCCCTGAGTATTATACCTTTGACTAAGTCTTCTTTTCCGAAGGAAAATTTCATATCTCCTACTGAGATTTTTCGAGCGCTCTGTTTCAATGCCCTTTCTTCGGCCAAAAGAATCTTCAGCTGATGTTTTAACATTATTTCATTATTAGTTTTGCCCTCAGCCATCTTATTTACCTGTGCCTTTTGATTCTATTTCCTGTGATTTCTCTTCTTTCCCCATATCTGATATTGAATCGCGCATCTGAGTATCAGCCATCACATTTTTCATCTTATAGTAATCCATAATCCCAAGATTACCTTTTCTAAAGGCTTCAGCCATTGCTTTTGGAATTTCAGCTTCAGCTTCAACAACTTTCGCTCTCATTTCCTGGACTTTAGCTTTCATTTCCTGTTCGCGTGCAAAGGCCATAGCTCTTCTTTCTTCTGCTTTTGCCTGAGCAATTTTTTTATCAGCTTCTGCCTGATCTGTCTGAAGCTGAGCACCAATATTCTTACCTACGTCTATATCAGCTATATCAATAGATAATATTTCAAATGCGGTTCCGGCATCAAGCCCAGCGCTAAGAACCGTCTGTGATATTAAATCCGGATTTTCAAGTACAGCTTTATGAGAAGCGGCAGACCCAATTGTAGTTACAACACCTTCGCCTACTCTTGCTATAATTGTTTGTTCCCCTGCTCCACCAATCAATCTTTCGATATTTGCTCTCACAGTAACCCTGGCTCTTGCTTTGAGTTCAATACCATCTTTTGCAATTGCAGCAATAAGAGGTGTTTCAATAACTTTAGGATTAACGCTCATTTTTACAGCTTCAAGAACATTTCTTCCTGCTAAGTCAATTCCCGCAGCGCTCTTGAAATTGAGAGGAATTTCAGCTTTCTCTGCAGCAATAAGAGCATCAATTACCCTGTCTACATTACCACCTGCTAGATAGTGAGATTCAAGTTCGTTAATTGTCGCTTCAATCCCCGCTTTTGCCGCTTTAATTTTTGGTTTAATTATCCTTGCCGGTACAACTCTTCTGAGTCTCATACCTATAAGATTAACCAGGCCAACTTTTACACCCGAAGCGCCGGCTGAAATCCATAAACCCAGCGGAACGAGACTGAATAGTACTGATAAAACAAATACTACTGCTATTACTACTATTAATAATACAACAAATGATTCCATTATTAATCCTCCTTGCTTTCTATAACATCTACAACAATTCGTCTTCCAACGACTTCTGTAATCTTAATATCTGAATCTTCTTCTATGAATTCACCACTTGAAACTACATCAAGTCGAACACCGTCAAAAAGACCTATCCCGGCAGGCCTCAGCATGGTTATTGCTTTACCTTCTTTTCCTAGGAAAATTTTCATATCCTCTACTGCTGAAAACCCTTTTTCTCTGCTCAAAGTCTCATTTAGCACCAGCGTCTTTGATAATCTGCCCTTTGTTGCCGATCTGACTACTAGCATGATTACTATCGCTAAAATCACCAATAGTATAAGGAACATAACAAGCGCTTCAACAAATGTAGCCGCTGTAAGTATAATCCCCACTACGAATAAAATAATTCCTACTATGCCCATAATTCCGAATCCCGGTATGAATACTTCCGCTAAAAGGAATATTAATCCCAGTACAAGGAGTATGGCCTGAAGCAACTCTATGTTGCCTACGAAGCTGAATATACCCATGTTTTTAGCCTCCTTCCGTAATGTTATTGTACCCTATACTTTTTCTAATTAGCTAAATAATCCATGAAATATACGTTATTACACTTTAAAACCACATATATCTGACTATTCGCTTTTATGCTTTAGATTTTCTTTGGAACTGTGAATGTAAAGACTGTTCCTTTTTTACCGGTAGTAAATTTGATATCTCCGCCGTTTTCTTTTAACTTGCGCTTTGAAACAGCAAGGCCTACCCCCGACCCCTCATTTCCCTTTGTTGTAAAACCCATATCAAATATCATTTCTATAATGTTTTTGGGGATGCCTGTGCCATTGTCTTTTACTTTAAAAATATAATTCTTTATATCTTCTTTTAACGATACAAGTATCTTTCCTTTTTCAACTTTTTCAGCTGCATGTATTGCATTATCAATAAGGTTTCCCAGAATTCCACAAATATCCCAAATTTCCATAACGGGCTTTTCCAAACGGGTCGTAGACAAAATTCTAAAATCAATATTTTTACTCGAACATGATGTTTCCTTAACCTGAAGAAGTGCATTTACAGCCGGGCTTTTTGTTTTCATTATATTATTAACCGTCTGAATTTCACTGTATACCTCTTCCATATATTCAGACGCCTCTTTATGATTATCCATCTCTATAAGTCCGTGAATTATCTGAATATGATTTAGAAAGTCATGACGTTGTTCTCTAAGGGTATTATTTAATTCACTGGTTTTATCATAAGACTCTAAAAGAGTGCTGTATTCACGTTGTAAAGCGATTGCTTCAGCCCTTATTCTAAGAATACTAAAGCAAACCACAAGGGCAATGATAACTAATGCGACAGCAGCGGCCATTGCAATCTGCATCTCACTGGTTATATTTTCTGTTGAAATCAGAACATATAAAATTCCCAAAGTGACAGCACTACTTATAACAAGAACTACCCCTGTATAAATCAAAGGCCAATTGCCGGTCATAATGGTTATATTTTTAGTTTTTTTTCTATTCATAATAATCTTTCCCCGCAAAAGCATTATACTATATTGCATTGTAAATTGAAAAACAATATTATATGTATATATAGAATTTATATGCATTGCAACAGATTGCGATAACTTGATTTTTAAAGTGGAGGAATATCCTATGTCATATCAAACAGGAATGTCAGCTATTAATCTTGAAATGCCAAAGCGCATACCAAGAAGTGAGTATTCGGGAGAATTATATTTTGATTTAATGAAAAGAGTAACGGGCATCGATGTTCATGATGATAGCCCTGAAGATACTAAAACAAAAGCCATGCTAGCATTAAGAAAAGCTTGGAATTATGACTTTAGCTGGAACATTATGATTGATGCTGAATATGCATTCAAAGACAAGCGCACAAAGATGGGCCATGCAGAATTTACACAAGGTGGTATTGACTATACAGATGATGCAATTGAAATGTTTAAAACTCCTGAAGAAGTTTTGGCTTTTGACCCTTATGAAACCTTTGGCAAAATTGACATTACAGCAGAAGCTCGTAAATTTGAAGAAAATTATAAAGAACGATGTAAAATTTTCCCTGAAGAAGTTAATATGACGGGGGTTTATGTTACCTGTATCTCCGGCTTGATTGATCTTTTGGGTTGGGATATGCTGTTGTACTCAGCAGGGGTTGATTCTAAGGCCTTCGGAGAAATGACAAACCGGTATTCTGACTGGGTTGGCCAATACTTTAAAGCACTGGCTATATCTGATGTGCCTATTGCAATGGTCCATGATGATCTTGTATGGTCGGCCGGTCCTTTTATACATCCTGACTGGTACCGTGAATTTGTTTTTCCTAACATAAAAAAGCAAATTATGCCTATGAAAGAAGCGGGCAAAAAAGTTATGTTTACCAGCGATGGAAATTTTGATTTATTTGTGAATGATGTGGCAGATTGTGGAGCAGACGGATTTATTATTGAACCTATTACTGATATGGCTGCTATTGCAGAAAAATATGGTCAGTCCCATGTAATTATAGGAAATGCAGATACAAGAATAGTAATGTTCGGATCAAAAGAGGAAATTCATGCCGAAGTGAAACGCTGTATAGATATAGGACGCCCTTGCCCCGGCTTTTTTATGGCTATTGGGAATCACATTTCACCAGGTTGCTCAATTGAAAACCTTCTCTATTACAACGATTGTTATGAAAAAATGAGTAATCGCTAACCATTTTTTAGAAAAACCTCCCGGGGGGTTTTTACAAATTTAAACGGAAAAAGAGCTATTCACTAACTATGAATAGCTCTTTTAAAATTCTCTTTATTACTCGTATATGACAAAACGTTTAACATCTACCTGAGGCGGCTCTGATTCGCGAATCTCTCCTGTAATTGTAAAACCTATCGTTTTACCTTTTTCTGTGAGATTTGGAATATTATTGTAGAATACTGTTTCTTCTGTGATGTATGCCTGCAGCATGCTTGAATCAAATCCTTCTGTTACTTTGATAAGCATTGCACTTTCACCTGCACTCAGAATTGTACCGGTTATAACTGCTTCGTTCCATAGAATCCTAGTTGCTGTTACCTGTACCGGATATGATTCGGCTACATCGCCCGTAATATTGAATCCAACTACGTTGCCAATTGAAATTATTTTGTCGACGCCTTCTTCATATTGAATTTTATTACTCAGGTGAACTTGCATCAGGTCTTCTTGAAACCCACCTATAACATTTACTCTAAAGCCTCCGCTTTCACTGACTTCTGTAACTATTCCGGCAATTTCAACATCATCAGTCTTCTTGCAACCTGCAAATGTAAAAGCCACGGAAATAATAATCAAAATTATAAACAGTTTGTTTTTCATGTAATCACCTCGTATTTATTATATAATATTTTCTAAACAATCGTATCTGTTATATTTTATTGTTGTATAATTGAGACGGTAAAAAAGTCCATAAGGTTCTGTTACCAATTATTTAAAGGTGAGTTTTATGAAAACTATAAAAGAATTAGACCGGTTAATGTGCAAACCATCTGTTGCTTTAATCAATGATATAAAAGCAATCGAGGGAGATATTATGGTACTTGGTGCCGGTGGCAAAATGGGACCAACACTATGCAAATTAGCTATAAATGCAATATCAGAAGCAGGAATCGACAAAAAAGTCGTTGCAGTATCACGGTTTTCAAATGAAAAACACGCACAGAATCTTGAATCCCATGGTATTCATGTAATAAAAGCTGATTTGCTAAATGAATCTGAACTTGAAAGTTTACCCGACATTCCTAATATCATATATATGGCAGGCCGTAAATTCGGTACTTCTGAAGATCAATCGCTTACTTGGGCTATGAACGCATACCTTCCGGGCAGGGTTGCCGATAGGTTTAAAAAGAGTAGAATCGTTGCATTCTCTACCGGCAATGTTTATCCTTTTGTTAATATTGATTCAAGCGGGTGTCACGAAACTGATGAAACCGGCCCGGTTGGAATTTATGCACAGTCGTGTCTTGGGCGTGAAAATGTTTTCAGATACTTCTCGAATAAAAATAATACTCCCATATTATTGTATCGCTTAAATTATGCTATTGATTTACGATACGGTGTTTTACTTGAAATTGCCCGTACTGTAAAGGCTCAAAAGCCCCTGAATATAACAACCGGTTTCTTTAATATTATTTGGCAGGGTTATGCAAATGAAGTTGCTATAAGATGCCTTCTTCATTGCGAAAGCCCGGCTAAAGTCATGAACGTTACCGGAATTGAAACTGTTTCTGCTCGTGAAACTGCAGAAAAATTCGCAAAAATATTTAATGTAAAAACACAATTCACCGGAACTGAACAGGACACAGCACTTTTAAGTAATGCAACCCCGTGTATGGATCTGTTTGGAAGTCCGGATGTATCTCTTGATGATATGATTGAAATGACAGCAAAATGGATTAATAACGAAGGTGAAACACTTGATAAGCCAACTCATTTTCAGGAAAGACAGGGTAAATTCTAATGAGCAAAAAACTTTCGGAATCAAAAATAAAACTTCTAAGAGCAGGAACAGTAATACCTGCACACCCCCTCGCTTTAGACGGCAATAGAAAACTAAATGAAAAATACCAACGCGCTTTAACCCGTTACTATATAGCAGCTGGAGCCGGTGGAGTTGCAGTAGGTGTTCACTCAACTCAATTTGAAATAAGGGATCCCGAATTCAATTTATATGAACCTGTATTACGACTTGCGGCCGAAGAGGTTGACCGCAAAAAATCAAGAAGGCCATTTCTTAAAATTGCAGGTGTTTGCGGACCTGTGGAACAGGCCGTTAAAGAAACAACTATAGCAGCTAAACTTGGATATGATATGGTTCTTCTAAGTATGGGCGGACTAGGCTCTCTAAGCGAAAATCAATTATTAGAACGCACTCGAAAAATCGCTGATATTATGCCCATTTTTGGGTTTTATCTTCAACCTGCTGCGGGTGGACGTATCCTAAGTTATGATTTTTGGAAAAGTTTTTCCGATATACCAAATGTTTTGGCAATTAAGACAGCTCCATTTAATAGATATCAAACACTTGATGTTGTACGTGCAGTATGTGCTTCTTCACGTAGAGATGAAATTTCAATTTACACGGGAAATGATGACAATATAGTTAATGATCTTCTTACAACATACCGTTTTAATATAAATGGTAAAACCGTTGAAAAAGAGATTACAGGCGGATTACTTGGTCATTGGGCTGTTTGGACTAGAAGAGCAGTAGGCCATTTAGCCGCTATAAAATCGCATAAACGTTCAGGTGAGACAATTGATTCCGAATGGCTTACGCTTAATACTCAGGTTACAGATGCAAACGCTGCCTTTTTTGATCCCTCTCATCAGTACAAGGGATGTATTTCCGGTATTCATGAAGTTCTTAGGCGGCAGGGGCTTATGGAAAATATTCTTTGTCTTTCAGACAGCGAAGTTCTATCACCTGGACAAAGCGAAGAAATAGACCGTGTTTATAAAGATTACCCGGACCTTAATGACGATGCATTTGTTAAAGAAAATTTGAATAAATGGTTGAAATGAGCTATTTTGATTTAGCTCTATCCAGTCTTAAAAGATAAACAAGACCGGCTACTATCAGTACTCCTCCTACAATCTTACCTATGGAAAAATTGCCATCTCTTATTCCATCTATAACGACACCAGTTCCAAGCTGTCCTATAAAAAGAAGTATTGTAATATACAGAATTCCTATTCTGGGAGTTATATAGCTATTCATCATTACCGCCATGAAACCAATGGCTCCACCTGTTAGTGCCAGAATAAATATCCAGTTAATTTCTATATTTGGTATTGCTGTTCCGTTTATCAATAGAGCAACGGGCAAGGAAACTGCAAACCCCATCAGATAGTTAATGAACACACCTTTTTTTAAGCCTTTTACAGCTCCAAGTCTGGCATTCAAAAGGATTGATGTTGCAATTGATCCGCCGGAAAGTAATGCGAGTAATGAATAAATCATATCAGCTCCACACAATCATGATAATTGATCCGGCAATCATTAGAAGATATGCAGGTGCTTTTTTCATTGACACTTTCTTTTTTTCCATTCCAAGAACTCCAAAATGTTCTACAATGGCAGATGTAATAATCTGACCAACTAAGGCAAGCCCAAGCGTCATAGCAACTCCGATATTATTAACGCAAAGATTATTTAGCAGTATAGTTATAACACCAATAGCACCACCCATCATATATGCGAACGGAACTCCTTTTAGAATATTGCGCGTAGATTTTTTAATTATCAGAAACAATCCTGAAGTCAGCAGTCCCACAAGGTGTATTACAACCAAAGAAACCCAGGTGCCCATAATACTTGAAAGCATCCCGTTTACTGTTACCATAATGGCTATCATGATTCCTGCCAAAAGTGATAATCCTGAATTTTTAATAAAATCGTTTTTCATTTGTTCATTATAACAAATAATTGAACCTTTAATTTGATATAGCGGAATATTAAAAAATGATTAATCAAGTTTTTTCTGTTTGTTTTTGTTGTAATCAATATGTATACTTCTCATATATTGATAAGTGAAAGGATATAGTAAATGGATAAAAAAATTGTAGCCTTTGTTTGTGTTCATAATTCCTGTAGAAGCCAGATGTCTGAGGGATGGACTGAGTTTCTGGGCAATGATGTAATAACTGCATATTCTGCCGGAACGGAAAAATACCATCAGGTAAAACCCTTGGCTGTTCAGGTTATGGAAGAAGCCGGCGTCAATATATCCGGTCATTATCCTAAATTGCTTGATGATATCCCTTTAGAAGTGGATATTCTTATAAGTATGGGCTGCGGTGTTGTCTGCCCGTTTGTAATATGTAAATATGAAGAAGATTGGGGTATTGAAGATCCATCAGGTAACCCAATTGAAGATTTCCGTATTACACGTGATATTCTTAAGAAAAAAGTACAGACCCTAATTTCTGATATTAAAGCCGGAAACTATTCGTAAAATTTGCAAAAACCCCCCGGGGGGTTTTTGCAAATTTTTCTATTTTTTTGACAACTTATATTCATTTAAAAGATTCTTAAAAAGCTCTTTAACCGATACAATTTTATCTGCTCTGTATGCATTAGATCCTGCAAAAGCAAACCCATTCTGCAATTTTCCATTTTTTGCATTTGTAAGAGCAAGCGCAATGCAATAAGGGCTGCTTGTTATGTTACATGATTTTATGCAATGGAACGGGCATTTCAAGGGTTGCTTTTTACCACTTCCGACAGCATTAATAAATGCATTTTTTATAGCCCTACCGGGAAGCCCGACGGGGCTGTCAATAATTACAACATCCTCTTCTTTGCAGTCAAGATATGTATTTTTAAATTTTATATCAGCATCACACTCTTCTGTCGTTACAAAACGAGTTCCCATCTGAACCCCTGCTGCACCTATATTTAAGAATTTTCGTATATCGCTTCCTTCATAAATACCACCAGCTGCTATCACAGGTATTTTTTTCTTGTATTTATCTTCAAAAAACTTTAGTTTTTCAATAACATCTTTCACTATTATCTCAAGAGAAAATTCCTTTTTATCAAGTTGGTCACGTTTAAAGCCCAGGTGCCCTCCGGCTTTAGGTCCTTCCACAACAAATGCGTCCGGAACATAATTATATTTTTCAATCCACCTTTTGCTAATAAGACGCGCAGCTCTTCCAGAAGAAACAATAGGAACCAGCTTTGTTTTTTTACTTCCGTTTAAAAACGTAGGCAGATTTAGCGGAAGACCGGCTCCTGAAAAAATTATATCTATTCCCTCTTCGACAGAGGCTTTTACCATGTCTGAAAAATCAGTAAGAGCGGTCATAATATTGACTCCAAGAATTCCCCCTGTTTTTCTTCTGGCTTCTCTGATTTCTTCTCTTAATGCTTCTATATTTGACTCTCTAGGAGAAAGACCAATACCTGTCTTTCTCATCATTCCGATTCCTGCTGTTGCTATTACACCTATTCCACCCTCATTGGCAACAGAAGAAGCAAGTGATGACATTGATATACCAACACCCATTCCACCCTGTATGATAGGAATTTTTGCTACTAGGTCTCCAATTTTTAAATTTTTCATTTAAGTTTCCTCGTTTCCCTAAAAAGTTATTGATACTTTAGTTGATAATATCATTCAAGAACATGCGCCACCATAATCAATGAGGGTGACAACAGGGGTGATTTACAAAACCTTTTCCTTATGACCTACTGCCAAATTATTACCTGAAACTGGTATAATGTTATATATATGTACAGTTTTTGAGGTTATTCCCTATGAAGTTTGTAGATTTAATAATAATTCTTATTACCGGTGTCGCTGCTGGATTTATTAATGTAAATGCCGGCGGTGGTTCTTTCCTGACAATTCCTATGCTCATTTTCACAGGTCTTCCGGCTGCAATTGCAAATGGCACAAACAGGATTGCACTTACTCTTGCCAGTATGATATCAGTTTACAATTTTAGAAAAAAGGGATTCTTCGAATGGAAACTTGCTCTGCTTCTTGGAATTCCCATGACAGTTGGAGCAATAATAGGTGCTTTCATATCCATAAATTTACCAGATGAATTATATACGACAATCCTAGCCGTGGTAATAATTATCGTCATAGCAATTATTGTTATTAATCCTCAAAGATTTATAAAAAAAGATATAGTTGAGAAAAGTTTAAAAAACCGCATCATAGGCACAATAATATTCTTTATTCTTGGAATTTATGCAGGAGTAATTCAAGCCGGTGTAGGTTTTCTCATTATTACTTCTCTTATATTTTTGACAGGTTATTCACTGGTCAAAATCAATAGTCTAAAAGTAATGATAGCCATGATTTATATGACCCTATCTCTGGCGGTTTTTGTTTTTTCTGGAAATGTAAATTGGATTTACGCCCTGGTGCTCTCTATAGGCAACTGCACAGGCGCATATTTAGGCACGCGTTTTGCTGTAAAACACGGAGATAAATGGATCAGAATAATAATGGCTGTCGCAGCATTTATAATGGCTCTTAAGCTTCTAAATGTTTTTTAGTCTATTACCAGGATTTCATAAATTCCGATACTGGGAATTACAGCTGTAAGTGTTTTATCAAACTCGTTCCACCTGACATCAATTAAAGAATTCGAAGGCACCAACCGGGTTCTTCCAGGCTCTTTATAAAGTTTAACTTTAACTGTGATAGGCCCAATAGGGGTAATTTCATTAATTGTATAAACATCCTGATCACCATGTGAACCTGAGGTATTAACCAGATTCACCATTACTGTATCTTCTTTTTGCATTAACGTCATGTCAATATACATGCTCCCGGATACTACCGCAGTCGGATTATATAAATTTGAAGCCAGTGTCTTTATTAAATTTCTATGAACATGGCTTTTTCTCTTTATGTATATATCTCCAATATCTGCAAATATAAATCCAATTTGCCCCTTATCATAAGTTATCGTTTCAGCTGCTGCAAATTTCTCCCCGTCATCAATATCACTAAGTTTTGAGATACTACCCATTGAGATTTCACTAAATGCGCTTTTCACTATTTTGCCTTTGTTATATGCCCATGTTACGTCATCTTCAGATAGCAGGTAATCATCTTCAGTAATATCTTTTGATAAATTAAGCTCGTTTTGAAACAGCTCATATGCGGAAGTTCCTACCAATAGCAATGAGCCTCCACTTTTTGCATATTTCAATAATTCAATTTTAAAGCTATCTTCTAATATCTCCGTTTCCGGAATAACAATCAGCGGATACTTATCCATACTTCCTAAAAGATGATGCTCAGAAAGAATTTCAAAAGACTGACCCGATTCGCAGAACAATTGAACAATACCCTGAAGTGCTGAATCTTCCCCTTCACATTGAAACAGAAAATCACTTGTGTGGTATCTATTGTAAGTTGAGTTAAGAATGGCCACCTGAGGTATAAACTCTGCTTTATGGCAAAATTGTTGCCTTTCCCGGCAGAATTCTGCAACTTCTTTCATTAGCGTCACTTGCCACATATGCATAGATCCGTCTTTTTTCTGGGGATAATAATTCTGGAAACCGCCTCCTTGTGCCAGCACAACTGCTGCTTCTTGCTTCAGTTGTTCAGGATGCTTGGGACAGTGTTCTCTCCTATCACCGTTTCTCCATCTAAAACCCCATGCCATAAGATCCCAGGGTTTTCCCTGAGGAGCAAGACACCGCCCCTCATATCGAGCAGAATTAACAGAATCAGCCCACAAATAATCACCAGATAAGAAATCCACATCCACTGTGACTGGTTCAGGCATTTTGCTTGAGAATGACCAGTTTGATGCTATTTGAAAATCAGGATACTTATTGTGAACCGAATCGATATAATGCCGCATGTATATTCTAAACTGCTCTCTGCAAAAATCCGAATATTTCTGCCAGTTTTTATCGCCGGGTTTTTTAGGCGGATTTTGACTTATATCGATTCCCGTTTGCTTATTAAATATTCCCATAACTGATGCGTTGTAATCAACTTGTGTGCCCCAGCATTCACCGTCAAGCCATACACCGTCAACGTCATAATCTCCTGCCAGTTCCAATAGCTGAGGGATAACTATTTCATCAACATATGGACTAAATGTAGATGTTATTCCTTCCGGAAGCCATTTTGCATAGCGGTGAGACTCAAGGCTTTTAGCGGCCCACTCGGGGTGGTTTTCGCACTGATAGTCGTCGCATACACCTGAATAGTGCATAAATAAAGCTACTCCTTTTTCAGAAGTTGCTTCACGCCACACTTTTAATTGATCATTTACTATATTAGGATATGCATTACCTGTTTTTGTAGGAAATGAAGACCACCCGGGATGCCCCTTGCAGTCAATCTGTATAAAATCAGGATTAACTGTTTCTATTATTTTATAAATCATTTCTTTGTTTGTATTGCCTCCGACAGGTATAACTTCCCCATCTTCGGCCGGTTTAGCATGAAAATCAAAATGTAGACCGAAAAAGCAATCTTCACGACGCTTTCTCTTAATATAATTCTCCATAGTGCACCCCCTGTGAAATCTATGGATATTATACTACAGTTTTATCTTCAACCTTTACTTCAAATAACAAAAATCTTTGTATTTATATAAACAGTCGTTTACCCAAGAGAAACCTTTAACGGGGTTGTATTAGTCAGATTATCTGAAACAGGACACCGGTTTTCAATCATAGATATCCATTTTTCAAGTGTTTTTGAATCTGCATTTGTATCCGGTTTTACTTTAATATTAATACCTTGAAAACCTGCTCTTTCATCATAAGATTTGCCTGCAAACCGTGCAGGATTAAGTTCCCCATCAATTTCCATTTGCATTCCTTTTAACTCAAACCCTAATTCTTTTGCTACTAAATTTCCCACAACGGTATAACAACCGGCTAATGCTCCCAAAACTAGTTCAACCGGATTTGCTCCTTCGTTGGTTCCCCCAAGATTTTCAGGTTCATCTATTACCATCTTAAATTTTCGGGCAGTAACTACTGTTTTCATGCCCCCATCACTTTTTGCATTTATTTTGAATTTCATAAAATTCACTCCATTTCCTTTTTATAAATTTATTGTTCCCTGCTTTATTTTTTATTATCCATATTAAATTTATTGCGGGTTCAATCAAAGATTTACCCCGCTAAATTAAATAAATCCATATAGAAAGAACATAGTCTATGACAATGCTCTTTTTGAGTTTATATGAATTAAGAAATATCTTGACTAAAATCTGTCCCATATAAAACAAGGCTTTTTAATAAACAGTTTTTTCAATATTTCAGTGTTTTTTATAATTTCTATGTCTGTCTTTAAACGTATTTGAGTAAGTGACATATATCCCGTAATAAGCTGCGTAAAAGATGACGCATCACACTTCAAGTCCGGTTCTTCATCGGTTTTTACAACACGGCTCCCTAAACGATCCCATTCAATAAGCCAATTACCTGTATTCCATGGCGCATGCTCATCATAAAGCTCTACAATTACTTTTCCTGCAGTTTCCGGTTTTTTTATAATTTCAAGTGCTTTTTGAGCATTAATAATACGGCTCATGCCCGTATACCAGCGAGTTACTTCAAGTTCCCAAATCTCTTTTACCAGCAACTCTATTGGAAATCCGGGAGGTGTGCACATCCTGATTTTCTGCAAATCACCATTGAATCCGTTAATTATAGATAACAGCCCGGAAATTCCCTCTGTATCAGTCCAGGCTGCTTCAATAACTTCCATATCATATTTATAGGCTTCAATATCAATGTCAATGACTTTTTCTTTAAATCTAATATAGGCAATGGCTTGGTCTGCTGTATTATATCTGATGAAAACTCTATCTCCTGTTGTATACGGATCTTTTAAAAAAAGTCTGTTCCATCTCCAGTCTTCTCTGGCTATACAACAATTATATTTAGATGCAAATTTTTCATACACAGCCTTTATATCATCAAGGCTGTCCCCTGGGAAAAACTGCTTAGTATAACCTTGAGTTTCGAACGTTTTGAACTGATTGATTTCAACTTCAAATTTGTCGGCATAACTACCCTGAGCATATCCATATTTCCTATAATACTCATGGGAAAACGGATATAGGTAGGACATTACATCGCCATTTTCATACATTTCTTTATACGCATTCTTAAGAAGATTCTTTACTGCCCCACTTCGTCTGTGTTCAAGAAGAGTTGCAATTCCTGCAATGCCAGGCGATCCTATAGCTACACCATCCAAATATGCCTTAAAAGGAGACATTTCTAACACTGCCGCCAATTTTCCATCATCTGTGAAGGCACCACGTGCATACTGCCATCTGATCTTATCGTATTCAGGTTCTTTAGCTGGTTCATCTTTATCAAACTTCATAAAATAAACTATGGATTGAAGTTTTTTTAAATCTGTTAATTCTGTTTCTTTTAGTTTTCTATATTGCATAATTCACACCCCTGTTTCATTACTACTTTATAATATTGCACCCCTGCTCCTGTGTCAATTTCAAAACCTTCATTTTAATAATATCCTAAAAATGCGCATAGTATCCGACAGATGTCATGTACAAAAACCGCCGGATGTATAAAAACAATTCCGGCGGTTGGTTGAATGATTATGTATGCTCTTTAGTGATAAGATTTTATATTATCTGACGGTGGTAATTTGGATTCAGACGAGGCTTGGAAGGTCCGACTTGAGCGCACGTATATTGATACGTAAGTGAAAAGTCGTGTCCGCACCAAACGAAGTAAACCGGACATATCTTTACGAAAAACACCGGATAGATTTGAATCTTATCCGGTGTTTGAGTAACTTATATGTCTGACATTCCTTAGTATGTTCCCAAAGAATAATATTCACGCGTTGCTAACTTTGGGTAGTGAAATTATTATTCAGGTCACCTGCAACGTTCCTTACTCTGTTGTTGTGCGTTGCTCATTAACCTATCAGATTAGTATTTGGTTCTTGCTGTATACGTAGTATGTAGCAGTTCATGTGACACATGCCCAAGAGGTTTACCAAGGAAGTCTTCATATATTTTATTTATATCCGGATTCTCATGAGACTTTCTCAGCACCTTGCCTTCATCTTCCCTGTATAGAGCCATCATGCGTTTTTCTTTTGTTTTTGCATCCTTAGGCCGTGGTTGTCCTCCTCCGCTTATACATCCGCCGGGACAGCCCATAACTTCAATAAACAAGTATGGACTTGTTCCCTCTTTTATCTCCTGAAGAAGTGTTCCTGCACCTACAAGTCCGCTGGTTACTGCTATTGGAATTGTTACGCCATTTAAGAATGACCACTCTTCCTTAGCGTCTTCAATTGTAATTGAAGCTGATTTTATTTTTTCAAGACCAACAATAGGAGTGACGTGAAGCCCCTCAAAAGGAAGTTCGCGGCCTGTTACTATTTCATAAACTGTACGAAGTGCAGCTTCCATTACTCCGCCTGTTGTTCCAAATATATCAGCAGCACCGGTTGACATCCCAAGAGGATTATCAAACCCTGAATTTTCCAGTTCTGTAAATTCAATTCCCGCTTCTTTTATCATTCTTGCAAGTTCTCTTGTGGTAAGCACGGCATCAACATTCGGCACATCATTATTAACCATTTCGGGACGCGTAATTTCATATTTCTTTGCTGTACACGGCATTATTGAAACCATATACATATCTTCTGGGGCAACATCAATGTTATTAGCAAAAAATGACTTCGCAAGTGCGCCAAGCATCATATGCGGCGATTTGCATGATGAAAGATTATCTATTTGTCCCGGGAAATAATGCTCAAGATACTTTATCCAACCGGGACTGCAGCTGGTTATCATTGGGAATGTAGCATTAGCTCCTTTATGAAGCCCCAGTTCTTTAATTTTATCTTCAGAAATTGTTCCCTTTTGATATAGCATTTCAACAACACGGTTTAGAAATTCTGTTCCCTCTTCAATTATTGTTAAGTCAGCAGCAAAGTTTGTATCAAAAACATGGTCAAAGCCCATATCGCGAAGAGCTGTTGCCATCTGTCCTGTAACAAGTGTTCCTGCTTCATATCCAAATTCTTCCCCAAGCGCTGCCCTTATTGCAGGTGCTGTTTGAACGACAACTGTTTTAGTCGGATCAGCTAGCGCTGCCCACACATCATTTGTTGAGTCTTTTTCATGAAGAGCATTAACCGGACAAACAACTGTACACTGCCCGCAGTTAGTACACGACGCACTGCCTAGCAATATATCTTCGCCCGCAGTGATTGCAGTTGCAAAGCCACGAGATTGTGTATTAAGAATTCCCACTCCCTGTATTTCATTACAAACGGTAACACACCTTCTGCAAAGTATACATTTAGCTGCATCGCGTACAATTGAAGGACTACTGTCATCAACATATTCCTTTGATTTTTCGCCTTCATAGCTACTTTCATCTGCCTGGATTATTTCACCGATAGCCTGTAATTCACAGCTTTGATTACGGGCACAGCTCAAGCAATCTTTCGGGTGGTCTGAAAGAACTAGTTCATACATTATTTTCCTAGCTTCTCTTACCCTTGCGGTAGTAGTTTTTACAACCATTCCTTCAGTAGCAGGAGTTACACAGGATGCCTGAAGTGTTTTGGCTCCATCTACTTCGACTACACATATTCTACAGGAACCTATTTTATGCATATCTTCAAGATAACATAGAGTAGGAATGTATATATTTAGCTTTTTAGCAGCATCTAGTATTGTAGCTCCTTCAGGGACACTGACAGACTTGCTGTTTACATTAAGATTAATCATGTCCTAACCTAACCTTCCCGCCTGTCACATCGCAGGCATCTCATGGCTTCAGCAGTGGCATTCAATTTATGGAATCCAAGTGAAACTTCATCAAAATTATTTTTTCTTTTATCTGGTTCAACGGCATGCATTTCAAAACGGTCGTGTTCCACTAATTCGGATTCATCGTAATGCATAGGGATTTCGATATGTTTGCCCTTGTTGAGTTCGCCGGAACCACCTAGGAATTTATCAATTGCAGAAGCTGCTTTTTTACCATCAGCTATTGCTGTTATTACTGCATCAGAACCTCTGACTACATCGCCTCCTGCAAATACACCTTCCATAGTAGTCATCTGAGTGTGCTTATCAACTATAAAAGTTCCCCACTTGGTGATTTCAACTTCATCAGCACTTACAAACGGGAGGTCTGAATACTGGCTTACAGCAGGAATAACAAGATCAACATCAATTTTCAAGTTTTCCTGTTCACAGTCTTTTGGAACTTTTCTTCCGCTGCTGTCAAAACCACACAGTTTCATCTGTTTACATTCGATAAACTCAATTTTACCGTCGCCTTTGAATCCTACAGGTGCCATCAGAGGATGAATCTGAACGCCCTCTTCTAATGCCTCTTCAATTTCCCTGCAGTCAGCAGGCATATCTTCCTCGGTCCTTCTGTAAAGAATATGAACTTCATCTGCACCAAGCCTCATAGCTGTTCTTGCAGCATCTATAGCAGTATTACCACCACCAATTACAGCAACTTTTCCACTGAGTTCTTTAAGTTTTCCAAGATTTACATCTTTTAGGAAGTCCAAACCGTGGTAAACGCCGCTCATGTCCTCCCCTTCGATTCCGATTAAACGTGAAACCTGTGTTCCTGTTGCAATGTATATTGAATCATGTGTTTCTTTTAGGTCTTCAAATGTAATATCTTTTCCAACTTCAACACCCAGTTTAATCTGGATTCCTATCTGTTTAAGAGTATTAATTTCCTTTTGCAGAATATCCTGTGGAAGTCTGTACTCAGGTATTGCATATGCAAGCATTCCACCGGCAATTTCTTCAGTTTCATAAACTGTTACATCATATCCTTTTCTTCCAAGGTAATATGCACATGTAAGCCCTGATGGCCCTGCGCCGATAACCCCGATGGATTTATTCTTTTTGCGAGAAATTATATCCATAAAAGGACTGGTGTCTTTCATTGCTTCATCTGCAGCGTATCTTTTAAGATCCATAATTGCTATTGGGTCATCCAGCTGCGCTCTTCTGCATCTACTTTCACATGGATGCGTACAAACACGACCGCATACCGACGGGAAAGGATTTTCCTGACGGATTAAATTATAAGCATCTTTGACTCTTCCAGCTGCAATCAATGCAATGTATCCCGGCACATTAACTCCTGCAGGACATGCATTTTCACAAGGTGAAATGAATAAGTCTGAACAGACGCCTGCACGACAGTATTTATCATGGATATGCTCTTCGTATTCTTCTCTGAAATATTGAATTGTGCTTAGAACTGGATTCGGAGCAGTCTGACCGAGGCCACATAATGCTGTATCCTTTATGGCGTTTCCAAGCTTTTCAAGTTTTTCTATATCACCTTCACGGCCATCGCCCTTAGTAATTCGTTCAAGGATTTCCAGCATCCTTTTAGTTCCTAATCGGCAGGCAACGCATTTACCGCAGGATTCCTCCTGGACAAATTCCATAAAGAATCTTGCTACGTCCACCATACAGGTGTCTTCATCCATACATATAAGACCACCGGAACCCATGATAGCTCCTAGTTCAATTAATGAGTCATAATCTATTGGTACGTTCAAATGTTCACTTGTTAGACAACCGCCGGACGGTCCGCCAGTCTGAGCAACTTTGAATTTTTTACCCCGGGGAATTCCACCGCCTACATCAAAGATAATTTCACCAAGTGTAATTCCCATTGGAACTTCTATAATACCGGTGTTTTCAATGTCACCGGCAAGTGCGAATACTTTGGTACCCGGACTCTTTTTAGTCCCCATTGAAGTAAACCACTCAGATCCATTCATTATTATGCTGGCAACATTACCAAATGTTTCCACATTATTAATTATTGTAGGTTTTTGAAACAGCCCTTTATCAGACGGATACGGAGGTTTCTGTCTTGGTTCGCCTCTCTGCCCTTCAACTGATGCAATCAAAGCAGTTTCTTCACCACACACGAATGCTCCTGCGCCGATTCTAATTTCTATATCAAAATCAAATCCATGTTCAAAAATGTTTTTACCAAGAAGATTCGCTGCTTTTGCTGCTTTAAGCGAATGTTCTAAACGTTCAACTGCCAGAGGATATTCAGCTCTTACATAAACGTAACCTTTGCGGGCTCCTATTGCATATGCAGCGATTGCCATTCCCTCAATAAGCCCATGGGCATCACCTTCAAGAAGGCTTCTGTCCATGAATGCTCCCGGATCGCCTTCGTCTGCATTACATATTACATACTTTTCATCACCATCGCTTTTACGTGCAAATTTCCACTTCATTCCTGTGGGGAATCCTCCGCCGCCTCTACCTCTTAGACCAGCTTTTGATATTTCTGAAATTACATCTTCAGGGGTCATTTCTGTAATTGCTTTGTAAAGTCCAAGATATCCGTCATTTACAACATATTCTTCAAGTGAAAGACAGTCTATACTACCGCAGTTTTTCAAAACAACCTTTTGCTGACTTGTGAAAAAGTCTATATCCTTTATATAGGGAATAGGCTCTTCTGTTTTTTTATCTTTTATACAGAACTCAGAAGCAATACCGCCTCCAATTATATCTGTTTGAACAATGACTTCCATATTTTCCGGTTCAAGATTACAGTAAAACACATCACTTGGCTGAACAATCATTGCTGGGCCAATGCTACATGTACCCATACAACCTGTGAGTTTTATATTTATTTTTTTCTTCGGACAATATTTATCAAGCGCTTCAATCAAAGCATCCTTGACTGCACCGCAGTTTGAAGAAATACAACCTGCGCCTGAGCATATAAGAATAGTACGTTCGAACTGTTTCATTCTCTCTTTATATGCGTTTTTTATTTCTTCCAAATGTTTTCTGCCATTAATTAATTTAACATCCATAAAGCAACCCCCTATTCGTATTCGGCAAGAATCTGCCGAAGTTTGTTCGGATTAACACGCTTGTATACCGTGTCATCAATTGCTATTGCCGGCGCCAAACCGCACGCGCCGATGCATCTCATAACTTCCAAAGAGAAATTCATGTCCTCTGTTGTTTCTCCCACTTCGATGTCAAGCAACTCCTTGATTTTATCCACTATTTTTTTACCACCGCGCACATAGCACGCTGTGCCAAGACACACTTTTATGTTGTGTTTCCCCTTGGGCTGTGTGGAAAATAGAGAATAGAAAGAAACAACTCCGCTTACTTTTGAGAACGGAAGATCCATTTCTTCTGCTATAAACTTCAACACATTATCCGGTAAATAACCGAATATTGCCTGTGCCATATGCAGAATCTGAATTAAATTGTTTTCTTTTGCTTCATAATTTTCGACAGCTTGTTTGAGAAGTGAAAATTTTTCAGTTTCACTTAAGTCACAGTGTTCACACTGTTTTACCATATCAGCCATTGATACACCCCCGTGCTATATTTTCACCGGATTCACCGGATAAAGCCCATTCGTTGATGTTGATTACCGTCTACCACCTGCAGTTAAAATCTATATGAATGTGAACAACCGTTGTTAAAAGATTTGACTCACCAGTGTTCACCGATTACCCCTTTGTTAATATATGACATTAAAAAACGGTTACATCATAATAATGATTGAAATGCCCAACAAAGATGCCCAAAATATGACATAACCGCAATAAAAAAGATTGTTAAATGATTATCAATCTTTCTTGTTTATATTATACAATCACAACATCTATATACGCAAGAGTTTTTTTGTGAAATTTTTATCAATTTCCGTTTTTTTTATTTTTCCGCATATAATTACCCATAAAAATAGAACCCCAGACGCTTAAATTGTAAGCAATTAGTCTGAGGTTGTTATCTGATACAGTTATTTAAACAAGTTGTTTTTTTGTTTATTGATATTAATGATTATCTAACTCTAATATGAAATTTGATAATGTTTTAGCTATAAATTGTAAATCATCTACCGAAACACCGTAATTCATTACAAATCTAAAAACACCTTCTTCGGGAGGATATACCTTGATATTTCTTGTTGAAAAATACTTCGTGAATTCTTCCACATTAATTTCAGTATCCAAAGTGAAAAAAATCATATTTATATCCAGCATATCTTTAAAAAGATTAACTCCGTTAATATTATCTAACATATCCGCAAGCATTTTGGCATTTTGATGATCTTCCTTAAGACGTTTTACCATTTTGGTTAATGCTATAATACCGGGAGCTGCTATAACACCTGCCTGGCGCATACCGCCTCCCATGATTTTCCTTTTAAATCTTGCCTTTTTAATAAATTCATATGACCCTGCAAGAATAGATCCCACAGGTGCTCCAAGTCCCTTGGATAAACAAAACATTACAGAATCGCAGTATTGGGTTATTTCAGAAGTATCTATATTCAGTGCTACTGCAGCATTAAACAAACGAGCCCCATCTAAATGAATCGGAATACCATGTTCCTGAGCTTTATCATAAACAACCTTCATTTTTTCAGGTTTTATGACCCTGCCGCTTGAATGAGTGTTTTCCATACATATCAATCCGGTTTTGGGAAAATGCTGGTCTACTACTTTTCTAATACGGCTATCAATGTCATCAGGATATAAAACACCCTCAGGACAAATCACTGTTCGCAACTGAACCCCCGCTATTACAGATGATGCCCCTGCTTCGTGTTCTACAATATGGCAGCTATTATCAAGAATAACTTCGTTTCCCCGATCGCAGTGGGTAAACAATGCAAGTTGATTTCCGAATGTCCCGCTTGGAACAAATAGTGCAGCTTCTTTGCCGGTCACCTCAGCTGCTAACTTTTCAAGCTCAATAACCGTAGGATCATCACCACAAACATCATCTCCAACTTCTGCCCTGTACATGGCCATTCGCATTTCCTCTGTGGGTTTTGTTACTGTGTCACTTCTGATATCAATTACTTTCATCGTTATATCCTTTTCCTCTTTTTTCCAGCAGCGCAGCGTCAATTGCAGAAACAGCCATAATTGAAATAAACATAATAAGCGCTGGCCCTTTATATATATTGTATACCGTTACAATGTCATTTTCATTTAAAATAAAATATAAAAATAATTACAGGCATTACATCCTCCTGATAATATAATATGGAAAACAAACGCCAGGCACAACCCCGGCAATATCATAGGCCCAATTTCCATCATTATATTGTGTTTTATGAAATGAGGGCTTATTTATTCCCATATACTTCTTTCCATACATGCTTTTTCTCCCCAGTCTCCATATGCTTCTGCTACCTTGTGATCTATGTCCGACAATAAGTAGAATGGAAGCTCAAATTTATCTCTGAATCTGTAATGAGAATCTTTTCCATCCGGGCTCACTCCGACAACCACCGTTCCATTTTTTTGTATTTCATCATACACATCTTTAAATCCATTAGCCTCAATTGTACATCCGAGAGTATTATCTTTAGGGTAAAAATATAGAACAATTCGTTTCTCATTAAAACTATCCGGAGAAATTTCTTTCCCATCTGTATCGTTAAGTTTAGAATTAATTGCCTTATCATTTATTACCCACCCAAGAACACCCGTGTCTTTAGACGTGAGATGAATTGGGAAAATTTACTTGTCCGGCTTAAAATTGTCTTGGCTTAGTACTAAAAATAGTACGCCAATTTCTAAAAAGAGGTATATAATTAACGTAGCTAATACATAGATTTGGATTTTAAGAAATATACAATAATCAGAAAGTGAAATGATAGAGATGCTGCAGAAGAAAGCGTTCAAATTTAAATTGTATCCGACAAAAGAACAAGCCGTATTGATTAATAAAACAATAGGCTGTTCAAGGTTTGTGTACAATCACTTTCTTGATAAATGGAACACAGCATTTAATATAACCGGAAAAGGACTTTCATATAATACATGTGCAACACACTTACCGATACTTAAAAA
>Ga0307988_1000077_pt1 | contig 81827 bp, 80 predicted proteins | sample EllFjometagen183_FD_203166 | JGI IMG/M metagenome (GOLD analysis project Ga0307988, IMG submission 203166) | Marine microbial communities from Ellis Fjord, Antarctic Ocean - #183 | ecosystem: Environmental > Aquatic > Marine > Unclassified | place: Southern Ocean | collected 2014-10-08 | reverse complement strand
ATAATAGACATATATTACTTTCTAGAAAAGTATATTTTCGCATACTAAATAAACAATCTTAAAGAAAGATCCAAATTATTATGAAAATAGAAGATGACGAAATACATGATATTATTTTAGAAGTTACGGGTTATAACATCTCTAATAGATATTTAGAATTCTATCCTAATCTAGCCGTAACAGCTACCCGCTTTTTAGATGTAAAGCTCCTAAAAACCTTCAGTATGGATGAGGAGCATCTTTTAATAGAGGAGGTGAACAAATTCGTATCTATGGAAAATAGGATGAATATTGTAAAAGACTTCTTATTAACTTTCAATATTGATACTGTTGGCTCTAATCCGGAGAGCTCTAAAGTATTATTAGAGCTTATTGAAATAGTAGAATGGGACGATTTTAATAGAGAAAAAGATGCTTTATTAGCGAAAATTAGTTTTGATTTGAGTTCCATTAAAGACGGTTTAGATAACGAACTGAAAACTCTAATTAAAGTACCAGAAACTTTAACGTCACTAGAGATTCAAAATGATATTAAAACATTTACCGGTATATGTATTTCTATTTTTGATATAGAAAATCATAAAGAATTTAGAAACAGCATGTCTACTACAATACCTAATGTTTTAAATGCTAAAACGCGCGGAAATGCGTTAGTAGATCTTCATCATACCGTGGGTCAATTTACATCTATTGTAAATAGAAGATGCTTAATTACGAAACAGATAGATTCTCTATACTTTCCATTGAAAAATCCAAAGAATTTATTACAATGGGAAAAGGATATTAGATTGCTAATAAATATTAGCAGTTGGGATAGTTTTAATATGGGGAGAGAAATTACGATTAAAAAAATAGAAAGTACAATTATGGATAGAACCGCCGATACGGAAAAAGAGAAGGTGCCGCTTCAAAAAGTGGATTTTAAAGATTTAGAACAATATATTTTTGATGTGGCAGGTATTCTAATATGTTCTAACGATATATTTTATAGTGCATCTTTAACTAAGATAGTTACAGAATTCTCACAATGTGATAGAACTGAATTTGGTGACGAGTTATTTTCGGACCGTATTAGAAAATTTATTAGTAGTGTTAATAATAAACGCGGTTTTGTTGGTGTAGACCTAGGCAAGATTGAGAATGTTCCATCCGAGTTGGTTGAAAAAGGCTGGGAGATTTGTAAAGAACCTGATTGGATAAATTTTAATTCAAAAAGAGAGGAACTTTTAGAGGAAATCAAAAGAGCCAAAGAAAGTCCGTATAGAAAGTATTCAACGAGCGACATTAGAGAAGCAATATCCGCCATCCTAGGTATTGTTATTCCAATTAGGGATATTGTTAATAGTCCAATGTTAATTAAAAAAACGCAGAAAGCGTTACGACTGGAAAGTGCTGATAATAAAGAAGAGTTGAGAGAATATGTTAATAGATTTACTACTGACTTGGGTAAACGAAGGATGCTAATTAATGAAGATATTCTTAAATATAAAATTAATTCCGAATCACAAAATTTTCTTCAAAATATTAGCACCTCGTTAAGTTGGGATGAATTTTGTAAACAGAGAAAAGCTATAATAAATGGAGCGAATAGTATGAACAATTCGGAGAGTTTTCTAGAAATTATTAAAGAAAAATTGGAACGATTAAATAGTAAAATTGAAGTAACTATAGTGAATCCAGAATTTTTAACTGTAAAGTTAAATAGAGTTTTTAATGGATTCGCGAAAAATGGAGAATTATCTTCCGAGATGAAAGACTTTTTATGGTAGACCTAACGGTCCTTGTTCAGAAAGACAGTTCAGACAAGATCATGAAGATAAAAATACAATAGCGTTAAATGTCAATGGAGCTATAGGCAAAATAATTTCAGAAATTATATAACACAATAGGAGAACTATCCTCTACTGGATAGTTCTCCTAACATTATATATATATAATAAAATTATTTTTTTTCTTAAGGAGAATCATGCCAATAACAAACGTCGATTCGATACCGGATTCGTATGATGAGATGATATCAGCCTATATCGCTATATCCCCTAATATAGCAGAATATTATGTTGGGGAGCAATTTAAGCTTCTAGTTAGAGAATGTAAAACGATCGCTACACCTCAGTTTATTTGTAATAATCTAACATCTCAGATTACAGCTGAGTTGGAAGAGATGGGTATTTCATTTGAAGAGAATCTAGATATGATTTATGAAAATCTCCACACTACTTCACTCTTGTTAGTTTTAAGAAGACTTTTTGATGTGAGGCTCTTTTGCACATTCTATAATAGAACAAGTGAAGAAGTCAGATACCATATAGTAGCTATTTTAGAAAATGCCAATCCAGACGATATGGCTATTGAAATAGTAGAGTTTCTTCATAGTAGATTTCCATCTAATGATAATCTAGAGTTTATTATAGATAGAAAAGATCTTTTTATTTCTACTGATGAGTTTAGACCTTATCTTAAAGAACTTATTAACCTCACTGAAAGCAAATTAGATAATGCTGAGACTATTGAAGAATGTTTAATAACACCAATAACCGAATTTACTACATATCTCAACACCCATAAAGCTAATGTTGTTTTTGCTGTTAAATCAATAATAAGAGAAGAAGAAGATCTCAATATTAAATTCTTAACAGATGAACTTACTAGATACGACAACGATCTTTTAGCTACTGACTATTTTAATTTCTTATCTATAGTGTATGATAAGAATAGAATCTTAGAATTATACCAAACCGATATTTTTAAAAAACATCTTAAAAGGAGTAATCACCATTTAGACTTCTATAAAGATACAACACCAACTAAAAGTGAATTAGTTTTAATAGTTTCCGAGTTGTTTGCCATGGCTATAGATTTTAAAAAACCAACATCGACTTTTATTGAAATGATTTCTAAAAAAATGATTTTTGATAGTTCTATAAATATTGAAATTAAAAGATTAATAACTTTAATACCTGTAGGGGATAATTATGGATCAGAAACTACTACCTAAAAACATAAAGTCTATTATTTTTTCCTTAACCGATAAGTTTGTAAATAAATCTTTCCTTTTAACTTTATTCTCTACGACCACCCTACCAGTCTTAGATTTTAAATTGACTATAGAAACATACACGGCACTCAAGTCCGGACGGACTTTTACAATACAGTCAGATAATGCTTTCTATATAATCAATAGCGATTCTCCTAAGATATCGGATATTGTAGTTTATACTCTAGATGGTAAGGTAACTTACATTAAGGACTTTAAGCAGAATACTCCTATTTTTAATCTGGTCGATCAAGTCACTATAGAGCCTGGAGAAATAATAAATTTCAAAAACGATAAAGCTGAAAAAGTATCTTTAGGGAGAATATTACTTAACCAAGTAGTTTTAATAGATGCCTTTAAAGACAAAATAGAGTTCTTTAATAAGCCTTTTAATATAGGAGATGTTGAGAGTGAGGTTGCTTCTAAACTATTAGATAGAAGTATATCTATGGATGAGTATAATCTTTTTATGAATCAAGGATTTTATCTTCTACATTTTTCAGAATTAAACGTTCCATCTTTTACTGAGAAGAGCTTAACTACTTTCCCTGGAGTAAATGAATTTAAAAAAGAACTTTTTGAAAAACATAAAGGGGACTTAACCAACCCTCTAGTAGCAGCTAAAATAGGGGATGCCTTAATAGCTAAGGATAAAGAATACCTTGAAGGAGATCCATCTACTGGGTTTTATAACGCTGCTGGTAAAAAAGCTTATGCTATTGCTAGAAAGAAAATGTATTTAAATATTGGCGGGATAGAATCTTTCGATAAAGATTTAACGTCATTCAATTTCTTAAAATATTCATTATCTCAAGGGTGGGATAAAGAAGACTTCCCAACTATTTCTAATGAGATTAGAAAAGGATCTTTCGGTAGAGCCACCGCTACGGCTAGAGGTGGGGCTATGACTAACTTCATGTTAAGAGTTTTTCAAGATACTGAAATAAGAGAGAAGAACTGCGGAGTTAAAAAAGGATTAGAATTTATTCTAGAGAAAGATTTAACTGATAAGTTCTTCGGAAGGTATATGATAGAAAACGGAGAACTCGCTAAAATAACTAAAAAGAATTATGCTTCGTATATCAATAAAAAAATAATACTTAGATCTCCAATGTATTGTCTTACGGTAGATGGATTTTGTGAAACATGTTGCGGAGAAAACTTCGCAGCTTTAGATCTAAAAGCAGTTAATATGGAGATGGTAAATCTGACTAGTACATTCTTAACGCTCGAAATGAAGGCTATGCATGGGGTTGCTCTCACTTATGATGCAATAGACTTTGAAGAATATTTTATTTGAGGTTTTAAATAACTATGTTCTAATATAATATAACTAGGGAGAAATAAATATAAACACTATAATATATACATAATAATTATAAAAGGAAATTTCACATGGCTCCCAAAAAACCAGTACTCCCCGTTGATAAAAAACCCATAGATGTTTCACCAGAAAAAACTATCGTCGATCCGAACACGGCTGAAGTTCATAAACAGCTATTAGAATATAAAATTTTATGCGAAGCTTCAGATAATGAAGAGAACATGCGTTTAAGAGTAAGGCAGTTTAATAAGATTATAAGATTTGCTTTATATTCAGAAAGCGAAATGGTTTTAGATCATTTGTTGGAATTCTTCACTAAAGAAAGACATGGATTAATGTCTGAGAAAAGAGCTTTAGTTTTAACTAGATCTCTATCTAAAGTAGACAGAGATATCTATGGATCTTTTTATGCAGTATTAGCTGAACTTGTTGATTGTAAGAAATCAGGAAAAGCGTTTATTCTTAAACTAGAGAATATCAATAAAGCTATTCCGTATAAGCATGTAATGAGTTTTATAGCTAGACATATCAGATAAAGAACTACTTTAAGTAGATCATATAATTTACAGATAATAACATGTTTCTCCAAACAATAGTTATCTTCATTCTACAGTATCTGCCTGACGTGGGTGGATACTGTAGAATATTTATTTATTTTTACCATATTATATAAACTTTCATATCATATTTAATTTCATAAGGAGAAGACAAATGCAGGAACCAAAGGAAAGTATAGAAAATAGTGAATTATCTTTTATGGATAAAGAGGCTATAGGTATGCTCGGAAAACTTCAAGACATTATTAAAGAACACGGACTTTCAGAACCTATCTGCAAAATGTGCGGGTGTGTTGGGAATGCTATAGAGGTGCGTAACGTTGAAGACTTCCCGAAAGTTAAAGAAGGTCTGATGCATAGATTGCTAGGGATAAAACCGGGTGAGGAAATACATGAAGTTTTTAAATCAGGTAAAGCGCTAGCTGAAGCCTTACTTAAAAAAGTACCAGCCAGCGAAGCGATGAAGATGGTTAATTTTGCAGCTAATGTGAGTAAAACAGCTGCTGGTGATGTTTTCAGAGAAGCTAGGAGCCATCTTGAAGCTATAAGATCAAAGAAATAATATTTTTAAAAACTTGAATTGATTTTCAGAAATATATTATTATACTGAGAGAACTTAGTTCTCTCAGTATAATAATCTTTATTTGAAGGAAAAAAATGAGAAAAACATTAGATCATTTAGGCTTTCCAGAATTTTATATGGAAAGTTCTAGTGGAGAATTATTCCATGAAAACGGATGGAGAGAAGAACTTATAGTGGATTCTAAAGGATATAGATTTTATAACTTAAAAAGAAAGGGCGGACCAGTTGAAGCCATTGCGCATATTAGTATCTTTAGGGATTTATTTGAGGAAAATTATCTTTTTAAATACGATAGGGAATTTAAGACATTAGAGCAATTTAACTATCCTAATTATAAAATAACCAGAGACGGAAAGCTATATAACAATAAGGATAGACGTATTGGTAAAATTAACTCCGGAATAAATATAGAAGGAAATATTATTTTTCCTGAAGGAGATTTACTAAAGAGAATTGTTTTTGAAAACTATATTGAAGATTTTCCAAAAGATACCGTGGTGAGATTCTCGGATATTCCTAAACTTTGGAATAAAGAATGCGAATATTATAAAAAGATTATTAAAAGAAAGTATTATCTTCTAGAAAACTATAGTGTAGTTAAGGATATCGGAATATGGAGTCATAGAAATTATAAATTCTTAAAGATAATAAAAGATAATCGGGAATATCCAATATGTACGTTTTATGTGAATTCTAAAAATTTTACATTAAGATATCATAATATAATCTCGGACGCGTTTTTAACTTCCAATGAAAACAACTATCCGATAGTGGAACATTTAGACGACAATAAAGCAAATTTTAAATTAAGCAATCTTAAAAGAAGTACATATAAAGAAAATTCTATATCTTCAAAAATAAACGGTAAAACATTATTAGGAGAAAATCATCCAGCTAGCAAACTTACAGATCAACAAACTCGAACGATTAAGTCGATTTTAAAAATGACAGATAGATATAGCGTACGGTATAGCGCTATTGCTGAAACTTTTAAAGTCTCCAAGAGCATTATTAGAGATATAGACGTCGGTAGAGTTAGAAGTCATATTACTATTTAGCTGTATCTATAGAGCTTAATTGCTCTATAGATACAGGTTTTAATTTTTTCATCCAAAAAATAGAAATATATTATTATCTCGAAAACAAAACATTTAATAAAAAATAAAGGAATAGTAAAATGAATAATACAACAATACCGTTAGAACAGCAGAGCCGAACAATCGTTATAGCTAGAAAAGGTCAATTCAAACTAAGCTCATTGGCTTTAAAGAAACTTGGAATGACTCAAGAAGAAGTTCAGAGAATGCCTAGAGATAGTGCAAAGCTTGTGGCTTTAGTAGAAGTTTTAGGAAGAAAAGTAAATTCAGGGTTGAATGAAATATCTATCACTTCTAATACACCTATTTGGGCAAAGTGGGAAGTTAAACCTCATACTGAACATGGTGGATTCGAAACTATAATAAGAGATTACTGTAGTGAAAATAGTAACGAAAAGATCGAGAAAGTTTATATAGACGATAATAACATTTTAGATTTCGATGAGTTCGAAAGATGTAAGGATAGGGGTGATGGGCGTAGTAGAGTGCCTGAATGCGCTCCAAGAAACGCCTTATCGTTTGACGACATAGTATCTCAACCTACACTTATGGCAAGCTTTACTCCCAGAGCTGACGAGCGTAGATCTACATTAGGAGAAACCATATATCAGGGCGTGGATAACGATACTGGTTCTGAAATGATCGACTCTGAAGAACTACAATCTCTTAGAAATGAGAGAGATAGTCTTAGAGACGAAGTATGCGATCTAGAAGCCGATTTGGCATGCGCTCGCAGTCACGAAGCTCCAGTATTATGTGATAATAATAATATTGAAATAGATAACTTAGTATCCGATATTAAAACTATTACTGAAATTAACGCTAAACAGGCAGCTGAGATTGTTGACCTTAAAGTAGAAAATGCTAGAATATTAGATGCTGCTGATGAGATAGCGTGTGAGTTAGATAAACAAAGTAACCCTGACGATATCTCTGACGAGAAAGAATCAGTTAAACCTCTAGAGTCAGAACCGGTTCAACAACCTAAGGTTGGGCTTTTCAGAAGATTCTGGAATTTATTTAAATTATTGTTCTGCCTTTAGATAGCGAAACGCTTACTCTTCCGCAAGGATGATTTATTGGTAATATGAAATATTTGGAACTAGGCTTATAGCTAGTATAAAATTATCTATGAGAACAGTTAGAACTGTATAAAATTCAACTCTATATTACCTATAATGCGAAAAGGATTAGAAGACCTTATTGCTAGGATGATTTTTTAAACAAATCTGACACTGGTCAGTGTTGTTTCTACTATTCCGATAATTCGCCATCTAAAATTACCTCACCAGATCCATTGAATTGTTGAGCGAGAAGTTCTTCAAGATCGACCGATATGTTATTTAAAGTATTGAGACTTCCGAAAGAGACACTTTTTAATATCTCAGCAGTGTTGTCGTTAGATTTTCTAATATTTTCTATATTCTGTTTCTGCATTATTAATTTAATTTTAGAAGTAGTTGTGTTTTCTTTAGATTTCAAAATATCGTCAACGGTTTTGAGTACATTAAGTTTAGCGTCTATTACTGTAGCTTTATCCATATCGCAGTCTATAGTCATTGCGTCGATAACAGTTTCTAATTTATTTGATATTTTATCACGTAAACCATCTGTTTTTTTTTCAATATCCCCTAATTTTAAAAAGCTATTCTCTAATTCATCGTAGTCTATCATAATAGTACCTCGGTTATGTTTGTTATATATTATGATAAAGCTCTTTTCGATCTAAGTTTTTTTAAAGTTGATTCGACTATTTAATATACCAATATTTAACATGGAGAAACATTATGAGTAAAGATGTAAAATACGACGATACGCACATACAAGTCCTTAGTGATATAGCTCATCTTAGGAAGGTTTCAAATATGTATATTCCAGATGTCAGTACCCATCTGGCTCAGACCCACCTCTTTAAAGAGATAGTTCAAAACTGTTTCGATGAAGGAAATAACACCCCCAATGTAGATATAGATATTGTATTTTTTAAAGGTAAAGACACATATCAAGTATTGGTGCAGGATACTGGTAGGGGAGTTCCGATATATAGCTTAAACGATATTTATACTAAAACCAAGAGTAGTGGAAAATGGTCAGATGCCTACAGTTGCTCCATTGGAATTTTCGGAGTAGGGGCAACTGCATGTGCGGCGCTTAGCGAAACCTTCACAGCTGTATCAGTAAGGGGTGAGGGTATTGGTTCACTAACGATGTGTAGGGGTAAAGTTAAGAAGGAGTTTTTAATTCCAGGTAAACCAACAGTTGAGTTTGTAGAAGGCACTTCTATTTTTTATAGTTTAGATAAATCTATTTTGAAAAACGTTGATAAGTATATGGAAGAAGAATTCGAGGAAGTCGTTAGGCTCCTAGAATTTTCATTTGCGTTTGTGTATAAAGGCACTATACGATTAAGAGTCATTGATGGGTTGGTAGACGAGAAAGTATTAATGTTTAATCCGAAGCGGATTTTGAAATTCTTTAAAAGATATTTAAAATCACATAACGATTATTATCCACTTAAAACACTGAATAGGTTAGAATATTGTTCTGAGAAGGCGAGTGTTCCGAATATCTTTTCGTGGAAGATTTCTAAACTGGTAAAGGAAATAGAGTTTAAGGAGTTGGTGAAAACTCTAGGATACGAAATAGAATTCTTTATCCCATCTAAAAATTTAGATTATTTATCCACAAGTTTAATTGGGACTGTGAATAGAACTCCCATAGACGATCCTAATAGTGTTCATATTTTAGGGTTATTGAAAGTTCTTAAAAATATTTTAAAGAGATTTGAAGATAACTCGGACATCAAGAATTTTATAGAATTAAATTATAAAATACCTATCGTCGGGTATTGCCTTATTCTATACACCGATGTGGTTTTTGTTGGTCAGACTAAAAATAGTTTTAAAGATACCGACTTTTTAAAGGATTATACTAAGCAATTAGAGAAACATTTAGATAGTTTAGGAGAAGAGATTTGGAGAAAATTCTATTGCCTTTTAGAAAAAGATATTAAAAGAAAATATGATAAATATGTCAAACGAGCTTTTCATTTAAATTCTAACCTTAAGAACGTCACTAGTAGATTAAATAATGATTCTTGTTATTGTGAATGTGCGAGCGTGGATAGTAGTATAACTGAATTATTTATTTCTGAGGGTAACTCTGCTGGAGGAGCAGTTAGTCAAGTTTGTGAAAAAGAATATCAAGCGGTTTTCAAGTCTAGGGGAAAGCCTACTAACTTTATCAAAAAGTCAGATCCGTTTAAAGATAGTCTCTTTACGGATTTGATTACAATAATGGGGGTTAGTCCTAAACATACAAATTTAGACAATATCAATTTTAATAAAATAATAATACTTTGCGATGCTGATGCTCACGGGTACCATATCTCGGCATTGTGGGTTACGATTCTTTTTAAAATAAACCCATTGATTCTTTCAGAAGGGAAAGTGTTTTTATCTAATCCTCCACTATACTCTTTTTCCTCTACTAAAAAAGATACTAGGTATCTTCAAAGTAAAAAAGATTTGATAGAGTTGAAGATTAAAGTTATCTATGAGAAATTCTTTCATATTTTTATTAATAAGATTAGGATAACCGGAGCAATTTTTAAAAGTTTCTGTAGAACGGCTCTCGATATAGGAGAGGTGATCGAAGAGTGCGCGAACTATCTAACGATAGATCCTGCGTTATTAGAAAGACTTATTTTCTGTGTGGATTATTTAGATCCTAAGAAGCCTAATTTACCAAAAATTAAATCTATTCTAAAATTAGATAATGTTGTTTTCAATAAAGACTTCAGTTCTCTAATATTAGTAGATGGCGACGATGAGTTATTCGTTAGATTAGCTGGGATTAAGAAAATAATAAAAGAAAAAATCATACCAGCGATAGGAATTTTAGATTGGGATAGAACATCTATACAGATAACCACACTCAAAACTAATAAATTAAATAAAGATCCGATAACCTTAGTTGAATTATATCTAATGCTTAAAATATTCGATAAGAAATTTAAAATAAATAGGTTTAAAGGGTTAGGGGGAATGTCGAATAGTCAATTATTTTTTACATGTGTAAATAAAGATACCAGGGATTATTTCCCAATAACTCAAATTGGAGACGTTGATGTTTTCTATCAGTTATTCGGAGTGAAAACCGACGCTAGAAAGAAGTTAGTTAATGAAATCTAAAAGCTTATCGCATCTTCTCAAAAAAAGGTACGTTGATACATTATACAGTATCTTCAATTATAGAATTGATTTAAAAAAACCTCACACCAATAAAGAGTTTAAAAATATAGTAAGTATCATTCTATCAAGAAGAGATAGTTTTGTTTCTATTTTAGAATTGGAATATTTTTTAGAAGGTCGTTTAACTTTTGAAAAAATAAACCTTATTCATTCTAAAATAATAAATTCATTAAACGAATTATCTCTTTTTAATTTTGCAGAAATCTTTATATGGTATTGTTCTTTAAAAGTATCTTTAGCAGCGATTACCGACCAGGACGCTTTATCAATTTTAGCTGGGTATACTATTAGATCTTATTCTATTGCGTTTATAGGGAAGGATAATGAATTCGATCTAGATATTTTAAGTGTGAGAGTGGTATATGACAATCTTATCAAAGCAATCAATCGTAGAAAATACAGCATGACTGAGAGTCAATGGTTGAAATATAGTTTAAATATTCTTCATAATTTCTCAATGGTATATATTGAGAATGCTGCTTTTCGAGAAAATGAAAAATTAAGTATCTTTAGGAAAATCCAACATCGGGAGAAGGAGATCCGCGAATCTAAATAAAACCATTTTATTTATAGATATATATTATTACTTAGAAAGGAGAAACATGATGATTGATAAAGAAATTATAGAAAAATTATCTAATATTAAAAAAAACCAAATCAATAAAGAGGAGAGTGTGATTGGAACAAATATTTTTGAAGAAAAAGATATTAAAAAATGTACAAACATTTTAGATCTTCTACTACGATCGGTTTTTGTTCAGAAGAGCATCACGTTGGAGAGATTTAATATTAAGTATAAAAAATACTCGTGTTTAAAAACTAATCCCAAAAAAATATACGACCAGAAGAAGAATGTATTAGCTGCTATTAAAAGAGGAAACTTAAGCTATGCTGTTTTTATTACGGTCATCTCCCATATCTTAGAATTTGAGATAATGGATGTTGAGATATCTTTAAACATTCACGATAGTTTAGAAAAATTTAATTTAGGTGATTTAATTAGCGCACCACCTAGCGAGGATGAATATGGAAAAAGGGATGCACGCGTCAGAAGCGTTAAAAAAGAATCTTAAGATTTATTCGGAACATTTAATTAAGGATAAATACCCTTCACTAATCGATGGTTTAAAAGCCATCCATAGAAGGATATTATACGTTTCTAAAGATGATATTTCACAAACTCAAATATCTACTATCACTGGTAGGTTAGTTGAGAAGTATCATTCGGCTGGTAATATATCTATAGGGGAAGCTATTAGGAGAATGGCTCAACCTTTTAATAACAACTTCCCACTTATGGAAAGCGATGGTAATATCGGTGGATATGGTAAGTCGACAGAATCGGCAGCTCCTAGGTATTTAAAGATTGGGATGAGTGAATTTGCTTCGGATATCTATTTTAAAGGAATAGATTTACGAACTTTAAAGTTCGTCCCTACCGAAACAGAAACGACTGTAGAGCCAGCTTATTTCATCCCTAAGTTACCTATGGGATTATTAACTAATTCATTTGCTATGGGTATTGGGTATAGGTCAGTTATTCCAGCGTTATGTTTTGAAGAATTATGCAATCTCACTATTTCATTTATTGAAAACGATTTTAAAATACTCCCTAGTCTTTATAAGAATTTAGTACCTGATTTTCCAATAGAATTATATATAAGAAATAGAAAAGAACTTATTTCAAAGTATAGCAATACCAATTATCAAATACCTATCCTAACCGACGGTACTATGATTATTCATCCAAATAAAATAATATTACGAACTATTCCGGTTGGTCAAACCTTCGTAAAGAATTGCGATTCTAATTTAAAAAATATCTTTTCAATTAAAGGTAGTTATTTAAATAAATATGTTTCTAGAATAGCAAACTATTCTAAAAGTAGATTCTTTGGAGACACTATTATTGATCTAAAACGGGGAGTAGATCCTTTTATTATCTTAGAGCAGCTTAAAAAAGATATAGGATTTTCTATGAAGTTCTATCCATCTTATTACTTCTCTACCGATAAAGGGAAGCAAACACCAGCTAACCATTTTAATATTTTATACTTCTGGTTGATGGAAAGGAAAAAATCAATAATCGGAGCGTTGAATGGTAAACAAAATTCTCTTATTTTTTCAAATAGAAATGCTCAAGCTACGATAATAGCATTGGAGAACAAAAAAGTATTCACCAGAGTTTTCGAGAATGCTAATTCTATAGAAGATACTTTAGACTACCTAACTAAAAAGTTTAAATTAAGTAAGAGTCAAGTTAGGTATATAGCTAAAGATTTTAACTTAGAAAAATTAACCAAAACTGGAGTCGATCAACTAAGAGAAACAATATCGAGTAATAAAGAATCCCTTAAAAAATTACAATGGGATTATTCCCATACTGATGAGAGAATCAAGTTAGATATAGAAGGACTTAAAAAGAAATATAAAAGCTATAAAAGAAAAAGTAAATTTAATAACTTCATTGGGTGCATGAAAGGAGATAGAGGAGTAATTCAATTTAGGGATATGGAAGAGTTTAAAACATTACTTAAATCTTTTAAAAATTCAGGGTATAGTTTTAATCTTTATCCAACCAAATCAGTTAAGAAATATATTCTTAACGATAATCGTGTTATAACAGAAGATATCGTAGATCACCCAAAAGAGTTCTCGTGTGAGGACTTTATAACTTCAAAGGATAAGCTCAGACACACTATTTCTATTTCGCATGTGGGGATTCTAAGAGTAGATGGGTTGAAGTTTAGGAACGAGTTGAAAGATTCTATATTCCATATAGGAGATACTTTCATGAGTGTTGATAAAACTGGGAATGTCGACTGGGGTGTATATTCGCAAATACCTATTAAGAGAGGTTTCTCTTACGACGGGGCTAAATCGAATATTATATACATCACTACAATAACTAGCGAAGAAGTAGTTATTTTCCATGTCAATTCCAAAGAATTAAATACACTAAGAGTTTCTAGAGTAAAGAAGAACGAAAAACTTAAGATGCTTAAACCGCCTGGAGTGATAGTTAAAATATTAGCAGCAGTTCCTATTTCGGAATCTGTTATGGTAAATATCCCTACGGACTTAGTATCTAAATCTAAAAATAGATTTTTATTCTTCGAGAACCTACATTCTTTAATACCCAAATCTAATATAAAGATAGATTTAAAAAAAGCCAATTTCCCAATAAAATAATAAAGGAGAAAAATGATTTTAGAACACCATTTGATATTAGGACAACTTCAAACACTTAAAGAGCATGCTCCATTTAAAGATGCAACATTAGTATGCGAATTTTTAGATTTTAGTAAAATAGCAGACACGGTAGTAGCTCTAGGAACAATAGGTTCTATCCTTAAAAATAGTTTAGCATCTAGAATGCCATTAACTGATATTGTGGTGAGTATTCAAAAAGCTTTAATTGGAGCTCTTGGGGAAAATACAGGATATGCTAAAGTTAATGGATCTGACGTATCCTTCGATTTCGTAGCAACGAGGTCTGATATTTTTAAAAATGCTTTATGGTGTAATCCTGATGGTATGAGAGAAATATATATGTTCATACATCAAACTAAAATGGAGATGAACGGATTATTCGGAGCGCTACCTACAGGTTCCAGTATGGAAATCGTAGAAATAACTGAAAAGAAATTTAAACAACTTAAAGAAATGATTAATCTAATGGCTGAAGCATTCAAAGACATTTTAGGTGCCATGGTAGGGTATTTGATATCGAGAGGGATAAAAGTCTAAAATACTATATAAACAAATCTTTTAGTTAAAAATTAATTTTCAGTTACTACAAGGAATCTCAATGAGTAAAACACTTATCACCACATTTTATGAAGGCAGGAAAATCAGCATCACTAAAAAACAATTAGCAACTGCTGTTAGTCACGGAGGAACTGTAATCCGAACGGATATGGATTACGATAGTAGATGTTCTAGATGGGTAGATAATAATAAGATGATTAGACCTGAATGGAAATTGCCATTTCCTATTTTGGTTGTTGTTAAAAAGAATATGATAATTGTATTTTTACATCTGGATGATGTTCTAGATGAGAAATCTATTATTATATTCGATAGAGATTTGAATTTATTAGGAGAGAGCGGTTTAGTTAATGGAAAACCACCACTCCTAAAAATGATTAACATAGAGGATTTTGAATTTACGAATAAAAGAGCGTTGAATTCAATAGATCCTTTTGTAGCATAAGAATAATTTTGAGGGATTCGTCCCTCTTTTAAGAGGTTTACCATGAGTTTTGAAGAAAAGAAAAATAAAATATTAAAAATGATCTGTAAAGTTATGGATCAACTAGATCCCTCTAAAGTAAACAGCCAACGATATATAATTTTTTTTAAAACTTTAGACGAAAAAGGTTTGAAAAGATTTATTACTTTACTGAAAGAAAAAAAAGAACAGATATTTATAGTCTTTCCTAATATGAAAATGAATTTGGAAATGGAAGATATAAAGAAAGCTTCAGTTTTAACTAAAACTGAATTAACTAGTAGAGTGTGGTTAGTTGATGAATTTTCTGGAAAGAAGTATTTAACCAACGAGAGGTATCCTATTTTAAAAATGTCAGTTAGAAGGATGCAGCAATTCTTAGATAACAAGTTAAAAGTTCCCAATGACGATAAATCGATTGACGGTCTCACTGGTCAAGTTAGCGGAGCTGATGGCAAAGCTAGTTTTAGTGTGCAGGAAACTAGAGTGTTACACTCACGAGGATTGGATAAGTCTTTAGTGGAACTTCTTAAAATAAGAGGAGGTGATATTGATACATATGGAGAATTTAGAAGACAGTTAGAAGAAACAGGATCTTGCAATACCGAGAATATAACTTCTCAAACTAGAGTTAAATCAGCCCATACTCTAAATGTGCTTTTAAGAGGAATGCATTTAGATAATAATTTTTAAGGAGATGTTATGAAAAATAAAGTATTTCTTGGAGGAACTTGCAATCAAACTACTTGGAGAGATGAATTAATCCCTATGTTAGATATTGATTTCTTCAACCCCGTCGTCGAAGACTGGACAGAAGAATGCCAGGAGATAGAGCGGAAGGAAAAGAATCTTTGTAATATCCATCTATACCTAATCAATAAGAAAATGTCAGGAGTTTTTTCTATAGCAGAAATGATCGATAGTGCTCACGATCCAGATAGAACCACTATAGCTATTTTTAACCCTGAAGGATTTTCAAAAGGACAAATTAAAAGTTTTGACGCTACTATTGAAATGATTTTAGATCATGGAGAATTTGCGGTTCTAAGTAGCGATTTAAAAAGAGTAGCGTTATTAATTAATGAAATAGGAGAAGGCTAATGGCACAACCATCTAATATTTTTAGAACGGGATCGGTAAAACCAGCTCTAGTAGATAATACTATACCCGCTTACAATTTTTCATTTACCACTACTGAAGAGAAATCCGAATCTTTAAGAGCTATGAGTGTTTTTGCAGAAGAACCTATAACCGATGAGGCTAAGTTAACTAAAGTAAAAGCTAAGATCGATAAGTCATTCAAAGCCATGCGAGACGGGTCGTATATTTCTGATAAAGCAGTAGAGAAACCAACTGAATTAACCTTACTCCAAAAATTATCCGATAATGTAGATTCCCTCTCATCTACTTGCGATGCTATTAATGGATTTTCCATAAACGGACTTATAGATGATCTTTTAGGAGACTTGGGTTTTGGAAACTTATTTAAAGATTTATTGGGTAATTTTGATGGTCTGGATGGGCTTATGGATAAGTTTAATATCTTCGGAGATCTTCTAGATTGTGCAGCAGCTTTGACAACGAAAGGACAAGCTGTCGTTAAAGATGCCCTACCAGTCATCGCAGGTCAAGGGGGTATAAACGGATACGCTAGTGCTATAACGAAATACGGAGGAAGTAACATCGCTAATCTATCTGGTAGCGTTAGCACATTATCAGGAAATATGAATCAATCTTTGGAGAATGTCGCAGCTTTTCAGAGTATGACTAGTGGATTAGCGGATGACAGCTTCAGTTCTTTTGGGTTAGTAGGCACAACCAGTAATGGTTTTGGTCTATCGTCTATAACCGATATGGCTGATGATTTAAAAGCGCAAAGCCCGATAGGGACATTACTAGACGTTGCTGATCTAAAAACCGAAATGATGGATGGTCCTTCCATCGTTAATTTTACTAATAAGGGAGGATCGTTAATGCCTGCACTTTTTCCAGACGAACCGATGCAAACAAGTATACAGATGGGTAGAGCTGCAATGGGAGAACAAGTAATAGATTTAGGATACGACCGACTTAAACTAAACTCATCGATCTAAAACAACCTAAAGATAGACTTTACGGTCTATCTTTAGGTTATATATTACTATAATCTATTATAGTATAAGTCGCTATTTACTAATTAAGTAAATCCCTCATTGGAATCTTAGAAATATATTATTACTTTGATAAATAATATAAAATTCCAAAAAGGATAACGTCTTAATGAAAAGAAAAGAAATAATTAACGACCTATACACAATGAGTATAAGTCCGGACACTAATTTAGTTAGTACAGTTTATGGACATGAGTCAGGATATTATATAGAAAAGTTCTATACTAATAGGGGTAGTGTAGAATGTGGAATAGTCGATAATTTAGGCATTGTAACTTACATATCTCCAAACCTAAAGGTTGGTGAAGTAGGTAACGGCTGCGCGACTTTTCTTGGGCATGAAGTTCTTAGAGTAGTATTGAGGAAATCTTTCTTTAACCGACGAGAGAGACGGAGTTATTGTCCCAGAGGGGATGATATTGCAGATAGCGAAGTCTATAATATTAGTCTTAAAGAAATTCACGATAACTCTCCAGCGTATATTCCTGAATTGGATATTGTAGTTTTTATTAAAAAACATGGAGTACCTATCCACCCTAGAGCTAAAACTTATGTTAGTCCAGAGAAAATAAGAATGGATAAGCTTTTAGAACTATACGATAGTGATAGAAGTTCTAATATCAAGATGAGTGTAAATCTAACAGGTGAAGAATTTAGAGATGTTAATGCGGTTCATGTAGAATTATGCGGAATAGTTAATAGAGTGGCGGTGACTCATTTTGAAGGTAAGAACGTCTGTAGTATTTTCAATACTCCAAATAATCCAGTAGAGGTTAAAGATATAGACTTAACTTTATTTGTTGAAAACAAATTCCATGTCCATAATATGGATTTGTCTTTAAATAAAGCTATACTGTTTGGGGTAACTCTTATAGATTTAGAAAAAGCTAGACAAGAGCACCGTAAAGATTTAGAAAACATCTTTACCAAACCTCAAATGGAGAAAGTAAAAGAAGAAGCTAGGTTGGATAAGAAAGAGCTAAGTAAGAAATTACTCTGGGAGAAAAAGCAACAGGTAGAAATAATAACCGAACTCAAAAGAAAACATGAAGTCGAAAAAGATAAATTGAGTGGGGATATTATTGAGTATAAAAAAGAAATTATTGATATTAAAAATAAGAAAGAAAAGGATTTCGATGATATAAAAAGAAGTCAACAGATTAAAGACTTCGATAATATGAAGAAGCAGAAGAAATGGATAGGAGACACTATGGGGAAAACGTTCTTGAATATTCTAGGAGTATGCCTAGACGTTTTAAAGGATATTTTTCTTAAAAAAGTATTACATGTCTAAGGAGTTTTTAAATGAATGATACGTGGAAATATATTTTAGAAGAATACGCTAACCATCTACCGCCGTTCAATGACTATCTAATAAACGATTACAGGGAAGACAATATAAAAGAGATACCTAGTTTTATTGAAACATTATTGCAAGAGTGTATCATTCTTCTTGGAGAAGACAAAGTTAAATATTTAGGTAAACAAAAACTATCTCCGGAAGATAGTATTAATTATTATAAGACTTTTAAATATCTTAAAAATACTATACAGACAACATATAGTAGCTTCTATGTGATGCGGTACGATTTAGAATTCTCCGGTAACGTGTATCCGATACATGTGGAAATACCGTTTATGGTAAATAAAGCTATAATTCAGTCAGACACTAAATACTTCCCTATCTTCCCTATTATAGAAAGAGGATTCTATAGAGGGGTGAATGAATTAAGATTTGAAGTTAGGAGAGCGTGGCTCTCTTTCCGTAGAACCGAAAGAGTAACGTTCCAACCAACTGAAGGGAAACCGTATCATGATACGATAATAACTGGTAAAGTCCACCAGAAGAAAAGTAAATACGAAATACCATTGCCCTTATACCATCTCATGAAAATTGGGTGGTTCAAAACCTTAGAGACTTACAGTATCAATAAAGAAGATTTATTTCTATGTGAATCAATTCAAGAGAGTAGATTTAAATATATTAAAATTAAAACTAATATGTATCTAGCTTTTAACCCATTGCTAACAATAGATGTTTTTAAACGTAGGGTTTTGTTTTCTATCTTTACAATTTTAAATTTTTATAAGAAGTTTACAATATCTCAAGTTTATGATGAACGCCCCAGTTACTTCATGACAGTATATGGAAGATATACTTACGGGACGCATATCAAGGATGTGTCTAACTACATACATGCTAAAAAAAGTATTGCGATGAACGATACGCTATTGGATCCGTCAGCTATCTTTAATTTAAAAACTTTAGGTATGGGTGTTGAGACTTTAGAAGAATTTCTTTTAAACGTATTCTATACCTTTGATGATAATCTTAAAAAGTATAACCCTGTAGATTTTAGAGATAAGAAGCTAGGTAGTCTTTCTCAGATAATGGGGTTTATTTGTGAGAGTATTTTTAATAATCTCTATGATGTATTGAATAGTAAAGAAGGGCTGTCTCCTAAAACGATGTTGAAATTTGTTAGGAGAAGTTCTAAAAAAGGAAATTGGATGAGTAAGTCTAATGTGTTTAGGTCTAATCCATCTTTCTATAACGACAATACTCTTTTAGGGATACACCTTAAGAAGTTCAGATCGTTAAAAAATGAAGAAATATCAATAGCTGACGGAGTTGCTCAAAAAGCTAAAATTAACATTCCAATAGAGCTGTTGAAATCTCACACTAGCCAATTGGCAGTTGAAAGCGTTTTAAGTATATCAACGAGTAGTCCTATTAAAGCAGGGAACATTAATCCATATTTGGAAATAACAAAAAATGGGGATTTCATAATCCCTAAAGATTTAGAAATAATATAACTTTTAAGGAGAAATATAATGTCAGATAATTTTGGAACAAGACAAATCGTGCAGAAAGCGGATACGTTATTAGCTGCTAATGTTAAAAGTAATAATTTAACAGCAATAGATGCCGGAAATATTCTAGCTACTATAGAAAATGAAGTTGGAGCCTTTTATGAGAGACAGTTATCTAGATACGGTTCTCCTACTGTCTCACAGATAGAGGATGAGTTAAAGGTATGGTTACAGAATCTTTTTAAACAGATAGAAGATCAGGGCGGTAGAGATCGTAGTTATAATAACGATAACAGATATCAAGATCCTAGAGATCGTAGTTACAGTAACGATAATAGGTATCAAGATCCTAGAGATCGTAGTTACAGTAACGATAATAGGTATCAAGATAATAGAGATCGTAGTTACAGTAACGATAATAGATATCAAGATCCTAGAGATCGCGGATTTAATAACGATAATAGGTATCAAAATAATAGAGATCGTGGATATAATAACGATAACAGATATCAAGATCCTAGAAGTTTTGATAATCGTCAAAGAAATGATAGTTATAGCAATAATAGTTATTATAACCGTAACGGTGGTGATGGTTGTCGCGATAGCCGTTATAGTAACGATAGAGGATTCGGCAACGATAGAGGGTTCGACAATGGTAGCGGCGGATTCCGTAGAGAACAACCTATAGATAGAGCCCCTAGGACTATAAGTTCCTATAGAGAAGATGATGATCCGCAACCAAGACATTCTAAATATGACTGCGGTGCTACACGAAATGATAACGGTTATGTGTCTGTAGCAGAACAGAATATCCGCAATGCTAGAAGTGTAGAAGCCACTAGGAAAGCTCAGGCTGAAATAAAAGCCACTAATTTTAAAAATAAAAGCAATTCTAGAGATTTTACAGAATACCCAGAACGCGAAACGAGAAATCGGGATGGAAAAATGGATAATTTATTTAATACGGAACCGATACCCAAGATATTCAATTGGGTGATTGAGCCTTTAGAGGAATGGGAAAACGCCCACACATCAATATCTCAGAAAAAAGTAAAAACTGACCTATCGGATTTTAAGATTAAAGTTTCTAAAATTAAGAGACCGTCTTTCGAGTCAGAAATTGTTGAGAAGTTAGATGATTGTTCTGATAATCAGAATAGAGCGACTGAGAAATCCTTAGAGATAGTAGAATTCCCAGAGCTCATGGTTAAGAAAGTTCCAGTTGAGGAATTTAAAACTTTGATAGATAAAACTAAAAAACATCTTATCGGTTGCAAACCGGAAGAGATGGGTAATGTTCTAGAAGCTATTCTAGATGGTGAGAAGAAAAAGACAGCAGCTATATTTGAAGAGATGCTTGTATCTAGTGTTAATTCTTATATTCTAGGTTCTGGTCTTTTTGGTGAGTTAGATACTGAAGATGGTTTTATCGGTATCACTGAGATAAGTGCCATTAAAGAATTATTCTTATGCGACGCGCCTAAACTCGCTAGATTTAAAAACAATGCAGACTATACTAAGATGACTCGGAATATAGTTTCTATTGGAGTGGAAACATTCATTACTGACCATTCTACTATTTTAGACTTCGAGAATATGAGAGATAGGAAAATTATCATAGAAGCACTACGTAATAAATATACTCCAAATGGACAATTTAGAGTTGGAGATTACTGGAGCTATATAGTTGAAAGTAATACTACTAATAATAACAATAAAGAAGCACGTGATGCTATAGAAGCATTGGCAGTAACGTTTACTGTATTCACGGTAAAAGCAAATAGAATATATCTAACAAATATTGACGTACCTGAAGGCGATCTAGGAAGTACTAAACCGGACGAGGTCTCTGAAGTTTTCACTAGGCTTCTAAGTGAAGCTGGTAAATTTATAGATCTAGAAAAAGCTAATAATAAATTATTTACTATAAGAGATAGTAAAGACGTTAATAATGGTTTTAAACTAAACCTCTATACAACAAGGGATACTAATATCATTAAAAAACAATTCGCAGCATTAGCGTCTAACGGACACGTGTTGCTTACTTAATAATTAAAGACTAGAGCATAGGCTAGTATAAAGCTTCCTATGCAAACAACCAGACAACCACTATAGTAAGAACAGCCACTTACTGGAATACCTCAAACTATCTATAGGCATCTTTTCAGATGCCTATAGATAGTATTCTAAAATGCATTAAAAGCATAAACCTCGCTTATAGTTCGCCTGACTTTAAATGGAAACTTTAAGCATCCGATATTTTTAATATTCAACTAATCGTTTTGGCACACCTCATTGAAGATATGTCTTCATGGTAATGATTATGAGTCATTCATAACAATTACGCTTGATGGTGTCTTAAATGCCATTTAAACGCTATCTGAAGTTATTAAACATTAATGACGTTACTATTCACATACTCTATTGTCTCAATATAAGTTTTAGAGCTTTTAGATAGTGGAATAGGGAGACTGCATAATTTACTTGAAAGTTGGGTATAAGCACTTTCAGTATATGAAATTTCTCCACCTTTTCCATCGGGTCCTTGAGCGGTTACATCCTGACCAGTATAGAATCCTAATTCGCTTATATTAGCAAAGCGAAGATCCCCATACATTATATTTATAACTTCGACTATCTCGCTACCCAGAATAGGACATGTCCCTGATAAACTTACTATCACGGTATCGCCAGAAGCATTGACTATTTGACCAGTACTACTTTTTTTTGGTATAGGCTTCAGATTTTTAGGATTGAAAACGTACGGGGTTTCTCCTCCAGTAGGGTTAACTTGCATCACCTCAACTTCTTTTGTTGTGAAATTAATTAATTTAAGCCAGTAACAAAAGTATTGCGTTCCGTTAAATGTCTGCATAGTTCTCATTCTATATTGAGCTCTTTCGGTTGGAGAGAGATCAGCAGTTATCGGAACTATTCTAAAAGGTATTGGTTGATATAAATCCATATCCGTAGCTGCTGGCATATAAGGCTGCGATAACGGTGGAGTATCTTGATTAACATTATAATATCCATTAATCCCTATTCCAAAGTAGAATAGTTGCGGAGTCTTAGTTGGCATAACTGTAGGTATTACATTATGTTGAGCGTTAATAGTACACTTGGATAATACGGTTTGTTGTAGAGCGGTCATGCTTTCAAATTCGTTCAATAATCCAATTATGGTCGTTACTGAATATTCTGATTCAAATATTGTTGACATAGAATTTCCCTTTATATTTTATTTTATTTTGTTTGGGTATGTATGTTACTGACGCGTTATCGGAACCTATCTCTATCTTTCTATCTAAATTTATTACTAGAGTTGAATTGAATTGCGAAGTTGTGCGATCAGGGTTAAAAGATATTAGATTATTTATCTCTACCTTACCATCACTCCTACTCCCAGATGAAAAGTTCCATAATGGTAGGTGAATAAAAAATGGAGATTTATGAATACTTTTAGTTAATGTTAACATTTTTTTATTTTTGAAGATAAATCTTTCGGTACTCTTACTTTTACTACTAATGAATCCAATAGTATAACTACATAGTTGAATAAGTAGTTCTTTAATCTTTCCATATTTTTTTGTTGAGAATTCTAGAGTATTGGATGTGGAATTTGTTAAAAAAGTTTCTAGAATCTTAATGGAGAAAGCTGAGTATAATTCAGCAGGATTAGCTCTAGTTTTAAATCCAGAAATTATCCTACCTAGATCTGGATATGCAGTGAACCAAGCCTTATAAGTTGTGAACCTATTGACTAGTTCAAATTTTATATCCCTAGGGTTTAGAAGACTATGTAGAGCTATGTAAAACGCTCTATTCCTAACTCTATCCATTGTCGAATACATTTCACCATAATATTTAATTAGGTTTACAAGTGAAGCGTTTAGGTAGTCCGTAAATTCAGTAGGGGTAGAGAAACTCTTTTTAGTGTTTTTAAAATAATCAACTACCGTTTGAGCATCTAAAAACTTAGACATTTCATATGTTATGTTTCTAAAACTAAACGTTGTGGGGATCATAGAAACTGTTAGATTTTCTTTAAACGCGTAGTTGACATAAGTGCTTGTAGGTATCTGTATCGGTTCTAATATACCGACATATTTCCCTAGGTATTTTCCCTTATTATCAACAGTTAGAGTCATAGTCTCACCGTCGCAATCAAAACTAACTCCAATGTAAGATTGGATATTTTCTGTAGTGAAAAGAACTATCTGAGGGTTTTGTATCATAGCGCAGTAATACATTAAAGCTACGGCATCTCCAGTAGTTAATAGAACCTTAATGTCGCTATCAGGCGCTTGCACCTCTATGTTGTATTTTATTACACTTTCGGATATTAGAGATAGTGTAGTATCCAAAATAAATCTTAATTTTAAATTAAGATAGTAATCTTTAGTGAAACTACCTTGTATATCGATAAGGTTTGTCATTGTTGCGGTTTGAGGTTTTTTACTAAACGAAGCGGTTTGAGAAGCTATCACGCTAGCGGAATTAATAGGTTCTAATCCAACCTTATATTCCTCTTCTATTATTTCTCCAATAGTATCTACGCCACGACCTAAATTATTAGATGGAAATGAATATGTATTATATATTTCTTGGATAGCTTCAGGTGTTGGTACGCAATCTTCAGCACTCCCTTTAGAATTTTGCATTACAACTATAGAACATAACGCAACCCCACTCTCGTTTAGTAGTTTATCATAAAGATATGAAAGATTTCCCTGCTTGCCTTTATTCTTTAGAAGATATTCTATATTTCTATATAAGAATAAACTTTGTTTTTCTGTTAAAACATTACGATAATTGGATAGCCCTTTAGACGTTAAAAATTCCCAAATCTGAGAAGGTATAGTTTTAGATGTTCTTAAATTACAAACTCTCTGAGTTACGAAGCTTAAAAACAAACAACTCCATATATTTATCCACATCAAATGGGGGTAGTAGAATTCGTAAGTGAACGAAGGGATGTCGTATCGATCTCTAATAAGTTTCATAGTTTGAGTTAAACGTTCAACCATTGAAAATTCCTCATTGTTAAAAAACAATGAGGAATCGTAAGTTAAAATGGAATAGTTTTCTCTAGCTATAAGTTTTTCCATTAAAATAGTTGTATCTTTGGTATATGGTAATAGTTGAGTTTCTATTGCTGGATATCTTATAGATAATATTAAATGCTCTTGCCCTGGATATCTATTTAAAAGCTCATCAAATTTTGGATTATTAACACTATATGTAAATTTGGTCTTAGCATCTCTATTTAGATTAGATTTAGTGAAATCTATAACCTCTCCAGTTTCTATTGAAGTTACTTTAATCATGGATTGTCCTGGAGCGTATTCCCCACATATATTAAGGTAGTACGGATTGTTAATATCGGCAAGACTATCGAGCTGGTTACTTAACATGTACTCTTGTTTGATTATAGATGCGAAGTAATCATTCTTGATACATAGAGTCTTAAGGAAATATGTAATGTTTTCACAAAAAATATTATTAAAAGTAATCATTATTTTTCCTTCGGTTAAAAATATTTATTATATAAAATGTTCAATCTTTAGCAAACCATTCTATATAAAAGGAGATTATCATGGCTAAAGGTTTATTTAGAAGTATCTTAAGAGTTTTTAATATTTTTGATGTAAAATCACCAATCTTGAGTGGGCAAAATGTAATAAGTGAAACAAATGAGAATTCAAAAATAGTTTTATCCCAATTTAGTAAATCTGAATTGCAGAAGATGACAGTTTCAGATAAAACTAAAGGATTTAATGAACATGAGATAATAGGGAATATGGTTTCTCATATTAAAACAATCTCATCTCAAAGATCTACCGTTAAGAAGAGGTTAAAAGATCTATCGTATCTCTCTCCAGAAATATCACAACTTAAAATGATTTATGTAAGTTCTATAATGTCACCAACTGACATGCAGACCGATGCTATTAATGTTCAAGTAGATACAGGTAACTCGACTTTGGACACATCCCTATCGACATTTTTAAACGACTACTTCAATGACGAATTTCAATTTGGAGTAAAACTTAAAGAGTGGTTAGATAAAAGTCTTTTCGATGAAGGAGCTGCTCCAGTGATGATTGTCCCTAGATCGGAAATAAGAGCATTGGATCTCTTAACCGATAAAGGTGTAGGATTAGAGAGTTTTAATTGCTTTACGAATTCTAAAGATCTTAGCTTCACTAAGGAGTTCTCTGACGATTTAGAAAAGGACGCAATACTTGATATCTCTTTTGAATCTTTAGAGATAGAAGATGCTGATTCTATGCAAAAAGCATCCAAATGTACTAAAGCTCTAGTGCAAGGCTCATTAGAGTTTATAAAAGATAATCTCGATTCATTATCGTTTGTAAGTAATCCTTTTAGGATACAGGATAGTAAAAAGAGTTTAGATAAATCCAGAGATCTATTAAAGAAAATGGAATCTCAAGTTCTAGGATTTGGTGAGAGCAAGATTTTCTCATTGAACGGTACTGCTGATGTTATTGAAGGGGATCATCCATTCGTATTAGAATTGGATTCAGCTTTAACAGTTCCGGTTTGTGTTCCAGGATCAACTAGAGAGCATATTGGTTACTTTGTTCTCACTGACGATTTAGATAACGTTCTCTCTTCGAGTATGATGGGTAGCGTTAACGATTCCCCAAGTGGATTATCTAACGATAATTATAGGGCTCTTTATGGTAACGGATATCAGAATAAAAGTATATTCTCTGATTTTAGCGGTATCGAAAAAAAGAAAGCAGCTAAAGCTGTCTTTGCTTTAACTATTAAGAAACTACTTAAAGAACAATTAGGAAGTTTAGATCTTGGAGAAGGAATAACTCTACACCAGTATGATGGGTTATCCAAATGTCTTTTCTATAATATGCTTCATGGTATTAAAACTAAAATAGTTTTTGTCCCAGAACCTTTAATGATGTATTACGCTTTCGAGTTTAACGACGATGGGACAGGTAAATCGCTTCTAGAAGATATAGAATTCCTTTTAGCTCTAAGAACTACTCTGATTATTTCTAATGTTTTAACAACTATGAAAAATGCAGTTGATGAAACAATAATAGAAGTAGACGTTAATAAAAAGAATATTAATATTGAAGAAACATTACAGACCTATAAGAATATTGCTGTGATGAAGAACACTCCACGTTTTAACACAAACCCATACACCTCTACTCAAAATATCATAGGTTTAGCTACAAAAGTATTCCCTAAGAATATGAAAGGGTTAGAAGGTAGTTTAAGCGTAGAGAAGACACATAGGAATTCTAATATTGCTCAGGCTGAGCCAGGACTTCTAGAGAGATTAACTAAGATGGCAATTATCCATATAGGAGTTCCGCCATCAGCTATTAATGAAATGGGTCAGAACGAGTATAGTAGATCGATTGCAACTACGGATTTACATTTCTCCAATGTGATTAGAGTTAGGCAAAGACAAGTAGCTCCTATTAATAATAAATTTATTAGAAACTATGTAAAGTATTCTTTTCCATTGCGTGAAAAAATAAAAGCTATACTGGATGATGCTGATGTGAAGGTGCCCGAAGGTACCGAGAAGGAAGAGGTAGCTCTAGAAGACGTTATTAGAAATATTAAAGTGACTCTACCTACTTGTAATGTAGCTACTAATAAAAGTAAATATACTGAGGTTAATGAAATAGTAGGAACCCTAGATACCATTTTCGATGCTTTATATCCAAACGATAGTATTCCGGTGGACGATCAGAAGTTAAAAAATACACTAACTAGCGTTAAGATGTTAATGAAAACTAAAAATCTTAAGAAAGTAATAAAAGACATTGGATATCATAAAATGTTTGAGTTACCAGAATTAGAAAGTATAGATTCTTCTGACTTAACCGATCTTACTCAATATCTAATAAACCTATCTAAAGGTGTTAATGATAGAGTTAAAGTTTTAAACGGCGACTCTGAAGGTTCAAGTGGTGGTGGATGGTAATAGTAGAATAGTAAAAGCTAAAACTCAACTTCTCTCGTTCAGAACGAGAGAAGTTGAGTTATTTTTTTTAGGTCGTTCCTTGATTAGCGATGACTGCTTTAACTTGTTCAACAAGTCCAGCATTCGCTATTGCTGAGTTAATACTAGTAACTCCAGTTCTTTCATTGAGATAAACAGCTTTTCTTAATTGAAGAATCTTTGCTATTTGAATACCCAATTTGTGAATATATTGATTATGCATTACTAATCCGCTAAATACAACATCCCTATCCATCACTTTTGGAGTTGCAATTTGTCTTTCTAACCCGAGTGTTCCACCTGGACTTGTTGGGAACATTCCAGTATAGTAAGCAGATGCTACTATATTCTCAGGAATCATTGTAGGATCGAATTGGATAGCCATCATACTCATCGAGTAGGCTGACATGGTAAACGTTCCAGGTTTATCAATAGTTGCCATAGAAGCGTTAGTATCAGCATTCTGAGCATCGTTAGTCCATTGCGTGAAAATGTTCCACACTAAATTACCTGTCACTTCAGGGATAGTGAAAGTAGGAGTAACTTCAGATCTTTTAGTCTTTGATGGAATTTTAAGGTTCTGACCATCATTACCGGCAGGTTGATCTAGAGTTTCAAGAGTATACTCAAAATCTATACCGGTGACTGACTTGGCGCAACCTTCCAATAAAGCTTTAATCATTTTAGTTAAAGGTAAATACTTAGCATCGTTATACATTGTCGGTAGTTGCATTACAACGATCACTGTGGGTGTAAAAAGAAGTGGAGTAGCAGCATCTAAATTCTTAGGTTGTATCCCAACCCCTAACTGAGCTCCCACTTCCATATTGGCTACGGTAATCCCGGCACCGCCACCAAAAATAGAAGCATTCGAAATAAAATTGTTATTTGTTCCTGACATAATTTCCTCTCTTATCTATTTTAAGTTGTTGACACGCCAGTGGATTGAGCATTTAGAGCACTTAAAGGTTTACAGACAATGTCTACTTCCCAAACTCTATTACTTGTAGTGTCGTAGATGTTGACAGTAACATGAGTCACATACCCTAGTTGTTTTTCTATAGCATTTTGGTAAGCCAGAACTGTGAAGTTGACTTTTCCATTATACATTGCATTTAATGATTCTGTTAATTCGTTTTCTATTTGCTGATGCAATTCTGCTGCTGGTAATTTGATACCTGAGAATATCGCCCAACATGTTATTATTTTGTATTTAGTGAAAACGATAATATCAGTGAAAGAATCATCTACTAGAACACTACTATCGTAAGGGTATACTGAGCGAATTGCAGCATAATGAATGCGCTTCTGATCATAAAATTGGAAATAGTTCAATCCGGCATTCCAACTCATTTCTTTTTCTTGAGCGTTATTAGGAGTCCAGTTCACACTTGTAAAAATACCAACGTTAGCGTTAGGTAGAGCGTTTGGAAATTGATTAATAAAATCTCTATTTTCATATTGAGCTCTTTTAGTAGCAGCCCATAAAGTTGCTGGTAAATAATCGGTGTATAACTGATTGTTCACAATACCGCACTGCATAAAAATAGTTGTTCTACAGCTACTGGTGCCTTTAATAATAGACTCTCTTTGAAGTAAAGCGTATGCTCTTAGAGCTTCGCCGATTGACTCGTCCTCTGCTATAGTATTGATAGTTGTGTTAGCAGGAGAGTTAGCGAAACTAGCAGTGGTAACTTGCTGAGTTGATATAATACTCTTAACTTGCTTTCTTGTAGTTTGGAAAGCTATGATTGCTTTCTTAGTTAGAATATTATAACCAGGATCAGTGATGTGGGTAAATGGGAATCTAGGCACATCAGTTATTTTAGGATTAATACTAACAGCTAACCAGTTTTGAATTAAACTTTCAATTGTGGTATCATCGATACTTCCATCGAGTCCGCCAGCTAATAAGTGACTAACCCCGTCTGCCATCTGAGCAGGTGTTGGTAATGTAGTAACTGGAGTTGTAGGATCGGTAGATGGAGTATAGAAAACGGCTTTAGTATAAGGAACATTATTTAAGTCTTTAAGACTTAAAAGATTTATAAGATATCCAGTAGTTATAGTATAAACTGGAAGGACAGCTGCTGGGTCAGCAGGAGGAGGATATTCGTATTTTATAATAGCTTCGCCTATTTCTGCATAATTCGAACTGTAGAAGAACGGAGAGTAAGGGAGAGCCCAATCGCCACTAAAGTTATTAGCTAATAGTTCTTTACCAGAAATTTTTCTTTGAGTAGCCAGATTTGTTACATCTGGAGCTATTGCAAAATTATTAACTTTACTAGAATACTTATTGAATATTGAAACTAGATTTGTACTTCCTGATGGTTTCTGAACTGGAGCAAACGATAATAGTAGAGAATTAATAGTAGGACGTTGAACAAAAGCAGGATCATTAAAATCTGAATTGTAAAATAGTTGAAATCCAGTATTGTTTCCCCAAGCTCCTGGAGTGTCTTCCAAAAATGAAACAATCGGTAAAACGGTCCATGCTGTTTTATCGGTTCCAGTACTCGGTACAGATCTTGATTTTATTTTCTTAATATCCGCTATGGTTTCACCAGTTTCAAAAGTTGTCCTACAATTCCAAAACAATTCAACTCCGTTAGGTACAGCAGGAGTGGCTGGAATCTCACTAGGATCGGCTGGAGGGATAACGATAGTTGTTGGTCTGTAATAAACTTCTAGAATCATAAAAGCTTGAGTAGCTAAAACCATAGGGGTTGTCTTACCGGTCTGGGTTTTTGGGATCGGGATACCGAACGGAGATATTCTACAGACGAAAGCTCCATTGTTCTGGAAGATAGTATTAGCGAAGTAAGCTGCTTGTGAGAAGTAAGTTTTATTCGTTACGTCGAAAGTCCCTGCACCGAATTTCTTTTGCGCAACATTAAAAGTTTCGCACCAGACAGGTTCAAAGGGTATTCCCATTTCAGATTTCAGGAAAATTAATTCCTTAGCTAGAGGTTCAAACGCGGTTTGAAAAACCTCCACGTCGGTTTCATCCTCCACGTTTATGTCTACATGCGGATAAGGCTTAATGATCATTTTATCCTCCTTAGATAATGTGATATTAACTTAAATGGTTTTCTATATATAATATGGTGAGATTAATAAGCTACTATTAACCTTAAGAGAGATTCTAATAAACTATTCTATATAAAGAGAAACCTAAATTAAAACAATAGAAATGAGGCAAAATGGAAACTATTTTCAATAGCCAATACGCGAAAGCGACAGATCTACAGACCCAAGCGCAGAAAGCTATTCCGTTTCTTATTAAATTTAAACCGGAAATAACAGTAGGATCTATAGGGCTTAATATAATAGCAGCAGCTAGAACTCTATCGAGTACTCCACTTACTGATATTTTCAATAGGATAGTTTTAGATAGGAAATTGGATAAGATATACTTTATGAATTTCTCAGATATTCAAACTGTTTCAATACCTGAAATACTTCTGATGGAACAGATAGTCATTGATGGAGAAGCTCTTAAGCAATGTCCTGACTACTTAAAGAAACCCTGGGTCAATATAACTCCATATGTTTTTAAAAAACAATTAAGAACCGAAGAGATTAGAATAAGTGATAGTATGAGACTTTTTAATACTGTCGTATTAGCTACTCTTTGTAAATCTTACGATGTGAGTAATGGATGGTTATCTCCAACTATAGCTTCTATAGTTATTAAAATGTACAGTAATATAATCTCTTTACTTTTACAGATAACATTCAATTTAGATTTTCAGGACTTTAGATTAGTCCAAACATTATTCGCTGCATACTACGCCAAAATGCTTGGTAGAGAAAGTAACGATAAAGTTCCATACCTATTAAATAGATGCGCTTTCTTAGGAACGTTATCTGAAATAAACGGGCGTTTGGATTTATTCCACGACGAATATAAAGAACTTACTCTTTTAAATATATGTTCTTTCTTAAAAACATCAGGACCTCCAAGGATGAAGTTCTTCGGATTGCCTATCCTCTTTAAGATGTTTGCAATGAGTGCTTCTGATAATCAGACCATGCTATTGGCGTTAACATACCCTCCATATTTTGTTTACGTATTACTTAAAAACGTTTCAGGATTTAAAAATCCGACTATAACTAATACTATAAAGAAAACTGGATTTAAAAAAGATATGGATGCCTTAACAGCTTCTCTTAAAATAACTAACTTCTAAAGGAGATATTATGTACAATATATTAAACAGTTTACCCGCAGAAGATGTTGCTATGGAAAGAAATCTTACTCTGGGATCCGACGGCGGTTTCGGAAAAAAACTTAATTGGATGGGATCATTGAAAGTAGACTCTTTAGAGTCTGTTCAAGTATTATATGATTTTCTTAAAAAATGGAACGTTTCTAAAGAAGATGTCGAAAAACGATCTACTAGAAAAACTGGAGGATTACCTGAAGATAGAATAGCTTTTCTAAATACAGCTATTATTAATATTCTAAATGAACTAAAGAAGATGTCTACTAAAAGTCCATTTAGTTGGAAGATGACGACTATTGCTAAACTATCATGCAAGATAGGTGAAGATCCTTATAATAAGTTTTCTAAAAAAAGTAGTGAAGTTCCAACCGATAGAAAAAACCTTTTCTCTAGAGCATTTGGAAGTTCTAAAAAGAATCAACAAGATATAGCAGAATTAGGATATGATTATAACAATCTCATGACTTTAAAAAAATCAACTATGGCTCTCTGTAAAGGACTACTAGATTTTAAAAATATCAATGAAGCGTCTCTATGGAAGGCTGTAGATAAAATTAAAGAATCAGGAGCGCCTAAATACGATCAAAAAGTAGCTGTAGAAAAGCTTAATGATTTGCAGTGGATTTACAGCATGGCTGTCTTTAGCTCTTTGAATGTCTTAACATCAACTTTAGTAATTTTTGAAACGCTGAGGATAGAATGAATATTTTAAATAAAGGAAATATTTAAGTATGTATAATTTATTAAAAAATAGTTTAAATGAAGAAGCATCCATGGAGAGAGTTCTTACGTATAATATGACAAGAGTAACCGGAGTAACTCCAGGTATAGCAATGGGTCTTGATGGCTCCGCGGGCATGACGGCTACTATCCACACGACGGACGAAGGTAGAATATCTAAAATAGAAACGATTATGGGCTTTGTAAGATTTCTTAAAAGACTTACATTAAACAAGTCTGACATTGATTTATCTTTAAGTAAAAAATCTTCTATCATTCCTCTAGATATTGTGGAATTCTATACTAATGTTTTACTGGAAGAATTCAGAGAACTATCTCATATTGATAAGAGTGATCCTTTTAAAGTTAATTTAAAAAGAATAATAGTTTTATCTAAAAAGATTGGACTTGATCCTCTTAATAGAAAGAATACCGATAGTGAGGGACCTGTAGACTTCAGAGAAATTAAAACATTTCTTAGGAAATTTGGATTAGGGAGTTTTAGAATTTCAATAGAGAAAGCAGGATATACTCCTAGAACTATAAGAGAGCTCATTCCGCTCTCTATTAAACTTGGGGAAGCTACTATAAGAGCACTCAATATGGCTCCAACAACATTCGGAGATGCTAAAAGACTCATTAAGAAATCGGACAATTCCCCTAAAGAAAAGAGAATGTTAAAAAAGAATTTCTATAATTATCTATGGGTGAACGCAACAGCTTGCAATCAAACTATGGAAATATTAACTTCCAATAATAGAATTCTAAGACTGGTGCTCGGAGCTCCAGAGAGATAATATATAAATTTATAAATTAAAGGGAGCATTTGATGGAAACGACTCCAATAGATATTATACCAACGGTATCGATAGCTCTAGATGACTATTTGACTCAGAAAGTTTGGAATGCTACATCTGCCGAATATAGGCATAATATCATTCCTCATTTTTATGGATACTTTACATCTTCTGCTACCGTCAATCACCGCACTATACGATTACCAAATAATAGAAAAGCTTATTATCTCTACTATATTCCAAGAAGCGCTATGGAAGGTCCTGTGGTAGAAACGGAAACTCAATGGATAGAGATGGATAAATTCTTAGCCTTGAGTAATTTAATTTTAAGAGTCCATGGCGATAACGGTCAGATGTTCTATCGTGGAGAGATGTATATCTCAAACGATTTTAATAATAATGGATATTATCTAGCCGCCGATAAAGTTATGATAGAAGCTATCGATGCTCCTTTTGGAAGTCTACCTAAGAGTATTTTTATAGCACCGTACTATGATAGTAAAGAATCGGGGAAAACCACGTTATCTTGTTTTAATCCTAAAACAATAAACGATCTTCAATTAGCATTCGCATCTTGCTTAAAAGCCACTACTATCTATCTTAACGGGTACGAGGCTCAAGTGACTAAACTAACAGATATCTCAATAGGTGATTATGTTGAAACCTTAGTAGATAATAATGTTATATGCACTTTTGATATCGATTTACAAGACAGTTCTGATAGTTACCAATTCTTTAGCACGAAAGATAATTGCTTTAAGCAGATAGTCCACATCCCCAAAGCTCTTAATCCTAATGGGAGAGTTATTACTAATAACACATGTGATGTGTTTATAAGACCCGTAGGGATACCTTCAGGTAGTCTTAAGGGTCTATTCATGCATCGGTGTCAGACCAAAGTACCGATAGCTCAGATTACCCATAACGATTTCTCTATACCTATTTATGTTATAGAAAGTTATAAGGCGTATTTAAAATGCGATCAGGTTACTCTACATGTTATCTGTAGAGATCATGGTCAAGTTAACTATCTAGTTAGAAATAGCTACTATATGGATCTGCTATACACTCAGAGTGATGAGATAATTTTAAAATTCATTTCGGAAGCTTTAACTAAACAATATCCTAATCTATCTTTCTGGAAAGGATCTTCTTTAGAAGAATCTCTATATGTTCAAATGGTGAATAATGTTCCTTTCAATATAGAGGAATATGGAAAAACAATACCAGCTGATTATTTTAAAGAGTTGGGAGTTCTTAATAGCATTTCGCTACTTAGCGAAAGTATTGTGAGAGGGACTATACCTGAAGGGCTATCGCATGAGATAGTTGTTCCGATACCTACATTTTTCAGAAATGAGAAATTAGCTTTGATGTTCTATATCAACGGATTAAAAATAAACGACGATCTTATTACAGTAACCGGGATAAAGGACAACTCTTTAGTGGCAGAAGTAAATAGCTCCGTAGTCTTCACTACCGGCGACGAGTCGGCAACTGAGTTATTTTTAAATTCATCTATACATACTATTGCATTTAAACCAGAAGCAGTATCGTTATCTGTTGTGATTCCTTATGGTGATATTTTAGTATATGAAGAGATCTCTGAGAGTGTAGCCATTCAACTCATAGAGAAGACCTCCAATATTGGATATGTTCCATATTCGTTATTCTCTATCTCACCTAGCGGGCTTAGTTATATTGTAACTTTTCCAGAAAACACTGTAGGGAAAACATTCATTATACAAAATTCTAAAGGTCTATATAGTTTTACTTTAGATATTAATGATATATCGTCTGATAAAGATCCATTTGTCATTGACTTAGTGACCGCATATAACGGAACGCCGTATCCCATCTTAGGAGAATTCTGCACGTTAGGTTTTTTGAATGGAAAAACTTTAATTAAAGATATAGATTATAAGATCTATATATCGAAAGGGGAATCTGGAAGTATAGTATCAACCCAGGCAGTTATTCAAAATATGGATTATTTAAAACCTACTGATAATAAAGTAGAATTCTATGCATATAGGGCAGAGGATTTCACCGACTATGGTGGGTTTTTCAATACCGAAAGGGACACGTTGCCTCTAGAGAGTATAGTAGCATACTACCCTCAAATAAGTATGTTTTCTATAAACGGAGATGTTAAAAATAATGTTGAAGTTCAGAATCATTCTATTAATTTATTTTCTACTGATACAGTTTCTCCGATCGGATCTATTTATGGCACTAGAACATTTATCAATCCTAATATTTTGGAATTTTTCAAGGAAAGTATTCTTCAGTTGCCAGATACTAAGCGAATATCTTATTTACGTGATTATTTTATTTCAGTAAAAAAGATTCCCGCTAAAGTTATAATACCTAGACCTTATAAACTATATAGTTTATTCCTATCGATAGTGTTTAGAGATATAGTGACCGGTGAGAAATCAGTAGTTTTTGATCCAAATATAACCGCTCTATTAGCTCAGATTAAAACTTATAATTATTTAAAAGATTTTGATTTAATTTTTAATGGAGATTTAGATTTTAATTTCATAGACGCTTACCCCATTTTCTATAATTATGTCACTACTGATATGAAAGATTATATAGCGTTAACTATGATAGCTGTAGACGAACTACCACAAGAACCAACAATCGGAGTTAAGGGATACTTAACCGAATTTAAAGGATTGAAATGAATATTTTAAACATTGATATTTTTGACCAAGACGTAGACGCTTTATTAGACGAAGATTTCGGAGATATAGATTTCTCATTAGAAGGGATTTTCTATCATGGTTTCGGAGCTCGTATAGGCCAACCTAGATGGACGAGAACTTCAAGAATTACGGATACGGTAAAAGCTGCTAAAGTTAAAATTAAGAGGTATCAGAAAAGATTAGATAAAAAGGGGTTTAAAGATTTAACCGGAATACAAGTAGCGGTACCTACAGCCAGGGTTCTTATCCCTCAGATAACACGATGTAAAAAATTAATAGATCAGCTTAGTAATTATTCAGCTAAAGATTTACAATATAGTAGTTTCAAAAGATATAAAAAAGATTTAGAATTTTTAAACATATCTACAGTAGATTATTTTAAGTTTAAGAATGTTAAAACTAAAAATAAAAAAATAAATTTATTGGAGAATGGTTGGTCTACTGAAAATATTACAAAGGCGTTTGGGGATATTTACGATATTGAAAAATTCATACAAAACATAGATGGCAAAGCTAAAACTCTAAAGAAAGAAGTTAAAGATCATAAAGGACCTTTTGCCGTTTATACCAACCTAATGTTTTCTTTATTAAAAGAGTATTTAGTTCTTACCCGCGACGTTTTAAGATTGGTCAAAGCGACAAGGAGATAGTATGAATATTTTAAAAATCGATTTGTTTGAAAGCGAATTGAATTCTTTGTTGAAAGATGAAGATTGCGTGGCTACTGAAGGTATATTCGTGGACGATAAGAGTAGTGATAATAAAAAGACATTAATACTTGGACAAATTAAACACTTCAGTAAAGCTAGCAATTTAACATCCACAATACGGGTTGCTCAATCCGAGATAGATAAGTATAGAAAAAGGATAGAGATTAAAGGTTTTAAGAACCTAGAAAACGTATCTGTTAGGATAGAATCTGCCAACATAACATTACAGAAAATAAGAACGTGTAGAAAAATATTAACTGAATTCAGTAAACTATCAGAAGAAGAGTTAACGAATTTTAATATATCGAAGTATAAGACGGATCTGCATTCTTTAAACGTATCTCTAGTTTTAGGGAAAACTCTTAAACTCGATGCCCAGAAGATAGAAAAAGTCGATATCGCGTCAGTTGGTTGGAATCCTAACACTCTCAAAGAAGCCTTTCGAGAGATTTCAGATATTAAGGAACTTTCTGATAGTATTGAAAATAATGGTAAAAATGTGCAGTTAGCATTACGTAGCAACAGAAAAGAATTTGCTTTTTATAAAAAAATAGTATTCTTAGTCTTTAAAGAATACTTAATAATAACAAATAATATTTTACGATTGGTTAAAAAAACAATAAGATAGGATAAACAAATGAATTTACTTAATATTAAGACAGAAGAATCAACGACTCTTTATGATGATCTAGTTGCGTTTAAAGATAGTCTAGATGATTTTGAAGAGTATGAGGCTCAATTAGAATCATTAGCTAATTTGCAGAAAGTTAAAGAGCATATTTTTAATTTTGGAGTCACCAAAGAACTTCTAGACTTGCATGGAGATTCGCTTAAAGAAATAGAAATAGATTGTACTACTAGAAAACAAATAGCTTTAGAAAATATTGAAGATATTGAAATAGCTAACGAAGCTCTAGTTTTAGAAAATTCATTTCTAAGTAAGATTTTAGTAGTATCCAAACAGTTTGAGAAATCTATGGAAAAATTCAATGGAAGATTTACTAGAAACTTATCGGACATTGGGAAATACGGATTGAAAGAATATGCTAATAAAACTATGGCGATTTTGCCAGCTAAAGAATTTATCGAGCAAATTAGAGTAGTAACAAGAGTTCTTGAAAAGATGTTTGCCATATCGCCAGAAAAAGGAATCCAAGCAGACTTAACCCCATTCTTAAAAGACTTAGAAAAGACAGGTCTAAGAGTAAATACTGAGAGAGGGAAGATTAAAATTCCTAAAAAGAGAAACGCCGATATTGTTCTGATGGATAGTGGGTGGACAAAGAGTAATATAATAGTAGCTCTAAAATCATGTATTGCTCTTACTGGAGTTGGGGTTCAAATAAGGAATTATCTTAAAAAAGTTGAAATGCTTTCTAAAGAAGATAGACGGGATAAAAAAGAAGATAAATTTAGCATTAAAAATAATGTTAAGAAACGTACTGAATATGGAAGTATTATAAGACATGCTTCAGGTCGTGGTATTGTTTTAATGAAAAAACTAGCTATTTTAGTAAATAGTATCGAGAATATTTAAACGGAGATTCGTAATGTCTTTAAATTTATCACTATTAAGACCGAAGAACGAAACTCCGGAAACGACCGAGATGCTCATATTCATACAAGATCTCAACAGTTTTGATTGCGAGTGTAATGAAGAAAGCTCTAAAATCAATTACTTAGAAGAGATTTCTAAAATTAAAAATATATTAGTTTCAAAAACAGCATCTCTTGACGGGCTGGCGATGCTTTCTAATTTTATTAATCCTAGACTGACTCACCAGCAGAATCTTGACATCATTAGCGAGGATTTTGATTTCTCATTAGAGTTCTTCGCAAAGAGCTTAATCTCAGTTGGTAATATATCTTCTTCTTTTGAGAAAGTCCTACTCTCATTTTTTAATAGATTTTTTGGTAATCTTATAGTTCTTGAAGATTTTAAAAAATTAATAGATGAGAATCCAGTGATATATCTCTCGAATAGATCTTTGGAGATACCGACTCCGACCGAGTTTAATGGAAGACTTAGAGAATTAAATCTTATCATCAAGAAGTTTCAAAAAACTTCAGTTGAAAAGGTTTTGAAAGAAGGAATACCGGATATCGTTAAAGATCTTCCAAAAATAGGATTCGAAATGAATTCTTCAGGTAAAATAATAGCTACAGAAAGCCCCGATCGTAGAAAAAAAACTCTACTAGAAGCCGCTTGGACTAAAGAAACTATTAAAAGATCATTAGATGATTGTTTGACATTTAAACAATACGAGCATTTCTTTAAAAATCTTTATAGTAAAATCAAAGCTCTTCTACAAGCTAACTTGAATATGAAAGGTGAAGGATCTTTATCTAAAGAAGATGCTGTTCTTTTTAAGAAAAATTCTCTCATCTATAAAAAAGTACTGAGGGTCTGTGTGAGCGAAACAGATCTTCTTCTTTACAAAATGGTTCAGATTTGTAGATCAGCTATAAAGAAGGTTTAAATTATGAAAGAAGAAAAGCTAGGAAGTGAGAGTATAAAACTTATAGGATATGATCTCCCTCAAGTTTATCCTTTAGAGAAGATTTTCAATCCTAATAATGGACCGTCGATAAAAGGGTATTTTATACCAGCAGTAGATTCGTTGATAATTGAGACTATTGATGTTAATAGTAAAATGTTGTACGTTGTAGTAGCTGTTAATCCAGTAACCTTCGAATCTGATATTGAACCTATCGGCGTTGTTTCAAAAGGTGGTCCTATAGTATCCGGATATGGAAATCAAATATGTATGCTTTTCTATGATACTAGACAAACTAGAACTAGATTAGTAGTTGATGAAAAAATAACATTCGACGGCGGGGATGCTGCTAATTATCAATTAGTCGTCACGACAACGGATGGTACAAAAGTCCCTATAAGTATCTATGTGGATAGTCAAGGAAAGGTAGAGGGGAGTCTAGTACCGATAGTCCCTACTGGAGTAGCTAATATTAGCAGATGCTTAAATTGCTATACCGCATACCCTATGGACCCAGGTAATACTGTTTACTTAGAACTATATGACGCTGCTGGAATGCAGATATCCGAGTATCGCTTAATTTCAAGAAAAGCTCTTATACTTACAGATTTTCAGGATACGTCTAATCCTATTACGGGTTTCGTCGCTACTGCTAATCAAATTACGGGTTCTGATTGGGCTCTATATCTTAATCAGAATGTAACAGCTTTGACCTTCTGGCCTAAGCTTATTTTCCAAGATGGTTCAGAACAACTTGTTCCGATAGATGGAAAGACTTGTTTTATTTACGGTCTTGAAGATGTATCTACAGATACACCTAATGTTGATTTTAAGATAATGATTAAATACTTCTTATCCGATAATTCAATATGTAGTATCTTTGACGAGAACGTTAATAGGGTTCTAGTTTTTGAAAAAACTATTAAAATACTACCAACACCATTACTTGATTATTCTAAGATTTCAATAATACCAACCTATGATGGCATTTCTAAATCTTGGACTCTAGGATATGCGGGATATTCTCAAAATGAAAAAGCGATGAAAATAATCCCTAGTTCCGATATTACTTTTGGAGCTACTAAATTCAACGGAGCTTCGTTGGGCGTATGGCAGAACTTAGAGATAACTACTAAATCGTTTGTCTCAGGTAATCCAAACTTCACTCAGGCATTCTCGATTCATTTAGATTTACCAGTAGCGGATATGCCTTATTTATTAGCAGACGCTTCTACTGACGAATTAATATATGGACGAAGTTACGGTGCTTTTGTTAGACCAACGGTATTCTATGACGCGATATTAAAACAATATTATATATCCTCTAATCTTTTCTCAGAAAAAAGTTTCCTTTTTAATTTCTACTCTCAAGCATCCCCACCATACGTTGCCGCTATCGATACCGTACCGCAGGTGCCTACTCATTTTGTACTGAGAGATGCTACAACAGGAAAGATTTTAATAACCTCACCTATAGAAGTTTCTAAATACAATGCTCTATTTAATTTAGCTACTCCCACTCTCTACTCCAATAAAACAGTTCTAGTAGAGTTTTTGTTTAAAACAGCTACCCAATATGAAATAATTTATGCTGTTCCAGTTTTAATTGTACAAAAAGCACATCAGTAATTAAAAAAAAATTAAATATATTATATAAGCTAATAATATATCTATTTAATAAATTTCCTAAGTAATAAAAACAAACAAAGAAAGACGAACAACATGTTTAACATCGGCACAGAAAGTAACGGAAGCGCAGATCTAGATTCACAGACAGATATCATCTGTAATATTTTCGACATGGTTGACCAGCACGGTCTATCTGAAACTATTAGAAATTTTATCGTTGAAGACGAAGTTCTTCGTGATGTAGTAGATCTTAACTGTAGAGAAGATGCTTTAATATCTCTTGAAGAAGTTCTTTTAGCTCTTGAAAAGAAAAAATATGCTCAGACATCTAAAGACAGATCTGACGAATCACGCAGTATGAAGGGTCACGACTACGGACATGAAGCTTCCGGTTGGAAAAAACAGTCAGCTGCTGATAGAGCCGACGAGCGTAAATCAATGATCGGAAAACATTTCGGGCATGAAGGTTATGCTGACATGAAGAAACAGTCTGCAAAATCAAGAGCTGATGAATCACGTGGAATGCGCGGAGATGATTATGCTCACGAAAAGAAATATAATGAAAGTGCTAAAGCTCGTGAAGATGATGCTCGCGGTCTTGATAAGTATTATGGAAAAGAAGGTTATGCTGACATGAAGAAACAGTCTGCAAAATCAAGAGCTGACGAATCACGCAGTATGAAGGGTCATGACTACGGACATGAAGCTTATAAAAAACAATCTGCTAAAGACAGAGCTGACGAACGTAGATCTATGTTAGGAAAACGTTTCTAAGTAAAATCTTTAAAATAATCTATGCTTAATACACTAGGTGGAGTTCCGACTCCACCTAGTGTTTTTCTTTTTCTTTTTATTTGGAAACATTATATATAAGAATAGGAGATACTTATGAAAAACAATAACGCCTTTTTATACACACTTAAAATAACAGATACTGATATATTAGCATTCTCATCGAACACTTTATCGCTAGACTCGATATTATCGACTGTCGGATTTAATCAGAAGTTTGTAGTTTGTATTACCAACGGGAGCACCGCCAAGAATGTTTTTTTAAATTTAACTTTAATGTTAAGAGAACCGAATAGTACATCTGGTTCATTAACATGGATAGAATTTATAACTAAAATTACAGATATTGATATACTAACTTATACAGTTCAAACATTTACTCCTATCACGATGTTGGATAATCAGAATGGGAAATTGTTATACGTTCCCCTACCATTCTCTTCAATAATACAGAAAACTCCTGAAATAATATCAGTAGAGAATTCTCAGAGTATCACATGCGGATATTCTATAACATCAAACCCTACAGTTAAAAATAATCCAAATTTAAAATATATGCTTACCGATATCTTTTTCTCTCAAACAGCAGACGAGATTTCATTTGAAAATACTATTCCTATAATTAATGGAGTAGTTGGATACCCTATGGTTTTTGATAACGAGCTCTGGGCTAAAGACACTACACGATATCTAACAACTACAGCAAATAGAAATCTAAATCTATTACTAGTTGATTTTTCAAACGTTGGTGGGATGACTACCATTAGATTTAGCGACTGTAAGAACACAGTAACCAAAAATAGAATATCTGCTGTCATGCCTAAAGATATAGGGGACGCTACTCCAATAGTAGTGATAGCTGGTAGAATGTTTTTCTCTAAAGATTACAATATGCCTAATACTTCGACTATAGAAGTAGATCTAGATAATATAGGGTTAGAGAAAATACTAATGAGTAACGATATTATTTTATCAGACTTTGAATATAATTCAAATATAGTATCTTCTAAAACCATAGAGGAATATGGTAAAAGTATTTCGGATCCGGTTAATTTCGAAAATTATATTATTTTAGTAAAGAACTCTCATCTGAGACCAATGTTCTACTCTAGTCACGGAAAGATAAACGTAAATGATATTCTTTTTCCAAAGGACCTAGGTGGTCTTTTAGTTCAAGAAACAACTAAAGAAATTATAGATTATTTAAGACTGATATATCCAGATAAGACTAGAGCCATTATGGATTTACCGTATCTTGGAAATAATATTCTTAATAGTAGCGAGACGCCTATTCCAAGTACTGGATTTTTAAAAACAAGCTACAAGATTTTAGATGATTTAGAAAACAACTATCTAGATGTTGCTTATCGTAATTTTAATGAGGTGTATGATAACTTTAATAATTATCAGATTTCATTAATGGTAATATACGGAGCATCTCCTAATATAATCACCCCAGTTATCGTTGGAGGTTTAAATGAACAGTGAGGTTAAACAGTTTTTTAAAAAAGAAGGATCTAAAGTTATCTTCATAGGCGAGACTCTTAAAGTATACATAGCTAAAAGATTTAAGAATTTTGCATGTTTAAAGATATCCGATAAGATTAGCACTTTAGCTATTTTTGAATTGGAAGTTATAGACAAAGGTAAGACTTATAAGAGTGGGTTTTTCCTTCCTAGAATTATAGTAATGGAATCTACGGAAATAGAAGAAATTAATAAAGACGAAGAAAAATATATTTTACTTACTCTTAAAAAGGGAAATGCTTTTATTGAGACTACTGAGTTAATTCAAATGGCAGGAATCGGATGGGTAGTTTTCTATGAATATATCAATTCTACAAAAACTCCTTCATTCATTACATATGACGATAAAGCATTCATGTTCGATAAGGTAAGTAGACATACAGGAATTAACTTTAATGTAGATCATTCTATCTTTGAAATATTGATTGCTCATCTTAGTAGAAAACAAGGTAGTCCGACCATTCAATATAGGCACACTGCAATGGAAGGTAGGGAATTACAAATACCTTTAAGTGACGTTAGTCATGCTAGCGTATCGACAAGTAGTAGATTGATAGGTACTTATTTTGCTAATGGAATAAACGCCTCACTAGTGCAAGATAATAAAAATCTAGCTGAGATAGAAAATCTATTGAGGATGTAATATGAATATTTTAAAACCTAAAATAACAGTAAGTGAGTTGAAGCAGAATCGGATTGGAGAATTTTCAGAACGTATAATGGAGTTAGACGAACAGTTAGATGCTCACCATAGAGAAGAAATTACTTTATATAGAGATAGAATGCCTTCAAACTTAAGCATTCTAGATACCGACAAAGAAGTTTTACACTGGATGAGGAAAGGTAAAAAAGTCTTTCTTCTATTTAATAAAAATGAATTAATAGGATTTGTATTATTAGGTCCATCCGATTATAGGGATTGCGTTTACGTATCTAGTCTTGTTGTGGATAAGGATTTTAGAAATCAAGGGCTTGGACCGTTGCTGATGGATAAAGCTTTGAAGCTTTATAAGAAACAATACCCAAAAGTGGATATGGTTATTTTAGGAGTTATAGTTAAAAATAGACAAGCAGTCGCAGCTTACACGAAAATGGGATTTAAGCCTATAGATTATATGATGGGGAAAACTATATGAATATTTTAAATATAAAAAATACATCTATGGAAGTTTTCGGATATCCAACAGTTCCTAATATCTCAATAGGTGAAAGCTCCGACATTATGTGGAAAAACTATAATGTCTGGTTAGATGACTATGGGAAATATGCTGCTCTTGTTTTTAGTATTATGAATAAGCAGGTAATCAATTCAGAAAAAGAAGTTCCTAAATTTAAAGGAGAAGAAACTAAACTAGCAAATGAGTTTATGGATTTAAAATTAGATTTTAAACAGGGACCTTTCACGGCTCAGCTACTTAAAGATAGTATGCATGCATATAACAGTGCTTTAAAAGTTTTTGGATATAAACGAGAAGATTTTATCTTTACAGTTAACCCAACAGATGAGCTTAATAAAAGATTAAAGAAAGTCAATCTTAAAGTTGCTTACGGAAAGCCTATTAAGCTACAACCTTTGAATAAAGACATAGCTTATTTTAAAACGCTTAAAACTTTAGGATACGGTTCCGCATATCTAGACTTCATCGAAGTTTACGGAGGGCGGAAATATGATCTCTTAGATAACATGAAAATAGCAACTGCTAATCAAATCAATCTTTTAAAAATAAAAAAGATGATAGATGGATCAAAAGGAGATGAGCGTAAGAATAGAGAAGAAGAATTTAAACTAATGTGCTTATTAACTCAAGAAGTTGCACAAAGAATGATAGACTTCGGTAAATTCCTTTTTGAAGTTCATAAATTCTTTAAAGCTTTTCTTAAAGATAACGGATATTTAAAATTTAAATAAAGGGAAGGTTCATGAGTCTTGTAACGGATATAGAAAATATTAATTTACTCATAGAGGAAGTAAAGGCTGAGGGCATGTCTCCATCTTTAGAGAATTTCATATCATCTGAAGAGAACCTTTCACAACTGGCTAGGTGTGACTTAGCTGATAATTGTTTAAAAGATTTGAAGAGTGTTTCTAATAATCTAAATTCTTTAAATCTAGAGATAGATATTATTAAAGATCAACAGAGATTTTTCATTAAAAATAAAGTACAGAAAAATCATATATTTAATTATATCAATAAAGACGAGAATAATTTATTCTTTCAGATAGTAGAACAATCTTTCGATAGTAATATTACTATACTTAAAGAAGATAGCGGATATGTAATAAAAAGTCTTAGAGATATTGAAGCCGACGAAACATTGTCTTTAAATTTCAATACTATCTCTCCTGATATCATTAAAGAATGTTTTGGAGTTTCTACTGAAAGTATTTCAGTCGTCTCTAAATTAGATCTGCAAGCGGGAGATATTATTATTTTTTCAGAATTTACTAAGTTTAAAAAACTAGCTAATGTTTTTACCGTACTCTTAACTAGATCTATATTCACTCATGTTGGTATAGTTGTAAAGAATCAAAATAAATTATGGATGTTCGATGCTACTATGGATAATGGAGTTAAATTAACTTCAGTTCTGAAATACGGGTTGAACGAGAAATACATATGTGTCAGAAGATGCTCTACTCCAGAAATGTTTAATTGTGAAAAGAATAAAGATACTAAAGACTTTATCAAGAAATACTTAGGAGCTGAATTTGCTAGTTTTACAAAATTCACTAGAGCTATCTTTGGAAATACTATAGTTTTAGGAAATCGAAAAGTTTCTCCTAATAAGGTGTTCTGTTCAGAATTACTAGCGATGCTTCTACAAAGTCATGGACTATTATCACTATCCAATATGAAAAGGAGTTCCGCAACGTTTACTCCTAAAATGTTTTTTAGTTTAAAGATAACTAATTTTAAAAAGCCTCTATTCTTAAGGGGAAAAGGGATTCTAATTTCAAAATACGACTCGAAAGGTTAACTATGTCTAATCCAGCACTTGAAAGTATGGGAAATGTAATTTTTAATATGCAGACACTGCATACTATTGACGGTAAAAGTTTAAAAACAATTACTCCAGATAAGGATGGAATATTTAAAAAAGTTCCATTAGCTATTCTTAGAAAACCTTCTAGGAATAATGTCCAGTATGATGAAACGAGTTTCGTAAATGGGATGACTAATCCCAAAACAACTTTCTATAAAAAGTTAGTTGAAGGAGGACTAGAAGGAGAATGGGGACATCCGTTCTGCGCTGGTAATCCTAGAGAGATAGTTAAAAGAGTCGCGTTCATAGATAGAACTAGATTATCCCATTTCTTTACTCATGTCAATAGTAGAGAAACTGAAGATGGTCTTTTGCTGATAGAAGGAGACATTGGAACTTGCGGACCTTATAAAGATGAATTAGTTGACTCTTTTGCAGATCCAAAAAGAAATACTGCTTTTTCATTAAGAGCATTAACTCACCCACCAACTCTTGTAAATGGAATAATGACTAAGAAGGTTATTGCTCTTATCACTTTCGACGCTGTAGAATCAGGCGGTTTTGCTGAAGCTTCTAAAAGATTCATGGGAGCTACTGAAAGTTTAGAATGCCCAATACCATTTGAAGACTTTACTGGAGAAGATGATTTTTATAGAACTGCTGTCGGGTTTGAATCATTACAGTCGGAAGAGCTATTCGAGATGTTGGGGACGGATAAAATAATTATTGAAAATAGTTATCGTGGTGTTAAAAATAAAAACCATATCCTAACATCCGATGGAAAACGCAAATCAATTTTTCACTCATGTTATAATTAAGGAATGCCCAATGAATAACCAACACATTGCAATGACTAAAGAAAATATAGTTGAAGCAGAGAACGGTATGGTGATGGGGACAGTTTTCCCTAGCGCGTTGAATATATCAAAAACTAAAACCGAAACTGGTTTTAAAATACAGATATATCTTACCAGCGACGTCTTATCTAATTATGTCTACGTCAAAGCGATAGACGAGCTATTATCGGCAACTGAAGATGATGAGATAGATATAATAATCCAAACTCCTGGAGGGGATGTCTTCGGTGGGATAGGGATAGCCTCTGCAATGCATAGAACAAGGGCTAAGCTTAAAGTTGTAGCTAATGGACTCTGTGCATCATGTGGATCACTAATATTACTTGAAGCCCCTCCAGAATGCATTGAAATAAGGGAGTGGGCTGAGATAATGATTCATGGACCTACTCAGATGATAAAAGGTAAGTCTTTAGACATTGAAAACACTATAGTTTCAATTCTAGAATGGTTCGATGATAGATATCGTTTTTATCTAGATATGGGGTATATGACTAAAGTGGAGTATGAAAATGTTATGTTCAAAAAGCTTAATGTTTTCATATCAGCTCCCGAGATGAAAAAGAGAATTGAAAAAGCTATTCTAAAAACTAAAAGAAATGGAATCATCAAAAAATGAATATAATAGATGATATTGATCTAACATCAATAGAGAGCTTAAAACCTAAAGTTCTAAATGGTAAAAAAGAAGAAGAAGGTATACCTAAAGGAGATTTTCTTGAGTTATCTAAAAGATGGGAAGAAGACTTTTTGTTAGAAAACGAATTGATTCCAGCGATGGAAGATTTAACTCCTTTAGATCCAACATATGGAGCTCTATCTAAAATTGAGCAGATTCCAGCTAATGTTTTTGTCTCACAAACTATATCAGCGGATAAGAAATTAACTTTTAGACTATACCTTAATAGAAAATCTATGACGTTTCTTCCATTCATTCTCCATTTACTAGAAACGGTTCCCAAGAATTCTAATTTGATTATAGAAATAACTAGCATGGGGACTAATGGGCTAGGAGTTCTAGCATTATTAAGTTCTATTAAAGCATGTAAAGCTAAAGTCACCACTCACGCTAACGCGCTCCTCTCACTATCAGATATAGCGATTTGGGCTTCTGGTGATATTTTAACTTGGTCTAGCGTGGTCTTTATTATTCTTAAGAATAGTATGGCAGCTGCTGGAGGAAATATTAACGATATAACAGTTCATAATAAAATGTTACTTAAAGTAGAAACTAAAATTAAAAATCTTCTAATAACTAAAAAAATTATTACTAAAGCCCAGGCTAAAGAAGTCTTTGAAGAAAATGCGGTTGTGCTTATACCAGCATCGGCTCTCAATGAAAGGATTGGTAAAAAATGATTTTATTTAAGGAAGATTTTTCTAAGAAGAATGCCATATGCCATTATCAGACTAGTAATCTTTCTGCGGTAAAATTTGCTACGCTATTAAAACGGATGGGAGTAGAGAATAATAAATTTGTTCTCGCTCTCTATCAACCGCAATTAATAAATGTTGACCCGTTCAGTAAAGATTTATCAGCTGAGATGAAGCTTAGGATAGCTGTTGAATGTAAAATCAATATATGGTATATGTTACGAGAAGTGGCTAGAGTTCCCTCGCAGGGATCCGGAACTTCTCCATATATTTTCAATAGAGCCAATGTTGGATTAACTTGGCTTTTTTGTAATTCAATTACTCCATTTCTAACAATGCCTAGGCAGATAGGTAAAACTATCGCAGCTATCAGTGTTTTTGTTTGGGTATGTTATTTAGCTGGACAGGATTTATCAGCAGCACTTTTTGCTAAAGATAATATTCTGGTTCTAGAGAATGTAGAGAGATTAAAACTAATAAGAGACGCTCTACCGCAATTTCTAATTAAAAATTCAGTAGTCGATACAAATAATAAAGAAGGAGTTAGTTATAACTTCTTAAAAACTAAGTATAAAACTTTCGTTGCTCAAACAAGTAAATTAAGAGCTAGTAGTCAAGGTAGAGGTCCGTCGATAGGTCTTGAGCATTGGGATGAGTTCGGACATTATATCAATAACGATCTATCTTACCCTTCAGCTACATCAGCTATAACCGCAGCTGCAGATCAAATTAGAGCAACTGGGTTTCCTTGTACTAACATGATTACTACAACAGCTGGTAGATTATCAGATCCTTGCGGGCTATACGCTTACGGTATTAAGAATAATTGTATGCGGTTTACTGAGAAGTTATATGATTCTAAAAACGTTGAAGAGCTTAAAACTGTAGTAGATTCTAATTCTAATAACCAAATGTGTTATTTGGAATATAGCCATTTACAATTAGGCAAAGACGCTGCTTGGCTCAAGAAGGTTACTGTAGATAAAGATCCAGCTACTATAGCCTGTGACTTTTTAAATAAATGGGAGCATACGTCAGGACTATCAGCAATAAGTAAAGATATGTCTAAGAAGTTAGAAGATAATATTAAAGAACCAGTTTTCGTTGAAGTTAAAAATGGAATAGTTATAAGGTGGTTTACTCACCCTTCAAAGTTCAAAAAGTATGAAGAGAAAAATATCCCATTCGTTATAGGATCCGATACTAGCGATAATGTAGGGATAGATTTCACTACTATGGTCATGACAGACCCTAGAGATATGTCCGTGGTGTGTACTTGGAAATGTAATCTAACTAATTTTGCTTATGTTGTGAAAAATATTTTAAGTATGTTATTAGAATTCCCGAAATCTATATTTATTCCAGAGCGTAATAAAAATGGTAAAGTACTTTTAGACTTTCTAATATTAGCCCTATTGGAAAAAGAATTAAATCCATTAAAGCGTATTTATAATGCCTACTATCAGGAGTATACTCAAGATAAAGAATTGATTACCGAAATTCCATCAGTCGATGGAGATATTATTAAAAAGTTTGGTTTTTGGACAGGAGCTGCTTCTAGAGATATTCTATTTGAAACGGTAATGCCCCAAGCTCTAGATACCAACTATGATAAAATATTCGATCCCGATCTTATTTCAGAAATATTAGGATTGATAATTAAAAACAATAGAATAGATCATATGGTAGGATCGAATGACGATTTAACTATAGCGTATTTATTATCTTGTTTTTTTATTCTTCACGGTAAGAATATTAATCTTTATGGAGTAGATAGAAATATCTTCTTAAAGAATATCACCCACGATGGGGCTAAAGTAGACCCTAAATATAAAGAACAGCAACTGAAGATCTTCGATAGACTTCAAAGGATAAAGAAAAAAGAAGAAGAATGTTTTTCTCCTACTTTAAAGATGGGTTATCAAAATGAAATTAAATCTTTAGAGTCTCTATTAGATAAAGATATTATTGAACCAAAAATAATATCTATGGATCAAGCTAAAAAGAAAACTGAAAATGTAGAGTTTAATCTTTTTGATGGCTCAGAACGCAGTCTACAGGTATTCGCTAACTTAAGGTTTTAGAAAGCTATTATATAACATAGTATAGGAAAACAATTAACCTTAAAGGACTCATAAATGAATAAAAAAACATACACTTGTAAATATTGCTTTCAAACTTTCACAGAAGAGAAATTCTATAACGGACATTACTCATCTTGTCTTAAAAATCCATTCAATGAAACTTGTGAAACTTGCGATTATTGTAGAAAAGAATGTAAGCATAAGAAAGGATTCGTTTCAGTTATAGCGTGTCCCCACTATGTTCAAACTACTGAAAGAGATAATGATGGAAAACCAACTACCGACATTGAAGAAAGCGCTTAGTTTAAAATATAACGTTCCTATTACTTCTTCTAGAATAGCTCAATTAGTAAAGATGTGTTCAGTTTTTGAAGTTAAGAAAGAACATCCTTTAGCTCTCAATACAGGACTATTGGGTGTTAATAGGATGTATTTTTTACCAACAGAATACAATATGATTTTTGATATCTTTGATATTAATATTGAAGAATTTAGACAAACTATATACACTACGGAATATCTTATCTATCTAAGAAAGAAAGTTAAAGATCCAACCAATAGTGTTTTCTGCGATGCGTACAACATTCTAACAATCTGGCTTTGTCATTGCGGATATAAATCATCGGTGTCTAGTAAAGAAAAAGAAATATTTATCTTCACACTTTTAAAAATGTTAAATTATAAATTTTTCACTTCTTGTGTGAATTATATGTTCCCGTATACTCCTCAACAAACTGTAATGGAACAAACTATAGATGAGCTTAGTTATAAGTTCGATATTAAGAATCCTAGAACTCCGACATGGAAAGCTGTTCTAGAGAATAGATGCAAAGAATTAATGAAGATTGATTCTATCCATTATAAAACATTGATTAATTTCACTTCGGATAAAAAAGTAGTTTATGTCATTACTGATATAAATACTAGGATGCGATTACAGATAAGAAAAATAGTAAGAGAGTTTTATAGAGTGAGAGATGAGAAGCAACAATTCAGACAGGAAGACTTAGTCGGGAATATTGCAGGAGAGAAAGTAATTAAAGAACTCACTTCATCTTTTGATAATATTATCTTAAATGTTGCTAGTAGTGCTCTTAATATGAATCAATTCATAGATCATGAAATGATACAGCTAGTGGTAGGGCTTAATAAGAATATCAATCCTACTATACTAAGAACCCTTTTGACTCATTTCTCAGATTTGGCTATTTTACAATATAAGAACCAAACTCAAAATGAAATACTTAAGAAAAACAATATAACTTATCTTAAAGGATATAAAGTTCTAATATCTTATATAGTCCAAAAAACTTTAAGATTCTGCATGTTGGATAAAACAGTTAACTTTAAATCGAAATTAGCTATCCTTAAAAAGACTTCAGATATTTATAAGAGTAGTAGGATACTCAATGAAGATCTACTTTCTATAAAGGATAGTGTTGGTATTTTTATAGATAAAAATATTAAAGTAAAAAGAGAATCTACTAAAGCCACATTGAGAATAGCTTTTATCCAATATATAATTTTACAATCATTTAAATTTCTATAGGAGATATGATGAGCGTTTTAGGGTTGAATAAGAAAGTGGCTATATATCACTATGTTTTTGATGAAGCTAGTTTAGATAAAATTTTAAAACTAGGAAAATTGCTTCCAGTCAATAGAAATCTAAGCCATGAAAGAGTATATGGTTATGCTGAAAGAGCTATTTCATTAAAACTAAAGGGGGTTTCCGAATACAACACACCTTTAGAGAACGCAGAAATATACTGGAAAGCAGCTTATAATCTTTTCTATAGAGGAGCGTTAAATAAGCCTTACATCAATTATGGTATTTATTTTACTCCCATAGATTTAGCAGGGATAATTAAAATAAAATATAGATTTAGATTGGATTTTTCTAAACTTACAGGAGATTCGGTACTTCAAATTTCTAGAAAAGTAGAATTGATAGAGTCTGGAAGTAGACTACTACAGCTTACGAAAGCGTATACCAATAAAGTAAAAAATAAAGAACTGTGGGACAGAGCCCCAGGAGCGCATTTTAAATACTTGCCGCAGATAGTTAATTTTAGTAATTATATAAAAGTCTCACGAAAGGATTTAGAAATATTATGAATATTTTAGGTGTAAATAACAGAAATAGTAAAGAAGATATGGATGATGATAATGATGAAATGATGCGTAGAGATATGGATTGTGACGACGATGATATGATGTATGACGATGATTAACCTTTAAATTTTAGGTCTGGACTGACCACCATCACGTAGCGTTTTTACTATATACATAAAAAGTAGAAACGTGTTATTTCATATTAACGTGGATAACAATGTGCAACATATACTAGGTGTGAAACTATATTCGCAAAATAGGAAAGTTGGGATACTTATCAGTTTAAGTTATTTCATATAAGAGTTACCCTGTTCTTATGTCAGATCTATCTACAGCTCTTCCGTACGGAAGAGCTGTTTTTCTTTTTTTTTCTCAAACGAAAAATAGAAATATATTATATTATTAGAAGAAGGTTTAAAATAACATAACTACATTGAGGAGAAACAAAATGTCGAAGCTAATGAGCGAATTTAGTAAATCTATTGAGATAAATAATATCTTTGACGAGATCTTAACTAGAGTCAATAATAAACCTGAAAGCATTAAATATCCTATAATTCTGGATGATAAATGGCTTTTAGTAAAAATGGAAATAGTAGAGGAAGCGTTGGCTTTTGATATTAGCGATAACTACGCTGAAGTAAAGAGGCTTTTTATAAACACGCCAAGGGGACTAGCCGAATCTGTTTCTGATATGAGCGATGTGTGGATTGTAGCAATTCATTATTCTATATTCATTAAATCAGATTCTATAATAGAATCTGAAACAGGTAACCATATTAAAAAGAATCATATACGGGAATCTCTCACCCGTCTTAATAGTTTAATAAAACGAGGATTCCCTAAAACTTATGCGAGAATATGCAAGAGTAAGGGAGGTGCGCTATGAAATATAAAAGAGAATTAAAAGAAATAACTGAAAAAGTCAAAGAAGATCCCGATAGCATCAATTATCCGATATATCTCAGTTGCGGATATACTCTAAATTATATAAAAATAGAAGATGGTGAACTTATTTTCGAAACCGTTAGAGAAGAAGAAATCCATACTAGAATATCTTTACGGGGAATAAGAACTAAAGTTAAAAAGAATTTTAGTTTTAAAAAACACGAATTGGCGTGGGACTGGAATAAGATAATTCATAATAAAGTCTTTCCAAAACCAAAAGTTATTAATGATACAGACGCTAAGAAAAAGTTAGATGAAATTTTTAAAAAATACAGCAATACTGGTTTTGGAGATTCTGACGATGAAGCTATCTTCGAAGATAGTCTAGATTTAATTTGTAAAATTTTAAAGATTAAATATCCTAAAACGGTCGAGCGATTCTCGGAAATAGACAGGAGTACATTCTAATGGATACTGGAGAAAAACTTGAATATATATCGGAATGGTTAAAGAAAAATGGCAATAAACTATTTAAAGAATTTAAACTAAACGAGAAATACACATGTATTGCTATACATAGATCTGAGGGAGGAGTAATACAGACTGTAGTTAGAGTAGGATTCATTAAGAATACTATAGCGTGTATTACTTTGGGAGAGATGGGATCTCACGCAATCTCTACAACATATAGAATTATTAAAGATATTGAAGATACTACTCCTGATAAATCAGCTGGAGAGTACACGGTATCAGATCTTTTAAAAATAGAAGATTTTAGAAGTCTTTCAATGCCTAAAAGCTCGTTAGCTATAATGGCTAATATCTTAAAACAAGAACTGAAACGTATCAATATTGAATTCCCTTTCATGACACCAGTTATTGAAACTGAAAGAGAACCTACTGCTGATGAACTGTTTTTAAAAAACATAAACCAGCGTTTTGATTTTGTTTGTTATCCTAAAAGCAAGACTATGGAGGAACTTAAAAAAGAACATATCTTTCCATGCATGGGAGGGCATCCTCCAAAGGATTGGGGAAATGAAGAACTTTTTAATGCGATTGGAATTTCTTACGGAGGAACTAGTATAGACGACTTCTTAGCCCCTACGCTAGAACATCCGTACGGCAACTGGAGATATGGAATAGTATTGAAAAAATCTAAGACTTAGGTCTTAAAGGATATAGATTTATGAACGACGATGTTATACAAAACTTAGTAAAGTTAGATGAGCATGAATTACCTAAACCTCAATTCGCTATGGCTGGAGTCGGAAAGCCACGAATAGGGATAATAGGAACGGGTAAAGCAACTCCTATGGTTATGGAAGCTTTACGGAATAGATATGATGTAGTATTACTTGGATATAATCCCAACGATGAGCAACTTAAAAAATGTGAGGCAGTGATAATGAATAAAAAACCTAAAATTGAAACGATAATGGATTCTTTGGGAGGACTTAATTCTCCCACACTAGGACCGCTAAGTGGGTTAAGGCATAGAACAAAAACTAAGGTAAGCTATTGTATTTACTGCGGAAAAGAGAAAAATCATAATAATAGTTTTTGTTCTTCCGAACATGCTAAACTTTATAAGGATAATAAAAATGATAATAATCAGTAAAAAGAAAACGATAAAAAAGATATGCGTTTTACTAAAAGAGTTAGGACATCCAAAAAGAATGCGTTTAGACGATGCTCGAACAATAAATAGTTTTAATAACTATGGGGACTGCTTCAGCATCCACCAAGAAAAATGTGTCGGTGTCTACTCGGTGCATGTGACCGTCAGGACCTCTCGTGAGCTATCTAGAAAAGATATTAAAAAGATTTATAAGAATCTTAAATATAGTAAAAAATACTTAGAGTTATCGAGAGGCAGATAGTGGATAAGCAGGCGCTATTTAAAGCCGAGACGAATAATTGTATTCTTAAAAATACTAAAGATGATAAATTAAATATTACTAAACTACAAGAATCTTTAGATATTATTTTTAAAAAGTTATTCCCCGCTAAACACACCATGGAGAAAGAAATAATTCTCGATATGGTTACGGGGGTTTTAGATATCAATACTAGTATCGTACGTAAATAATAACTTAAAAATACCATATTATACTATAAGGAGAAATATAATGGGAAAAGTTTTCGATATTAAAAAACTAGAAAAAGAAATAAAGAAGCATAATAAAGCTTATTGGGAAGATAGCGATCCTAAGATTACAGATATAGAGTATGATTTTATACTTAGAGAATTAGAAGATCTTGACCCAGATAACGCGTTATTAAAACCTCAAGTTCCTAAAGTGCACTCGATGGGATCGATTGATGAAGATATGTTAAGTTTGAATAAAACTTACCATGCTGATAATGCTCCTAAAGGTAAAAAATCTTTGATGGCTTGGGTAGAGCAAATAGCTAGAACCAAAGATGAAATATTTCTTATTCAACCGAAGTATGATGGGGTAAGTGCTTTTTTGAATAATAAGATGCTCACTACTAAAGGACAAGGAACCGAAAGTCAGAATATTTCTGATAAGCTTAAAATATTGAAATTCCTTTCAAGTAGCTGTGATCATAAAATTAGAGGGGAGATAATTATAACTAACGCTGATTATAATAAATATTTTAGTCAACTTAAAAGAAGCAACGGTGAAAAGTATAAAAACCAACGTAGTGCTGTAGCTGGTATTTTAGGGATGAAAGACATCTCCGATATTAATATTAAACCATTAACTTTAATAGACTTCAATCATTTCCATTTTAGAGTATCTAAGAAGAACTTTAAAAAGGAATGGGACATTCATGTTAATCTTATTAAAAGCGCTGGATACCCGATAGATGGGGTTGTAGTTAAGGTTGAAGACGATACGTATTATAAAGAATTAGGATCTACTGGAAGTTTCCCTAAGGGAGCGATAGCTTTTAAATTCACAGGGGTTTCTAAAGTATCTACAATTGAGGATATCAATTGGACAGCGGGAACGAGTTGTCTAACACCAGTAGCTAAGATAACTCCTATAATTATCTCCGGAGTAACCATAACGAATGTGACTCTCCATAATCTAAAACATGTAAAGGATAATATGATACATGTTCTTGATAGACTAGAAGTGGAAAGAGCTGGGGATGTAATTCCACATATGCTTAAAGTTATTCATACGGGAAAAGGATATATGAATATCCCTACAGCATGTCCTTATTGTAAAGGAGATGTTATGGAAGTAGGGACAGAGCTTATTTGTCTAAACGACGAGTGTGAGGAGATGGTATTGAATAGAGCATTGAAATCGATAAAGAGACTGGATATAGAAGAATTGGGAGTCCCTACTCTTAGAAAGATTTTAAAGAAATTTAAAAAGATAGCTATAGATGATCTTTTAAATCTAACTATTAAAGATATATCTGAATTGGAAGGATATGGCGAAAAATCAGCTACTAAACTTTTCAATAATATTCAGAGTGTTAGAGTAATTGAAGATTATAAATATTTAGCATCTTTAGGATTCCATGGAATAGGTCTAAGATGTTCAAAAGTTCTTTTAAGTTTTATGTCTTTTAACGAACTACTTACTAAAACAAAAGATGATTTAATGCAGATAAAAGATTTAGGCGAAGAAATGTCTTTCACAATATCGGATGGGTTATCCGAAAATAAAGACTTAATAGATAGACAGCTCTCGCAGATAACTCTTAAAGGTATTAAAGGAACTGTGACTAAAACTACCGGACCTAAAGTTGTCTTTACAGGGAAAATGGAATTACCAAGAAAAGAACTCGAAGAGATAGCGTTGAATAAAGGATTCACTCCAGTTAGTGGACTTTCTAAAGATGTTGATCTCTTAGTAGTGGCAGATGAGAATAGCACTTCATCTAAAACCAAAAAAGCTATTAAGTATGGCATTGAAATAATATCCATTAAAAAATGGTTAAAGGAGTGATATGAAAGATAACTCTATTGAGATCCCCAGGTTAAAGAATAAAATCACATGGGGATCCTGTAAGAACGAATCGGGTTTCATACTTTGGGGAAAAAGTAACGATAGGTTAGTTTTTATGAATTATGGTAAAATAAAAAAATTCCTGTTTGGTCACGGGTTTGCTAGAAGGAAAATATCCAAAGCCCTAAAAACTCCTCCAGAGTTAGTGTGTAAAATCATGGAACCCAAAATCGATGAACTAAACATACAGCGAGTGAATGATAGATTACTAGATTTCATTTTTGCTAATTTCTATAAAAAGAAAATATGCAATCATCTCTGTAATGTTGGGACTTGTCCGTTCAAAAATAAGACAGCGATCAATAGTGCATGTCGAATACGCATATCTGAAGTCAATGGAATAAAATATATAAAGGGAATATAAGTATGGTTACCGATATCTATTACGTCATGAGTAGTGTGTGTAAACACTTAGAGTTGTATTCGATGGAGAATGTTACTATTCTACCAAAGAGTTCAGCGACTATAAGAACCGGATTGTCTTTGAAGCCGAATTCTAAAATAGAATTCCACATCGCTAAACCACCTTCTAAAAAATTTGGAAAGAAAACACTAATCCTCAAATATCCAGAGCTTTCTGATTCTAATGAAATTGGTGTGGTAGTAACAAACATGGGTATTAGTCCGTTGGAGATTAAAGCTAACTATATTATAGCTATGCTAATTCCTGAAAAAACGAAGATTGGAATCTCTGATATTTTTAGACAGGGTAGGCACTTTGGAGATATTCTCGGTAAACCTATTTATAAAACCATACCTAAAAAAGAAATAGGAGAGATAGATATTGATATAATTAAGAAAAAGTTCATTAAGGTATTGAGAGAGAAGAGACCCTGCCGACTACAGTATAGTCTCGTAGAGGAAATATCGGAAGAGTTCTCTAAAATTCTTTTAGGTCATATCAAATGTTAGTTTTACGGTATTTAAAATATGTGGGGTGTTTAGATCAAACATCCCTAGAAGCAAATTTAAATACTCTGCGGGTTTTGACAGATCGGAATACTGAATACTATTGGTTTTTATCTCAGAATACTCGGAAGCTCCGTAGGGGAGGATCGATAATTTTTAATACTGAAACCAAACGATGGACATACAAAGGATACCCATATACCTCTCTTTTCCTAGATCACCGAGAATGCGATCTAGGAAAAGATTTTAATTTTAATCAACTTAAATTTATTAAAAAGGGAGAATAAGAATGTCAGAATTACTTCCAGTAATAATTCCAATAACTGCAATCTTAATTTATGTCTTTTATCAAGAACACGTGATTAAAGAATCTAAAAAAGAAAAAGAGAATTTGAAGAAAAAGAATAAAAATTTACAGCGGAGAATAGAGAATATTGTTAAAAGAAAATTATAAGAGAAACCCAACACCATCTACATATCTTAAAGATATGTAGATGGTAGTTTTATTTTTTTTTATTAAAATTATACAATAACTACATGTAGGATTAAGTTGGACTTAGACCATAAAGAGAGCCAAAGACATGAGTGTTTCATGTTCTAAACATGACGCGCCGAAATACTCGTCTAGTAATTCTAAGTATCTTGTGTTTTCTTCAGCGTAACCGTCTACTATCTCTTTAAATGACGTTATCTCAGATCCGCCACTTATAAAAGCTTTATCTATTTTTATTTTTAATTTATTATAGATATACGCTTTAACAGCACATAGAGCTAACTCGGCGAATACATTGATAGCAGATGCTCCCATATTAGAGAAGTCGGGATCGTGAGATAGTTTACATGAAAGAACAAAATCCATATGGCTCATCTGTCCAGGTTGAAGCTTTATCAAATCGCCAGCTAATAGTTTAGGGATAGGGTATACTGGTTCGTTAGCGAATGTTCTAGAAGATAGAATTTCCCCACCAATACCTGAGATACTCGCTCCACCCCAACCACTGGAGAAGTTTCCAGTTCCAGGATTTAAAGACAATCCGTTAACGGCTACTATAGGTAACCCATTCCTAGCTTCTGGGGGTATTCTATAGATACAATATAATGGAGAGGTGTAAACTCCCCCCTTCCAAAACCCAGCCGTTCTCTCATGATACTCTAAGACTAAAGGAATCTTTGTACTGGTCCCTCCAAATAGATTACAATCGACCATCAATCTATCACGAATTACTGTTTTCTTAATCTTTTCTAATAGAGGAATCTGTCCACGTTCTAAAAGATTATCTTCTTCTGTTGCAAAAGCTACTTCTAAGATCTCCTCAGGAATATTATGACGTATCCTAGTTAACGTCACATCCATAGTACTATTTGGCATATTGCTCCCTTTCAAATAAGTTGGTTATATACTATTTTTTGATCATCTTAGGATTCATGCTCTGATCTATACACATCCCGTCGGTTAAGCAGAAGATATTATCCTTTTTAAATGAGTTTAGAAGAATAGTTCTTTGGGCTACCATAAACAATTGAGTCATGTTATATTTCTTAACTGTCTTAGTTAAGAAGGCAGCTAACCTAACGGTGTGAGCATTATTTAAGAAACTATCCATCTCATCTATCCTCAATCCGAAATGTTCACTCATGTTAGTAAAGACACATAACGCTATTGTAAAAGATATATCTATTATTCTTTTTTGGGCAGTTGAGCATAGTTTAATTTCACTAACTGGATGGGTATCGAAAAGAACAGCGAAGTTAAAATCTAAAAGTTGATTCTCATCTAGTGTTGATATCTCCATCGGGTATGTACAGATATCTTTAATGAATTCGTTAGCTATCTCTATAATGGAATTAAGAAGTCGACTTATATAAATCTGCGGAATCCCTCTACTAGGAGATAATCCTTTTTCTAAATTTTCAACATCATTTAATTCAGTATAGCATTTTTTAAGAGATGGTAATATTTCTTCATTTAACTTTATTCTTATTTTCTTCTGATCTAAAACTTCATCATCTAGAACTTTTAAAGAAGCGTTTGTCTTTTTCTTATAGAAAGAAAGTTCTTCAATCTTCTTTTTATTAAATAGAATTTCTTTTTTAAGAATCTCACAAATTGATGTTTCCTCAAAAGCTTTTTTAAGGTTTTCAAACTCTTTCTTATTTGATGTGAATTGTTTTAAAAGATTAGTGTGTTTTTCATCTATAAATATTTCCTTTTGAATAGTTAAATATTCTATTTCTTTTTCAGCCATTATAGCTCTTTTTTCTAAGATGGTGGAGTTTAAAAGTTCCTGAACTGGAAGCTTAGTTTTCTTCAGTATATCTAATTTATAGCAATCTTTACTTATCTGATTTTTCTTTTTTTCAAATAGAACAATGTTTTTAGAATTCTCTATTATTTTTTTAAGTTTAAAAGCTATTTTTAACGGACTTCGCGAAAGTGCGATATTAAGAAGATGGTCTTCAAGTACGTAGTTTTTGCAGGTGTACGAGGATAAAATGGAGCTTATTTCTGCATAAATAGGCTCGGTAATATAGACGTATTGGAGCAAGGTTTTGACCTCATTTTGACGAGTTTCCAAATCTAAAATAGTTTTGGATATTTTAATCTTTTTTTCACAAAACACGTCTATTTCGCTTTGTATTTCTTTTTTAATTTTACTGAAGTGAGTTCTTAATCCACATTTCAATTCGCACTCTTTAGGGTATGAAAATCGGGTTCTTCTATTCTGATCTGAAAGCTTTTTATCCAGTTGAGTTTCTAGTTGATTCCTGTTAGAAATAAAGAACTCTAACTCTTTAGATATGGAGTAAGCTTCATTATTTAAATCGCTAGCTTCTTTGGGATCTAGAAAGGTTAGATTATCTTCTGATATATCTCTCAATCGATTACTGATAACAAAAACTCTAGAAGCAAAATCACTTAATCTATCCTCAACTATAACCGATATGGTTTTATCTATATTAAGATCGTTTTGGAAAGTTGTATTGGAATCAATATTATCCTCTAATTCTTTTATTAGAACTACTAAATCTATACTATCTAATTCTTCCAATTTATTCAAAGCTTCTTTTTCTTTATCAAGATCGTTAAGTAGATCTTTAAATTTCTTATTCTGAAAAACCTTTTTACTTTCTAGAATAGCTAATCTTTTTTCTGGATTATTTGTAAGATTGATAGTAGTTTGTTTTTTAAGATCAGTTATTCTTCTGTATATAAGATTTGAAGATTTCTGAAGTTCATTAAGGGTTGGACTATTGGTTATCTGTTTTCCTTTATCGTCATTATAATAATTTAAAATAAAAATTAATTGATCTATGTTGTTATTAATCGCTTCTAGATTTTCTTTCTCATTTAACATACTCCGATATTCAACTTTACTTATCATTCTAGTTTTAAGATCTGATTTTCTATCTTCTAACATTTTAATGTTACTTTTAATTTCTTTTATCTTCGATATGACCTTTTTATACGTGTCCGAAATAAAAGTAATATCTGAAGGGTATATCTTAAAGAATAATTCTTTACGTTCATGCTTCCTAAGTTCTGATATTTTAAAATTATTAGAAAATAGCTTATCTATAAAAGTAGAATATCCAAAATGCTTTAAACAAAGATCTAATTGAACATTACTCTTCCCAGATATATTAAGTTCCTCAGCCCCTCTCATAAAACTATGAGTATGTTCTTTATTATTAAAATCCGTTTTAATAACATAATCTATTTCGTCATGAACAATCTCTAATTCTTTTTTACCCGTATTTAAGAAGGAAGTGCTTACTGGAGGAAACGGGGTGAGTTCTTTAAGGATTGACGTTTTACCGCTACCGTTATCCCCCAACACACAATTGATGCTTCTCTCGTCTAGTATCAAAGTAATCTCATGAATATTACTAATTGTTATTAAAGGTTTATAATCTTTAAGATATATTTTTCTAATATACATTTTCTCTCCAATACGTTTTAATTAATACAATCATACTATAATATAGACAAAATACCTTTAAAATAACTACTAAGAAATCTCAATAATTTTTTAAATATATATTATTAGTATAGACGAACTAGCCCATATAATTTTAGCTACAAATTAGAGAAAGTCACATCATGAAAAACGTAGGAAATCAAAATTTAAGAAGCTCGTGGAATAATGAGTTTAACACTCTAATTAGAACCAGTAACGATTTTGTTTTAGAATCACTAGCTGTTCCTATTAGATATGTTTGCCGAACGTTCGGGGATAGATTAGTGCAACATTGCATTTTCCCTGATGGGAGTGCCTTTATTGCGGATAGTATTGATAAAAATGACTACATTTTAGTTTCTGCAGTTTTAGAATATAGAAAGCGGTATCTATATCAATTAAAACAAAAGAAACTAGTAGCTGATATCGAAAAGATCTTTAATACTCAAGAGACGTGTGATAAATTAAAACAACTGTTTGCAAACCTTAGAATGTCTATGGGTAAGAAAATAATTATCTTCGATGTACTAAAACACGTACATACTAAAATGATAGGTAAGCGAAATAACTATCCCTTCTTCAGATCAGTTTTGCTTAGTCTTAATAAAGTAGATGACGCGTATAGAATGAGATCGAAATATCTTCAAGGTTATATCACCGATTGTTTTGAATTATTTTCGATTAAAAAACAGGTGGGGTTAAAGGAAGAGGAGCTCTATGTAAGAACTCTCCAAGCTGTGCGAGTTATATTAAAAGATTTTTTGATTTCGAATATATCATCGACCAGAATTACAAACATTGGGAAAAGTTTCTCCGACGAATTAAATAAACTAAATGTAAAGAAAGTAGGGTAAGTATGAGCGCTTTGAAAAGAAAGTTTTTGAATGTGGAGTTGGTAGGTAAGACCCCGAAGGATGGGACGTTAAAGTATAGCATTAGCAAAAAGCAGTATAAAGAAATATTCGCCGGTGAAGCTATCGATGAAGAAACCCTGAATGCCGTTTTGGCTGTTAAGAAAAAGATAGCTGCTGCCGCTATTAACTTCTGTGCGGATGCGTGTATAGATAATAACAATAAGAAAGGATGCGATCTAACGATAGATAATGGTCTTGATAGAACCAGAGCTAGATGGTCTCCGTCAGCAGTTATTCCAATTAGGGAGTATAAGGAAGATAAAGACGGTAATAAAACCAATCGTAAAATTGGAGAAAAAGTAAAACCCGAATTCTCTTGGAAAATAACCGGTGGGATTTTGGATAAAGATATCCAAAAAGACGAGATACAAAAGAACGAAGATCGTCTCAATGAACATTTTTCTAAATAACTAACCATCAACCTGATAGCTTTTAAAGCTATCAGGTTTTTATTTTTTTTTTTATTCTTTCTACTATAGTATAAGTAAACTATAAATATTAGACTATAAAGGATATTATGAAAAAAAATAAAGAGGGTGTGGGACCAAAAAAGAAAATCAAAGTTCTGGCGATAGATCCAGGTACTACAAATTGCGGATGGAGCATCTTAGAATACGTCACGACAACTGGAGAAATAACAATAGCTAAATTAGGAACTATCCACCCTAGAAGAATAGTCTCCAGAGTAGCTATGGATGACCGAAGAGAGAAATTTGGTGGTGGAATTTTAAGAATAGATCTTCTACGAAACGAGATAAGTGATATAATTGAGGAGAACAATCCCGAATTTATTGCTATTGAAGATGCTTTTTATAATCCAAAATTCCCTAACGCTTATGGTATAATTCTCCAATGCATTACCACTATACAGTTACTCATCTTCAGAAGTTTTAATAAGAAGATTTATAAAATACCAACCAAATCCCATAAGGAAACGGTGACTGGAAATGGTAGTATTAAAAAGGATTGTGTTCAGAATATAGTGATCAATCATCCAGAGCTTACATATCGAAGTGAGAAGCTTAAGTTGAAGATGACCCAAGACGAAGCAGATGCTATATCTGTAGGGTTCCATTTCTGTAAGAAAATGATATTAGATCTTTTAATATAATACTTATAATAAGACGAACTACTGAAGTGTAGTTCGTCTTATTTGAGTTATACATTACTCCTATGAATCAAAGTTAGATTATTCTTATCTATCTAAAGATTCATTAACTCCAATAAGGAATAATATCATGAAAAACACACTAACAACAATATGGAATGTAGTAAAAAAGATAACTAAAGCAGTAGTACAAACTGTTATTTCAGTAGGACCTGCGGTTGGGATCGTAACTATAGTTTGCTTATGTCCAACGCTTACTCCAATGTTACTGATCGCTATTGGGGTCTTAGCCGTAATTGAACTCGCTGAATTCGTATATGCTATGGTTACCCTAGTTAGAGCTACTACTCTAGCCTAGATAGCTACACTGCCCTTCCGCAAGGATGATTTACTGGCAATATGAATAAAGTGAATAATATAGAATTGATTGATTTATATTATTAATTGAAAATTACTAGATCGTTAGCTAGTATAAAGCTCCTAATGAACCGAACCTCTATTCCTTTCTATAATACAAGCACAGCCACTTGTTAGAAGATACCTCGATACCGCTATCTCATACTTAATAAATTAGTCAATTCTTCACAAAAAGGATTGAATCAAATATGATCCATAGGATTATCCCCAATCATTATCGCAGTAGTCGATAATGATTGGGGAACGATATTATTTTTTTTTTTAATTTAATCAGTCTTTAAACCTTTTATCATTTTTTTGATTTCGTTTTCATAATACTCTGTTCTATAAACTTTGGTTTTATCTTCTCGAATATGGAAAATAAAAGTTTCAATTTCCTCATCATAATACTCTTCTAGCAGAAGTAGATATTTATAGAAAGTTGTCTGTAAACTATATTTAAAGAAATTAATATTCGGGATATGATCTACTGGATATAATCCAAAAGACTTAAAGTAATTGGCTGTTACTATTTTTTTATTGGTCTTCCAGTCTACTATCTTCAATACCTTTGTTTTCTTATGTCGACATATTAAATCTATAGTGCCAGCTACCCCCAAGAGTTGAGAGAATATTATTTTCTCAAGAGCTATTATATCATAATCAGTTAAAACTTTATCACACAGCTGCTTACATGTCTTAAAACTAATAGCAGCTCTCTCACTGATAGGAGAAGGTAATGGTTTCCCACTAAGATAATTCTCAAGGTAGTTATGGATGTTATTTCCAAGATCGCAACCTTCTTGTTTAAGTAGGTCCCATTTGGCTAGAATACTCTCTTGCGTAACTCCTAATTTCTTAGCTTGTTTTTTACTTAACCCATCAGTATCGAAAGGGAAGTATTTTTTTAAAAGTCTAGTTGCTGAAGTGAAATTATCACAATCGTCATTAAAGTATTTATGTAGTTCTTCATTGAAGAATATTTGTATGCCATTATGCTCTGTTATAATATTATCCATAAATTATCCTTTTTCATTTATATTAGTTATATTATTTTATTAAACAGTTATTAATAACTGTTAACATACATAGTATATAAACCATCAATGTTTGTTCCTCTGTTTATACCGTCCTATACAACACCGTAGCTTTCTAAACTTTTTTTCTTTTTTTTTAAAAACAAAGTTAATTCCTTATAAACACATCATCTACTGATCTAATAGAGATCAGTAGAAGTATTCTTATATATTTTTTTTTAATGTATTTTTTAATATAAAATCACTATAGTATATGAAAGGAGAGTTATGAAAAAAAGAAAAATGAAATATGAATATTTTGAGAAGAAAAAGAAAAAACCGATCTGTAAAAAGTTTAGGGATATGGATACTGATGAGAGAACCGATTTTATTTTCTTGTGGGTGCTTGTATGCTGTACTGTTTTATTTATTTCAACATTAGCGCTAGTGTGTATAGGATATTTTCTAAAAATAATATATCCTAATATTTTATAAAAAGGGAGATGTATGGAAAAAGATAAAAATTCAAAAATGAACTATGACGATTATAGATATGTTCATGCTGTTGGTATTTCGGAGAAAGATCATTACTCTATAATAGCTTCTCTTAAGAATATCCACACCAACGAAACAACGCTTAAGATAATAGATCCTGTAGAAAGACCTTTTTATTTAACGCAAGATTGCTTTAAACAACATAATAGAAAAAAGGATTATGAGTTATTGAGTAGAGTAGATAAATATTCTGCTAACCAACATGAGCTTATACCAATCCTTAAAGAAGCATTAGATATCCCTAGCAGGAAATATGTATCAAGAGCTGATCTTTTCAACGATGTCTCTGTATACGGTGCGGATATCGATCCTAGGGTACTTTTAAAACAGAAATTAAACTCTAAAGAAAAGGTTGCCTTAAAATTCAATATTGGAACTTTAGATATAGAGCAAGACGTTACTGATACTAAAATAGTTAATTTAATTTCGTTTACGAACGGGGATGGTGAGACATTCACAGCAGCTCTTAAAAGTCTTTTAAAAGGAGGGACAGAAGAAGATATTTTAATAAAACTTAAAGAAGAGAAAATTAAATATAGAAAGAAATTAAAAGATAAAGTAAAAACTATCTTCGATACATTAAATCCTAAGATTACTTTCTTTTTCTCAGATGATGAGTTGGAACTTATTAAGTGGATATTTAAAAGGATACACGAGAAAGCTCCAGACTATATTTCTATTTGGAACATGGGATATGATATTCCAACTTTAGCTGATCGTATAGTTTTTAGAGGCGGAGACATTGCTGATATTTTTTGTTCAGATGAAATACCTAAGAAATATAGATTTTATAAATATGATAAAGGTAGAGTTAATAAGAAAGAACATTGGTCGTATTCTTGGGACTATTGCAGAATAAGTGGAAAGACTCAATTTATTGATAGTATGAGACTACATAGCCTGTTAAGAAAAGCTAAAGGCATTCTACCATCTTATACTCTTCAGTATGTGTCTAAGAAAATATTAGGAGTTGGGAAGATAGATTTTGATAATGATAGAACTCACTATGAGATGTTAAGTGAATATTTTATAGAATATACAGTTTATAATATTTTTGATACATTAATAATATTATTAATGAATATGGTAACCCATGATGTAGAATCGGCTATAGGGTTATCCTCAACTAGTTTATTAGAGAATTTTAATAAACAGACTATTCAGTTGAAAGATGACTTCTATTCTTACTGTACCGAGAATAAAGCAGTAATAGCTACTACTTCAGGTAGTCAGTTGAAGATAGAAGATGAGTTTATAAAGAACACTGGAGGGAATGTACTATCTCCGTATCTGATGGATGATATAGGGATACCTATTATAGAAGAGTTAGATGCGCCAACTAAGTTAATTAAGTTTACTATCGATGTAGACGTTGTTAGTGATTACCCATCCATCACCGATGCTTTCAATATCGCAAAAGAGACTAAAATCTATACAGCTTTATACTTTGAAAACAATCACGATAGAAAAATAGAAGAACTTTTTATTTTCCTTCCGACGTATGATATTTCAGCTGTTAGAATATGTAACGAGTTTTTTAATCTACCTAGCTACGATGAGATCTTAGAAATGGTTTAAAAAAAAGAACTATACTCTTATCCTAACGAGGATAAGAGTATAGGGTATTATTTTATTTAGGTTCAGTTACGAATGAAGCAGCTGCTAAATTACTAACTGTTATTAAAGCACCTATTGGATTAATAGGAATAGGAATTTCACGAGAGTTTAAGAACATTCTTTTCAGAACTCCGCCACTACCTTGAACATATTGTCCAACAACTGTTCCATAGTTCCAGTTATGAGCAAAGTTAAGTTCACTAGTAGGTTCTCCAGCAACCATAGGAATGATTAGCATCTGGTTTTCCATAATATCGAATGTTGTAGTAATACATTCAAGTCTAACACCATTAGGGAGAACGAGAGTATATTCAACTCCAGCTGCATTTCCCCATACACCGTTATCAAGAGCTGTATGATAATGAGGCTGACCAATAATACCACCAAGGATAGGATTAGTAGTAAGTAGTCTATATGTAGGAACAGCGCCTTGTGGAAGCTGTTGACAATATAAAGATTTACTATGGATCTGATCGATAGCATAAGTTATATAAGTAACGAAATGCTGTTTAACATCACCTGAGTGATCAGAGTCTTGCATCATCTTTGTAGGATTAGCGTCGAAGGTGTCCTGCCATACATATGGTTTTACCATGTCACCACTAACGTAATTAGCACCGATATCGTAATTATAAAGAGGGTTTCCACCAGCAGCTAATCTAGAGGCGTATACTGATGCTAGTGTTCCTTTAATAATATTAATACCACGATAGTCTTTACCGATACTAACAAGCTTAGCTAAGTTATTAGTATTAGTTTCAGGATTAGTCTGACTAATAGCCTGGTCGTAGAAAATGTTTGGAGCGGTTGGGATCTCGTAAGCTAAAGGCTGTTGTTCCATCCTAGCAAGCTTATTCGATTTTCTAAAGTTGTCTTCTCTGAATCTTGCATCTAGGGCATATCCATAAACAGTACTAGCATTGGCTGCTTCTAATACTACCACTAATGCGTCGAGAGCTGTACTTGGAGCTTGTCCAATAACTTGAGTATGAGCAGCTACTGAGATATTGAATAAACATTCAGCAACACAACTGATAACGTTAACTGTAGGTCTAGCGCTAGTAGATATAGCAATACCTTCATTAGGTTGACAAACACCTAGGATTGTAGAAACAGTCCCTTTTGTAGTTTCTTGACCTTTAGTAAGGAATGTTTTAAAATCAATATTACCAACACGAGTACCTGAGTTACTACTACCCATTGTATTTGGAGACATTGATAGTCTACCGAGATCACCAGGAACGTCAAGTGCGAAAGTTTCAGTAGCTTTAGATGTAGTTAAACTAACATAAACAGTTTGAAGTTTAACACCATCAGCGATTTTGTCAGTAGAGTTAACTTTACCATAACCTGGTTTGTTAGCGTCAACTGATGCTTTAATAATGTTTATTTCAATATTAGGTTTAATAATATTATCAGCAACTAAAAGACTAGGTTCATTCTTTAAAAGTGGAATAATAGGTTTAAGAACATTATCAATAATTTCAGGATTGACATATAGGTCTAGTATTTTAACCTGTTTGCTTGTAGTAGTATCGACAACAAATTCTTTTTTCTTAACATACTGAGCATACGGTTGATTTGTTGGGATAGTAGGCATAAGTCTATCTAAGATAGAAGTATGGAATCTCATCAACGCGATAGTTATAGAAACTTTAAGATCAGGAAGAGCCATATCAATATCAACACCGAATGATTCAGTAGATGCATTACTTAGATTGCAAGTAGGATCGCTCATTAAATAACTTGGATATAGAGATTCTAATCCAACTAGATCTTGTTTAAGATCTGTGCGGTTGATTTTAAGATTCTGTCCGGCGCCGTAGTTATTTTTGAATTTAGCATTTCTATTAAGAATGATTCCGACAAGTCCGGTAGCTGATGCTACATGGTCAGGATGAATACCCTTAACATTTTTTACAAATTCTTCTATTTCATCATATACTAACATTTCTGAGGATAGAGATTCTGTTGCGATAGTCATCATATGCCCACCGATTTCGCGGTGCATTCCAAAACCATTAGAACTTAAGAACTCATCTACTTTAGATTCAATCCGAGCTGCCTCTAGAGCTAAGTCAGCTATGGGACCATCTGTCTGTGGGTGCATGTTTTCTCTGACTTTTTCTAGAAAAAAGTCAATCGATGATGTTTGTTTCATCTTCTTCTCCTTATATTTCTTTTTTAGGTTTACTTATACTTATATATTATGTTTATTACTTTATAACAATAGGGCACGAGACAACACTAGAAATGATATCGTAGATAGTTTTAATGCTTAGAACATTTAACCAGTAATCTCTGATTTTCTTGAGAGCTCTTAATTCTAAAGAGTCTACCTTATCTTCAGGATTCTTTAGAATCTGAGTGATGAATTCATAAAATTCATCTCTAAGGAGAATAACGTCTAACGTAACTTCTTTTTCTAATTCTATTTTAATCTTTTTAGATTTATCATTTTTAAGTTTACTTCTAAAAGAAGTAGCCTCTTTAGGAGCTACTGGATCTGCTTCAACTACCGGTTCAGGAGCATCTTCTTCCATATCGTCTGCAGGTTCCTCTATGGAACCAGTCTCGTCTTCAGATTCTAATCCTTCTAACCCATCGAGGATAGTTGGGTAAGTTCCACCGTCAGCAGATTTAACATGATTATTATTATCTTTATTAAAAAGGAAATCGCCAAACTCGCTAGATGCGGAAGCTAATTTATTAAGAGCCCCTAAATCATCCATTTCTAAATTATAAGTAGTTTTTAAAAGTTCTATTGTCTTTAAGAATCCATCCATTATCTTAGGATCATTTCTTTTAATAAAGATAGTAGGATTAATAAGAGACTTATACATATCGTTAAAGAGAACATAGAAACAGCTGGCGTTGATTAGGTTTCTATATTGGATTAATTTATTTTTTTGAGTAGTGTTTATTTTCAATGGAGAGAAAACATCCATAGTCAAAACATTCCTAGCAAAGAATCCTAAAAGATTAGAAAACGACTTACCATTCCAATCCAAAGAAGCAGATAAAGAACATAGAGTATCATTATTATCAATAGGAGAATTCATGTATATCGTATTGATTAATTCTGGAGAGTAAACATACCCAATAAAATGATAGTTCGTATCTTCAGTATTAAGTAAAATGCAATTTTTAGTTATGTCTATTTTAGGAATTTTAACTCCTGAGATAAGAGGAGTTTCGATATCTTCAAATTTTCTTTGAGATAGAGCGAGATTGTTGTTCCAAAAGTTAAGACACATTTCAATAAATGGCGATTCGCCGATATTGGGAATATTACTTTTCATATTAGCTGGGGAATTATCATCAAAATATGAGAGTATATTCTTACTATTAAATTTAATAAAATCTTCTAACCGGATGAAGGTAGAAGCGGTCTGCAATCCAAATTTAACTTTAATGTCTTTACTTCTACAGTTTCTTATTTCAATTTGAATAGTGTTAGCTAAAGCTTTTTTATAATTCTCTATTAGTGGAGGTAGGTACTTTCCATAAATTATGGAACAGTATTTAATTAAAAAACTTTGTCTTAATAGATGAGTAGCTCTACCTAAAGGATCTAGTCTCATATATTCTTGATTGACGTTAGGTTCAGACCAACCTTTTTTAAGGTTGGTACTTGTATTCACTAACATAGCTGTTTGTATTATAGAATCCATAAAATACCTTTCGTTTGTTACCTTATATAGAATAGTTTAAAAAAACCAAAACCCACTATATCATATAGGTATAAAACTTAAAATTTGGAGAAACAATGGAAACAGGAGCTTCGATATTTCTGGATGCGTTATGTTTAGCGATGCATCCTAAAACTAAAGGGATTCGTAAAATTCTTTTAGCGATGATAGGCATCTACGATACGTATAAAGAGAAAGATGAATTCCTTAAAACCGATATGGTGAGGACATGCATTGCTCTTATTTCTGAAATAATGAATGAAGAATTAGATCCCCAAAATAAAAACGATTATCAAACTACTATTTTAAAATTAGAAGAGTTTATTACAAGGGAATCTCCCGAGTTTGCCGGTAAGTTAATGAATATTGTTAATACTGGAAACAACATAACAGATATGAAATTGGATAGGTTGAAGCAGAGTTTGAATCTATGGATACTTCAATTTAAAACTAATAAATGTATTTATAAAATGTTTTCAGAATGTAATAAGAGTTTTCAAACCACTAATGAACTTAAAAAAGATATCCACCTTACCAGCGTTGTGGATTCAGCACGAGAAATTATAGATAACTTTGACAATAGAGAATCTAAAAATGTAGATATGATAGAACATATAGATTTTTCTAAAATTGAAAGCATTAAAAAAGCTTTTAAAATAAACCATACCAAAATAACAAAAGGTAGATTGAATTTAGGACTACAGGGAGTCGAAAGACTTTTCGGTAAACGAGGACCTCTCCGTGGAGAATTTATCATGTTCGCGGCACTATCTCATCATTATAAATCTGGCATTTTAATGGACATGTTAAGATGGCTCATCACTCATAATTTCCCTAAAGTTAAAGAAGGTAAAATACCGACTATAGTTTTTATTAGTTTAGAGAATGAAATTCATGAGAATATGATGCAATGGTTTAGAGCAGCATACAAGAATTATTTCAGCTCTGACGGATCAGAGCTTTCGGACGATGCAATAATAGATGTAATAAAAGAAGTGTTTAATAAAAATGGTTTTAACGTACAAGTTTTCAGAAGAATGGGAGAGAACTTTGGGTATCAAGAATATGTAAATTTACATGTTAAACTTCAAAGTAGTGGATGTGAAATAGTAGCTTCTTTTTTAGACTATATCTCAAAGATGCGATTGGAAGAAGGTGGAGTTAACGATGCTAAGAAAAGAGAGAATCTTTTAGATAAGGTAGCTGATTTCTGTAGGCATAATGCAATATTTGGAGTATCAGCTGCTCAGTTAGGACCAGCTGCTGAAGAGCTATATGCTAGTGGTAAAATAAATATAGTTAAAAGACTTACCGCTTACCATATTGCAGACTGTAAAGGATTGCGAAAAGGAGCTGATATTTTTATATTCGCACATATTGAAATAAATAAATTTACAGGAAGAAAATACTTAACTTTGAAACAGGATAAGCAACGACAAGGAGAGGAGACTCTAGAGGAAGATAAGTATTGTGCTTATGAATTTATACCAGGGAAAGGAATACTGGATGATAGGAACGGAAAGGATTCCTCTATTAAAGATATCTATGGGGAGAAGACAACTACTAATAATATCCAACTTATTTAAAATTATATATACCTATAAACCATTATGGAGGAAAAAATGAATTTAACACAGATTGATTCGGCTATGGTAACTTCTTCAGTCTTTGAAGAATTGAGGAAAATAATTAATAGTAATGAATATTCTTTTGAGAATATAGGAGGATCGGAGGAAGGGTTAGACCTAGTAGCTATTTATACTAAGGTAACAAAAAGTTTTTCTCAGACTTTAAATACTTTACAAACTAAAGTATTGAATAACTTTCAAATACCCAAATCTAATTTAACTTATTTTATTAAATCGAATAGAGCGATTATAAACAAGATAGACGGTCTATCCTATGACAAAGTAATGGATGTCGACATTCCTTGTCCTAGAGGGCTAGTAAAGGATTTTAGCGATGCTGGAAGATCGATTAATAAATTCTTTATAGATATGAGGATATCTTCTATTTTAGAAATAGCTTCTAAGCTGACAGTTTCTCTATATAAAGAATTTTCAAAAGAAACTGTTGATTTAAAAAAAATTGAAAGTCTTCTTAACGAAACATCGTTTATTAAAATAGATCCAGTTCTAGAAAAAGACTTTATAAAATTTAAAAAACTATACGACTTAGAGATAAGTGAAAGTTCTAGACCTTTCAGAACTCTATTCTCATCAATGAGAGATTTTTCCCAAACTAAAGATCTTTTAGAGGAGAATAATAAATTTATTCAGAAAGCTAATCTTATCGAAAAAGAATATTCTAAAATAGATTCTCATTTTATTGGAATGCGAGAAGTTATTCAAAATGAAGAAATAGAGTTATCTAAAAAAATAGTTCTAAAGATAATGGACGTTATAGAATTTCTAGCTAAGTATATTTCAATATATGGTACTATGTGTACTAACGCTATGGTTCTTGAGAATAACCTTATTAATATTTACACATTGCTGATCCAAAGAGAAAAGAAAAAATAACAAACACCTCACTATGTCTTTCCCGTAATAGGAAAGACATAGTGAGTCTACTATTAGTATAGGTCATTCGTTTCTTAGATATACATTATTATTGCGAATCAATAAAGATTTAAGTAATAATTAAAAGGGGTGAGGATAAACAAGAGTACGAAAAAGAGCTCGCTCACGATGAGCTGAAGCGCGACGAGCGTGCTAAAGAGCATGAAGCATACTCGCGTGAACACGTCGAGTATCGCGAAAGATTAAAACAAGAAAAAATAAACAAGAATAATAGAAAAGGGAGTACTATGCGTATAACATCAAAGAAGGTGGTTAGATCCTTCAATAGAAAATCTAAACGTGCTGAGATTAAGAGCGTTAAGGTAACCAGATCTTTAAAAAGTTCTATAGTTGACTCTATAGAGTTAGTAGTTGGAAAAGCAATAGAGTTTAAAGATTATGTAGTTACTAAGTTTTCTAAACTTAAAACTAAATTTTCTAAAATGTTTACAAAGAAAGGAATTGCAGTATGAGTAAAGTAGTAGGATCTATACCGATAGTAATATCACCCCTCTAAACGTAATGCAGATTCACCATTACATTTATGATATCGAATCAAACTAGGCTTCTAGCTAGTATAAAATTATCTATAAGAACAGTTAGAACTGTATAAAATTCAATTCGAATACAACTGCTTAAATAGTAAAACAGACATTACTATAGACGAAACCATTTATCTTATCGTGTAAACCCACGAGTGTTAATTATAATTGAAGGAGTGATATTATATGTATAATATTAATAAAATTATAATATTTATTTTTATAAGTCACCTCTAAATACATCCTTTAATCGGATGTATTTAGAGGTGTATTTTATTTTTTTTTTATTTCAAAATTTCTTATTCGAGGTATCTTTTTCCTTATTTCAAAACTAACTACATACCAAGCATCTTCTTCCATATAGTTTCTAGTTACTAAAAATGTAAATCTATAAGCGAATAATCTTGCCCACACTAACCCGCTCCACTCTACAATCTTTTTAAAAAATGACGCTATCATCCTCCTCCTCCTCTTCAATTAAACGCAACCTCTCTTGTTCTCTTTTTTTTAACCAGAACTCATCGTGGTCTTCAACATCTACTCCATCGCGACCAGACCAGAATGTTTTAGTTTTAACGTCAGATCTTTCAAATGAACCACACCAGTAACAAAATTTATTTATAGGGTTATCTGGATTTCCTATATCTTTAGCTAGACCTATAACTACGGCAGCTCCTAAAAGCACCAATCCTCCTAATACTCCCATTTACTTCTCTCCTTCTATTGCTTTAATTATATCAAAAATACTTAAATACTTTCTATGCTTATCAGTTCTATCATATCTCCAAATAGATTCACTATTTAGAACTTCATCCATCGTTAATGTTTTTGATTTTTTAATTTTCTCTACTATGACTTCCATAGATTGGGAAAAGTTTAATCCTATTTTAGAAATATCCCAATATGTTTTAATGAAATAATACCTTGCTGATAATTCCAATGCTCTAGCTACTTGATAATTTTCATTGCCTACTTTTCTAATAGTATGTCTGAAAAGTTTTATATCTGGCAAGAATACCGAATTACTTGGAGTGGTACAGTTCGATCCTTGACTACTAGTTAATCCAAAATGGTTACCGTACTCTCTAAGGTAGTTAAAATGAGTAGTGGTGTTAAGCAGCCCGTACGTTTGTGATACTACAAAAGGAAATGATATATCAGATCCTCCATTCTTACCACGATGGACTATTAAGCTTAGCGTGTGTAAATCTTTAGGAGGAGTCGATCCTAGTTTATACATAGCTGTCTTATCAGCACTCTGTAAAGTTGCCGAGGATACTTGACAGAAATTCTTAGTTAAGAAATTGTATAAAGGACCGCAATGTTTATTCTTATCTTTAGGTTTCATACTAGGCATTTGTTTAGTAGGATATTTTTCAGTGTCGCTTATAGAAGAATTCTCACCTATATGAGATAATAACATAAGAGCTATCCCGTGACGTTCGCAACGCTTTCTCATGTTTCTTATGAAAATTGTTTTTTTATTCCCATCCAGAATAAAAACTGTTTTATTTTTCTTGTCTCTCAACCCTCCCTTTTCTATCATGCTATCTTCTTCTTCACTGGACATCATTGAAAAACTATCAATATTACCAAAAGTAGGTATCCAACATTTAGCAGCTTCCCCAGTTACGACATCTTCGAATGGAGTAACGGCGGTAAACGCTTTACGTCTTTTTTGTTTTTCATTCCCTATATCTTTTAGGATTTCAAAAATAGATTCCATTCCGTAAATACATCCCGATATAAACTTGAGTCCTGGTAATTCTTTAGTCCCGCTAAGATCTAGGATACGTTGTTCGTCATAAGAGCCTTCGGTTTCATTTATTATGAGCATCGTTCCTGGATAGTTTTTTAATGCTCTAATCATCAGATCGTTAGCGAATGTTGATTTGTATGTATTGGTTCTACCACCAATCCCTATAGGAGCATTCGCTATCCCTCCTTTAATTAAGTATTCGCCATTCACCCCTTGAGTAACTGATCCGCTGAGTAAATCATACATTGTTCCTGTATTGAAAAATGTAATAGGGTATGGTCGTTCTATATTATCTAATGCTTTAAACATATATCTCCTTTTTTGTTTTAATTTGTTATATAATATAGCGAAATTCGGTTTTTTAATTCACTTTAAAAACATTCTATATAAAGGAGGAGAACATGTATTTTAATGAAGAACTTAAAGAAATAACCACGTATATTACAAAACCCTTAGTTTCTCAAACGGTGTATAAGCTCATAGAGGATTTAGGATTAGACCTTATCTTTAAAGATAAGGTTTATATCAATTCTAATAGTATGGGTGCTTCTGACTCTAGTGAAGCTTTTTCAGCTCGACCTAAACTTAAAGATAATAAATTTGAATGTGTAGCTAGAGAGGTATTCAATACTAAAAATCTTAAATGGAATAACGATAAAGGTAATGATTATAGAGGATTCAGTCTGACTCCAGTATATGAGAAAAGACAATATCCTATTTTGAATAATGAAACAAATCAGATAACGATACATGAGCATGCTATGCCAACAAATTTAGTTATGGAGTGTAAATTATATTTTATTAATAAAATAGATGCGGTAACTACACTATCAAAACTATACACCAAATATTCCGAAACGGGAATGAATATTATTAATGCTAATTTTGTATATAGTTATGCGATGCCTCCTACAACATTAGGTATTCTATTCCTTCTATATAAAATGACTAAGAAGCCACTTAGCGATTTTCTAACTAACTTAAGAATATGGTCTAATAATTTTATAAGTATGGAAGTTGGTAGGGATACAAAAAAAGATGCTGAAATAATCATTCAAAAGAATATAGCTCAAACGATAGTCAATATAGATTTCACGCAAGATGAACCTGAAGTCGAAAAATCAGCAACATCCCCAGATCTATTTATTTTAAACTGTACGCTAACAGTTCAATTCAATTGCCCCAAAATGACTATTTTACGATATCCTGTGGTTGTTAATAACGTCCTTGTTCCAGCAATGGCGATACCGGTTGTTAATAATAGTAATCTTAAATGTATCCAACCAACGTATAACGACGTATCGTTTAATGAAGGAACTAGAAATTACGATATTGGTAGTATTCAAAAGCCAGTAAAGATACCATGGTATGACGAATGGGCTCCATCTAAGATAGCTTTAACTATCTCTCAAGATTACATCCCTTTTCTAATATCGGTAGTTTTATTAGACACCCCAGATACGGTCATAGATTTAGCAGAACCTATGGCTGGAGTGAGTCTCAAAAAAGAAGTTTTAGATACTTTAAAAATACAAGGCGATGCTAGTCTTCTAAACTTTGAAAAATATAACATTTCTGTATTTTCAGATAACTACGCGTATGAGCCATCGGCTTTAACGCTTACTGGCGGAACTAAGCTGACTATCCCATGTAGGGATAAAACTAAAATTTATCATCTGGTTATATCTGAAAAGAATTACCCAGCTCCTTATCTTTTCAGATTCTACGTTCTAGACGCCACAATACTATGCCAACCTGGAGAAGAAAATGACAATACCTAGTACTATTGGAGGATCCACGGGAGTTAAAATAACTTCCAACACCAATGAATACGTCGATGGTGTAATCTCAACACGCCCAACATTCGATAAAATACTATCTGAAGAGAATTATGTTACTAAGAGTTTTTTTAATCGTAATTCGGTTAATGCTGATAGGTTTAATAATCTTTTAAAGAAACTAAAAGGATATGCGGTAGGATCAGAAATCAATACTACTTACTTCCATAAGATACACACTAATACAGCAAACAATAGTATGGATACTGATATTAGCACAGAGCTATCTCCGATACATAAAAGTTTTTTACAGATTAATAACTTTGAAATAAAATTACAAGATCAGTTTCAATTCAATTATGATACTGATAAGACGTTATCTACTATTACAGGAACAGCGTTAGTATATCCTGGGTTTGTACCTAATATGGGGGATTGTTTTATTTATCAAATAGAACCTATGAACGATGGAAGGATTTCTCTTTTTAAAGTAACACAAGCTCCTAGTAGATTAAGCATCAGAACATCTTCTTTCCATGAAGTAACTTTTGAGCTTATCAAATTCGCAACCGTAGAAGAAATAAACGATATTAGAAAATCAGTCAAAGAAGTAGCTTGGTTTAATAAGAAAAGATTCTTAACTGAAGAAACAGCCCTTATTCTTTCTAATGAAAAAATGATTCTATCGGATTCTACTTTTTTGAGGAGCATTTTACTGAAACAGTATAATAAATCTTTTTATAATAATGATATACTCCACTCTTATATAAGACCAGATGGGATCTATGATCCATATATTGTAGATTTTATAACTGATGTTTTTACTATAACTTCATGTTCTGATATCCCTCAACAGTTACTACATGAGTATGCTAATAAAGAAAAAACAATATGGAAGAAACTACAATCTACGAATGCTATATCTTGGCAGAATGTGGATCTTTTCTATTACTCAATGCCGACTCTTTATACTTTTGCAGATACTACTATTTCAACACTAATAAACAAAAACCAGTTATCTATATGTAAATTCATAGCCGGATCTAAAAGTAAATATCCTGTTTTTAAATATTTCCCTTTCTATATAGGGATAATGGGAGATTACGCATCTACGGATTTTGAAAAGATGCTTTCTCAGTATTTAAATAATCAAACTATTAATCCAACTAATGTTTTTACTCTATGTAAACTACTACAAGAATGGAACGATTTCACCGAGATAGAACTTTTCTATATGATACCAGTACTTATTCATTTCCTTAATGAAATAATTTTAAGTATTACTACAGGGAGAGATAATATAAAAATAACTACATCCTCAGATATAGAAAACTTTATAAGCGAAGTTAATACTCCAGTTATATTAACTGAGAATGATCTATTACCTATCAACGTTAAGGTTCAAGTAAGTGAACCTTTAGTTCAAAGTACGATTCCTGAATGTTTAGTTATAGGTACCACTTTAAATGTCACCAACACGTCAATAGGTGTGGTGTATATTTACAGCAATATCTATATAGCAGAACAGCAAATAGTTGAATTCTCAAAGACAGGAGTCAAGAGTAATAGATCTGCTATACCTCTAGGGACTCTACTCGTAAACGGCAACGTCACCTTAGTTTTGGTAGATGTTGAAAACTCAACTTGGCTAGCTGAAGCCAGCAATGGTTTTATTTTAAATTAAGGTGTGATTTTATGGAACTTTTAACAAACCTGTCTAACTATCTAATTGAAGAGAATGGGGATCTTTCGTTGGATACCGAAAACTCATTCAAAAGAGTTCACAATGAAGCTCAGCGAGTTAATATTCTAAACAAAAGCGGTATTTTAAGTTTAGATAATATTCAAGTTATAAGATCTACAGTCGCCATGAGTGTGTATTTAAGGATGGATTATTTACCATTTAAAGAATTCATTATAGTAAACACTTCTAGCTTCCCAGTGACTTTAAAATCTAATTGCTTATCACAAGGACAGACTGTATTCCTTTTAAATAAAAAAATTACTTCTATGAGATTTTTGAGTACCTCATTTGGAGATTTGGGACAAGACGGATTCGTGAGGCTTAAAGTAACCGATCCCATAAGTTCCCTTTTTCAAATTATAGGAAGTAAAGGATTTTCTTTTAAAATGGGAGGGTTACGATGAGTAAAGATTCATTCCTATATGACGATCTTTTTAAAGCTTTGGAGAATAGAACTTTCGAAGTGGTAGTACCTGAAACTTACACTCCTGCTATATCTAAATTTTGTTTAGAAAACAACGTAGAACCGTTGGATAGTTGTGAGTATGGGGAATCTATTACTTATATCTCAGTAGCTAAAATCGTAGATCTAGTTTTTCTTGGTGTCCCTTTCTCATTAACTGACCCAGCTGATTTTTCTGAAATAGTTTTTATTTTAGGAGAGTATATAAAAACGGTTAGGGAAGTAACAATAAATTGTCCTTCAGTTTTAAGTGAGGTGAGTATTGAGTTAAAGCAATTTATAAATAGATGCCCAGCTGCTTATGAGAAACTAGAGTATTTTGTTCCTAAAGATGCTAAGTTACCAACCCCTAAAACTCTACTGGATCTAGTAGAGCCGTTTATATAAGGAGTAGGCTATGATAGGTGTTAGTAAAACAATGGATAAAGCCGTTAAGGAAATACTGGCTGATCCTCAAACCGGAGTTTTCCAAATCGTTTTGGAATTTAACTCTAAAGATAAAAAGAACATCCTTACTGTAGATAGACTATTAACTGATATTCTAATAGAGCAGGATTTCAATGCTAAATTCAGTGATATTTTCATGGTATTCTTTAAAGTAACTATCCAGCAATATTTATTACTCTTTAAACATTTCCAAGGACTTACCTGTACTATTTTAATTTCTAACGCGTCTAACGAGACTGTGAATAAAAGCTCCAGTCCGTTTTTTCAGTATACTTATAGAGTGGTTATTAAAAATATGGAAGATCTTTTTAAAGAGATTTCAGCCAACGCTCTGGAAGACGTTGACGGAACCGGAGCAAGTCTTCAATACGAAGATACTTTTATAGATTTAACAGT
>Ga0307988_1000075_pt1 | contig 83064 bp, 74 predicted proteins | sample EllFjometagen183_FD_203166 | JGI IMG/M metagenome (GOLD analysis project Ga0307988, IMG submission 203166) | Marine microbial communities from Ellis Fjord, Antarctic Ocean - #183 | ecosystem: Environmental > Aquatic > Marine > Unclassified | place: Southern Ocean | collected 2014-10-08 | reverse complement strand
TTTGAGGAAAATATGGGAAGATCAGTTCAATCAATAAAGGCGGAACTAAATTCGATTGTCAAAAAAGCGAAACAAAAACGGGATCAAAAATGCTTTGACTCTTAGTCTGATTTTCACCATCCCAGGTGGAAACCCTGTTGTCGGCTTAAACCTGCGGAGAGCGTGTCACCCAAAAAACTTAATTTTTTTTGGATTTTTGTTGACCACATACAACAAATTTCTTGTAGTATTTCTAGTAATTTTGACAGGCGTTTATCTCTTTCCCAGGAAGAATATGATTGTTTCTCATTTTTAGGTTGCGTATCAATAAAATATTTCAAACTAAACACAATAAGATTAGGATCAGGGGCTGATATTCTTTGATGTCTATTTCCTACTTTCCTATCAAGGCTTGATAAATCCATACTTGTCATATGTTTTTTATTTTTAGCCATTCTTAACTAAATTCCGTGACAATATTATCTAAAAATGGGGTTGCTCCATATCGTCCTTTTAGATAATTTTTATCAAAGGAAGCATCTTTTCTGACATGGGCTTCTTTATATTCTATCAACGAGTAAAGGTCTGTCTCACCATATTCATTCTTTTCTGTAAACCAAATTTGGTCACGTCTAAAGTATTCTTTTTTTAATAAATTTGTGTCATGAGAAGCAAAAACCAATTGAGCGTTGTTGACGTTGTATTCATGAAAAAAACGGACGATCATAATAGTGAGCAATGGATGTAACCTGGAATCTAACTCATCAACAACCAAGACATAACCGTTTGACAATGCGTCATAGATTGGACCTAAAAAATTAATTATTTTCTTTGTCCCCTCAGACTCTTGCGTATTGAAATCAAAAGGAACTTTTTCAATAATGGCGCTGTCAGTATTGTATTTATTATGCCACGTAATAATTCTATCAATCTCTCCGATCTCATTTTGAATTTCTTGCAAAGCCGAAACCATTTTCTTTGAGAGCATGCTTTTCTTGCCGCCTTTCTGTATTAATTCAGAATTTAGAGTTGGCAGTATTTCTTTTTTAGTAGATAGCTCCACGATATCCAAAGAATCAAAAATTGATTGAGCCCATTTTTTAAATTTTCCATCCGTTTTATATTTTGACAATGTAAAAGATCCATGTCCAAAATCATTTAAGCCAGACGCTATTTTTATTTTTTTAAACCAGTCGATGACTTTACTGGATCTTTCACCATTTAATTGAGCCACAACAGTTAGGAATAAAACATTTTCGCGCGTTTTATTTTCTAAACCAGCCCCTTCTTTAAAAGAGCGGTTATTAACGTAAATTTTTTTTTTCTCACGAAAAAATAATTTAATCTCTTTGTTTGTATTTACGAAGAATAGCCATTCACTTTCAATGATGCCATCAGAAACTTCAAACCCATATCTGTATCGTTTATTTTTATGGATAAATACAATTTCAAAAAAAGAAGGTTTTTCTTCATATTTTTTTTTTAATAGAAATTTAGTAATGGATAAAATTTTATTATTTTTTTCCAGTAGCGCATCACGAAATGAATTCAGTACAAAACTTTTCATAATCGAAATGGAATGAATCAAGTTGCTTTTACCGCTTGCATTTGCGCCATATATGGCTGCTGATTTTAATAATTTAAATTTTTGAGTTGGATCAGCAAATGAATTAACATTTTCAAACTCTTTAACTGAAGGAACTCCCATCATACTGAATTTAACTATTTCACTAAAAGAGAGTATATTTCCGACTGAGAATTGAATTAACATTGGTAAAAAACCTTTTTAAAAAGAATACGATCGTTGTTATCTTGTAATATTTGTGAAAATGTCACATTTTTTTAGATTAAATGTAGATAGCATAGGCAGGCGGAAAGTCAACAAAATAGTCAAAATTTTTTAAAGGATCCCGACGGGAGAGAGGCGAAGGATTTTTCTACGATTTTATTATTTTTTTGGTATTTAAAAATAAAAACTGCCAAAACAAGTTGACAAACAAGGCTTTTTAGGTATATTCAACTTTCATTATTTTAATGCGGAAGTGCACAGCTCACTGGTGGGGCTCCCGGACTTCAAATCCGGTGTGGGGCGCTAAAACCGTCCCGGGTGGGTTCGATTCCCATGCACTTCCGCCATTTTTCTTCCCTTTTATTTTCTTCTTATCAAATAGTCTAATCGCGCCCTTGTCAAATGGAGAAAATTAAAATATTCACCCCCGATCAGGTCAAGATCACAAACAGCGCCGCGGCGTTGGCTGAAGATCTGGTGAGCGATTTTTATAAAATGTCCGCCAGCCAGTGGTTGACCCGGCGATATGACATCAAAACCCTGGGGGAACTCTCCTCCGATGAAATAGTGGATGGCCCATTTGCCCAGATTGTTCGTTATTCGGGCCGACGCCAGGACACATCCCTTGGATCATCCACCTACGATTTTTATAAAATCTGCGTGCAGGATCATTCCATTCTTTCTGTCCTTGAACAGTTCGACGACATCAAGCTGTTTCCCTTTATCCTTTATATCATCATACATGAGCTGATCCATATCATCCGTTTCAGCCGATTTCTGCAAAATTTTGACGCGTCCCCCGATGAGGTATACACCGAAGAAATCCGGGTTCATGATCTGACAAAAAAAATTTTAAAAAATGTCCAGTCCCTGGGTCTAAAACGCGTTGTTTTGTTTTATCAGGATTGGCGATTTGGCATGAAATAGCCGGGCGCCGCCGTCGGTTGAAGACGCGTTAAAAAAAAAATCGGGTTTCTTGACAACGGCAAAACACTGAATATATTAATGTGGTCCGATATATTGGCGGCGCATAGAAATAGAACGCGTCGGAAACGGGTATGGATAAAAAAAATCCCGGTTGCCGGGTTCGGTTTTCAAAAAGTTTATGATTCAAGGAGAAAAAATAAAAATGCCCATCTATGAATACGAGTGCGACGATTGCGGAAAAATTAAAGAAGCGTTGCAGAAATTTTCCGACAAACCGTTGGAAACATGCGGGGCCTGCTCAGGCCGTCTTCGAAAACTCGTCTCAAAGAGCAGTTTCCATTTAAAGGGAACCGGATGGTATGTCACCGATTATCCAAAGGAGGGAAAGAAAGATCCGGACGCCCCTTCGGAAAAAGGCGAAACGACCGCCTCAGACGCCAAAGACGCTCCCGATGCAACGGGATCCTCGGATAAAAAAGAGACGCCGGATTCAAAAAAAGAGACGCCCGCTCCAAAAAAAGAGACATCGGCGCCAAAAAAAGAGACATCAGCGCCCTCCGCTGAAAAATCTAAAAAAAAGTCTGACAACGCCTCTGTTTGACCATCAAAAAACCACCCCCGGATCGACCGATTATGGCATGAAAAATAGATTCAATTTAAGAGACGATTTCTTTTGGCGTTTGTCTTTACAAATGTGAATGGATGATTAGTTTTAAAGGATCGCGGATAGCCGCCAGATTTGATTGACGAAAACGTTTATCAATTAATGCATAAAAAAAAATAGATTTCAGGAAGGAGAGTAACAAAATGAATTTGAGACCATTGAATGACAGAATTTTGGTAAAACGCGTGGAAGAGGAAAAAACCACAAAAGGCGGAATCATTATCCCGGACACAGCCAAGGAAAAACCGGCTGAGGGCATCGTGAGCGCCATTGGAAATGGAAAGATAGGGGATGATGGAAAACGGATCGCCCTTGAAATTAAAACAGGGGATCGCGTTCTTTTTGGAAAATATTCCGGAACAGACGTCAAGATCGCGGGCGATGAGTATCTCATTATGCGTGAAGACGACGTTCTCGGCATCATAGAATAATTTTTTAAAACAGTTGTTTTAAAAAGATCGCGCGCCTGCGCGCAACAAATTTTAAGCGTAACAGATTCAAAAATAATGGAGGACAAAAGAAATGTCTAAAGTGATTAAATACGATATGAAAGCTCGCGAAGCCATGCTGAACGGTGTGAAAACACTTTCAAAAGCCGTGGTCGTGACACTCGGTCCCAAGGGAAGAAATGTGGTCATCGACAAATCCTGGGGATCTCCCACCGTCACCAAAGACGGAGTGACCGTGGCCAAAGAGATTGAGCTGGAAGACAAGTTTGAAAATATGGGCGCGCAGATGGTTAAAGAAGTCGCCAGCAAAACCAGCGACATGGCTGGCGATGGAACCACCACAGCGACTGTTTTGGCCAGCGCGATTTACGAAGAGGGCCAGAAACTGGTGGCCGCCGGAAACAATCCCATGGACATCAAACGGGGCATCGACAAGGCCATTGAAGTCGCGGTTCAAAAACTTCATGAGATGAGCAAACCGACCAAGGATCAGCGAGAAATCGCCCAGGTTGGTTCCATTTCCGCAAATAACGACAAGACCATCGGAAACATCATCGCCGAAGCCATGGACAAAGTGGGCAAAGAAGGCGTCATCACTGTGGAAGAGGCCAAAAGCATGGAGACCACTTTGGACGTTGTGGAAGGCATGCAGTTTGACCGAGGCTACCTGTCTCCATACTTTGTGACCGACACTGAAAAAATGGTCGTCTCCATCGAAGACCCCTTTATTCTGATCAATGAAAAGAAAATCAGCAACATGAAAGATCTTCTCCCCATCCTTGAGCAGGTCGCCAAGATGGGAAAACCCCTGATGATCATCGCGGAAGACGTGGACGGCGAAGCGCTGGCCACTCTGGTTGTCAATAAATTGAGAGGCACCCTTCAGGTGGCGGCGGTCAAAGCGCCCGGTTTTGGCGACAGACGAAAAGCCATGCTGGAAGACATCGCCATCCTCACCGGCGGTCAGGTGGTTTCCGAAGATATCGGCATCAACCTTGAGAACATCTCCTTAAACGATCTGGGAACAGCCAAACGGATCAACATAGACAAAGAGAACACCACCATCGTGGATGGCGCTGGGGAAAGAGGCGCTCTTGAAGGTCGCGTCAAACAGATTCGCGCCCAGATTGAGGAGACCTCTTCAGACTATGATCGTGAAAAACTTCAGGAACGTCTGGCCAAACTGATCGGCGGCGTGGCGGTGATCAATGTTGGAGCGGCCACTGAGACCGAAATGAAAGAGAAAAAAGCCAGAGTGGAAGATGCGTTAAACGCCACTCGAGCAGCGGTTGAAGAGGGCATCGTCCCCGGCGGCGGCGTGGCTCTGGTTCGCACCATCGAAAGCATGAAAGCGATTGATGTGAGTGCGGCGCAGAAACTCGGCGTTGATGTGGTGATTCGCTCCGTTGAAGAGCCCCTTCGTCAGATTGCCAACAACGCGGGTCTTGAGGGTTCTGTGGTCATCGAAAAAATCAAGAATTCCGAGGGCGCTTTTGGATACAACGCGGCCACCGATGTGTATGAAAATCTCATTGACGCCGGCGTTATTGATCCGACCAAAGTCGTTCGATTCGCTCTTCAAAATGCGGGAAGCGTGGCGTCTTTGATGCTCACCACCGAGGCCATGATCGCTGACAAACCGGACGATAAAGGCGGCGATATGATGGGCGGAGGAGCTCCTGGAGGAATGGGCGGCATGGGTGGAATGGGCGGAATGGGCGGCATGGGCGGAATGATGTAAGACCCGTGACCGATCGCACGTCACACCCCTTTTTTTAAAAAAGAAGGAAATGGATCGACGCCGGGTTTAAAACGACGCTTTATAAAAACATTGAGTTAAAAGCGTCGGGTTAAGACCGGCCAAGACCCTGAATGAACTAAAAAAACCCTTATGCGTAAAAATGATGAGATGATCATTGTTTGCATAAGGGTTTTTTTGTTTTTCGCGGTGTTCATGGGGCGCGGCGCGTTATTTTATGAGACCGGATCGAGCCGGGCCAACTGGATACGCTCGCAAAAAGTAAGGACAGGTTGGGTTTCGTTGCTCAACCCGACATACAAGCGAGAGTCATTAATCAGCAGTTGAATGATGAGATGGTGTGTCTGGTTGCGAATCGGATTTTTTTATGACGCTATTTTATGACGCTATTTTATGACACCTTTTTATCACGCCTTCTTATCACGCCTTCTTATGCCGCCATCAAAGTAAATGACGCCATAAAAAAAATCAAGGGCCCCATGGTTGCATGGAACAAACCCAATGGTTGCATGGAGCAAACCCCATGGTGGCATGGAGCAAACCCCATGGTGGCATGGAACAAAAGAGGGCGTTTTCCCGCAGACGTTATTTCTCCAAAACAACCTTTTGACGGGGCCGGGCATCCGGTTTTTTCACAATGATTTCATGGATGGCCCGGCGATCGGCTTTTTTGATGGTGAAATGGATGCCGCTGAAGGTGAAACTCTCCCCGGCGTCGGGTATCCTTCCGGTGCGTTTTAGAATGAATCCCCCCAAAGTCTCATAGTCTTCCTTGGGCAGGTTCAGGTTTAGAACCTCGTTGATTTCCTCTATGTCGATCCCGGCCTTTGCCAAAAAATGGGTCTGATCTATGGCGGATATCCCCCAGACTTCCGGGTCATGTTCATCCTGAATCTCTCCCACCACCTCTTCCAGAATATCCTCAATGGTGATGACGCCAATGGCGCCGCCGTATTCGTCCACCACAATGGCCATGGAATTTTTGCTTTTCTGGAGCGAAACCAGGAGATCCTCGGCGCGTTTGGTTTCCGGCGCAAAGACAACCCCCCGGACGAAACATTCAATGGCGGTCTGGTCGGGTTTGGGGTGGGCGATGAGATCAAAGGCATGGATGACGCCGCACAGGCCGTCGATGCGGTTTTTATAGACCGGAAGCCTGGAATACCCGGCGTCTTTTATAACGCTGATGGCCTCGGAAACCGTGGCGTCCATTCTCAAGGCCGTCACATTGACCAGGGGAACCATGATCTCGGAGACATTGGATTTTCCAAGGCGAAACACCCGGTGGAGCAGTTTTTTCTCTTTTTTTTCAAGTTCGCTGTCTGCTTCGCTGACATTTAAAATCAGCTCCAACTCATCGCTGGTGACAAAGGGGCGCCGGGTGATGGGCTCGTCAATGATTCGGCGGCAGAACAGTTTTCCGGTCTTGAAAATCAGAAACGTGATGGGGGAAATGATCCGGGAGGCGACCCACAAAAACGGTGAAATTTTAGGAGCCAGATCCGTGGCTCTCTGGTGAAAAATGGTTCGGGGAATGATTTCGCCAAACATCAGAAAAAAGGGAGACATGATGACGATGGTCATGATTTCTCCGTTTTCCCCAAACAGATCATTGAACCAGGCCGCGGATATCACCGAGGCGATAATGACAAACAGGTTGGTTCCCGTGCTGGTTGTGGCCAAAAACCATCTGGAATTCTTCATTATTTTCAAGGCCCGCCGGGCGCCCTTGGACCCTTTTGCGGACTCTTTCCTAAGTTTTATCCGGTCTGAGGAGAGAATCGTCATCTCCGAGCCTGAAAAAAATCCCTGGGCCGCGACGCACAAAATGATGATCAGAATGTTGACTATGCTTTCCGACATGGCGCGTCGCTCCTATTTTTTTCGTGGCATTCAATGGGCTGGCATTCGGGGGGATCGTATTGACCCGGCTTTGATTGATCCCCATCGTATTCATCATAAATTTCCCCGAAAAGCTCTTCCAGCAGATCCTCCATGGTGACCAGGCCGGACGCCCGGCCCGAGCGGTCCAGACAGAAGGCCATGTGAAGACGCTTTTTTTGCATGACCTCAAACAGATCCTCCACCTTGGCGCTGTCCTGAATAAAATAGGGCGCGCGCTTCATGGCGTTTAGGGGTATCTTTTTTTGGGGATCGTTGGGCCAAGGCGTTTTCAAAATATCCTTCACATAAAGGAGGCCGGTGATATTGGTTTTGTCTGTTTTGTAAATCGGAATTCTTGAGAATCGGTTCTGTTTGACCGCCGCGATCAAGGCGTCGCCGCTCATCTCATCCGGAAGGCTGAAAATGTTTTCAAACGGCGTCATCACCTGATGAATCAGGACATCGCCAAACTCAAACACATTGTGTATGAGTTCTTTGGCCGTCTCTGTGATTTCCCCGCTTTCGTGGCTGATGTCAACCATGTCCAGGAAATCCGCCTCCTTGATGGAGGGGGAGGCCGCTTTTTTTTTGACTCCGATGAGCTTCATGATCCATTCGGCGGCCAGATCCAGAAACCACCGGGCCGGTTTGATCAGGTTTGAAAAAAGAAAAATCGGCTTGGCGGCGAAAAGAGCGATCCGTTCATTTTTCTGCATGGAGATGGTTTTTGGAATCACTTCGGCAAAAATAAGGGTCAGGGGCGTCATCGTCGCGATGGCGATCCATTTGCCGGCGTCCCCGAATTCTGCCACAAAAAGATATGTCGCCACCACCGACGCCGCGATGTTGACCAGATCGTTGCCCATGAGGATGGTGATGATCAGAAGCCTCGGATGCGACAGGAGTTCTTTGACCAGAACGGAGCGCCGGGATTTTTGATTTTTGATTTTTTCACGCTGAATAAACGAGAGTGAAAAAAAGGCCGATTCCGATCCTGAAAAAAAACCGGAGATGAGCAGAAGAAGCGTTATGAGGGCTATTTTAAATAGCAGCGGGTTTTCCAAAGCGTGGGTCGATCCTTTTTTTGCCCAAACGTCAAGGCATGTTTTTTGGTTGCGGGTTGAACGCGCAGATCGGTTATACCAAAAAAACATATTTCAGGCAAACAGTATCGACATGAAATCGTTGATTCCCCATGGGGAGGGCGCTGTTAAATTCTGCTTGCCATTTTTTCGTTTTTTTGAAATAAAAAATGGGACATCATGAATAATGCCAATCCACCCAAACGATAAAAATTCGCACGGTTTGATGGCGCATGGAATGGGGGCGCGCGCAAGCCGTCGACCATGATCTTACGGAAACGGAAAGAGACGCGGCCGCCGAAGCCGATTTGATTGGAACCCGACCCTTCACACAAAAAAAACGCTATTTCAGCGATTCGGGAATCATGGGTTCCAAGGCCTTTGTCATGGAGAATTACCAGAGATTCAAACGCCATTTTCAAAGCAAACGCGAAAAAAGATCGAAACCGATCCAGGGGATGGATGGATTATATTCATTGAAACGATTGTCCAAATCCGTGTGACCCGTTGGTTTTATGAGGGTCAATATGAAATTAAATAAGACGGCGGAACAGACTTGTCCCATTGCAGGTTTTACAATATTAAAAACTTAAGGAGAAAAATATGGCAAAACGCAATCGCAAAGTAATTGGATATTTTGCATTTATTCCCCCCGGCGAAGTTGTGTGCACAAATGGCAATGCTTGTGTTATATCTGGTTCTTCTGGAGCCATGAAAAAATTCATTATGGAAATGGATCCAAATGGACAAAAAAAACATATCATTAAAAAGACTCTGTTTGAAGAAATTATGAGTGGCCTGAAATTAGGGGCTGCATACGCCTTTGACGAGGAGTCATACAAAACGTTTTATCCACTGGCCAGACAAAAAAAAATAAGCGTTGAGAAAGCGGACTTTGATGAAATGAAATCCAAAGGCTTTTGTTTTTTTACTGTCCAGTTTAAAGGTGTATGACAACTTTTTTCAACAAAGCCAAAAGTTTCCAGATGGCTGACGCGGTCCGGCTCTGAACGGCCCCATTCAATGCCAATGTGGATCAAACCCCATGATCCCAAGCGACCACAAACAAGCGACGGCAAAAAGGCGAACCCTTATGTCTAATATATCTAAAAACGTTTCTCGACAAATAGAAAAAGAAAAAATACAAAAAACAGGCATACTGCATTTAAGGAATTGCAGGTTAAAAACAATTCCCGAAGAATTGTTTGAGTTGGAATGGTTGGAAACCTTAGACCTGAGCTCCAACCGAATCACCGATATCAGCGCTTTAAAAAAGCTGACCGGGTTGAAATACTTATATTTAAACTCCAATGAAATCACCGATATCAGCGCATTGGAAAGGCTGACCGAGTTGCAAGCCTTAACCCTGAGCTCCAATCAAATCATCGATATCAGCGCGTTGGAGAAGCTGACCGGGTTGCAATACTTATACTTGGACTCCAATAAAATCACCGATATCAGCGCGTTGGAAAAGCTGACTGGGTTGCGATCTTTAGACCTGCGCTCCAATGAAATCACCGATATCAGCGTGTTGGAAAGGCTGATCGGGTTGAAATCCTTAGACCTGAATTCGAATGAAATCATTGATATCAGACCGCTGTTGCCGATATTAAAAAAAGGGGTTCAAATAGAAAAAGAGTTTAGTTCCAAAGGAATAAAACTCAGCGAAAACCCCCTGGCCGATCCCCCCATGAGCATCGTTGAAAAAGGCAGTGACGCCGTCATCAGCTGGTTTGAACAAAAAAAAGAGGGGGAAGAACCCCTGTTTGAAGGCAAACTAATGATACTGGGGCAGGGCGGGGCCGGGAAAACAACCTTTGCCAATCTGCTGCTGGACCCGAATCATGAGGTCAAGCCTGGCAAGCTGGACGCCACTCTGGGCATTAGTGTGCATAAAGGCCGGGAGTTTGCGCATCAAAACCGCGACGGGCGGAAAATAAAGGCCCATTTATGGGATTTTGGCGGTCAGGACATCCAGAAGATGTTGCATCAGTTTTTCATCACGGAAAACTGTCTGTATGTTCTGGTCTCCGATAAACGGGCCGAGAACGCCCGTTTCAATTACTGGTTTCAGATCATCCATCTGCTGGGTCCGAAAAGCCGTGTGATTGTGCTGGAAAATCCCAAAGAGATTCAATCGACCACCGACAATTTCCCGTTGACGAAATACCAGGAATTATTCAAAGACCTTGACATTGAAAGTCTGGAGGTCAATCTAAAAGAGACCCGGGGGCGGGATAAAACCAAATGGCGCCTGCTCAATGAAACCATTGAAAAGAAACTGTCGGCCCTGGAGATTGTGAATCGCCCGGTTCCCGTGAAGTGGACCCTGATCCGGGATGAGCTGGACAAATTGAGAGAATTGAAAAAAGAAAAATACATCTCCAAAGACAAATTTTACGACATCTGCTCAAAATTCGGTCTAACGCGCGACCATTCCGATTTGTGTCTTTATTATTTCCGGGAACTGGGCGATCTGGTCTATTTTCAGGAAACGGGCTTATACAACTGGATTTTTTTGGATCACAACTGGCTGACCCAGGGCATGTATTACATTTTGTCCGACAAAAAGATTGAAAAAGACTGGGGGAAATTTACCCGAAAGCAGGCCTTTGACGAGTGGAGCCAACACGGCTATAATGAAGCGGAAAAGGGGATGTTGTTGCAACTGCTTCTGAAAGACAAGTTCGACATCTGCTATGAACCCCGGGACGAACCAGATGTCTTTATCACGCCCCTTCTGTTGCCAAACGATAAACCGGCGAAATGGGAATGTGAAACAAATTTGCGTTTCAGATATCAATACGGGTTTATGCCGCATGGCATGTTTTCGCGCCTGATTGTGCGCTTGCATGAAAAAATCGACGGGGAAATTCGCTGGAAAACCGGCGTGAGGCTGACGCATGAAACAAACGGCGACGTTGTGAAAGCGGAAGTTCAGCAATACACCGATCCCGAGGAAAATCAGCGGGTGATTGATATAAAATTAAACGGCGGCAAACAAGGATGCAAACATCTGCTCCAGTTTATAAGAAACGCCATAGAGAACCTCCACAAGGAGTTTAGAAATATGCGGCCCACCATCTGGGCGGCCTGCAATTGCCATGTCTGCGCCGCCCGGACCAAAAGTGGAGAGAACCCATCCTTTTATAAATATGACATGCTAAAGGCCAAGACCCAAAAAAGAATCTTTTTTGTGGATTGCGAAAAATCAGGTTATGAGCGTGTGAATATTGGGCGTATTTTAAACGACGTGATGATGGAAACGGCGGCCAGTGGCAACGTCGACAGCAAATTTTTGAAAAAATGGAAAGAAGAAGGGTTCGGTATGACACAGATCATCAACGGCAACATGGCGGTTACCCATCAATCCGGTTGCGTGAATTCACAGGCGACGGCGACCGCTACGGTCTCCACCCAAATCGAAAACATACAAAATATGTCCGGCGAAATGGAGAACCTTTTGGCGGATATCAAAGACGAACGAGCGCTTTTGAAAAAAACCATGGATGCCGATGAGATCGACGTGGCCATCCGGGATGTGGAAAAAGCGGAGCAAGCGGTCAAGGAGATTGAAACCGCGCAAAAAGAGGGTCGGGAGCCATTGCACAAAACCCGCATACGCATCAAAGGGTTTATTGATGATTTGTCGGATGAAGAATCCGGTGTTTACAAAACGCTGCGGATTCTTCGAAAAGGGAAGAATTATGGGGTAAAGATAGCCGAAATATACAATGCCATCGCGGGGAATATCGGCTTGCCCCTGGCGCCTCCGGGGGCGATTGAAGTAATTAAAAAGCTGTGATTTAAAACCCATGATAATGGGCGGCGGCCCCGGCAAGAATCGAAGCTGCGGCACATGGATCAGGAAAGATATTTCCGTTTAATATTATCAATATGTTATCATATTTGATGCCGTTTTTAATGCCAGCGCTTTGGCTTTCCCTTATGGCCTGATTTGAAAATCAGCTTGTCTAAAATGCTCGTCAAATGAAAAAGCGACTTTAATTTTATATTCACGCATCAATACAAAGGATGAACAATCGGTAAAACTCCAGCCCTTATCCGGTCTGTCACGGAACAGTTCTATGGTTTCTGCTATATGCGGAGGGGGTAAGGTAGATTAATTGCGCTTGCTGACTGGATTGCAGGGCGTCCAAAAAATTTACAGCATAATTATGGCCGATACGAGATTGCAGCAAGGTCACAGTTTCATCCATAACATAATCGGTGGTTATCAAGGCAATTTGTTATTCGATAAAAACTGTTTCGCCGCTTTATGATCGTGATCTTTACGCACAATGACCGCGTACCATCCACTTGTATCTACAAAAATACTATCCATTATTCCCCGCCATACAGATATTTATCATGATTTCGAGCGACCTTTGCCTCCTCTCCCTCCGCCATGCCCACAATATCCCATAGAGAATCAGCATGCCTGGCAGTCTGGATTTTCGGAGACATACTCTCTTCTCTGGCAAGTTGCGCTAAAATATACTGCATCAACTTAAACTTATCCGCATGATTGAGAGAGTTAACAATTGGAATTACATTTGTGATAGTCATGTTTATACCTCATTTTTACCGCCATTGGATTGTTATGAAATTCTAAAGCAAGCAGATAGCTGTTCTGGATATGTTTGCCTGTCCCTGTTTCCGGTTTGAAGACGACATAGCCACCTCATAATTTTCATCCGTTTGGTTCGGCTGTTGGCGCTGTGGCTGTTGATCTATAAAACGCTGATTTGTTTTCTTTTGTGATTCGGATTAGAAATCGAAGAGCCTCGTTTATCGATTCAGAATCAGGGAATACTTCAGCCACGTCTGTTTCTATGCGCACTGTTGGACCGCCAAATTATTTTCGTTTGGGATCCACTTTCCTTAATTTCAAGTTCTTAGGTCGTATTCCGGACGAAGTTCATCATCCATTTTTATTTTATCCTTCTTCATAATCTTTTCGTTCCCTTCGTGTCGCTTCTCTTGCGCTGATTATCCGCACACTTTCATCATGCTCTGTGTATAAAGACAAGCAGAAGACGGTTATCAGAGGACTGGCCCATAATAATATATCGATATTCATCATGTGAATGATCTGGATCAAAAAAATTGAGATATAAAGGATCGTCGAAGACGGTAATAGCTTCATCAAAAGAGACGCCATGTTTCGACAGATTTACATCCGCTTTGTTTTGATCCCATTCAAATTCCATCTTTAAAAATCTTTATTCGTCAATCAGCTCGCAGGTTGGGTCAAGCGAAGCGTAATTCAACATATTTCATTTTGTATTTTCTTTGTCAAGAGATGGTTTTGGATCATAAAGACTGGCGGGTTGCCGTTTTCGAATAATGGATGGCGCCCCCGGCAAGAATCGAACTTGCGGCACATGGATTAGGAATACTATTTAGACTTAATGATCTCAGTCAGTTATGGCATTTAGTGGCAAAAACGGCGCCATTATTGTTATCAAAAAGGCCGGGTCGAGCCTCCCCCCGGCCCCCTCTTACTATATTAAACTTCCAAAAAGTCTAATGGTAATGGGTCCTTTCAGCCTGTTTCCTAAACGCGGTACTTGCGAGTCGCGAAAAATGGACGCATGAAAATAAAAATAAAAAGTGAAAATTTGAAAATCTGGGCGTTTCCGATTTTCAGGACTATTAATATTTTCCGCTGAATCTTCCCAATGTTTCCTTCAGGCTGAATCTTCCCGATTTCCTTAGAAATACCCGCCTCGGAAAACAGATGCCACGTGCCTGAATGAAATTTTTCCGTGTGCCATTGCACATTCATATGCCCCATGTGGTCGATCTGATTCGGGTAAACCACACCTCTATACGTTTCCATCATAACGATTCCTTTGGCCGCGATTTTTTTATGCCATTTTATATTTCGGAATGCCATATTGGATACCGCATACAATTTTTAAAAAAAAACATAAAATGCGTCAACGAACCCGTGAGAAAAAATAAAAAGACATGCTTAACACGTGGAAGAAAATCATCTATTTATACAGGCATGAAATTATTCGGGAAAAATTTCAGCGACTCCATCATCCAACGGATTCAAAGCGCCCTGGGCCATGACCCTTCCATGTCCCGGCGCAAGCTTTCCATGACGGTGTGCCGTTGGATGGACTGGAAATCTGAAAATGGAAAATTAAAGGAGCTCAGTTGCCGGAAGGCGTTGCTGGAGCTGGACAGACAAAACCTGATTTGTCTGCCGAAAGTGAAGCGATTCTATAATTTTCAAAAAAGAGTCGCGCCTGTGAATATCCCGGACATGCCGCCCGTCGATTGCGATTTTTCCGAGTTGGGAAACGTGGGGCTTGAGGCGGTGTCAGCGGACGGCAAAAACAAAGAAAAATCAAAGATATGGAACGGTTTGATGGACCGGTTTCATTACCTTGGAAGCGGGCCTTTGTGCGGCGCCCAGATCCGGTATCTCATCGTCAGCGAAAAATACGGATATCTCGGGGGGCTCAGCTACAGCTCCGGAACCCTGCGTTTAAAAGACCGGGACGATTGGATCGGCTGGAGCGAATCGGCCCATTGGACCCATATGAACCGGGTGGTCTGCAACAGCCGGTTTCTGATTCTGCCCACGGTGAACGTGAAAAATCTGGCCTCCCATATTTTGAGCCGGTCAATGAAAAAAGTGGTCACGGACTGGGAGGAGAGGTACGGATACCGCCCCCTTCTCCTGGAGACATTCGTCGATCCCGACCGGTTCAGAGGCGTCTGCTACCGGGCCGCCAACTGGACCCATGTCGGTCAGACCGCCGGTCGGGACGGGAAATATGCCAACGGGAAAAAATGCGGATCCAAAAAAGAGATCTATCTGTATCCCCTTGAAAAAAAATGGCGCCAGACCCTTTGTCACATCCCTGAAAAAAAACTGTTTTCCGAAGCCAGGGAAGAGACCTACTCCAACTGGCGCGAGGAGGAGTTCGCCGCCGTTGAGTTGCATGACCCCCGGTTGAAAAAAAGGCTGGATATTCTGGCGGCGGATATGTATGAAAATCCTGGAAAACCGATGTTCGAGGCATGCGGGGGGTCGGCGCCGAAAATCAAGGCGGCCCATCGTTTTTTTTCCCATAAAGAGATCCATCCAGACCGAATATTGCGGCCCCATGTGGAGGCGTCGGCGGCGCGGATCAGAAAACGAAAAATCGTGTTGGCCATGACGTCTTCTCTGAAGCTGGAATGCCCGGCGCCTGTTGAACCGGGGGCTATTAAACCGGCGCCTATTAAACCGGGGGCTATTAAACCGGCGCCTATTAAAAGAGATCGCCAGACCGTGACGCTTGACCACACCGTGGCATTTGCCGCCGACGGGACGCCTTTGGGAGTCCTTCATTCAAAAACAGACGACGTTGGGAAAAAAAAAGGGGCGCCCGGATGGGAAAAGAGCTATCGGGCCACGGGCGAAATTCAGGGGCATTGCCCAAACACAACCATGGTCTGGGTCGGGGAGGGCGACTCGGGCATCCGCGAAATCATCCATGAATCAAAAAAAAATCCCCGCTCTCCGAAACTTCTCTTACGCCTCAGCGCCACAGGCCCACGTCCCGTTGAAGAACAAAAAATATGGAAAAAGACCCTTTCGCGGCCTGTTTCCGGTTACTGCGACGTCGAGATTCCCTCTGAAAAATGGAATGGAGCCACACGGCGGGCCACCCTTGAGGTTCGGCGGGCCAAGATCAGATGGCGCCATAACGACGGCGGTTTTTCCGACCCGATCTGGTCGGTCTCGGCCAGGGAGGTCGGTCCCCGTGGCGATTCTCCGGTGGATCCCATTGACTGGATGCTTGTCGTAACGATTCCGACACACCGTTTCAAAGACGCGAAAAACATTTTAAACTGGCATGCCATGCGCTGGAGGGGAGAGATTTACAACCGCGCGCTTGAATCGACATGCCCGTTGAATGATTCGAGATTTTACGATATGGATGGCTTTAAAGCCTGTCTGTCCATATGCATGGTCATTGCCTGGCGCATCTGCCTGGTCAAGGCGAGCAAACAAAAAATCCCGGGGATTTTCGACCGTCTGTTCCGTTCGCCAACGCCGGAATGGACGCTTTTGCGCGTCTGGGCCGTCAATGGCCCGGATGGCCCTGTTTCGGTTTTTTTCAAGATCGGATGCGGGCCTGGCGTCTGGACCCGGCGAATTCCGGCGTTCAACGCCTTGATCAGAGGGCGCCCCCCCCCGCGAGTGACCACGTTTTCAAAGAGTTCACACAGGAATGAACGCCCAAGCCACCCCACATCGTCCGACCTCTGAAAATCTGAACATGCCCCGCTGTAAATCGAAACCGGTTTTGGCCATGGCATTTTTGCGTCCGCCCTCCCTGGCGTCCATTTTTTCCCCACGGGTTTTTGGTCCTTGTTCAAGACCCTGGGGCGCATTTTTCCGTTGAATCGCGACTCCGCTCCCATATCCTTCCCATATTCGAAAAATCAGATGGAATGAGTTGATTTTATTCTTTTTAGCAGCGCTCTTTTATTTATTTTTTATCTTAAATAGTTTTATTAATGGCGCTCTGAATTTCATTTATTTTTTTAATAGCATAAATGCCCGTTTTTTATATTAAAAAAGAAAATATTTAAATAAAAAAAATAAAAAGCGCTTAACACAAAATCAACCTTCCATATAGATTTGATCCAAACACGATCAATGACTTTATAAATTTATCCGACGGCCGCAGCATGAGAAAGACCGTTATTTTGTGCATGGTCATGATCATGAGCCGATTCGGACCCGCCATCGTCAGCGCCTCGGAAACCGATTTTGACAACCGGCACATCACGGATTTTCTGGCGCCGGTCATCAAACGATTCAAGGAGAAACAGCAGGCGCTTCTGTTTACCAGCCACCCGATCATGGCGGCGAACACCGATCCCGACAATTACATTCTTCTGGATGTCAAAGGGGGCAAATTAAAAAAAATAGACTCGGGATTCGCCATTGACGATCAAGACAAAAAAGAAGCGTTGCTGAACATCGTGGAAGGGAGCGTGAAATTCATCCAGAGACGGATTTTTGCGTATGACCTTTAAACCACAGATTTTGGATTTTTTTAAAAAAAAAGAGAGGACTATATGAAAAATGATCGTAAAACGAATGGTCGTCGCGGTGTGCATGGCGGCGCTTCTTTTCGGCTGCGGGTTTAAATTTGGCAAATTTCCCGCGTATTTTGACGACGTCACCTACAAGAGCCTGACCGACGCCAAGGCGGACGTCCTTTTTTTGTACGCCTCCTTTGGGGAGCCGGTCCTGGATATGGATCAGATCAATGGGGTCCGCTTAAATATCGCCCGGATTTATGAGTATGAGAGAGGGAAGGGCGAGTCCAGGCGCTGGTGACAAAACCGCGGACATGCTGTTAAACAAACTGATGGGCGCCATATTATAAAGGAGAAAAAATCATGCTGGAAAAATTATTGAAAATGGCCGAAGAAGTCTCTGAAACCACCGAGGAAAACAATCCGGAAACCGCCGGGGCGACTCTGGATACGAAAGAGGGGGACCCCGGCGCCTCCAGAGGAATCAAGGAGACCGTGGAAGTCATCAAAGCGCTTGCTCTGATCTGGATTTTGAATAGAGCATCACGCTGGGCATACTCGGTCTGAGTTTTATCAAGGATGTGGTCAGCGCATTGCGGGAAGAATAACATCCGCGCGGTTTCGTTTGCAAATTCACACAAAGGACATGTTCGTTTAAATCACCGACGTTGTTTAACGGGAGAAGAATCGGGCGATCATCATGATTAAAAAAAAATCAACTTTTTACAGGATGAAAATATTTTTATTTAGCGCCTTTCTCTTTTTGGCGATCACCGGCGTCAGGCCCCTTTTTTTTTGTCCCATGGTCTGCGCCGGTCCCGGAGACGGGCTTTCAGCGGACGGCACACTGGGCACGGTGGCGACCCAGACGGGCAATACCTTTAACATCACCGGCGGAACCACGCAGGGGGGCAATCTGTTTCACAGCTTTACTCATTTTAATCTGGCCGCAGAGCAGATCGCCAATTTTCAGGGAGCGGCGGGCATTGAAAATATTATCAGCCGCGTCACCGGGGGAAACAACTCGCTGATCGCCGGGACGTTGAAGTCGTCCATTGCCGACGCCAATCTGTATCTGATCAATCCCTACGGCGTGATATTTGGCGCCAACGCTTCCGTGGATATCAGCGGATCGTTTTATATCAGCTCCGCCGATTACTTGAATTTAAGCGATGGCGGCGTTTTTTACAACGACACGGCCAGCGCCTCCACCCTGACATCCGCCCCTGTGGAATCGTTCATGTTTCTTGGCTCGGGAAAGGGGAGCATTGTCTCTGTGGGGGATGTGGCGTCTCTGGTGGTCGGCTCGGGGCAGACCTTTGCCATTGAGAAATATTATGAGGCGCTCTCCGACAACATCGAAGAAATCAGAAGCGCCCTGGGAGGAATCTCCAGCGACGACGGAGGCGGAGATGGAGGCGGGGGAGACCAAACAAAGAAGAAGAAAAAGAAGAAGGTCGCCGGCGCGTTGAGCGGCTCAGGCCCGGATGTGGCTGACGCGGGAAAATGGCGTCCGGCGCCATGTTCCCAAAAAACAGGGGAAGATGTCATTCGACTGATGGTCTCTGGCCGGGACGCGTCTCCCACGGCTTTTGATGATTTTTTGCCGGGGTTTGCGACTCTGTTAAGAACCGGCGTTTTAAAACCGGACGAAAATCCCAGTCGAAACGGTTATTTGAATTTGTGGGAAACCGATGAGGAACCCTTTTTTGAAAACAGCTCTGAAACCATAGAATGCAGCGATTGCGATAAAATGGGAACCGGGAATTGAAAAAAAACGCGCTGATACTTTTGATGGTCTGGTCTCTTTGGCCCGGCGTTTGTCGTGGAGGAGACATCGTCTGGCTGGAAAACATGAGGCTGTCCCATTTTATTTTTCAGGGAAACACGGTTTTTTCCGATGATCAACTGCGGCTTGAGGCCGCGCCCTGGAAGGGTCAAAAAATAACGCCTGAAACCCTGGAGGGGCTCAGGCGACGGATGACCCTATTTTATACGGACCGAGGATACATCAACTCCGGCGCTCTGATCGCCGCTTTAAATCCCGAACAACAGAGTGTGACCGTGACGATCATTGAAGGAAAACTTGTTCGGACCCAGGTTCTGGTCACCGGAAGGCTGAAAGAAAAATACATTTCCAGTCGCTTAAAACGGGCCACAGAAACGGACCGTCCCTTTAACATCAACCGGTTAAATGAACGTCTGCAACTGATCAAACGCGATCCCAGGGTCAAACGGATCAACGGGAGGGTGTCGCCCGGTCTGATCCCTGGGGAAGCGACTCTGGATATCACGGCGGAGGCGGCCAACCCGGTGTCTGTTTCCATGAAGTTAAACAATTATGGGGCCCCGGCCATCGGTGCGTCCAAGGGGGAGATATCCTTAGAGCACAACAATCTGACGGGCTGGGGGGACGCCCTGAAGGCCACGTTGAAAAAGACCGAAGGATCAACCGGGCTTTCATTCAGGCACACCACCCCGCTGACCCGTCACAACGCCTCGCTTTCCGTCCACTATTCCCAGACGGATGTGGCGCTGGTCTCCATTCCCTTTGACGAGTTTTACATCAAAAGCAGGGTCGATGTCATGGGGCTTGAGTTGAGGCGCCCGTTTTATATTTCCTTGAAACGGAGCGTCTCCGGGGGGCTTCGCCTGAAAAAAATAGACGTCAAGACCTATCTTTTGGGGGAGCCCTTCTCCTTTGGGGCGCACCCGGATGATTCTGAATTCAGCGTCACGGAATTGAGTTTTTTTCAGGAATGGGTCGAGACAAACGGCGCCTCCATTTTTTTGGCGAAATCCGATTTTAGGCTCGGACTCGGTTGGTTTGGCGCCACCATTCACCGTGAGAAGAACGCAAACTATCCGGATTCCCGGTATCTGTCGTGGGTGGGGCAGATTCAATGGATCAAGCCGCTGGAGACGTTTCAAAGCCTGTTTCTGCTCAAGACAAAACTACAGCTTTCCAATGATTCCCTGATGCCGGTGGGAAAATTTTCCGCAGGGGGGGCGTCCACGGTTCGGGGATATCGGGAAGGGCGGATCTCCGGGGACAATGGCCGTTTTCTCTCCCTGGAATGGCAGATTCCGGTTTTTGATTTAAAGATTCCGGGAATCAGCGAAAAACCGGGGGACGGGCAGATGAGCGTATGCCCGTTTTTCGATTATGGAAAAGCCTGGAACGCCTCTGCGCCCGATCCTGAGATCAAAGAGATCGCAAGCGTGGGAGCGGGGCTCAGATGGGTGATCAACGAAAAAATAAACGCCCGGGTTTACTGGGGGCGCAGCCTTAAAAGAATGGAACCATCCAGCGAGTTTAATCATTTGCAGGACAATGGCATTCATTTTCAATTGGCGACCCGGATTTTTTAAGGGACCGCGCCATGATGCGAAAAAAAAGCGGGGCGGGATTTCAAGATGGCAAGTTCGTAAAAAGTAAGACAGGTTGGGTTTCGTTTCTCAACCCAACCTGCAAGTGACTGTCATTAAACAGTATCTAAATTATGCCATGTTGTGTCTGCGTGTGAATTCGATTTTTTACGAGTTTGTTAAGGATGACCTATGGAAAAAGAGAGTTTTGGGAAATGGTTTGACGCGCTTTTTGGCAACGGCCCGGCCGTTTTTGGCGTCTGTCTGGTTTTTTGCCTCATGGCGTTGACCCTGTCCTGCCATGCCGGAAAGGAACATTTTAAATCAGATTCGGTTGACAAAAATCGGTCGGCGCCCGTCCAGTTCCAATCCGGGCGGGTCCAATCCGATCCCGTGGGAGAGTGGATCAGGCAAGGCGACGTTTTGTATGGTCAGGGAGATTTCAGGGGCGCGGGGAATCTCTTTGAAAAGGCCATGGAGGCCATCAATGATCGGATTGAGATGGATCGCTGCCTTGGGGTGGCGGTGAAACTGGCCGAATGCCACAAACGGCTCGGCTATCACAAACGGGCGCTGGCGCTGTTTAAAGACACCCTGCCTCTGTTGCGTCTCAGTCGGGACCGTTATTTAAATGTTATTTTTTTAAGCGCGTTGGCGGACGTCTATTTCAGTCTGGGGAAGATAGAGCCGACGGTGACGTGGCTGACGGCGGCTTTGGAAGAGGCGCGGTTGGCCAAAAATCCCATCCTTCTGGCCTCTGTTTTCAATGATCTTGGAAACGGTCTGGTCTTTAGCGAAAGATTTCAAGCCGGGATGGAAGCCTACGACCAATCCATTGAGCTGATTGGCGCCGATGACGCCCCTGGGAGCGTTGAGTTGAAAATAAAGACGCTGATCAACAAAATCCGGCTTTTGTATCTGATGGGAGAGTCGAAAAAAGCTCTGAATCTGATCGGCGCCACAGCCAGGGAAATAAAACGGTTTCCCCATGACGACCGGCTGGCGCGGCATCAAAAAATCTCGGTCATTGTTTCGTTTAGCGACGTCATGGACGAGGCCATGAAAAGCGCTCCGGGAAGACAGGCAAAGAGACGGCTGTTTGCGGTTTCTGAAACGACGCTGGCCCGTGGATTGGAAATGGCTGAAAATCTTGAAAATCCAAGAATTCTTTCGCTGATCAATGGGCGCCTGGGGCGCCTGTATGAAACCCGAACCGGGGCGCGGAATCTGAAAAAAGCCAAAACCTTCACCGGAAAAGCGATTTTTTTCGCCGGTCAAAGCGCCTCGCCCGAGCTTCTTTATTTGTGGCAATGGCAGATGGGGCGGCTTTTTGCGGCCGAAAAAAAGATGGAAAAGGCCATCGGTTTTTACAGACAGTCCATTGAAACCCTCAATCCCATCCGGTCCGATCTGTTTTCAGGGTACCGGCGGCAAAAGGATGTTTTCAATCTCCGGGTGAAACCGGTCTATCTGGAGCTGGCGGATATTTTCCTGAAACAGGCGGAGCAGGCGCTTGACCCGGTGGCGTCAACTAAGAAAATGTATGAGGCCCGCCAGACCATGGAGATTTTAAAAATCGCCGAGCTTCAGGACTTTTTCAAGGACGAATGCTCGGCTGCGATTGAAAAAGATCCGTCGAAACTGGAGCGAACCCCGGAGGGGACGGCGTTGCTCTACCCCGTTTTGATGAAAAATCGTCTGGTGGTTCTGGCGACGTTTCCAGACGGGATCATGCAAAAAAACGTGAAGGTCGGCCGCAAAGAGGTCAGGCGGGCCGCGACGCGCCTTCGGACGGGGTTGCAGAACCGGACCAAAAAAACGTTTATATACGATTCCATCCAACTGTACGACTGGCTGGTCCGTCCCTTTGAGTCGGAGTTTGAATCCAGACAGATCGACACGCTGGTCATCGTCCCGGACGGGGCGTTGAGGCTGATTCCTTTTTCAACCCTTTACGATGGAAAGAGGTTTCTCATTGAAAGATACGCCATCGGGACGGCGCCTGGAATCGCCTTGATCAAACCGGGGGCCAGGGGGCTGGAGAAAAACGCCAAAATTCTGGTCACCGGACTTTCCGACGCGGTTCAGGGATTTTCGGCCCTTCCCAACATCAAGGCGGAGCTTAATGACATCAAAGAGATCATGAACGCCACGGCCTTTTATTTCAACCAAGATCACAACCTGGAAAATTTGACCCGGGAATTTAGAAACACGGATTATTCCATTGTTCACATGGCCACCCACGGGGTGTTCGGCGACAGCCCGGAGAACACGTTTTTGTTGCTTTACGAAAATAAATTGACCATGGACGCCTTGTCCGGGCTGATGAGCATGGGAAAATACAGAGGGAAATCCGTGGATCTGTTGACCTTGAGCGCCTGCCAGACCGCCATGGGAGATGAGCGGGCCGCATTGGGCCTGGCCGGATCGGCGGTCAAGGCCGGGGTGAAAAGCGTGGTGGCGACGTTGTGGTTTGTGGATGACGAAGCCACATCCATACTGATTCGGGAATTTTACCGGCAACTGAAAATTCCGAATATCACTAAATCAAAGGCGCTGATGAATGCGCAAAACAGTCTTTTGATCAAAAAACGGTATCGGCATCCCGCCTATTGGGCGCCGTTTCTGCTGATCGGAAACTGGATGTGACCTGTGGGGGGGCACGTGTTCATGAGATTAAAATCCAAAAGATTAAGACTGTTGGCCACGGCCTGCTGGGTATTTTTCTGGCCTTTGGCGGCGTTTTCCGAAACGCCGGGGGCCCCGATTTCCGGCCAGGGTCAGGGGCCTGTTTACCATCCCCCTGAAAACACCGACCTGCGGAGGCGAGTGGGCGGGGCGGATGACACGGCCTCCCGGGGATTTTCCAGGGGATTTTCGCGAGGGTTTTCCAGGGGATTCTCCCGGGGATTCTCGAGGGGATTTTCACGGGGGTTCTCCCGTGGATTTTCCAGAGGATTTTCCAGAGGATTTTCACGGGGGGGGGATCCTGGCGGCCAAGAGGTCAAAATGCCCTCATTTCTGGCGCCTCTGGCGCCGGCCCACACCGGGATCACCTCAAAAAAACAACCGACGCTCTATTTTTATGTCTCATCCCCGTGGCCCGGCGCCATCACCTTGATCATCAACAGCGAGACAAAAATCGAGCCGGTCCTGGAGATAAAGGTCAAGGGGCCGTCAAAGGAAGGGATCCTCTCGGTGGATTTGAAGAAACAGGGCGTCTTTCTCAATCACGGAGTCGAGTATGAATGGTTTGCGGTGATCACACCGGATGAGAAAGAACGCTCCGCGGATTTTTTTGGCAGCGCGGTGATCCGGTATGAGAGGCCTTCAAAAGAGTTTCTGAAAAAAATAAAAGACGCCTCAAATCAACGGCGCGTTTTTTTGTATGCCGGGGCCGGTTATTTTTATGACGCCATCAAGACCGTTTCCAGACTGATTGACTCCCATCCCGAAACGCCCCTGTTGACCGTCGTCGATCCCGATGGAGAGCCCCTGACATACACCCTCGTCGGGGGGGCGGATCAAGGCCAATTTACGACGGATGCAAACGGACTCTCATTTGTGTCGGCCCCGATTTACAACCGCCTGGGCGACGCCAATTCAGACAATGTGTATGAGGTTTCCGTGAGCGCCACCGATGGCCTGTTCACAGCGGACCAGGATATAAAAATCAGCGTTTCGCAAACCAATTCAGCCCCTTCCATCACCAGCTCAAGCGCGGTCTCGGCGCCGGAAAACAGTCTTTTGGCCGGAAACGTCAAGGCCGTTGACGCCGATGCCGGAATCCTTTTTTACAGCATTGTCGGGGGGGCGGATCAATCCGTATTCAGCATCAACGAATTGTCCGGGGCGCTGACGTTTAAATCGAGTCCGGATTATGAAAATCCCACAGACGCGAACTCCAACAATATCTACGAGGTGGATGTGGGAGTCAACGACAAAAAGACAACCACAACGCTGTCCATGAATGTGACGGTGACCGATCTCAATGAAACGCCGGCGATCTTGAGCCCCGCCGTTGCCAGCGTGGTGGAAAATTCCACTTCCGGCCCCACTGTGACGTCAAGCGATCCCGAAGGGGATGGGGTGACTTACAGCATTTCCGGGGGAGCGGACAACGACGCCTTCGCCATCGACCCTGTTTCCGGGGCGCTGACGTTTCTGGCGGCTCCGGATTATGAAAACCCGGCGGACGCGGATTTAAATAATCAATATGAGGTCCAGATCGCGGCCAGCGACGGGTTTGGCGCCTCAACCCAGGCCCTGACAATAACGGTGACCAGCGTCAATGAATTCGCCCCGGTCATCACCAGCTCAAACGCGCCGTTTGTCTTTAAAAACAGCGCTTTTGTGACGACCGTGACATCGGAAGACGCCGACGACGACGCCATCGTCCACAGCGTTGCAGGCGGGGCGGACCAGGACAAATTCAGCGTTGACCCGTCATCGGGCCGATTGACGTTTCTGTCGATTCCCGATTTTGAGCGCCCGACGGACGCGAATTTTTATAATCTGTATGAGGTTCAGATCACGGCCAGCGACGGTCTGTTTTCCGCCACGCAACAGATCAGCGCCCAGGTGAGCAACGTCACAAAGCCGTCTCCCGCGACGGCGCCCCCCCTGATTCAAACGTCTTCAACGCCCAATAGAATGCCCCTGTCCATTGAGCCGGGCGATGCAATGGACGGCGTGGACGGACCCCATTTCCAGGATCAGGCGCCTGTGTCTGTTTTTCAAAAATCCCTCTTGATTGAAGCCAAAACCGCCGGAGTTTCAGCCATTGCCAATCATCTGGCGTTGGATTTAATACCCCAGGGGGGAACGAGCGTCGGTCAGATTCAAAATGACTCCGGTTTTTTAGGTCAGTCCCAAGGACCTGAAAATGGGAGCGCCGTCCAAGAAAGTCTGTCCGGAACCGTTGACGGGTTTAACGCCGATGAATTCAACCTGGACGAGTTGGCTGAAAGCGAGGTGGGCCCATGATCCATTCTCTAATCCGTTCACATCATTATTTCAGGACGATCAAGGCGGCCGCGTTATGAAAACGATGAACAACGACACGCCCGATATATTTAAATCCATCGCCGAAAAATTGCCATATCCCTGGAAGGGGCTGCGTTTTGAGCTTAAACTGCATCGGGGGGGGCTTGCGGACGAGGGGAGGCGAACCTTCCTTTTGGAAGACCCCATTGAAGGGACGTATTTTCAAATAGGGGAATGGGAGGCCTCCCTGGTCGTCTGCCTCTCAACGGAGCCGGATATTAAATCAGCGGTGAAAAAATTTTTGGAAAAGACGTCGTTAACAGCGTCTCCGTCGGATATCATCGCGTTTATTTCCATGCTTCAACGGGAGAGGCTGGCGGTTTTGCCTTGGAAAAAAGAGGGGGCGCCTTTGGAGACAACGGGCCATCCCGAGGAACAGACGGGGCATTTTATCCCGACCGGTTCAAAAAAACGGGCGGGCGGTGAAAAACGGGAGGGCGGTGAAAAAAAGACGGGCCAAAAAAAAACAGCGCTCCAACGCCTGTCCGCGATAGTCACCGGGTATCTGTTCATCAAGCTGCCCCTGTGGCGACCCGACGCCTTTGTCACAAAGGCCCTTCCCTGGGTCGCGCCGTTGTGGTCCCGTCCATTTTTATGGTTTTGCGCCATTTTTTCCATGATGGGGGTTCTGCTTGTCATTCAGGAGTGGGAATTGTATGTCCACACGGCCAGTCATCTGTTCACCCCCTTTGGCGCGGCGGCCTTTTTTTTCTCCATATCCGTCGTAAAAACCCTGCATGAATTCGGACATGCCTTTGCCGCTAAGCGACAGGGGATTTTTGTGCGGCGAATGGGTGTGGCGCTGATGGTCTTTATGCCGATATTCTATTGCGATGTGTCGGATGCATGGGGGCTGCGATCCAAAAAGGGGAGAATGCTCATCGCCGCCTCCGGGATTTTTACGGAGCTGGCCGTGGCGGGCATGGCCCTCTTTTTCTGGGCCATCCTTCCGGGCGGGGTGGTCAAAAGCGTCATGTTCTATCTGTCCGGCGCCTCCATCGTCTCTTCCATCATGGTCAATATGAATCCCCTCATGCGGTTTGACGCCTATTACATGCTCATGGATTATCTGGAGATCAGCAACTTGAGGCGGCGCTCAAAGGCCTTGTTCCTCCACTCGGTTCGCCGGGCGCTGGTCGACTGGCGGGGCCCCATTCCCGAAATTCATTCCAGACACGGATTTCTTGTGGCGTTCGGGGCCTTTTGTCTGGCCTACCAGGCATTTATTTTTTTCGTCATATCTATGGTGGTGTATCAATTTGTTTTCAAAGCCCTGGGAGTGGTTCTGGTCATGGCCCAGATTTTTTTGATTCTGATCGTTCCGTTGGCCATGGAGATCCGTTTTTTGTCCAGGAACCGGTCGCTTCTGGGAAGACCCAAACGAATGATGGGAACGGTGGCTGTTTTGGCGGGGATCGGCGCCCTGGTTGTGTTTCCCTTGCCAAAGACCCACCGGCTTCCCGGTTTTTTTCTTTTTGAAAAAGTGGTGGAAATCCGGTCTTCGGATTCGGGGCGACTGACCGCGCCCCTTCCGGCGTTGGGGCAAATGGTTGTGGCTGGGGAGGCGCTGTCCGGGATCGAAAATAGAGCGCTGAATTTGAAGCGACGCCAGCTGTTCAGCGATTTCCAAAAAACAGAGAGCGTTATGGAAACATTGAGTCTGGATGGCGCCGAGGGGGGATACCGAAAATGGCTCATGGAGGAAAAAACCCGGATTGGCGCCTCCATTCAACGGGTGGATGGGGCGCTCTTTCGCCTGTTGATCCGCTCGCCGTTGACCGGCCGGGTGGAAAAAATCAATGACACCATTGGAAAGGATTCGTATGTCGCCAAAAAAACGTTTCTGGTCACCGTGGCGGACCGGTCCAGGCATGAAGTCCGGGCCTATGCCAATGTGAATCTGCGTCGGCGGTTAATGTCGAAAAAAAACAGGACCGTCCGAATTTTGTTTGGCGATATGGAGACCCCCGTTTTAACGGGGCGCCTTGAGCGGGCGCTGGATTTTCCGGAGGAGACCTTTGTCAACGCGTGGCTGTTTGATTTTGCCGGGGGGCCCGTGGCCTCTGTCAGGACCCCCGAAGGAGCCATCAAACCCATGGCCGCCTTGTATCCTCTGGTCTTTCGGGTTCTGGAAACGACGCGGGTCCGGACCCTGAAACATGGCCATCCATGCGCTGTTCATGCGAGGCTGTGGGAGAGCTGGCTGGCCCGGTTTGGCGCGTGGGCCTGGGCGGGACTTTCCGGGGAGGGGATTGTATGAAAAAGCGGGTCTGTTTTTTTTTAATCAGAGGGGAGCCCATGACTCAAACCGAACCCGATAAAAGGGGCCGGATCATCTGTTTTATAATGATGATGGCGGGCCTGATCTCTTTTTTTTCGGGTCATGGAGTCGGGCGCGCCGACACATTTCCCGTCATCGTGGAGGCGAAAAATCACGCCATCCTGTCCGCCAGCCGGGAAGGGGCGTTGATAAAATTTGGGGTCGACATGGGGGACCGGGTAAAAAAGGGGGACTTTCTGGGCATGCTTTTCCACAAGGATCTGATTGTGGAAAAAAAGCGGCGCGAGGCCAAAATGGCCTACTGGAAAAAACGGACCGCAGAAATATCCAGCCTGAACCGATCGGGTTTCGCGTCCAACGAGGAGATGGAACGGGCCAAGATGGAGAGGATCGTCAATGAAAGCGAGGCTGAAATTATCAAAATCCGAATTCAACGGTCCAAATTTTACGCCCCGTTTGACGGCGTCATTGTCAAACGGTTCGTCCGCCCCTTTGAATGGGTGAAATCGGGTCAGCCCGTGGTGGAGATTTACAATCAAAACCGACTTTATTTTGTGGTCAGCCTGCCGTCCAAACGGGCGTTGGAGACGCCGGCCGGACAGAGGCGCCGTTTTTTTGTCCCGGACATGGGCGCTTATATTGAGGCGACATTCAGTCTGTCCGAGCCCCTTGTGGACGCCCGCAGCAACACCATCAAAACATACTGGCTGATCCCGGGATCAGAAAACAGACCGGCGTCGCGACTCCTTCCGGGGATGAAAGGGGTGATGGAGATTCCCCCCTCTAAGTCCAACGCCCCGTTATCGAGGATCAAATGAATCATCTGGCCCGACAACTGCTTGATATCGCCGAATCAATCATGGCCTCTTCATCCCCGGAAAAATCGAAAGCCGCCTTTCTGGATCAGGCGGCGGGCCTTTTCAATGATTCCAGAATCATTCTTGCGTCCATTAAAAGAAAGCGGATTCTGTTTGTATCCGGGGGTTTGACGCCATCTCAGGACAATGAGTTCGCCGGAGCCATCAAGGGGTTCATTCACACGTTTTCAAAACAGGAAGCGCCCCGAATCATCCGCGAACAGGAGATGGATGGAGCGGGGGCGCCGGTCATCCATCCGGCTCCGGGGACGCTGGGCCGGCGATTGTTGTGGGCGCCCATGGCCGGGCCATGCGAAAAAGCCCGCCATGCCTTGATCATCGCGCTGAATGTTGACGAAAAAAGGGACCGGGAGATCATCGACGCCTTTTCATTTGCCTCCCCCTTTCTGGCCCCGATTTTCAAAACGCCTTTGAAACGATGGTTTAAGAACAGACGAAAAACAGCGGCGGTAGTCATGGCGGCGTTTGCCCTGACCATGATGATCCCCATCCATTCCAGAATACATGCCCCGGCCCAGGTCGTCCCCCGGAATCCGCATTACCTGTTCGCCCCTTTTGACGGAATCATCAAAACTCTTTTCGTGTATCCGGGCCAGACCGTGAAAACAGGAGATGTCATCTTCGCCTACGACATCCGGGATATGGAGAGAGAAAAAGACGAGGCGTCCCATGTGTTGGCCGCGTCCAACGCGGAGCTTGCCCGGCTGGAAGGCGCCTCCTATGGGAGCCCTCTGGAATTGTCAAAAATTCCCGCGCAAAAAATTGAGATCAACCGCCGGCGTCTGGAAGTGGACTTTATCGCCAGACGACTGGCGCTTTCCAAGGTCCGATCCAGAGCGGACGGAGTGATCATACTGGATGATCCCGACGCGCTCATTGGCACATTTGTTGAAACCGGACAGCTGGTTCTTCGGGTCGCGGATCCTGAAAAGACAAAAATCAGGATCATGGTTCCGGCCAGCGATTCCGGCGCGCCGGCCAAAGGGGCGCGGGTGGTCGTCCGGCTGGACGACAATCCCTTTCGCTCCATTGAGGCCAGAGTGGAGCGCATGGGATTTGACGTGGTTTTATCCGATGAATATGTTCCCTCGGTCATTTTTGACGCCGCGTGGAAAAATGATTCCGGGGACGTCCATCCCGGTCAGCGGGGAACCGCCCGAATCATGGGGCCAAAGACATTTCTGGGACTCCAGCTTTTCAGAAAACCGATGGTCGCGGCCCGGATTTTTTTCGGGATTTGACCATGGGGGGCTTTGAACATCGGGTCCGCCCGGATGGAAAAAACACCGGATGGGAAAAAAATAAGACAAAACTTTTTTTATATTTCCGCAGTCAGGCCTAAGGGTTCGCTGAAAAATAACTTACCATTTTGAGGGCGGATTCATCCTGTCTGACTCATCATATATGGATGGGTTATAAAAACTCGGCGGATCCAGTTTTATACCTGCGTTTTTATGCCCACGCATATCGAATGGGTCAGACAGGCGCCTTAACCCCCAAAATTGTAAATTTATTATTGAGCGAACCCTAAGATGAAATTAACCGAAAACAAAATAAAACTGAGCCTTAAAGCCCTGTGGCTGATCGCTTTGACGAGTCTGTTCAAAGGCAAAAACCGGAATTTCAAACAGACCATGGCGATCTTTTACCAGCTGATCGTTAAAGCGGCCATTTTTTTGCCCCTGTTTTTGATCGTGGCGCAGTCCCTCATGGATGTGTTTCATGACAAGGCGGTCTTTCTTCCGTTTAAAACCCCGCCCGCGTTGAACGAACAGGGTTATTCCGGCGAGGTGTTCGTGGAGCAGATCGCCAATCAAATCGCTTCCATCAGGAGGGACGTCGCGCGGAGCGACAAGGAAAACTTTATCGACATATCGGTTTTTAATGAGAGCGAAAATATGGAAATTCCCGGAGCCGGGATTTCATTAAGCGAGGTCACCGATTTTTTAAGAACGTTTTTCGGGGGCTCGATTCAGCGCATATCCGGATCGGTGGTGACGCAAGGAGAGAAGATGAGTCTCACGGTGACCATCACCGGAAAACCCTCGGCGAAATTTAGGGGGGATTTTGATCGACTGGATGCCATGATCCGGGACGCCGCCATTTATATTTTAAAAAATCTGGACCCGGTTACCCTTGGGAAATATTATTTCATTAAAAAAGACCGGGAAAAAATATTGGAGGTGGCCACGTATGTCAGGGCCAATTACGTCGGTAACAAGGAGCTTGTCATCGCTCAACTGATAGAGGGGTTGTATCATTTCCAAAGGGAAGATTACCAAGAGGCGCTGTACGAATGGCGCATCGCCGCGAAAAACGATCCTGAGAATGTCAACGCTTTTTTATATCAGGGATGGGCGCTCAAGGAACTGGGGCGATTTGCCGAGGCGGTGGAGGCGTATCGGAAAGTGGTGGAGATCGATCCTTACAACCCAGGCGCGTACAACAGCTGGGCCATCGCCCTGTACAATATGTGCAAAAGCGAGGCGGCCATTGGGAAACTTAAGAAGCTGGTGAAAATCATGCCGGACTACGCAAAGGCCTATAATAGCTGGGGTTATTTTTTATTTGAACAGCGTAAGTACGATGAGGCCATCGAGCAAATAAGGCATGCCCTCAGCCTGAATCCTCAAAGCGACGACGCATATTACATATGGGCGGAAGCCTTGAGCCGGATGGAAGAATACGATGACGCTTATCTGAAGTATGAAACCGCCCTGAAATATGAAAAGTTGAAAAAAAACAAAGGAGATAAGCATGTTCCAAAAAAGAATTGATTTAAATTTGCTTAACCTTATGGAGCAACGGTATGACAAAAAAATCAGCCGCCGGGAGTTTGTCCGTTACGCGGCTCTTCTTGGGGCGTCGGTCGCCGGAGCATATGGGATGGTCGGTCTTTCGGCTCCGAAAAATGCATACGCCGCCGGGAAAAAAGCGGAGCGGGGCGGGACGTTAAAGATCATAACGTCCATTCAAAAGGCGACTCATCCCGCGCGGTTTTTCTTAATGTCGATTTCAAATATATTCAGAAATGTCGCCGAATACTTAACCTGGACCGACAAAGATAACATCACGCATCCGTATCTTCTTGAAAACTGGAAAGCCAGCCTTGATCTGAAAACATGGACGTTGAATTTAAAAAAAGGGATCCGATTCAATAATGGCGATGAATTGACCGTCGATGATGTGATCTTTTCCTTGAAGCAGTGGCTGGATAAAGATGTGGGGTCATCCATTCTGGGTCTGATGGGCGGATACCTGTCTCCATCGGGAATTGAAAGAAGCGGAAAATATCAGGTCAAGCTCCATCTGAAGCATCCCGAGATCGCCGTGCCCGAGCATCTGTTTCATTATCCCGCCCTTATTTTAAATCACAAAACCTTTGAGGGCGATTTTATCAAGGCGCCCCACGGAACCGGCCCGTATGTCATGGAGATGTATCGGGAGGGGGAATTATGCCGTCTTACGCGGCGCCCGGATGAGAATCCGTACTGGCAAAACGGGGCGGACGGCAAGCCGTTGCCGTACATGGATGGCATGGAATTTATCGACATGGGAAGCGTGGACTTTTACATATCCGGGCTTTACAATGGTAAGGCGGATATGGCCGACCCGGCGGGCCCCGGCTCCATCGAAATATACAAGGCGCTGAAAAATGATCCCAGGTTCAAAATCAAACAGATCCCTTCGGCTCGAACGCATATCCTGAATATGCGCGCCGATTTAAAACCATGGAACGACAATCGGGTGAGGATGGCGTTAAAACTGTGCCAGCGACGTGAAAAACTCCTGGCGCTTGTCTATTCAAACCAGGGGCTTTTCATGTCTCCCCGACCCATCCGGAATACTGCAAAAAACCGGTTCCTGGGTATCATCCTGAAAAAGCAAAGCATTTTCTGGGAAAAGCCGGGTATGGGAACGGGCTGGATGTCGATTTAATGATCGGAAACGACAAACTCCGCTATGCGAAAATTTTAAGAGACGACGCGGCCCGGGCGGGTTTCAAGATAAATATCAAGACCATGTCCTCCATCCAGATGTACTCGTCGATACATGATGTGCCATTGGGAATCACGCGCTGGCAGGGGCGGCCCCTTGGAACCATGATATTGAACCTGGTCTATGCCAGCGATGAAGCGGGTCAGCCTGTGGCCTGGAATGAAACCCGGTGGACGGATCAGGAATTTGACCGGCTTCTTAAAACCGCCAATGGAACCCTGGATCTGGAAGAACGGCGCAAAATATTCTGCGAGCTGGAGCGGATTCAGATGGAGAGAGGCTCCATCGGGCTGGCCTGCTGGCAGAATATATGGATTATCACCTCGCAAAAAGTTCAGGACGCCCACGCTCATCCCATGGGTTGCGTTCTTTTTAACAACACCTGGCTTTCCGGTCAAAAGGCTTGATCCATGCCGCTAAGGGTTCGCTGAAAAATAGCGCGCCATTTTGAGCGAACCCTAAAATCGCTTGAATTTTTGTAAAAAAAACTCGCCGCGCCATTTTAAAATTTGTGGCGCCCGCCCCTTGCCATGCCGCATGATTTCTGATAGCTTCCTGAAACGATGGATTGGCGGCGTCTTTTGTTTAAATTTCCCCGGATATTGACGACGGATTTGCAATGGAATTTTTTATGGTTTGATTTTTTGATAAACCCGTAAAAAATAAAGACAGGTTGGGTTGCTTCGCTTAACCCAACCTACAAGTGACCGTAATTAATCAGCATCTAAATTATGCAATGGTGTGTCTGCGTGCAAATCCGATTTTTTACGAACGTATCTTTTTTTTTAAAAAAAAATTCCGTTTCAAAAACCTTCCGGCGAAAAAAGATGAAGAGGGATGTGGAGAATATGAGGGAAAAAACAGACAGTGGAAATCGGGCGCTCTGGTTTTTGTTTGCGCTGACGCTGTGGGGGGTTGGATTTTTTGCCGACGCCCCCGGCGCTTTTTCAACCCGGTGTTTTGCCGCCGACCCTGGCGCGGCCAGGGAGTCGGCCATGCCGTTTCACATGGAATCCTCCCATGACGAGGGGCGTCTGGCGTTGATTCAAAAGCGGGGCGAGGTGATCGTCGGGATAAAAACGGATTACCCGCCCTGGGGAATGATTGATCCACAGGGAGACCGGGCGGGATTGGAGGCGGATCTGGCCCGGGATGTCGCCAAAGCCCTTGGGGTGGATCTGAAGCTGACGGGAGTCTCCACAAAAAACAGATTGCAAAAGCTGGAGGACGGGGTGGTCGATCTGGTCATCGCCACCATGGGAGACAACAGTAAAAGACGAAAAATCTCAGGATTGATCCAACCCAATTATTATTCCAGCGGCGTTAATCTGATGGCCTCCAAACAATCTCCTTTAACCGACTGGCTTCAATTGCGGGGGCGCCCGGTCTGTTTGACCGCAGGGGCCTATTTCAACAGAGATTTAATTGCACGCTATCTGATAAAACCGCGTCTGTTTACCGGCACCCGGGACACCCTTCTGGCGTTGAAGAGCGGGCAGTGTGTGGGATGGGCCTACGACGACACATCCATCAGCCAGTTTTTATTGCAGGAAGAATGGAGCGGATTTGATATGCCGCTTCCCGTCATTTTAGAGAGTCCCTGGGCTGTGGCGGTAAAAAAAGAGGAACGGGACGGCCCGTGGGGGCGGTTCATGGAAGATATGGTCGGCTATTGGCACCGCGCCCATCGCATCTCGGATCTCCAGAAAAAATGGGGGTTGAAAGTCACGAAATTTGTCCGAAAGCAGGAAGCCCTGTGGGGCAAAACAGATCCACAGGGCGAATACGTCTGCCGGCGTCAGGATCAAGACTCCGGGGGGTATCCCGCCGAATGTCTGTATTCCAGCAAACTCCCCACCCTGGAGTCGGGGGGCAAAGCCTCCCCGTGGGCAAAATTTATCAAAGAGACGCTGGGCATTGATTTTAGCCCGATGTATGACAAATTTGAGCGGGCCGCCATTTTAAAAGGCTTTGGCATCACATTGGCCCTTTGCGGGTCGTCCATTATACTCTGCATTCTTCTGGGGTTTTTGATGGCCCTGATCATGGACAAACGAATTCCGGTTCTGTCTCAGGCGACGAGCCTCATCGCCACTGTCTCACGATTTGTTCCGCCGCTGATTCAAATGTACATTCTGTTTTTCGGGGTCGGGGCCGCTCTTTTCAAGGGGTCCAGCGCCCCGGTTATGGCCTTTTTTGTGGCGACCCTTGTGTTATCCATGTATGCCGGAGCCTCAAACGCCAACCTGATGCGCAACGCCGCAACGCAGTTGAGAGCGGGTAAAAAAGAGAAAGGCGGACATGGAATTTATGTGGAAAGTTTCAAGGTCTCATTTGACGGAATCGTGGCCAATTGCGTGAATAATGTCAAAGCGGCGGCCATGGCCAGCGCCATCGCGCTGCCGGAAATTGTTTCCGCCACCACGAATATCATCACCGAGCGGGGCAATGCCTCGGCCATGATGAATTTTCTTTTGCTCTTTTATTTTTTAATCGTGCTCTGTTTGATCGGCGTGTTAAACGCGTCGAAGAAGGTGATCATTAAATGGATTTCATAAACGTGTATTTAATATTGAAACGGGAGACGCCGGGATTTTTCAACGGATTTGTCGTGAATATAATGATTTCGGTTTTATCCATGTTTTTCGGGACCCTGGCGGGCGTTTTGACGGGGCGTCTGCGTCACGGGAAGGCGCTTGTCGTTCGCGCCGGCGGGAATTTTGTCACAAGCATATTCAGAAACACCCCGAGTTTTATCTTGATGTTTTATCTGGCCTACATTATTCCGGTTGAATTTGCCTATGGAAACCAGGTCATCCGAATCGCCCCGTGGATCAAAGCCACTCTGGCATTGGCGTTCCCGGTGATCGGCTTTGTTTCGGATCAGACGTTCTCCCATCTGGAAAAAATTAAAAACGGAGAAAAAACATACCCATCCATGTTGATTTTATCATGGCTGCAATTTTTTATCATTATTCTCATGGCGTCATCCACCGCCTCTGTCATTGGCGCGGAGGATATTGTCTCCACGGCAAACGCGCTGATCGCCACTTATCAGGAGCCGAATATGATATACGTTATTTATGGGTATGTGGCGCTCTGGTTTATGGTGGCCGGGCTGTCCATTCATTTCGGGGTCGATTTTTTGGTGAAAAGACGGCTTCCGGCTCCATCCCTCCCGGACGTCCCGGACGCCGGGCCAGGGGATGCGGGGGTTTCCCAGACCTGATTTTTTTTAAATGCGGCGCGTTATTTTCGGTCTGAAATGATGTCGCAGACCTTGGCGTTGAGAAGTTTTGACAACTCGGAGGAAGACAGCTCAACGCCTGCGCCGGGATCGCCGGAGCTGATATCGACCCATTGTTCGTTGAAAATGGTTTGATCCATGTAAAATGTCGCCTCATCCATAAACTGTATGGGTGAAATGGCCCCCACGATCACCCCCTTTTCCTTTGCGATGTCGTCGGGGGGGACTAAGTCGATTCGGATGTGGCCGGCCAGGGTTCGGACCTTTTTTATTTTAAGGGTTTTATCCCCAGGAAGCAGCATGACATGAAACCGCCCGTTGACATCCTTTCCCACCATGCATTTTACAATCTGGGACAATCGGACATTTCTTTGCCTGGCCGCCTCCTGGCAGGTGAGCGCCAGGGATTTGTGGAGTTTGACGGTGTAATCTATTTTTTTGCTGTCCAGAAATCGGGTGACATCGGTTTGCATCTCTTTATGGCTCCTCGGGTTTTTTTTAAAAAAAACAAAAACATCGAAAAAATCATTAAAATGAACCGGTAAAATGAACCGGCGGCGCTATGAAATGGCGGCGCTAGGGAGTGTATGTCGCCTCCACCAGATAATCATACGCCATGGTCACCGGCAGGGTGGCGCACAGCGCTTTGTCAATGCGGGCAAAAAGGGGCGAGCTTGTGACCTGACATTCCGAAAGAACGCTTTGGCGCTCGACGTTTAAAACAGTGAAGCCCGCCTCTTTCAATTCGTTTTCGATCTCTTTTTTTGTAAAAAGCTTATACTCAAAACGCAACGTTTGCCCATGGTATTTTCGTTGATATCCAAAGGAACTCCCCTTGCTTTTCAGTTGGCTCAGCCAGAATCGCCGGTATCGATTCGGAACCGATAAAATCAATCGGTTGTTTTCAGGATCCATCACGTCGATGATCTCCCGGAGAATGCGCATCCGCTCATTTTTATCCAGAATACAGGAATAAACGCCAAACAGAATCAGGGCCAGATTTATTTTTTTTTCCCGGTTGACCCGGCTGATCACATCGTTGAAATCGGTGGTCAGATAAATGTCCCGGCATTTTTTTCCGGTCGTCTTGTTTAGTCGTTTGTCAAGGATGGCCAATGCGGCCTGGCTGATGTCAAAACCGATTAAGGAAGAGACATTCTCCAGTCTGGACAGAGGAATCAGGTATCGTCCATTTCCACACCCGTAATCCAGTATGGCGTCTTTTCCATTTTTAACACAGGATATGATTCGATCTGAAATGGTCGAATTTGGCCTCGGGTACCGTTTGTCGTAAAATCCGCTTTTGAAGTAGAAGTCGTATGATTTCATTTTTTCCTTATGCCGCATGCGTTGATAAAAAGGGCAAAAATACGGCGCTTAATTAGGGTTCTGCCGTCATGGAATTCACCGTCATGGAATTTACCGTTATGGAATTCACCGTTATGGAATTAGCAATGGAGAAAGCCGATTCGGTCAGATCTTTTTGTTTTTTTGGTTTAAGAGTGTTATCCGGGGAAGCGGCATGACATGAACCCCCCCATTGACATCCTTGGCCACTCCCCTGCGATGATGAAACGCCGGGTGTGGAGTCCCACATTATATGTGACGAAATGCAAGATTTTTTTTGAAAATATTGACGAAAGACGAAATTTGTCACAATAAATTGAGGCTGTCAATGAGAGGCTTTTTTTTATGGGAAAAGGGAGGCGCAAAAAGTCGCGCGCCTGAACGGAAACACCGGGTTTTTATTTTTATAAAAAAAATATATTGACTTTGTGAAATCAGATGGCTACTACACTGACATGACGCGAAAATTCAGTTGAGTGATTCAACATTTTGAAAAACCGGATCGGTGAAAAAAAATCCATTCCAAAAAAACAGCCGGGGTCGTTTCCGGACCATTTCGCCTATGCCCGCGTCTCAATCATCTTCATCCATGCATCCATGCCGGCATGCCCGCGGCGGGTTCAAATCAATAAAAGAAAATAGCCATGTTAAAACAGGAGGACAACAGATGAGGTTCGATAAAAAGGGTATTTTTTTATGGATCGTTATGGCCATGGGTCTGGCATGGGTCTGCCCGTCGCCATCAATGGCCGCCGTTCAAGAGGATATGGCGCCCGGCCGGACCATGGCGCGGCAGGCCATGAAAGAAAAAGCGTCATGGATCACCGCCGATCATTCCAAACACGAGATTTTGACGCAAGATTTTAAATCCGGTCCGGAAGTCACCGCCGCATGTCTTAGCTGCCACAACCAGGCGGCGTTGCAGTTTCACCAGACTCTCCACTGGACCTGGAAGAAAGAGACGCCCGAAGGGGGAAAAACCGACCTGGGAAAAGGCGGCCTGTCCATCAATAATTTCTGAATCAACAGCCAAAGCAACGAGGCTCGTTGCACATCATGTCACGCCGGCTACGGATGGAAGGACAAAAATTTTGATTTTTCAGACCAGACCAAAGTCGATTGTCTGGTTTGCCATGAACAGACCGGGACGTACAAAAAATTCCCGGCGGGCGCGGGAAATCCCGTGACTCAGCCCAAGATTTTTCCGGGCAACAAAAAAATGTATTATCCCCCGGAGTACGCCAAAGTGGCGCAGAGCATTGGAAAACCGTCCCGTAAAAATTGCGGAACCTGCCATTTTTATGGGGGAGGGGGAGACGGGGTCAAACACGGGGATCTCGATTCGTCATTGATCAAGCCCAACAAGGAGCTGGACGTCCACATGGGCGTGGATGGGCAGAATTTCGATTGCGTCCGTTGCCACACCACCACTTTGCACAAGGTCGCCGGGCGATTGTACACCCAACCCGCCTTTGAGAACCGCAAAAGCCTGGTGGAAGATGATCTGACCTCCAAAATCACCTGCGAGTCCTGCCACACCGCAAAACCCCATAAAAACAGCGCCAAGGTCAATGACCACACCGACAAAGTGGCGTGTCAGACGTGTCACATTCCCGCATTCGCCAGGGTCAACCCCACCAAAATGTACTGGGACTGGTCCACCGCCGGAAAAAAGAAAAACGGGAAGCCGTACAAAATCAAAGACTCATTTGGGAAGGACTCCTATTTCACCAAAAAAGGGGACATGCGTTGGGAAAAAAACGTGGAGCCGGACTACTTCTGGTTCAACGGCGCCATGGAATACATGACGGTGAAAGATGTCATTGATCCCGCCAAAGTCGTTGAGTTAAACCGTCCTTTGGGAAGCCGGGACGATGCCAATTCCCGGATTTTTCCGTTCAAAATCCATGGGGGGAAACAACCCTATGACAAGGTCAACAAAACCATGTCCATTGTGCAGCTTTTTCCCAAAGGAAAAGATGACGCCACCGCTTACTGGAAAAAATACGACTGGGCCAAGGCCATCGGCTTTGGCATGAATTATGTCGGGCTTCCTTTTTCAGGGGAGTACGATTTTGTGGAAACCACCTATATGTTCCCCATCACCCACATGGTGGCCCCCAAGGAAAAGGCGCTGGACTGCTCCGATTGCCACGTCAGGAAAGAGGGCCGAATGGCCCATCTGGCGGGGTTTTACATGCCGGGCCGGGACAATGCCGGGCCGGTGGACACTCTGGGATGGCTGATTGTGTTTGCCTCTCTCATTGGCGTGGTCATACACGGATTGGGACGATTTGTCTCCAGGGTCAGAAGGGAGGAGGAATAAATCCATGCAAAATAAAAAAATGATCCATTTGTATCTTTATTCGCGTTATGAACGCTTCTGGCATTGGTTGCAGGCCGCGTTGGTCACGATTCTGCTGGTCACCGGATTGGAGGCCAAGGGCCTTTTCACCCTTTTCGGATTTCAGAAATCGGTGGAGATTCATAACTTTACCGGCCTGTTGTGGTTGGGGGCCTTTACTTTTTTTATCTTTTGGGTGTTTACCACCGGAGAATGGCGGCAGTATGTTCCCACCACTCGGAAGCTTTTTTCTGTGGTCCGGTATTACGCCCTGGGCATTTTTCGCGGGGAAGACCACCCGGTTTCCAAACGAAAGGAGGCCAAACACAATCCGTTGCAACGCTTGATCTACCTGGGTCTGGCCGCGCTGTTGCTCCCGATTCAGATGGCCACCGGATTTTTATACTGGGGGTACAACTCCTGGGGCGAGTGGGGGCTGGCCGGCGCTCTGTCGTTGAAGACGCTGGCGGTTTGTCATGTGGCCGGAGCCTTTGCCATTTTTGCCTTTTTGATCGCGCACCTTTACATGATCACCACCGGGCATTCTTTGTCGGCGCACACCAAAGCCATGATCACCGGGTGGGAGACCGTGGAAGAGGACGCGGAGATTGAGGAGTGGGAAAAGGCCCGCATGAAGTCGGAAAAATAATGACGCCGCGTTGAATGCGCGTTGAATGCGCGTTGAATGCGCGTTGAATGAATGTCGGATGAATGAATGGATGTCGGATGCGGGGCCGGGCGGGCGAAGCACAAGCCCGGCGTCTCGCGCGATGTGAATGAGGCGTTTGAACCGGTGGATCAGGCTGTTTTTTTTGTGTGATCCGCCAACGCCATTTGCAATGCGTCCACCGCCATTTCAGCGCAATGGGCTTCATGGGGGGGGAGGGTTTCAAGAATATCCATCACGTGGGTCGGGGTTATTTTTTGGGCCATCTCAAGTTTGAGGCCCTCGGCCAAAGAGGCTAGGGCATTGGCGCAGGCCCGGGTGTGGAGGCATCCGTCCGAGGCAAAAGAGACCCGCTTCACCCTGTTTTTGTCCACAGATAGAAATATTTCCAGACCGTCTCCGCAATCCACGGTCTGGGTTCCATATCCGTCGGGGTTTTCGATCCGTTCCATTCGATCGGTTTTCCAGGCCATTTCAAGGTATTTCATGGAATGGTCCTGCCAGAAGTCAAATTTTTTTTCGGTCATGGCGGCTGTCCATTTTGTGTGCTGGGTTTATATTCTTGGGGTTTATGTGCTTGGGGTTTATGTGCTCGGGTTTATGTTCTGGGGGTTTGTATGCGCGGGTTTATACTCGCCGGTTTGGATGAGCCATTCATATAGCAGTATTTTTCCCGGCAAACAACCCCCATATTTAATATAGACACAAAAAATTTTGACCGTTGTTTCCGGCCCCATCCCCCCCCCGTCCCATCAAACCTCCTCAATAATGGGAATATAGACGGAAAAAGAGCTTCCTTTGCCCAGTTCGCTTTTCAGCTCAACTTTTCCATGATGCGCCTCCACAATGGCCTTCACAATGCCCAGTCCCAATCCAGAGCCTGTGATTTGACGAGTCATCTTATTTTTCACCCGGAAAAATTTATCAAACACCCGACCCATATCCTCATCGGATATTCCAAAACCATTGTCGGAAACCGTGATCTTGAGACTGACGTCGCCAACCGTGGCCGCGATTTTGATCTCCCCCCCATCCGGGGTGTATTTGATGGCGTTGCTGATCAGGTTGGAAAAGACTTCCTCCATGTTCTGTTTGTTGGCGAGCACAAGGGGCCATTGGGTGGATGGTTCAAGGCTCAATCGAATTTTTTTCGCACGGGCCGTCTCCTGAAGAAAAATGACCTGATCGGCGATCAACGCGCCCATATCCAGATTCTCTTTGTCCTGAACGACCAAGCCCGATTCGATTCGGGCCAGGTCCAAAAGATCCGAAGAGAAATCCCCTAAGGCCGTTATCTTTTCATGCGCCCGGTTGAGTATGCTCATCTGTTTTTCAGTGACATCGCCGGCCAGACCCTCCATGATCACTTGCAGTTGCATGTTGATGGAGTTTAAGGGGCTTCGGATTTCATGGGCCACCATGGAGACGAAATCGGATTTAAGGCGATCCATTTTTTTAAGGGCTGTGATGTCATGGGTCGCTATAATGGCGCCCAGATTTCTGTGGAGCCGATCCCGAAACGGAATGCACCGGGCGCTTGCGACGTTTTCCCCGATAGTCACTTCATCGGTCAGATAGACCCCGATCTCCCCATGCCTGGACAATGTCTCATCAATCATATCCCTTATTTTTTTAATGGACACCACATCGTCAACCGGGCGCCCGATGGCGTCGTTCTTAAAGTAATCGACGGTTTTTAAAAAGGCGGGATTGGCCAGAACGATTTTTTTTCGGGCGTCCGTCACCATCACGCCGTCTGAAATGTGGTTGATCAATGCCCGAAACCGGGATGTTTCACCGGTGATATCCTTAAGCGCCCGGATGAATTCCGAGGCTTTGGCGATGACCCCGCGAAGATCGCTGGGGGAAAATGGCTTGGCGATGAAATCAAACGCCCCGTTTTTGATGGCTTGAGTGGAGTGCTCAATGGTGGCGTAGCCAGTGATGACAATCACCACGCTGTGCGGATGATGGGATTTTAAATGGTTTAAGACATTTAAACCGGAGATGCCGGGCATCATCAGATCGAGTAAAATAATGTCAAAATGGCGTTGATTAATCATTTGCATCCCCATCTCTCCATTTTCAGCCACCTCCACGTCAAACCCGTCCCGGGACAAGGAGGTGTGGATGACGTTTCGGATGCGCGCCTCATCGTCAATCACTAAAATGCTCAATTTTGAAAAATCATCCGTCTGTTTTTTGGGGTTCATCTATTTTATGCCTTTTTGGTTTATGCCTTTTTGGGTCTATCCCTTTTTGGGTCTATCCCTTTTTGGTTTATGCCTTTTTCGGGGTCGTTTATTTCTGATTTTTCGCTGGGATGGAGGGGGAATTGGATTAAAAAGGTCGTTCCTTCGGGACCGGTTTTTTTCACCGATATCTGGCCGTCATTTTCCTGTATGATTCCATAGGCCGCGCTCAATCCCAGCCCCACGCCTTTGCCGGTCGGTTTGGTGGTGAAAAACGGCTCGAAAATTTTATTGATGTGGTCTTTGGGGATGCCGCTTCCGGTGTCTGAAATGGTCAAAGAGACGGTTTGATCAGCGGGGTGATAAAAGCTGGAAAGGGTCAGCGTCCCTTTTCCCTCCATGGCGTCCATGGCATTGATCACCAGATTGATGATCACCTGGGTGACCTGATTTTTATCCACATTGACGGGCATCGGCTCACCGGACATGGTTTTGACCACCTGTATATCCTGCAAAAAATTTAGATCCCGGATCAGATACAGGCTATGCTCCGCCAGCTCATTTAATGAAATGACATTTTTAACCGGGCTGGTCTGCCGACTGTAAACCAGAAGATCCTTTACAATTTTTTTGCATCGGTTCACATCTTCCACAATGTAGTTGAAATTTTTTTTTTCCTGCTCGTCAAGGTCGTCGTTTTCAAGGGCCATGCTGGCGTAAAACAGAATTCCGGTCAGTGGATTATTGATCTCATGGGCCACGCCGGCGGCCAGTCGGCCGATGGAGGCCAGCTTTTCAGACTGGGCGAGATTGTTTTGGATGACTTTTAAGCGGTGTTCCATCTCCACCCGTTTGCTGCAATCGGTGTAGATTCCCATGGACCCGATCTCTTTGTCATCTTCATACAAAATGGAGGCGGCGATCTCCCCTGGAATGCTCTCTCCTTTGGCGTTTAATATCTCGATTTCGGTGTTGACCAGCTTTCCTTTTCCCCCATGCTGGTCGCTTCTGAGCATGCGCATGATTTTTTTGGCCACCCCGGGGAGATAAAAATCTTTGACACAATAGTTTTGGTTGCATTCTTTAAAGGAGAAACCAAACAGGTCTTCAGCGGCTTTGTTCATCAAAATAATATTTCCTTTGATATCCCCCACCACAATGGCCGCGCTGGAGCTTTCAATCACCTTTCCGATCAAGCGCCGCATCCCTGTGAACTGTTTTTTTAAGGAGTTTATATCTGTGACATCCCGAAAGCTTTCCCGGACATACGCCACCTCTCCGTCGTTGTTGAAAATGGGGGAAAAGACCCGTTTCTCCCACATCTCTTTTCCATCTTTTGCGACCCTCGCCAGTATGGACGCCTCTTTTTTTGACGTGAAAACGTCGGGGACCGGGCAGTCTTTTCCGATGGAAAGGGGGCAGTAATCGGCAAAGGCCTCAAAACATGTTCCGCCTACAATTTTTTTGTCGAACTTGAACTGCTTGAAAAAAACGGAGTTGGCCGCCAATATGACATAGTTGGAATCCAAAATAATAGTGGGAAACGAAAGGGAATCAAAAAGCATTCTTCCCCAGTCGTCGGAATGTGAAGTCGCGCGGGATGATGTCATGGTTGGGTCGCTCTTTTATTGGTTTTTAGGGTTTGCTTTAGGGTTTGCTTAGGGTTCTTATAGAAAAATAAACGGATCGTTTTCAACGAGTCTTATTTCATGGTTTATGCGGGTGTTTCAAAAAGCGCCTCCATCACGGGTCGGGCTTTTTTTAAGCCGTTTTCAGAAAACAGAAGATAGACGGAGGCGCCCGAACACCCGGCCCCTCTGATTTCAATCTCATGCTCTTTCAACGCGTTTAATGTGGCGTCGGCGATTCCATGTCGATCGGAAAAATGAGGGCCGTGGAAATAAAGGGCCTCCACCGGAGATGTGATCCGCATCGATGTTTCATCGCCCGCCGGGCCGTGGGTCTGAAAATGGTCGAGGATGGCGTTTGACCATCTGTTTTTAAACAGAAGGCCCAAGCGGAGCGTCTTGTGGCCGACGCATTGAATCAGCGTCCATTCAAAACGGATTTTTCCCGCGTCATGATCGGTATTCAGATCGTCAAGGGCCATTAGGCACAGACCCCATTCGGCCATCCGGGAAGCGTTGAATTCGATTTCGAAAAACGATAAATCAAACGCCTCGTTCAACCCATAGATTTTAATTCGCGGCTCCATGTAAACGGCCGAAGTCTCCATATTTTTTTATCCGATATTTAAAAGAAGATAAGGGTTAAGGAAAGGGTCGCTAAATCACAAAGCGCGTCAGCGCCGCCTCCAGCGTCCGATCCAGCTCATCCGCCCGGACCATGACGGTCAATGTGGAAAGGGAAGAGGAGATGGACAATGGAAAAACAGCGGCCTGGCCAAGCGCCAGAAGGATGGCGCCCAGAATTTTAAGGCTGTGTTCATGGGGAAAGAGGCAAAGGGCGCCCACCGGCTCAATGATTTTGACCGGTGGAGTCGTCTCATGGAGGCCATCGGTCAGTTCTCTGACTTTGGCCAGGTCTTTATGCGAAAAATAAAAATACGAATGGAATCGGCTCTCGGCCAAGACGCTGGACAGAGACAGGATATTGATTCGATTCTGGTTTAGCCGTTTCAATAAGAGCCGGGCGCCAGGGATTGAGGCGTCCATGTCTTGGCAATACGCTTGAACGGCGTTGGCGTCTGTTTTGACGCCTCGAACTTTAATTTTTTCAATGGTCATATATGGAAACCAGGGGGGCGGCTTTGCGCCGTCGGTTTTAAACGCGAATCAATCTGTTTTTTTTAATAGATTAAGTCGATTAAGTAAAGCGAGGGGAAAGAAGGGGCGCCAATGTGAAGACAGCCCTCTTTCCCCTCGCCAGCCAAGTTTAGCGACGCTCAAACATGTCGAGGCGACCTGTTTTTTTTATTCAAGATTTTCCCGGATGATTTCAATCAATCGGTTTAAGTCAATCGGTTTGGGGATAAAATCATCCGCCATATTCGTTTTGCCATCGGTGTGTGTGTAATTGGTGGATGGCACGGCGTCTCCCACCGCCGTCAACAAGACCACGATCATGTCATTGTATTCGGGATCATTTTTTATCTCTTCACACAGCTCATACCCATTTTTATTGGGCATCATCACATCCAGGAGAACCAGATCGGGTTTTTCTTCTCTGATTTTTTCCCAGGCCTCCACTCCGTCATACGCTTTTTCCACACGAAAATCTTCGCTCTCCAGTTTCATGGAAACAGATTCCACCAGATCGGGATCATCGTCTGTCACCAACACAAAATGTTTATCCGCCATTTTATTTTCTCCTTATTGTCAATTCATTTGTTCTCATTGTTTTTTTTATTTTTTCATTTTCCATATCCCGCCAAAAGGGGAGGGGACATCATTTTTTTATCTGCGGATCAAAACTCAGGACGCGGCCACAGACCGGCCCGGGTCACAATCTCAGAAACCTTTTCCTCCCATTCAATGGCCATGATGTGAAATCCCGCCACTCCGGGAACCTCTTTCAACCGCTGGATGGATTCCACCGCGATCTGGATTCCCTCGTCGGCCTGCTTATTTTTTGGGGTATTGGCCATGCGTTGGATCACCTCATCCGGGACATCCATGCCAGGCACCCTGTTTTTCATGTATTTGGCCATGCCGACGGTTTTCATGGGCGTGATTCCCGGCAAAATGGCTACTTTTTTATCAAGGCCCCGGTCCCGGACGCCCGACATCCATGTTTCAAATTTGTCCAGATTATAGACGCATTGGGTCTGAATGAAATCGACCCCGGCCGCCGCTTTTTTCGCCAGACGGGCCACGCGAAGCTCAAAGGGGTCCGCAAAGGGGTTGGCCGCGGCTCCAATGAACATTTTCGGGGGATGGTCAATCTCATCGCCCCCCTGAAATTTTCCTTGATCCCGCATTTTCTTCACCATCTGGATCGCTTGAATGGAATCCAGATCATAGACGTTGGCGGCCATTGGATGATCTCCAAAATGGGTGTGATCCCCGGAGAGGCAGAGCATGGTGTTGATGCCGTGGGCATAGGCGCCAAGGATATCGCTTTGCATGGCCAGTCGGTTTCGGTCGCGTGAAACCATCTGGAAAATGGGGTCCAGCCCCATCTCTTTGATAATGATGCATGCGGCCAGGCTGGACATGCGAACCATGGCGGTCTGGTTGTCCGTCACATTGATTCCGTCCACAAACCCTTTTAACATGGCGGCTTTTTCCCTGACTTTGTCGGGGTTTGAGCCGCGAGGGGGACCGCATTCAGAGGTCACCGCCAATTGGCCGGACGCCAATACTTTTTCAAGCGCGCTTTCGGTTTTCATTCCGCCAAATCCTTTCGTATTATTTTTCGGGGTCCGCCATCCCGGGCGGTCTTCCAGTTTTTGCTTTCGATAATGGTTTCATATTGGTCTTCGATCCCCAGGGATTTCAGTCGATTCCATATGAGATGCCATGCGCAGTCAATATCCGGGCTGATTTCACACTTGCCGTTTGTGGAGCCGCCGCATGGGCCGTTCATGATTCGTTTGGCGCAACGGGCGATGGGACATATCCCCCCGGTCAGACCGATGAGGCAATCGCCGCACCCCTGACACCGCTCCGCCCACACGCCCTGGCTTTCAGACGCGCCCATAAAATTCGTGTTTAAGGCCGGGAAGACGCGCATGGAGGGAAACCGTTTGGCCACCTCTTGAACCCCGCAGCCACAGGCCATGGAGACAATGGCATCCACGTCGTTGACCTGTCCGACCAGTTCTTCCACATACTCGGGATCGCATTGCCGTTCCAAAGTGTTCTCTTTGACCTCCAATGGTTTTCCATCTTTCATGGAGGCGATTTGAAGAGCGGAGGATAAAATTCCAACCTCTTTTCGACCGCCTGCGGCGCAGACGGTGACGCATTCGTTGCAACCTATAAGAAGAATCCGATTGTAGGGACGAATATATCCCATTATCTCTTCCATTGGTTTTCTTTGTGCTGTGATCATTATGATTGACTCTCCATCCCATCCTCCCGTCAGGGGGCCGGGGTTTTTTGCGATGTTTTAAAATTTGGGCCAAGTTTGCGAATTTCGTCGGTGATATCTGTGGCGGTCCGGGCAAAACGAACCCCCATGCCCGCCGACATCTTGACCATTTTAAGGCGCTGTTCCTTAATTCCAATCTCTTTTAAAAGTCCTTTGACATACTCCACCCGTCGAGACGCTTTTATGTTTCCATTTTTAAAATGGCAGTCTCCATCCAGACATCCGGCGACATAAACGCCGTCGGCGCCATTTTCAAACGCCGTCAAAATATGTTTGACATCGACCCTTCCCGCGCATGGAACCCGCACGATTTTTACGTTTGAGGGATAACTCAGTTTCATGCTTCCCGCCATATCCGCCGCGGTGTAGGCGCAGTAATTGCAACAGAACGCCACAATGACCGGTTCAAAATTTTTCATTGCGTTCACCTTTTCTAACGTGTGCCTTGTTTAAAAAGTTCATTGATCTCAGCTGAAATCATATCATCTCCGCATTGGGTCAGGCGAATCGCTTTGGCGGGGCATTCCGATGCGCAAATTCCGCATCCATGACATTGAGCCGGGTCGATTTCCGAGTGGCCGTCGCTGTTTATAAATGGGACCTGATAGGGGCACGCCCGGACGCAGACCAGACAGGAGGCGCACTTTTCGGAGTCCACTCGGGCAAAATTGGAGCCTAAGTTGATTTGATGGCTGGATAAAAAAGTCAGCGCCCGGCCAGCGGCGGCCTGGGCCTGGGCCACGGTCTCCCGGATGGTTTTGGGTCCATGGGCCGCGCCCGCCGTCATAAAACCGGGGATGGACAGATCCGATGGCCTCCATTTGACATGATCCTCAAGGAAATACCCATCTTCCGTCCGGTTTAAATTGAAAATAACCGCCATGTCCTCCGTCGATTCATCGTCGGCGAGCATCCCGGCGCTTAGGGTCAGACAGTCGGCCTCAATCTCGATGGTTCGTCCCAGAACATGGTCCCGTCCGGTGATGATCAGACCCTCTCCGTTGGGCTCGACCTGGGGAACCCGGTCCAGATCATATCGAAAGAAAATAATCCCTTTTTCTCTGGCTTTTAAATACTCGTCTTCCTGGAAACCCAGGGTCCGTATGTCCCGATGGAATACATAAATCTGGGCGTCGGGATTTTTTTCAACGATTCGCAGAGCGTTTTTGATGGCCGCGCCGCAACAGATGCGCGAGCAGTTGGGATTTTTTTCGCTTCTGGAGCCGACGCATTGAATCATGACCACATTTTCCCAGCGTTTGACGCGCTGGGGATCGTCTTCAATGATGGAGTCCATGTCATACTGGGTGACCACGGCCGGATGCTCACCCAAAAGATATTCCTTTGGGCGACTCTGGGTGGCTCCGGTGGTCATGATGGTCACGCCATGCTCAATCTGTCTGTAGCTCATGCCTGGGGCGACCTGGACGCCGGTGACAAACATGCCCGGCATTCCATTGTGATCGACAATGGTGGCGTCGGTGATGACCTCAATGTCGGGGTGGCGGGTCGTCTGTTCAGTCAAATCCGTCAACCAGATTTGAACATCTTGTCCTGAAAGGGTTTTTCTGATCCCTTTTGCCAGTCCTCCCAGGTTTGGAGACTGCTCCACGATGTATGTTTTAAACCCCTGTTCCGCGAGGGTCAACGCGGCGGTCATTCCGGCCACGCCCCCCCCGACCACGAGAATTTTTTTATGGATGGGAATCAGATGATCCATGAGGGGACGGCGCCACTCCACACGGGCGACGGCCATTCGAATCAGGTCCATGGCCTTGAGCGCCGCCGCCTCTTTCTGGTCGCTGTGAACCCATGTGTTCTGATCCCTGATGTTGGCCATTTCAAGAAGGTTTCGGTTTAGACCGGCCTTTTGAATGACATTTTGAAATGTGCCCTCATGGGTTCTGGGAGAACAGCCCGCGATCACCACCCGGTTGATGCCTTGCGCCTGGATCACCGATTGGATGCGCGCCATGGATTCAACGCCGCACCCGTGACCGACGGTTTCCGACGCGATGACATCAGGAAGCCCGGCGGCCTGGGCCGCGATCTTTTCCACATCAATGACGCCCCCAATGTTTAGACCGCAATCACAGATAAAGACCCCCACTCTGGGGGCTTCCCCCTGGGTGTCCCGTTCCGGCGCCATCCCGTCCGAATCATCCGAATCGGTGGTCTTCTCATCGACGCGTTCAGTGTCCCGGCATGCCAAAGAGACTGCGGCGCTGGACTGAATCATGGTTTCAGGAATATCTTTTGGGCCTTCAGCGACGCCGCAGACATAGATTCCAGGCCGGGATGTTTCCACCGGACTGAATTCTTTGCTTTCAACAAAATGATGCCGGTTCAAACGGATTCCCAGTTTTTCAGCCATTTCGTCCATCTGTTTGGGAATCCGAAACCCGGTGGAAAGAACCACCATGTCAAAGGTCTCGGTCTGAAGGACGCTTTGATCCCCCACAATAAAGGAGAGGTTCAGATCGTTGGTTCCGTTTTTTTCCATGATGGAGTGGGGGCGGCTTTGAATCAGTTTGACGTGATGCTCATGTTCCGCCCGATGGCGATAGAGTTCATAATCTTTTCCAGATGTTCGCATGTCCATGTAAAAAATGGTGGTCTCAATATCTTCCTTGAACCGTTCCTTTGTGACAATGGCCTCTTTTAAGGCGTACATGCAACAGACGCTGGAACAATAGGAGACGTCATTTTTGTTGATGCCCCGTGATCCGGCGCACTGAATCCATGCGATTTTTTTGGGGGCTTTCCCGTCCGATGGACGAAGCAACTCCCCGGATGTGGGTCCGGAGGCGGACATGATCCGTTCATACTCAAGTCCGGAGACCACATTTGGATAGGCTCCGCCGCCAAAATGGGTCAGATCACGGGCATTGAACAACTCCGCCCCGGTGGCGATGACCACCGCGCCCACATGGATGGAGGTCAGGGATTGGGTGTCGTCTGGAATGATGGCTTTGGCCGTGCAACAAGCCGCCAGAGCGTCCATGTCCCGGCATTTTTCAATGTCGATGGAATAGGCCTGGGCGGTGGCCTGGGGATATCTCATGCAGGCCGGGGCTTCGTGCGACAAGCCGGGGGTGAAGCGAACGCATTCGCTGAAATATTTATGGCAGTCTCCGCATGCCGTGCATTTGGAGACGTCAATGTATCTGGGTTTGGTTTTCAAGACGACGTCAAAGTTTCCCGGCTCGCCTTTCAGGCTTTCCAGCTCGGTCATGGTGAACAGGTCGATGTGATCCCGCCGGTCGCTTTCCGATAAATTGGGAGCCAACACACACAGATCGCAGTTGTTGGTGGGAAAGGTTCGATCCAATTGTGTGATGAGTCCCCCGATGGAAACCCCTTTGTCTATAATAGCCACCTTGCGTCCGGCTTTGGCCAGATCCAGGGAAACCTGAATGCCGGCGACTCCGCCGCCGATCACAAGGGTGGTGTTGTTTTTTTCAGTGATGTCTGTCTGTGGCATATCTGTCCTGGTCGCTACTGTTTTTATATAAAGCGCCTGTTTTTAAAAAACGCCTGTTTGATCAACAGACGCCCGATGGTTTATAACAAGGATTGGGTGGCAAACGCGCGATGTCAAAGGTGAGACATCGCCGATGCCCGGGGTTATATCCCGGCGAAATCCAGTATTTCAGGGAGGCGGCGCTCCCATCCCAGGGTTTGGATTTTCACGCCCTGGGCCATCTGTTTTAATGCGGCGATGGTCTCTCCGGCGATTTTCAAACATTCGGTTTCACGGTTCGGCGATTTTCTGATCCGTTTGATCAGCTCATCGGAAATCGCGGCGCCCGGCTCATAATTGGACATGTATCGCGCGATTCCAACGGATTTTAAAAGAAACACAGTGGGAATCACCGGAACGCCCAATCTGTTGGCTTTTTCAAAAAATGAGGCCGATTTTTGGATATCGAACAGATACGGCGAGATGATAAAGGAGGCGCCCGCCTCGATTTTTTTGGCGGCCGACTGAAGCTCTATGTCCAGTTGTTTTTCATCCCCATAAGGGGACATGGCGCAGCCGATGGTGATATCCGGGGCGCTTTTCAGCTCAAAGCCTGACATATCCAGACCGTTTTTAAGGGATTGCGCGGCCTTGATCAGGCTGATTTCATCCAGATCATCCACTGTTTTGGCCTCCCGGTGATCTGACTTGGCGATCTGTTCGCCGGGAACCACAATAAAATTTGAAATGCCCAGAACAGAGGCGGCGAGAATGTCTCCCTGAAGGGCCATCCGGTTTCGATCCCGACCATAAAGATGCATGATGGGTTCGATTCCCTGTCGGGAAATCAGCGCGCCGCCGCCAATGGCACTCATTTTCATGACCCCATTGTCCATATCCGGGATGACGGCGGCGTCCACCCGGCCTTGAATGCGTCGAGCGTTTGTGACAAACCCGGAAATATCAACCCCTTTGGGAGGGTTCATTTCAGCCAGAACCACAAACTTTCCAGACGACAGTTTTTTTTGAAAATTCATAAATCCTCTTTGCCATTAAATTAAATTGGCTAAATTAAATTGACGCCCCGATTTTTTTAAGGGGGAGTTAAGATTCTAATCGGTTGATTGGGTTTTTTTTACAATCAGACAAGGCCAGATACAGAGCGCCCACCGCCAGTTCGGCGCAATGCGCGTCATCTAAAGGAAGGGTTTCCAGATAATCAACCACAGCGTCGGATGTGATGTCCCATGCTTTTTTTAATTTATGACCCTCGGCCATGGACGCCACGGTGTTGGCGCAGGCCCGGGTGTTCATGCATCCATCGGCGATGAATGACACACTTTCGATTCGATTGTTTTTTATAGTCAGAAACATTTCAATGGTGTCGCCGCATTCGCCGGTTCGTCTTCCGTATCCATCGGGGCGCTCAACGCGTTCGATTCGGTCCGTGGCATAGGCCATTTCAAGATACTGAATGGAATGATCCTGCCAGAAGTCTATTTTTTTTTCAGTCATAATGGGTCATATCCGAGACGCTTCAATACGTTTTTTTTTGCTCAATACGTTTTCTTTCCACAACAGGAGCCGGGGCCAGCGCAATGGCTTGGGCTTCCAGGGGATGATCCGCAACAGGATGTGTCCCCGGCGTCGGGCATTCTATTTTTTTTGGGTCCCGACATGGAAGAGGGCCGGGGTATTTTTTTTTTCATGTTGGAACTCTCACACCATCGACAAGTCGGAGAATCATCCGTCCCAAAACAGAGAATTTCGCTGACCCTTCCACAGTCAAGGCATTGATAGTCAAACAAAGGCATCTTGAATTCAACTCCTTAATTTTGCGTTTTATGCGAAAATGTTTTCGGGTTTATATGGATGCGTCCCCTCAATGACCTCAATCCCGGATTTGGCCCGTATTTTTTTAACGATGGTCTCACTGTAAGGGCAATGATCCAACAAGCAGGGGGCCACATGGATTTTTGTCGGTGTCTCCCCCATCGGTTTGTTCCAGAGGTTGATCTGGGCCAAGCGAGTGACAATGGTCGCCCCAGGGCAGTCTCCGCAATTAAGAAGTCCCATGACATAGGCGTCTGTGTCCGCGTATCTTTGAAACTCTCCCGCCTTTTTATTGAAGCCGACCAAGCATCTGGAACAACCGATGCAGACATCATCCATGGCTTTTTTGCAACCCACGATTAAAATTTTTTCCATAGATTCCTCCTCAAACGCGCCATGCGCATTTTTTTTATGACGCCGCCTTAGCATTCAATCAGATGCCCGACGGTGTTCAGTCGAATTTTATCTCCCAGATAACCGACCAGCGCGGCTTCGGCGGGAAATCCGGTGCAATGCCCGACGATGATGTTTTCAATGCCAAACTCTTTGAAGGCGTCGGATATCTTTTTTATCTTGTCTTCCTGGGAAAGCATCAGGTGAAGGCCTCCCATGATGGTATGAATTTTTTTGCCCCCGATCAGCGTCGAGATATGGTTCAAGGTGTTGATCACCCCCCGGTGGGAACACCCCAAAATGACGGTGGTCCCCTGCGTTCCGTCGATGAAAAGAGCCATGTCGTCACAAATTTCGTCCGGGATCTCTTTGCCTTTTTCCCCTTTGAAAAACATCGGTTCGATCTCTTCAAAATCGGTCTTCATGGGGATCTCTCCGGTGGTCATAATTCCGTCTGAAATCTCAACGGGCTCTTTGCTGAAACGAAAGGATATCCCGCTGTTTTCAAGGGTTCGGCGATCTTCGGGCGGAATGCCGATGGGGTAATAATCGTCTCCGACTTTTGCCAGTTTTCGGTCAAACAGGTCGGGATGCGCGGTGAGGCGAAAGTTCCCGCTCCGTTTGATCAAGGGCTGCAATCCTCCGGCATGGTCAAAATGGCCGTGGCTTAAAACCACGTCGTCAATCTGACTTAAATCAATTCCAAGGGCGTCGGCATTGCCGCAAAGGGCCATGCCGGCGCCCGTGTCAAAGAGAATCTTTTTTTTGCCGTCATCAATAAAAAATGAAAGGCCATGCTCCGCGATTAACGGAAGGATTCCTGTGGTCACTGTATTTTCAACCAGAGTCGTTATTTTGACGCTCATGTGGATTCCTTATCCCCCATGCCCCTGGGCGTTGGGTGAATCGGAAAATTTGACTCTGCCTTCGTTAAAGGCGGCCAGAGCCTCGTCCACAGTGCCCGTCACATCGACTCCCACCCGTATTCCAGAGGCGTGCAACGTTTTAAAGGCATTGGGACCGCAAAAGCCCGTGAGGAGAACCTCGGCCTTTTTTTCGCTGACCATGGCCCCGGCCTGAATTCCCGCGCCTTTAAAGGCATCGACATTTTTTGAATTGTCCAGCGCTTCCACGGCTTTGGTGAAGGTGTCCACAATCAGTATCCAGGGCGCCCGACCGAATCTGGGGTCCATGGGGGACTGGAGATCCGGACCCGTTGATGTAATGGCTATTTTCATTTTTTTTCTCCTTGAACTCAATCTTGATACGTTCGTAAAAAACCGAATTTACAAGCAGACGCAACATCGCAAAATTCAGATGCTGATTAATTACGGTCACTTGTAGGTTGGGTTAAGCGAAGCAACCCAACATGTCTTTATCTTTTACGAGTTTGTCAATTTGGTTTGTTTAATGAGCCTTCAAACCATTTGGCCGCCGCCGCCGCCGCAGACCTGGTCATCGCTGATCATGGCCAGTTTCCCGGCCATGAGATCCTCCACGACGGTTTTTACCAACGGGTTTTGGTCATCGTGGTACACGTCGATTCCGACCTGTCTGAAACCCATGAGCGGTCGCATGCCGATGCCGCCCACGATCAACGCGTTGACATTGTGACCGGCCAGCAGGTTCACCGGAACCATGCAACCCCCCTGGGCGTGTCCGCCATTTTCAATGGTCGTGACCGCGCTTATTTTTCCATCTTCCAAATCAATAAAGGTAAAGACATCGCAGTGTCCAAAATGCCCGGATCGTTTGGCGTCCAGTCCGCCGTCTCCATTGGATGGAACGGCTATTCTTCCTGTTTCCATAGTTTTTTGTTTCCTTTTTATTTTAGACCGTTTTATTTCAAATAAGCGCCTTTATTTTTTTCATTCAGGGTTCGCTCAATCATAAGGTGCGATAGCGAGCCTTAAACCCGAGTCAAGACTTTGGAAGCGTTGAAAAAAAAGCGTTAAAATTTAGTCCAGCTTTTTTATCACTTCATCCCATATGCCCCGTATGGCTGGCGCCGCCTCCGAGGGTTTTTCGTATTCAACAACGGTTTTTCCATTGACCATGGCTTCGGTCACGACCGGATCGAAGGGAATCACGCCCACAAAATCAATCTGGTTTAGTTTGGCCAAATCTTTGATGGCCTGGGTTTGATCCATATTCAAATCGAATTTGTTCACGCAGACCATGGCCGGAATTTTAAAATGACGGGCCAGCTCAGCCACCCGCTTCATGTCATGGATTCCCGAAACCGTGGGTTCGGAGACAATCAAAATGCGGGACGCTCCTCCCAAAGAGGCGATCACCGGGCATCCCACGCCGGGGGGGCCGTCGGTGAGGATCAAATCCATTTTCTTTTCTTCGGCTATCATTCGGGCCTGATTTCGAATCAGGGCCACGAGCTTGCCGGAGTTTTCCTGGGCGATGCCCAGCCGGGCGTGAACCATGCGCCCCAGTCGGGAGTTTGAAATGAACCATTCGCCGCACTTTTGAGGGGGGAAATCAATGGCCGCTTCCGGGCATAGATCCACGCAGACCCCGCAACCTTCGCATGCGATTTCATCCACCTGAAACTCCGCGTCAATGGCGTCGAATCGACAAACCTCCACACAACGGCCGCATTGGGAGCATTTTTTTGGGTCGATGACGGCCAGGCCCCCTCCCATAAAATCGAAGCTCTCGTTGAAATCCGGATCGGCCAGAAGATGAAGATCCGCGGCGTCCACATCGGCGTCGCACAAAATTTTGTTTTCGGCGATGGCGGCGAACGCCGCGGTCACGCTGGTCTTTCCTGTTCCGCCCTTTCCGCTTAATATGACGAGTTCTTTCATTTTTGCGCCGTTTCCTGAATTTTTTTGTAAAGTTCAATGAACGATTCGTTCCACTCAGGCATCTCTTCCGGGACAATGCCTCCTCTGGAATAGACTTCCGCTATTTTTCGCTGAAAGGGAATCTCCAGAAGGATGGGGATATCTTGGTCTTTTGCATAGGCCCATATGTCGTCGTTTCCAATTCCGGTTCGATTGATCACAAGGCCTATGGGGATGCCCAAAACCCGGATGGCTTCCACGCCAAGTTTCAGATCATGGAGACCAAAGGGGGTCGGCTCGGAGACCATGAGGGCAAAATCGCTCCCTTTCACGGCGGCGATCACCGGGCAAGATGTTCCCGGAGGCGCGTCAATGATGGCGATTTTACGGTCGTCAACGCATGAGCGGACTTTTTTGATCAGGGGCGGGGCCATGGCCTCTCCCACCCTCAGTCGCCCATGGACGAAATCAATTTCGCCGGATCGGCCCCGCTCGAGGATTCCCAGCTCCCGTCGGCTTTCGCGGACGGCGTTTTCCGGGCAGACCTCAAAACAGCCGCCGCAACTGTGGCACAATTCCGGGAAGACCAACGTGGTCTCTCCGGCCATGGCGATGGCGTTGAATCGGCAGATATCGACGCATTTTTTGCAAAAAACGCATTTGTCTTCATCCATTTCAGGCACAGTGGCCCAGACTTTTTCACTGACGCTTATGTCCGGTTTTAAAAACAAATGGCCGTTGGGCTCTTCCACATCGCAGTCCAGAAATTGAGCCTGAGAGCCAAGGGAAAAAGCCAGGCTGACGGCCACCGTGGTTTTGCCTGTGCCTCCTTTTCCGCTGGCGACGCTGATGATCATGGGACGCTCCCTTTAATAAGGTCAAGAATTTTTGCCAAATGTTCAAACAATTTTTTTGCGTCATCCTTCCCCGGATTCGGGGGAAGACACATGAGAACCCCCAGCCCTTCGCTGGCCTCGTGAAAATCTTTTTCGGAGAGTCCGCTGATGGCGGCGCAGTTGGCAAAGGGGTCTTCCATGGTCAATTGGCGGATGCAATTCAGGCCGTCGGTCCCGCCGGACAGAGTTTCATCCACGATGATTAAATCGAATTTTTCTTTTTTTATTTTTTCCAAAACCGACGGGCAGGAATCGGTCCGCGAGATATCCGCGTTGTTCTCTTTGAACCATGCCTCAAATTCCAACCAGGGTTCTTTTTCAGGGCTTGCGATAAGTAGTTTCATTCGTTAATCCACACTTTGATCATTTTTTGGAATGACTATGTTTGTCTTAGGGTTTGTCTTAGGGTCTGTCTCAGAATTTTGATTGCGTGAAACGTTGTCTTGGGCGTCGTCTCGCCCCGGTTCAGCGCTTGGCGCAGAACCCAATCCAAGACCTTGGCGCAGACCCCTTCCAAGACCTCCAAGACCTCGGCCCATCCGTTTGACAATGCTTTCAGGGGAGCGTCCAGGGGAAGGGACGTCCGCCATGCCCCGTCCTCCGCCCAAACCGCGTCCGCCACCCATTCCGCGTCCGCCGCCGCCCATGCCCCGTCCCATCGGTCCGGAAAAGGGTGTTCTGGATTTATCGTCCTTTGATTGGCAATCGCCTCTTGTTCCACCGGTCATGGGTCCTGTTCCATTATTTCTCGGCATAATGGGTCTCCTTATTTTATCGTGAACCTCATCCGTTTATGCTCATCATCTCTGTTTCATCCCCCCCTGCTCCGGGTAGTTTCATTTTCGGAGCAGGGGACTGTCCTTTGGCAAGAAGATCCAGAGCGTCATTGACGCGCCCCCCGATAAAAGAAATGAGTTTGATATCGCTCAATTCGATCACCGAGGCCGGCGTCTGGGTGATGGCGCCGGTGATAAACAGATCCACCTGAAGCTCACCCAGCCGTTTCACAAGACGCCCAGGCGCGTCGGGATTGAAAAATTCGTATATTCTGTTCGTCACTTCCGAATTCTTGATCTCTGCCACAAGGATTGTTTTCGCGGCGTCAAACACTGGAGAAATACGATCGTTCCATACTGTAAAAGCAACTTTCATACCGCGGCTCCTCGCATGTTTTAATTTTTACATTCAACAAATGCAATTGGGGCGCCACAAGGAGATGGGGTTTGGCTTTTATGGATAAAAAGGTAATGTTTTTAAATGTTTAACTAAGATAAATATTTTTTTTAAGACGGGGGAGGGGTTGGGGAAAAAGAGCCGGGGCGCCGCCGCGTCGCGGACCGACGCAAAGATGCGACGGGGATGCGACAGCGATGCGACAGCGATGCGACAGCGATGCGACGGGGATGCGACGGAGATGCGACGGAGATGCGACGGAGATGCGACGGCGTTTGGAGAGAAAGCGCGCGCGCAAAAAAAAATGGGTGGATCGGTTTGGATGGATGATGGATGGGCGAGGCTTTCCGGGGAGGGCGAGCCTTTGGGATCCGTTCAACAATAAATTGACGATTTATTATTGAGCGAACCCTTTGAAGCCGCCTTTTTTTTTAGACGCCTGTCCGTGGCGCGTTTTGAATCCCCAGCCGTTTGATCTTTCGAAACAGGGTGCTTTTGTGCATCCCCAAATCTCTGGCGGCGGCGGTCCGGTTGTTCTGGTTTCGATCAAGCGCCTCTGCGATCATTTTTATTTCAGCCATTTTTATGGGGTCTGGTTTTTCAAGGTTCGCGGCGGTCCCGGGTTCATGGGGGCGAATGGATGGCTGGGCGCGCGGTTCATCATGGAAAAAGGCGGCGTCGGACTCCTCTGGTTCCATGGGGGGGGCGCAGAGGGCCATGGGAAGATGATCGACTCCGATGGCCCCTTTCCGGCAGAGGGCGAACCCATGCTCAATGATATTTTCCAGCTCCCTGATATTTCCGGGAAAGGTGTGGGACATGAGAATTTTAAGGGCGTCTTCATCCACCCCGGCGATCTGTTTGTCCCGAATTCGGTTCAGCTTTGTCACAAAATGCTCCACCAGATCGGGAAGATCTTCCATGCGGCGGCGAAGGGGGGGGAGGGAAAGCGCCAGGACATTGATCCGATAAAAAAGATCCTGGCGGAATCCCCCCTGTTTGACCATATCGGACAGATTTTTGTTGGTGGCGGCGATGATTCTCACGTCCGCCGTCACGGTCTTTGTTCCCCCAAGGGGGGTGAATTCCTTGTTTTCCAGAACCCGAAGAAGGCTGATCTGGAACGCGGGGCTGGTCTCTCCGATCTCATCGAGCAACAGGGTTCCGCCTTTGGCGGCGTCAAAGAGTCCGGGCTTGTCTTTGGTGGCATGGGTAAAGGCGCCTTTTTTGTAGCCAAAAAGCTCGGATTCCAGCAGGGAATCCGGGAGAGCCCCGCAGTTGACGGCCACAAACGGTCTCTTTTTTCTGAAACTTGCGTTGTGAATGGCCCGGGACATCAACTCCTTTCCCACCCCGGTCTCTCCCTGGATCAACACGGCGCTGTCGTTTTCCGCGATCTGGGGAAGAATGCGAAATATCTTTTGCATGGCCGGGCTTTTGCTGACCATGTCCCCCATGCAAAAACGGGTGGACAGCTCCCGGCGCAACTCTTCCACAAGGGAGTGATCCCTGAATATTTCGACCCCTCCCATGATTTGGCCGTTTTCATTCTTTAACAGGGAGGTGGAGGCCGTCACCGGAATCCGTTTTTTTTCGCTGTTGACAATATAGGTGGAGGCGCTGATGAAGGGTTTGCCTTCTCTCATGGTTTTTTTAAGGGCGCAATCCCCTTCGCACATGTTTGAGCGGAACACTTCCCAGCATTTTTTTCCCAGCGCCGTAGCCCTTGGAATCCCGGTGATTTTTTCGGCGGCACGGTTGAACATGGTGATTTGCCAATGGTGATTCACCGTAAAAACACCGTCGGAGATGCTCTCCAGGATGATTTGGGTAATGTTGTCCGGTATGTTGTTCATGACTCCCCGCGTTGTTTTATTATATGTATCGGTCAACCAGCTCGCTGATAAATGTTTCCATTCCCTCCACCCCGTCTTTTTTAATGACCTGGGCGACCAGGTTTCCGATTTTTTTACGGGCGTCGGGGTTGGTTTGAAGATCGTCGGTGGAGCGAAACGCTCCCCCCCGACGCCCCACCCGGTAAATCAGACGCTCCTCATCCGGGAGATCCTGATATTTTTGGATGACCGCCAGCATTTTTTCCTTGTCATCCGGAAGTTTTCCAGAGACGTCTTCCAAAAGATTCATCATGTGATCGCTGGCCACCACGCTGTCAATGCCGTCTAAATGCTCGATAAAGACTTTCATCTCGCGGGCCAGCATGTCATCGGTCTGCATGGTGAACTCGCCATCGACCATCTTCTGGTGAAGGGGGACCCTTGGAGGAACCCGGAGGCTTCGCAGTCGTATAAAATGGGGATTGACCCGGTTTAACACGCGGGCGGTGTCAATGGCGTGCTCCCGCCACATCTCCTGGCCCCCGAGTCCGGGCATCACATATTCGGACAGCTCCATGCCCGCGGCGATGATTTTTTGTCCGGCGTCCACATGCCCCTGTCCCAAGACCCCTTTTTTGATGAGCGCCAGGAGGGGATCGTGCCCGGTCTCAAGGCCAATGTGAATTCGATCCAGTCCGGCTTCCCGTATTTTGATCAAGGATTCCAGCGATTTTTTCATCGCGGTCTTTGATCTGGAGTAGGTGGTGATTCGTTTTATTTCAGGAAATTTTTCCTTGAGAAACGATACGGCCGAAACCAGATCGTCGGTTTTCATAATCAGGTTGTCCGCGTCCTGAAGAAAACAGGAATACGTTTTGTTGTGGAGCCAGAAGGCCATGGATCGATAGACATCGCCGCATTGAAAGTCGTTTAAGATGGCGTTGAAGACCTCGCCGTTGATCTCCCCGGCAAATCCGGCCTGGCGCGACCGTTCTTTGATGTCATCCGCCACCTGTCGGGCGGTTTCGATGTCTTTTTTTATCTCGCCTATGGGGCGCAGGGAGAATTTTTTCCCTTTGTACACGGGGCAGAACAGGCACATGTTCCAGGGGCAGTTCCGGGTGAGTCGGATCAAAAGAGACCCGGCTTCATTGGGGGGACGGATGGGTCCCTGTTCAATGGTCATTTTTTTTATATCCATAATAAAGCTCCATTTTTTTTGATGAATCCATGTAATTCGCCCCTCTATAGATAAAAAAGAGGGCGAAGGACGTTTTTCACATGCCTTGGCGGGTCCATTTTTTATGTGGGGTTTATGTGTGTTTTATGTTGGGTTTATGCGGATCGGATGAAAACCGTCAGCATGATATCCCCGGCTTTTCCGTCGGGCATGGTTTTGCCGACCCCGGCCAGGCGAAGAATTTTTCCTTCCCGGATGCCCGGGGGGATGGAAATGCGAAAAAGCCGTTTGTGAAACCCCCATGGAATGTTCACCACTTTTTTCGACCCGACCAGCGCCTCAAACGGGGTGATGAAAACATCTCCATGAATATCCGGGCCCTCCCCATGAGGCGAGGGGCGGACCACCTGAAACGTCTCCGTCTTTTTTTTCCGGGTCGCCCGGCGCATCCGTTTGGACACCCCGACCGAAGGGACCATCTCCAGCGCTTTGAGCAACGCCATTCCGATGACAAATCCCCCGACATGGGCCTGCCAGGCCACCCCGGACAGATCGCCATGGGTCATGGCCGCGTTGATAAACTGAATCACAAACCATATTCCCAAAAAAAAGTAGGCTGGAATTTCAATGAACCAAGGGATGATGATGATGGGAATCAGGGTTAAAATTTTGGCATGGGGATACAAAAGCAGATAGGCCCCCATCACTCCGGCGATGGCGCCGCTGGCCCCGATGACCGGGATGTCGGAACCCACGTTAAACGCGATGTGGATCAATCCCGATCCGATGCCGCTGGCCAGGTAAAAGGCCAGATAACGCATGTGTCCCATCTGGTCTTCCACGTTGTCCCCGAAAATGTAAAGAAACCACATGTTGCCCGCCAGGTGAAGAAATCCGCCGTGGAGAAACATAAACGATAAAAACGAAACCATTCCCGGGCCGGTGAAGAAATAGTAAAAAACGGAATCGACGCTGTATCTTGCGGGAACCAGGCCGAAGACATAGACTAAAATATCCCCTGACGACCCCATGGCGAGCTGGGACAGGAAAATAACGATGTTGACCCCGATCAGAACATTGTTCACGATGGGATGATTTTTCGACGGAATCGTGTCTCGAACAGGTATCATGGCTTATCTCATTTTCCCTGGGCAGCGCATGGCCTCGGGTGTGTTTGGATCATGGGTCGTTTTTGACATCAGCAAAATAATCGACCCGATGACCAGAAGACCGCCTGCGACCTGGGGGGGCGTGATGGGTTCATTTAAAAAGAAATGGCACAAAATTCCGGCGATGATCGGCTCCAAAGTGGCCGTGGCGCAGGCGCCGGGGGAGCGGATCAGATTGATGCCTTTAAAATAAAGGGCAAAGGGAACGACGGTTCCAAATGTTCCCACATAAAGGATCACCATCCATTTCATGGGGGAGTATGCCTGGAAAAAAGAGTCCAGGGGCGGAATAATAGCGTTCCATATGACGGCCCCCACGAGGAGCGCATAGAAAAGAACGGTCCACGGATCATATCTTCTCATGCCATATTCGCCATGCACGGAGTGCCAGGCAAAGGCAACGGCTGAAAACAGACCGCTGACGATCCCGGCCATGTTCATGGTCAAAATGTCAAGGCGCCAGGCCCCGGTCGCCAGACAGGCTCCGGCAAACGCCGCGCCAATGGCCGACAGGGTCAAACGATCCGGTTTTTCCCCGGCAAACAGGATCATATACAAAGCGATGAGGGTCGGGGAGAGATATTCCAAAAGTATGGCGGCGGAGACATTGATTTTGCTGATGGCAAACAGGTAGAAAAACTGTGCGGACGCCATTCCCAAAGTCCCTAGAACAATGAAATAAAAAATATCTTTTTTCGCTATTTTTAAAAGGTTCGGCCGTTTGACGGCCAGAAACGCAAACAGAACAATGGTCGCGATGGTGATTCGAAGCTGAACCAACTGAAATGGCGAGACACCGCCATTAAACAGAAACTTTGCCGCACAGCCGGATGAGGCCCATAAAAAGGCCGCCATGATCACATACATGTATCCCCGCTTTGAGCGCCCCTTCCATTGATCCTCCGTCATATTTTTCCCTTGTATTCCGCGCATGTTTCCACAACTTTTTTTAATTTAATATAAGATTAAAATCGGCAAAGTCAAAGTTGGAACGTTCATTTCACCGGTTCGTTTCATTTTGTTGACAACAAGTTATTTTTATAGTACAGTCCATGAAAAAAAGCGTCTCATAGTATGTTTTAAAACAAGAACACAACCATTTTATAAAAGGAGGGTGGATGATGACTGACAGCGTTTATAAAATAATTGAGTTGGTGGGAACAAGCGAAACATCATGGGAGGACGCGGCGAAAACAGCGGTGGAAACCGCTGGCAAAAATCTTAAAAATTTACGGGTCGCCGAAATCAAAAAACTGGATATGACCGTTGAAAATGGCGGCGTCACCGCCTATCGAGCCAGAGTCACCTTATCATTCAAGTATGAATCATAAAACCCAAAAAATGACCCAAAAAATGACCCAAAATAATGACCCAAAATAATGATTGGCCCGGCGAGCGCCGGGCCAATCGTTATTTTTTAAATCGTTATTTTATAGAGCCGTCTGTGCTTTTTATTTATTCCTTCCTTCCTTCCTTCCTTTCTTTCTTTCTTTTCAATTCACCGACATCCATGTTTTTTAAAGTCTTGTTTTTCCAGGATATCCCCCCCCGATTTCGACGCGATTTTTTTTAACTGGCCCTTAGTTTTTTAAAAAACGTTTAAAGAAACGGTTTGAATCCATGGGCCAAAAAACCAAACAGGAATGACGAATCAAAAACGGTTTCAGGAATTTAGTCCGCCGGACCCCCGAAGCGTTCAAAGGCCGCCCTGGCCTCGTTTTGAATCTGATCCTCCATGCCGGAATATCGCGGTGAAAAATGAAACAGCTCCAGGCGTTTGACCCCGGCTTTTCCCGCGATCCAGCCCGCCTGCCGGGCCGTGAGATGGCGTTTCTTTTTGGCCATATCCGCGTCGCCGTCCAAAAAAGGGGACTCAATAAACAGACAGTCCGCCCCTTTGGCCAGGCGGATCATTTTCTCTTTGTTGGCGTCTGAAAAAACCGCGTCGGTGATGTAGGCGATGCGCTGACCTGGGGTGATGAGGGCGATTTTTTCCGACAGGCGCCCCAAGGGCGTTTGTATGGTTTCCGATTTTTCCCCGGGTTTTTTTTTCGTTTGGACCGAGATCAGAGCGTCCGGGGCCGCGCCCGCAAAAAGAGCCTCCTTGAATTCGTTGATCCAGGGGCCGGGCTCAAGGCCCAGTCTGTGGAGCGCCTCTTTTTTGATCTGGATATGAAACCGTTCATCCAGAGAAAATCCCAGGGAGACAATCCCGTGATCCAGTTCTTCGGATCGGACGACGAAACCCGGCTCGCTAAGAAGAACGCCGGAAAAGGGCTCTTTTGCGGGGGGTTGTTTGGCGACAAATCGGTCGTCAGACGCCCAGGACTGGGTGACGCGCTCATGGCCGTCCACCTCCGTGGCCGTCACAATCAGTCGATTGGCATAATGGCTCGTCAGGTTCCAGGAATAGCCGGCCAGTTTTCCCTCCACATGTTGGATGATCCCTTTGGGCCCAAAGAGGCCCAACGCTTTTTGCCTTCCGAGAAACAGTCGCAGCGCCCGGTCAAAGCCGAAGAAATGATCCATGTGGGCGTGGCTCACAAAGATATGGCTTATTTTTAAAATATCACGGGATGACAGGCTGGAGATGTCCCCCGCGTCAAAAAGAACGGCTCGTTTTTCCAACAGAAAGGAGATCAAAAGGCCGGGGTCGCCAAAGGGAGGGTTGATCAGTCTGGGATGAAACCGAAGAGTCATGGGTCAAAGCAGATATTTTTTAATCTGAAGGTGAATGTTTTTATAAATCTCCTCATCCGATCCAAAAATATCGACCACATCCTTGTCATCAATCATCTTTTCGATGACGAATGCCGTCACGTACAGAGTCACCACGTGAGGATGGGGAGCGATTCCCCGGAATGGCGCGGTCTGGTAGTCAATGTCAAAATCGTCGGCTCGGCTCAGCTTGTCCAGACAGTTTTTTATTTTTTCTTCAAAGCCGTTTTTATTGGTGGTCTCCACAAATTGATTTTCGATCAATTTGGACGCGATGGCGTTGGAAAGAGGATCTATGCAGTCTTGTATTTTGTTTAACGCTTTTTTCCGCGCAAAGTCGTTGGCTGATTCGATTTTTGACAGCAGGGTCTCTTCCCGGTTGCTGAGTCTGAATGACTTGGCCATATTTTTTTACCTTTTTTTATAAAGTGAAACAAACAGGCGCCATGCGTTCTATATAACAAACAGGCGTCATATGTTTTCTATATAATGGATAAACGGGGGAGAAATCAAGGATTTTTTACGCCAGGATATCAATGGCGGGCGTCAACCCGTCGCCTCGATCAGTATCTGGGCGGTTTTTTTATTTCTCCAGCGATTCCACCGTATTTTAAAAGCGATCTGTTGAAACAGTTCAGGGGGAGGCTTTTGGGGATCAATATTAAACTGTATGGCGGCGATGTGTGTTCCTCTTCCCGTCTGGGTTTGGCTTTGATTCTGGCCCAGGGTCATGCGCCGGTGAACCCCGCCCACCAGGTCCGAAGAGATGACAAAGACCTGTCTGGCCATAAAAAGAGGCTCTGGATTTTGGGTCCCAAAGGGACGCAACGACTCAAGCTTGTCAATGAGTTCGGGGGCGATCTGGTTGAGATTGATTTCGCAGTCGATCAGAAGGGGCGGGGCGGGGCGATCTGACCTGAAAAAGTCGCGGGAGACCTTTTTTAGATGGGAGGAGAATGATGGGATATCCTCTTTTTTTATGGTCAATCCGGCGGCCATGGAATGCCCTCCAAAACCCTGAAGATCCTTTGAACATGCCGATATCGAATCGTAAAGGTCAAATCCCCCGATGCTTCGCCCCGATCCTTTTCCCATTCCATTTCGGGTGGAGATCAAGATGGTGGGCCGGGAAAATTTTTCAACCAGCCGGGACGCCACAATGCCGGTGATCCCTTCATGCCATGTCGGGCTTGAGAGAACCAACGGCCGGTGGTCAATGAGGGACGGGTCGTTTTCCACTTGGCTCACGGCCTCTTTGAATATGATGTCTTCCACGGTTTTTCGCTCGGCGTTCAGATCTGAAAGTTGAGATGAGATTTCCTTGGCCCGCCGGGCATTGGCGGTGGTGAGAAGCTCCACGGCGAAACGGGCGTGGCTCATTCGCCCGGCCGCGTTTAATCTCGGCGCGATGCGAAACAGAATATCATCGGAATCAATATGTTTGGTCTGGACTTTGGCCTGTTTCATCAGGGCCTTCAAACCGCGCCGTTTTCCCTGGCTGATCACCCCCATTCCGGCCCGTGTGAATATTCGGCTCTCATTGACCATGGGAACCTGATCCGCCGAGGTTCCCAGCGCCACCAGATCGCAACGGTTCAACAGGTTTGGCTCCGGTTTCTCGTCCCAGAAGTCAATCTCACGCAGATGTTTGCGCAGGGCGATTAAAAGATAGAAGGCCACCCCCACGCCAGACAGGCACGTCAAATTGGACGGGCAGTCCTTTTGGTGGGGGTTGACCACGGCCACGGCGTCGGGGGGACGGCTTTCCACCCGGTGATGATCCGTGATGATCACGTCGATCCCCTTTTCTTTGGCCGCCGCCACCGCTTCATGGGCGGTGACGCCGCAGTCCACTGTGACGATCAGATCTATTTTTTTGGGCGCGGCATAGTCGTGGATGTGGGTTTTTCCCAGGCCATACCCCTCCTTGATCCGGTGGGGGATGTAATAGGAGGCGTCGCCCCCCACTTTCCCTAAAAAATCAAAGAGGATGGCGGTGGCGGTGATTCCATCCACATCGTAATCCCCGAAGATTAGGATTTTTTCATTTTTTTCCAATGCCATCGATATCCGTTTCACGGCCTTGTCCATCCCTTTTAAGGAGGACGGGGACCGGATGTCGGACAGGGAGGGATTTAAAAAGGCCGAGAGTTGACTGGCGGAGGCCATGTTTCGGTTGGCCAGAATGGCGCTGATGTGCGGGCCGCATTTCAACGCGCGTTGAATCTTTTGGGCCAAATCGGCGTTTGGTTTCAGAATTTGCCAGTCTTTTTCCATGCTGTCTCCCATACCCGATTATTCCCTGACGCACAAGAAAAATTATATATTTACACACGACCGACTTGAAATTTCTTTGATTTCTCTGGGATTTCTCTGGCGCCGGGCCGCGTAAAACCGCGCAAAGTTCATTTTTTTATTGAAAAAGAAAGGGGGATGGCCTATAGTGGCATGTTTTTAAAGGGGGTTGGGTCTGGTCTCTTTGGGAGCTGGATCATAGAGGTTGAATCACGCAATAATGAATGGCACAAGGGTGGCCTGATGGATGAACAAAAAATTCATGTCTCGCCAAAAAAGATGGAAGATGTGTATGAAAATATTCACTTTGACGAGGCGTTGTCTGTGGCGGATCCTCGGTATGTGGAGACCGCCCGCGGAAGAGGGGACGACTATCTCAAAGACCTGGCCGGTTTTTTCAATGTCAACATGGACGCCGCCGCATTCCGGGGAAACCCTCCAAAACATGTGAGCGCCGTGCTGTGCGGGCATCGGGGATGCGGGAAATCGACGGAGCTAAACCGGTTTGCTGAACGACTGAACAAAGAAAAACTTTTTTTTGTGGTTAAAATCGACGCGTTTCAGGAATTGAATTCAGACGATATTCAATTTGTCGATGTGTTTATGGCGCTGGCAAAAAAGCTGTTTGCCGCCCTTGAAGAAATCGGCGTCGCCATACCGGAAATTTACCTTGAGAATCTGGAAAAATGGTTTTTTCAACGAATTGTGTTTCAGGACAACAAGCAGGAATGGGCGCTGGATATAAAATCCGGGATCGAGGGGAAAGTCCAAATACCATTATTTTTGAAACTGTTTGCGAATCTCACATCGGCGTTTAGGAATTCATCGACCTACGTGGATCAATTGCGCCGACAAATCCAAAATTCATTTGGGGAATTTGCCGTAGCCTTCAACCAACTCATCGCCTATGTCGTGGATCAATTGCCGAAAAAAGCAAACCGGAGAAGCCTGTTGTTTGTGGTTGATGGTCTGGATAAACTGTCCAATGACAATTTTAACGCAATTTTCGTGGAAAAAGTCGGCCAATTGCGTCAAATCAAATCGAACGTTCTGTATGCGGCGCCCATTGATTTTCTTTATTCCGGCAATCAGATCCAGCAGGATTTTGAAGCGGCGGTTCTTCCCATGATCAAACTGTTTGAAAAAAATGGAGAGATATTTCAACCGGGCCGGGAAGTTTTGAAAGAGATGATCTATAAACGGGCGGACGCCTCGTTGTTTGAGCCGAATGTGGCGGACGACCTGGTCGCATTTTCAGGGGGAAACCCCAGGCATCTGGTGCAACTGCTTAAATACATGTATGTTCGGGGGACGGACCGATTTACAAACGAAAATTTCAAATACGCTGGCAAACGCTTTGCCACCAATTACGAGCGGTTTTTGACCGACGACGATTACGACGTGTTGCAAAAACAGGATCAAAACCCGGAGGACACCACTTCGTCTGAACAAAAGCGGCGTCTTTTGCATGACCTGGCCCTGTTGCAATACAATTCGTTCTGGTGGCGGTCGCATCCCGCGGTTCAAACCCTGCCCGCGTATAAAAAACGGATGGCGAAACATGATGTCTCAGAGATTCCCGAATCTCATTGACGAATTCAATGATTTAAAAAAACTGCTTTCAAAAAAAAGCGGGTTTAATTTTTTCATTGCCCAGTACAATGATCCGCAGGTCAAAACAGAGGTTTTGGGTGAATTGATCCAAGAGGGCTTTCGTTGCGCGACGTTTGATCTTTCGTCAACGCATGTGGCTGGCGCCGGTGAATTTACAAGCCGGCTAAAGGAGCTTTCCTCAGACGTGGACGCCCTGTTTCTGACCGGAATTGAAAACAGAGAGACGGATTATCAGCGCTTTCTCGGCGCCTTGAACCTGAGCAGAGAGACCATCGCCGCATACTGTCGGACCAATCTTGTGTTGTGGATTCACAGGGCCAAATTCAAGGATGTGGTTCAGATCGCTCCGGATCTATTTGCTTGGCATTCCTATGTTTTGGATTTTTGCATAGACGCAAAGGTTCCGGCCATGGAAATGGAAGATATTTCCGTTGAATGGGTTGAATTGCAGACCATTGAGACCAAAAAACGGATCAGGCGATTAATCGACCATTTGTCTAAACTTTCTGAAACAGATGTTTTTAAAGAGAGTGAAAAAGAGCTTTTAAATGAACTGCTGGAATTCAATCGACGGATAGTCGCCTATTTTGGGCTTGGATATGAAGACCCTGATTTGAGCGCGCTTCAAAAGGAGATTGACACGGTTTTATTGAAAAAACAGATTATTTTAAATTTAGCGTCAATCGTCTCGGAACAACAGGAAGCCTATTTTGTCGCGCCGCATGACCGGGCGGAGGCGTTGCAAACAGGCGACGTTGAAAAAAATCCGGATTTATTGGAGACGGCGTTAGAATCGCATATTGCGAATTTAGGAGAGGGTCATCCCAATGTTGCGATTCATCAATACAATCTGGCGAGCGTATATTATCGTTTGGGCGAATACGAAAAAGCGCGCCACTTGCTGGAGAAAGCGTCGGGGACTTTTAAAAAAACTTTGGGAGAAAACCACCCCTTTGCCATCGCCGCAAAAAAAAGAATTCAATCAACGAAAAAAACGCCGTCTGATTTAATCGGACCCAAATAAAACCGAGCAACCCAAAAAAAATAAAACGACGCATTGGAAACCATAAAACAACATTTCAGGGTGGATCAGAAGCATATCTCTTTTTTAAAGTTTCTTTTGGAAGCCTATGATGGAATCGCCAATTTAACGACACTCGATCCCAAATCGGGGCATATTGTCATCAATATCGCGCCGGGATGCCAAGAGGATGTCAAAACACTTTTACGGGAAATTAAAGATGACGTGGTCATGGAGCGAATCGAACATGATGAATCACAGGAAAACAACCATTAAAACAGTCGGGTATTTTATATGGGCCCTGGCGGCGTGGGTCTGTTTTTTGGGCATGGGGGGATTTGGCGGCGATGAAGACTCGGCGGTCATCGTTCCCCATCCGGCTGAAAACCACGGGGTCATGCTGGTGGATCAATCGGATGTGTCGGTTATGCTGACCCATTTTTCATTCAATGGCGCCACCTTTGTCACGGGCCGGATGGGAAAGGCCGATATCTCCATAGCTTTTAAGAACATCGACAAAATATTTTTTCTGGCTGACGGAGACGATATTGTGGCGCGCGTCCGTTTGAAAAAAAGCGATGTCATTGAGTTGCGCCTAAAAAAAGGGATTCCATTTTGGGGGGTCGCCTCTTTTGGAAACTTTCGCATAAAGGCGGAGGATATTAAAACAATATCCTTTGGCGGGTGATATCTTGGATCGCCGAAAACAGGTCTATGTCCATACCATCGGATGTCAGATGAATGTGTACGATTCCGGGCGCATTGCCCGGATGGCGACATCCATGAATTACCAACAGACTCAAACCATGGAAGAGGCCGATCTGATCATCGTAAACACGTGTTCCGTCAGGGAAAAAGCGTGCCAGAAAGCGTTTAGTTTTATGGGGCGAATGGCCGGTCTGAAACGAAAACGGCCGGAGATTCTGCTCGGCGTGGCCGGATGCATGGCCCAGCAGGAGGGGGAAAAACTGCTGGGACGCCCAGACGGGATCGACTTTGTTTTGGGGCCTGGAGCCATTGACCGTCTGCCCGATATCCTTGAAAAGGTTTTGACCCAACAGGTTCCCGCGGCCGATCTTTTCATGCCTGAAAACATGCCGTTCCCTGAAAGCGAGGGGGAGGGCGCGGATCCCCTTATTCCTCAGAAGAATAGGGTCTCCGGGTTTGTGACCATCATGAGGGGGTGCGATAATTTCTGCTCCTATTGCATCGTTCCCCATGTCCGGGGCCGGGAGAGTAGCCGGCGGCCCGAAAAGATCGTGGGGGAGATCAAACGTCTGGTTGAATCCGGCGCCCGGGAGATCACGCTTTTGGGCCAGAATGTCAACAGCTATGGAAAAAAAGACGGGTCGCCCTCTTTTGCCGAGATGCTTTGGCAAGTCAATGAGATTAAGGGCCTTGAGCGAATACGGTTCACCACCTCGCACCCCAAGGATATTTCCAGCCAGCTCATCGACTGTTTCCGGGATATGGACAAATTGTGCCATCACATTCATCTGCCGGTTCAATCGGGGTCCAATGCCGTGTTAAAAAAAATGAACCGGAAGTACACGCGCGAGCGTTACCTGGAGACCATCGCCCGGCTCAAAGACGCCTGCCCGGACATCGCCGTCACATCGGATATGATCGTCGGATTTCCAGGGGAGACGGATGAGGATTTTGGCGACACGCTTTTGCTTTTGGAACAGGTCCAGTTTGACGGGCTGTTCGCCTTTAGCTACTCCGATCGTCCGGGAACCCCGGCGGCGGGGTTTCCCCCGGAGATCAAGATATCCGAGGAGATCAAAAAAGCGCGGCTAAAGAGGCTGTTGGACGCCCAGGAAGTTTACACGACCCGCAAAAACAGGGCGCTGGTCGGCTCGTGCCAGCCGGTCTTAACGGAGGGTTTCAGCAAAAAACAGGCGTCCAATAACGACTGCGCGGACATTCAATGGACGGGGCGAACATCCTCCAACAAAATCGTCAATTTCACCCGTTGCCATACCCATAAAACCGGGGACTCCCACGGGACGCCCCAGGGGATTCAACCCGGACAAACGGTTAGGGTCACCATTAAAAAAGCCCTCTCCCACTCGTTGTGGGGAGAGGAAATGGCGGAGTCCGCCGGGGCTGGAAATCAACCCGCCCGAAATGAAGAAAAACATGCTGATTAAAGTCTATATCGCCGGTCTGGCGTTGGACCCCGTGTCCAAATCTCCCATGGTCATACTCCGATCCATGCAGGGCGAATACACCCTGTCGATATGGGTGGGGGCGCTGGAGATCTCTTCCATTGCCTCGGCATTGCAAAAGATCCACTATGATCGCCCCATGACCCATGATCTGTTTAAAAATTTCATGGCAAAGACAGACATGAACGTCACCAGTGTTGAGATCAACGACATTGTGGACAACACCTATTACGCGCGAATACATTTTAATTTCGGCGATAAAAATTTGAGCATAGACGCCCGGCCCAGCGACGCCTTGGCATTGGCCATCCGGTTTGACGCGCCAATATACATTGAAAAACACGTTCTGGAAGACGCGGGCGACGTGAATTTCAAACCCGAGGCGATGGACAAAAGCGAGCATGGAAAAAAGTGGGCCGAATACCTTGAAAAACTTTCAATGGACGACTTTGGGAAATACATTATATGATTGATTTGCACACGCATTCAATTTTTTCAGACGGAGCGCTGATTCCTTCTGAATTGGCGCGGCGCGCCCAACACGCGGGCCTGACCGGCCTGGGAATCACGGATCACGGGGATATGTCGAATATCGATTTTATCATTCCGCGAATGCTGGAGGTCGCGGCCCGACTCAACGAGGCGCTTGATTTGAAAATTGTTCCCGGCATAGAGCTGACCCATGTTCCGCCGGGTTTGATCCGGGACATGGCGGAAAAAGCGCGTCTTATAGGCGCAAAGATCATCATCGTTCACGGGGAGACCATCGCCGAGCCCGTGGCGCCGGGGACCAACCAAGCGGCCCTCCGCTCCAACATCGACATCCTGGCCCACCCCGGTCTGATTTCCGAAGAGGACGCCCGGCTGGCGGAGAGAAGAGGGATTTTTTTGGAAATTTCCGCGCGCAAGGGGCATAGCCTGACCAACGGGCATGTGGCGGCCATGGCGAAAAAAACAGGCGCGGGCCTGGTCTTGAACACCGACGCCCATGAGCCGGGGGATCTGATCAACGAGGAGTTTGCCCGTCAAGTGGCTCGGGGCGCCGGGCTTTGTGAAAAAGACTTCGACGCGATGATGGCCAACGCGGCGTCATTTCTTTGATCCGCCAAAAAAACAAACGCCAAAATCCAACGCCAAAATTCAACGTAAAAAACAGCGTGTAAAATATAAAAAAAACGGCATAAAAGAGGAACAGATGGACTACAAAAAAACGATCAACCTGCCTGTCACAAAATTTCCCATGAAGGCGAGCCTTCTGAAAAAAGAGCCTGAGCAACTGAAAAAATGGGAAGAATCCGGTCTGTATGACGCCATCAGAGAACTTTCCAAAAAACAGGGCCGGACGCCCTTTATTCTTCATGACGGCCCTCCCTACGCCAATGGAAACATCCACATGGGAACCGCCTTGAATAAAATTTTAAAAGACATGGTCATGCGATCCAAACAGATGTCTGGATATGACGCGGTCTATGTTCCGGGTTGGGATTGTCACGGGTTGCCCATTGAGCACAATGTTGAAAAAAAGATGGGAAAAAAGAAAAAGGACGCGTCAAAAATCGAGGTCCGGAAACAATGCCGTCTGTACGCCGAAAACTACATTGACATTCAACGGGAGGAGTTTAAACGCCTGGGCGTCATGGGGGACTGGGACCACCCCTATTTGACCATGAACTATGCCTATGAAGCGACCATCGCCAAGGAATGTTGCTCCTTTGCCATAAAAGGGGATCTGACCAGAAACAAAAAACCGATTCTGTGGTGTTGCGACTGCAAGACCGCCCTGGCCGAGGCCGAGATTGAGTACGCCGATGAGACCTCCCCGTCCATTTATGTTAAATTCCGGCTCAAAGACGACATCGGAGACCCGATTCCGGCGCTGGCCGGAAAGAACGTGTATGTGGTGATATGGACCACCACCCCCTGGACCATACCCGCCAACCTGGGCATCGCCATTCATCCCGATTTTAATTACGCGGCGGCGTCCGCCGGTGAGAATGATGTCTTTATTATGGCCCATGAGCTTTTGGACACCTGCATGCCCAAATTCGGATATCCCGATTTTTCCGTGCTGGCGGAATTTTCAGCCGATGTTCTTGAAAAGCGGGAATGCCTCCATCCCATTTACGACCGAACCTCTCTGATCATCACCGGACGCCATGTGACCTTGGAGGCGGGAACCGGATGCGTTCACACGGCGCCCGGTCATGGACGGGAGGATTACGAAGTCGGTCTGGCCAATGGGCTGGACGTCTATTCCCCGGTGAATGACGGGGGCGTTTTCACCGATGAGGTGGAGCATTTCTCCGGAAAATTCGTGTTCAAAGCCAACGCCGAGATCATCGCCATGCTGGATGAAAAGGGCGCTCTGGCGGGCCAGGAGGATATGGCGCATTCCTATCCCCACTGCTGGCGCTGCAAACGGCCCGTGATTTTTCGGGCCACCCCCCAGTGGTTTATCCCCATGGACACGACCGGCTTGCGTCAAAAGGCGCTGGAAGAGATCGACCGGGTGGAATGGATTCCCAAACGGGACCGGGGGCGGATTTATGGAATGATCGAAAATCGGCCGGACTGGTGCGTCTCCAGACAGCGGGCATGGGGAGTTCCCATCACGGTCTTTTATTGCGAAAAATGTGAAAAACCGTTTATCACCCCTGAAATCATGGAGACGGTGTACGCCCTGTTCAAAGAGCATGGCGCGGATATCTGGTTTGAAAAAGAGGTTTCAGATCTGATTCCCTCCGGAACGACGTGCCCGGAGTGCGGCCATGACGGATTTGTAAAAGAGACGGATATTCTGGATGTCTGGTTCGACTCCGGGGTGAGCCACGCCGCGGTTTTGGAGCAACGTCCGGAATTATCATGGCCCGCCGACCTGTATTTGGAAGGGACGGATCAGCACCGGGGATGGTTCCACAGCTCCCTTTTAACCGCTGTGGGAACTCGGGGAAGAGCGCCTTACAAATCGGTGTTGACCCACGGGTTTGTGGTGGATGGACACGGGAAAAAGATGTCCAAATCCGTGGGAAATGTCATGGCCCCGGACAAGATCATCAATAAATACGGGACCGAAATACTCCGCATGTGGGTGGCGGCGGCGGATTACAAAGACGATGTGCGGATTTCTGAGAACATACTCAAACAGTTGACCGACGCCTACCGGAGGATCCGAAACACCTGCCGATTCATCCTGGGCAATCTGTCCGATTTCAATCCTGAAACAGACGCCGTGGACTATGCTTCCATGCCGGACATCGACAAATTCGCGTTGAAAAATCTGTTTGATTTGGTCCGAAAAACAAAAAAGGCGTATGACGCCTACGAGTTTCACACGGTCTGCCATTCCTTAAACAATTATTGCGCGCTGGATCTCTCCGCCTTTTATCTGGATATTTTAAAAGATCGCCTCTACACCTTTGCGCCCGATTCTCACGGACGGCGGAGCGCCCAAACCGTGATGAACGCGATTTTGGATTCCATGGTTCGGATCATGGCGCCCATCTTCTCCTTTACCGCTGAAGAGGTCTGGCAATACCTGCCCCAACCGGAATCACGGGAGGCCAGCGTTCACATGGGCGCCTTTCCCGAAGAAAACCCTCTTTGGGACAACCCGGAGATCGGGGGAGTATGGGGCCGCCTCATGGAGGCCCGAAGCGAAATGACCCGGGCGCTGGAGAAGGCGAGGGTGGAAAAACAGATCGGGCATTCTCTGGATGCGTGGGTCGAAATCGCCGCCGATGACGAGCTGTTTGGCATTTTTAAAAAATATGAGGATCAGCTGGCGACGTTTTTCATCGTCTCAAAGGCGACCCTCACCCAAGATGACGCGTTTGAGCCATCCTGGATCAGCGAAGAGATTGAGGGTTTGAAAATACGCGTGGATAAAGCGCCTGGGAAAAAATGCGACCGATGCTGGATATATGACGCCACAGTGGGGGACCATGAAAAACATCCCACGGTCTGCTCGCGGTGCGAAGGGGTTTTGGCCACTTTGTGATGACGGTTTTTCATGCGGTGTTATAAAGAAATTTTGGCCATGCGGGATTCCAGAGTGAAATTGCGATATCGATTTGTGATATTGATTTGTTGATATCTGGTTTTGATATCTGGTTGTTATATCTGGCGGGGGACGCGGCGTGGCGCATCGAAAAAAAGTGACGCCCACCCCCTCTCTTAATCATATCAAGAGAAGGAGTGGGCGGAATCCATCATTAATATACAAAACATTAATGATGGATGGGGGGGCGGGTTCGGTTCAGGCTCCAGAACTTATGCCGATCCTGAAATCCTGATTTTTGGGGGTGTCCATCACTGATTCGATTGTGAAATCCGCGTCACATTTAAAGATTCGATTTTGGAATTCGCGTCACATTCAAAACCATTTTCTGTTTAAAATCCACAATATATCTCATGTGGTTCGTCATAAAAATAGTGTATTTCTCTTTTTCGGTTTCAATGTCCTGGCATGAGGGCTGAAAAGAACATCGGTTCACCACCACACAGTTTTTTATTTTTGTCCCTTCCGCAGGTTTGGCCGTGTCGCGGTACTTCACCAGCGTGTCGAACACTTCCATGGGAAGGGTCGCGCCTTTTTGGGCCGTTTGGGAAAAATTTTTCACAATCTGGCAGTCTTTGCTTGTGATCACAGTTTTGGCGGCTCCTGAAGCCGGCAAAGCCAAGCAAAAAATCATAGCGGCGGCGATCCATATTTTTTTGGTCATGAGCGACATCCCTCCTTTATTTGTTTCATCAAAAAATGACGGGCCTTCAGTGGTTTTTGACGCGTTCAACCATGAATGATTTTTCCCGGCGGCCAGCCGGGGGCCCGCGCCTTAAAGAAAGAGTCCGGGTTTTTTTTTATACCCATTCCCTATCTCATTTAAACTCATTTAAAGATAATGCAATTCCGGCGCCGTGATCCGTTTTATTTTTATAATCATGGTTTTTCCCTGCAAACGGGCGCCATTTCCAGATGGGGCGCCGCCGCCTCATAAACCGGAGAAGGGGGAAACACAAAGGCGTCGCAAAAATGCGACTCGTCCTGATCGCAAAGTTGCGATGCCCCTGCGTCCGTCGCTGGCCTATCATAGCCTGGCAACGGCATCGGGCCAGGCGCCGGGCGGCGCTCCCCTTCCCGGCATGAGACTCATGGGACCCGCCCGCAAAAAAAATAACCGTTTGCCTGAAGCCGTCAAACGGTGTATATTCATCGGCGTCATCAGATATTTTCAATGAAAACGTATTTTCAATGAAAACGCAACGGAGGCGGGTCCATGGACATCAATGAAAAAATATTTCGGCTGTCAAAAGATAACCTTCCATTTGTGTCGGCCACGGTGGTGAAAACCTCCGGATCCACGCCTGGGAAAATCGGATTCAAGATCCTGGTGGAAAAAGACGGCTCGAAAGTCGGCACAGTGGGGGGCGGATTTCTGGAAAAAGATGTGGTGGAAGAATGCCTCTTGCGAATCAAAAGCCAGGAATCGGGCGTCAAAGAATATCTGCTTTCCGACGCGGGCGACGCGGGCGAGGCCAAAGGCGGCGACGGGCATGAAACCGTGGTCACCCCCATGATATGCGGCGGGAGCGTCTGGATCTATTTTGAAGCGGCCCGATCCAAAATCCCGGTGTACATATTTGGAGCCGGGCATGTGGGAACCGCGCTTTGCCATTTTCTGACCCCCATGAATTATCATATCACCCTTTTAGACAACCGAACCGAACTGGCGGATGAAGAGCAAAACCGCCAGGTCGATGAGATGATTTTTTCCGACTACCCAACGTTTTGCGATCCGTTTGACCCTCAGCAAGACAGCTTTGTCGTCATCATGACCCATGGCCATGAACACGACTATGAGATACTCTCCAGCCTTTACAAAAAAAAACATCCCTTGCGATACATTGGGGTCATCGCCTCCCGGGCCAAAGCGGCGGCCATGGTCAAAAAACTGCGGGACGAGATGGGCCGGGATCTGGATATCTCAAACCTGCACACCCCCATCGGCCTGGATATTGGCGGAAACTCCGCCGCTGAAATCGCGCTGGCCGTCGCCGCCGAAATACAGGCGGTCCGGTATGGCCGACAGAGCGTCCACATTCGGAAGAATCGGAAAAAACCCGAGGTGTTGTCCGGCATATTGTGCTGAGACGCTCCCATGCGCCGGCGCTTCAAAACGACGCGCGGCGCCGTTCCCTGTTTTTTTTAAAACCATCCCCAGCATTTTAGACCCGACCGTTTTAGATCCGACCATATTTTAGACAGGAGGCATGATGAGACTCAAATCGTTTTCCCTGATATCCGCCGCGGCCCTTTTCGCTTTTTTTCTAATGGGTTGCGGAAACTCTGACCCAAGACCGGTCCCGATGGACAAAGAGACCGCCATGAATACCACCTCCATGAAAAATGGGTCGCTCCCCCCCATAGTAAATGGACCGGCCAGCGCCATGGAAAAAAGCGCCATGGAAAAAAAGGAGGGCGCATGGCCGCCCCAGCCGGCCGAAGAACCCATGATTGAAGAAGAATATAGCGCGATGGCGGAAGAAGAGAGCGCGATGGCGGAGTTCGAAATGGCGGAAGCGGAGGATATGACCAAGCGCTACGCCAAAACGGCCCGGCGCGCCTCCAAGGCGCGACCGCGACCCAAACTCGCCGCCAAATCCGTAGTAACCAAGGGCGCCGACGACGACGATCCCCTGGCCGGCGAGTCACTTGACATGGCCGCCGAGTCCCTTGACACCCTTGACATGGACACGGACGATTCATTCTTTGCCGCGGATGGAATTCTCAAACGTATGAAAATGGCGAATATCGCCTTCAACACCCCGGAATCCATGAATATCGAAAAGACCGAATTGATCCGTCTGATTCTGGACATGAAAAAATCGACGGAAACCTTAAAAGGCATGATTGAGGCGACGGGCCCAAAAGTCGGAGCGAGCCTCCGGGTGTCTGGCCGCATGAGGGCCAGACTCACCGGCCAGAATTTTCAGATCATGGCCATCACTCCGGAACTTCAGGCCCTATCCGGCGCCGAGATCACGGAATGGAAATGGGACATCAAACCTGAAAAAATCGGAAATCAGCGGCTTCATCTGACCATGTCCGCCCGGATTGACGTGGAGGGGGAATCCATCGAACGAACCATCCAAACCTTTGACCGGGTCATTGAGGTCAATGTGACGGCGGGCCAGACCATCAAAACGTTTGTTAAGAACAACTGGCAGTGGCTCTGGGTGGTGGTACTCGCTCCCCTTGGGACGTTTTTTTGGCGAAAAAGGAGAGGGAAGGGCGGGGAATAATGGTTGTGGGAAAAGGGTGGGTTGTATCAAACAAAGGGTGGGTTGTATCAAACAGAGGAGAAAAAGAGAGATGAGCATTGTTAAACCGTTCGCCCAAATATTCACTCAAGTATTCGGCCAAGTGTTCGGGCAAGCGCCTGATCAGATATTCAGCCAGGCATTCGGCCATGCATTTTTCCAGACATTCGGCCAAATATTCGACCAAACATTTTTCCAAAGAGTCATCCCCGGATTCAGGGCGACCGGCGCCACGCGGTCTGTTTTTTACGGGCTTTTGGGCATGGCATGCCTTCTTGCCGCCATACCCGCCGCCGCCGCCCAACCGGCCAAGGATATCTGTTTCCAACACAACGTCAGGGGAACCATAACCATCAAAAAAAAATGCGTGAAACTAAAGGGCAAGCATGACGCTTTTTTTACCTATGAGTGCGCTGGCGAAAAAACAGGGCGCCTGAAACGGTTTGATCCGGGGAACCGATGGGAAGAGCTGGATGACGGGTCCCCCGGTTGCCGGGAAATCGGTTGGGGCAGGGGGGGCGTCCCGGATGCCCCGGCGCCTGAGCCTGTGCCGAAAAAGACGCCTGTCCCTTTCATGGAAGGGGTTGAAAAATGAGCAAAAAGCAGAATAAAACCGCCGCCGCTTCTTCTTTGGGATCAGGCGGGATCATCGCCATTTTCCCCCCTATCGCCTTTGTTGTTCTCGCCTCCCTGTTTTACACCGCCGGGTGGTCCTTTGCGTATCATTATTTTGACCGGTTCGGGTTGGGGTTGATCGGCCTGGATATCCAGATGGAATATTTTTTTCTGTACAGTGTCTGGGTCTTCAAACAGAAGCTATGGTTGTTGTTTTCCGGATTTTTCGCCGTCGCCCTTTTTTTGGGATTTGTATGGGTCTATTTGCGAAAAAGACGGGCTGCGGGAGACGGGATTTTGACTCTTCGGCAAAGCGCCGCCTTTGCCCTGGTTTTGATTTTTGTCGCCGGCCAGTTCCCTGTTTTTTATTATTCAGGCCGCATCGCCGCGCGGAATACCTTCAAAAAACAGGCCGAGGCCCGCGAGCCGTTTCCCTTTCCCTCTTATCCGGGCGTGACGGTCTGGATGAGCGACGATGGAAAAAAAGGCATTGAGGCCATGGCCGATGAGTGGGAAAAGGGATGTTATCGACTGCTTTTGAATAGCAAAGAGAAACTGTACCTGTTTTATCCGGCCGGGGTGGATGATCACATTCCGGTGGATGTCATTCCCATGAGCCGGGTCAAGGCGTTCAGGGTTTTTCCGGCTCCCGCGACGTGCGACGATTGAGGTTTTAAATTGTCCGTGGTCAGTGGTCCGTCGTCCGTTGAAAAAACCAAAGACAACCGATGCGTTCGGGTTTCCGGGACAGAGGTTGCTGTCTGATTTCGGGGAGAACCGGTAAAAAGAATGACGGGCTGTTGGCATCAAATTGGCCGGGCCGGGCATTTGTCCAATACCCCCGGTCAATGGCCCAAACCTTCAAATGACTGCGGACTATTCTATTGCCTGCGAACCATTGACAACGGACCCGTCTGTGTTCCTGCCACTGACAACGGACTACTGACCAATAAATACACGGCCCAATAAATACACGGCCCAATACAAGGAAAATGATGATGATGAAACGGATGATGATGAAACGATTTTTGCTTGCCCTGTCGGTTTTATGCTTGCTGTCCGCCCATGCCCCAATGTTGAATGCTTGGGAAAGTTCTCAAGAGACGCATTGGAATAAACTTAACTCGAAATTAGGCACAGCTTATCGGCAGGGGCATTATAAAAAGGGGATTTCAATCGGGGAACAGGCATACGAATATGCAAAGGAGCATTTTGGGAAAACTCATCCCCACACGCTGACCTCCATGAACAATCTGGCGTTATTATATCAATCCCAGGGGCGCTATGGAGAGGCGGAGCCGTTATACAAAGAGGCGTTGCAGGTTCGCGAGAAGGTGTTGGGCAAAGAGCATCCCCACACACTGACCTCCATGAACAACCTGGCCGCATTATATGAATCCCAGGGGCGCTATGGAGAGGCGGAGCCGTTATACAAAGAGGCATTGCAGGTTTGTGAGAAGGTCTTGGGCAAAGAGCATCCCTCCACGCTGAGCTTCATGAACAACCTGGCCGGATTATATAAATCCCAGGGTCGCTATGGAGAGGCGGAGCCGTTATACAAAGAGACGTTGCAGGTTCGCGGGAAGGTGTTGGGCAAAGAGCATCCCGACACGCTAACCTCCATGAACAACCTGGCCGTATTATATCAATCCCAGGGACGCTATGGAGAGGTGGAGCCGTTGTTCAAAGAGGGATTGCTGGTTTGTGAGAAGGTGTTGGGCAAAGAGCATCCTGACACGCTGATCTCCATGAACAACCTGGCCGAATTATATAAATCCCAGGGTCGCTATGGAGAGGCGGAGCCGTTACACAAAGAGACGTTTCAGATTCGCGAGAAGGTGTTGGGGAAAGAGCATCCCGAGACGCTAACCTCCATGAACAACCTGGCCGGATTATATTATGCCCAGGGGCGCTATGGAGAGACGGAGCCGTTATACAAAGAGGCGTTGCAGGTTCGCGGGAAGGTATTGGGGAAAGAGCATCCTGACACGCTGACCTCCATGAACAACCTGGCGTTATTATATCAATCCCAGGGGCGCTATGGAGAGACGGAGCCGTTATACAAAGAGACGCTGCAGATTCGCGAGAAGGTGTTGGGGAAAGAGCATCCTGACACGCTGACCTCCATGAACAACCTGGCCGGATTATATGAATCCCAGGGGGACTATGAAGAGGCGGAGCCGTTATACAAAGAGGCGTTGCAGGTTCGCGAGAAGGTGTTGGGGAAAGAGCATCCCGACACACTGACCTCCATGAACAACCTGGCCGCATTATATGAATCCCAGGGGCGCTATGGAGAGGCGGAGCCGTTGTTGAAAGAGGCGTTTCAGATTTGCAGGAAGGTATTGGGGAAGACGCATCCCGACACGCTGAGATCCATGAACAACCTGGCCGGATTATATCATGCCCAGGGTCGCTATGGAGAGGCGGAGCCGTTATACAAAGAGGCGTTGCAGGTTCGCGAGAAGGTGTTGGGGAAAGAGCATCCCGACACACTGACCTCCATGAACAACCTGGCCGCATTATATGAATCCCAGGGGCGCTATGGA
>Ga0307988_1000074_pt1 | contig 84244 bp, 72 predicted proteins | sample EllFjometagen183_FD_203166 | JGI IMG/M metagenome (GOLD analysis project Ga0307988, IMG submission 203166) | Marine microbial communities from Ellis Fjord, Antarctic Ocean - #183 | ecosystem: Environmental > Aquatic > Marine > Unclassified | place: Southern Ocean | collected 2014-10-08 | reverse complement strand
AATGTTCTATAACAGCCGCCGGCTTCATTCCTTTATCGGGTACAACAGTCCAAATGATTTTGAGAAAAAACGAATTTTATCACTGGCCGCTTAACGGCGTGTCTGTTTTTACTTGACCACATCAAATCCGTCTTTTTCAGACCATCCTAAAAAATGATCCTCTTCATCAAACAGCAAGAAACAATCTTAAAAAAGCCCTCAAAAAATCTAAAAACATTAAAATAAATTAGCTGAAAATACTTTTTAAATTAAATAACTATTTATTTGTCTTTTTATATTTTTTTTGTTATCAATTAATAACTGTATTAATTCAACCATATTTTTTACATCTTTTAACTAAAAATAATGCTATCTAAAATATTCAGCAGCGCAGTCCTTGGAATTGATGCATATCTAATCGAAGTTGAAGTAGATATCTCCAAGGGACTGCCATATTTTACAACAGTCGGGCTTCCTGATGCAGCAGTCAAGGAGAGTAAGGACCGCGTAAAATCTGCCATAAAAAACATGGGTTACAACTTCCCAGCAACACGCATAACAGTTAATCTTGCTCCGGCAGACATTAAAAAAGAGGGCTCCTCCCTTGACCTTCCAATTGCCATTGGAATTTTAGCCGCAAACAGACAACTAAATGACACTTCTCTAATCCAGAATTATATTTTCCTGGGAGAACTTTCTCTTGACGGAAGAGTCAAACCTGTAAGAGGTGCCCTGCCCATCGCAGTAGCAGGCAAAGAAAAAAAGATGTCCGGCATCATCCTTCCAGAAGAAAATGCTGCAGAAGCAGCCATCGTAAACAATATTGATATAATTCCAGTAAAAACACTGGCTGACGTAGTTGAGTTCTTAAACGGAAACAAAAAAATCCCGCCTGCAATAACAGACATAAATAAAATCTTCAAAAACTCCCTTGATTTTTCAATGGACTTTTCAGATGTGAGAGGACAGGAACATGCAAAGAGGGCCATTGAGATCGCGGCCGCAGGTGGACATAATATCCTTATGGTCGGCCCCCCTGGTGCGGGAAAGACAATGCTGGCAAAAAGAATTCCCACCATCCTTCCAAACCTCTCTTTCGAAGAAGCGATCGAAACAACAAAAATTCACAGCGTGGCAGGGAATCTTGGACACGGACAGTCTCTTGTTGGCACCAGACCGTTTCGCTCACCCCACCATACAATTTCTGATGCCGGTTTAATTGGAGGGGGAACTGTGCCAAAACCAGGTGAAGTCAGCCTTGCTCATAACGGTGTTCTTTTTTTAGATGAACTTCCTGAATTTAAAAAAAATGCTCTGGAAGTAATGCGCCAACCCCTTGAGGATGGTAATGTTACCATTTCAAGAGTCGCCATGTCTTTAACATACCCATCTATATTTATGCTGGTAGCTGCAATGAATCCATGCCCGTGCGGATATTTTTCAGATCCAAAGCATGAATGCACCTGCTCACCGCTTCAAATTCAAAGGTATATGTCTAAAATATCAGGCCCCCTTCTTGACCGGATTGATATTCATATAGAAATTCCCCCGTTAAACTATAAAGAACTGTCTGAAGAAGTAACCCATGAAAATTCATCTTCAATCCAAAAACGTGTTAACTCAGCCAGAACTCTCCAGCAAAAACGCTTTACCCGTTCAAAAATTCACTGTAACGCCCAGATGAGCACCAGACAGATACGAACACATTGTAAAATAGATGACAGTTCACACAAACTGCTTGAACGGGCCATAGACAAACTTGGACTATCAGCCAGGGCATATACCCGCATACTTAAGGTTTCACGAACCATAGCTGACCTTGAAAGATCAGAACATATACTATCTGAACACATCTCAGAAGCAATTCAATACCGAAGCCTTGACCGCCAGTTTCTTAATAATGGAGCTGTAAACTATTAGTCATTTAAACTTGACCATATCTATAAAAATACATTAACAAAAAGATTTTATGCGTTAAAAAATATTTTTTATGCTAAAGGAAGGAGATAAGAATGAAATGGTTTCTTTATTTTATAAGTTTTACATGGATCGCAACAGGATCATATTTTATTCTCTATACCGGAGAAAGCAGAGAAGTACTGAAAAAAATATACCTTAACATCCCAAAGGAAGTTCTCATTATTTCTACAATCGGTTTTGGTATCCTCTGTCTCATGTCTGCACCACACAGCCGGAATTCCTGGATCATCGTTGTTTTTGGTATTCTTGCAATCATCAAAGGAGTGTTCTTTTTTTTAAATCCCGGCAATATGTTTGAAAAAATCAGGGACTGGTATTTGTACACTGCAACAGAACAAACTTACAGGTTCTTTGGGATAATAATGCTGTTGATCGGAACAGCTGTTCTTTCATGGGCATGATCTCTCATCTTACTTTCACTTATACCTCAAATCAGGTAAATACGCTCTTTACCTTTATAAAGTACTATCTATTTTAAATACTTTTTAGTTTTCGGTATGCAAACATGGTCATCTTTAAAAGCAGCCAACCATGGCTAAATCTACTAATATGGGTTTCGCCATATCCCCTGGCACAGTATTTTACAGGCACCTCAATAATTTTAAGGTTTTGTTTGGCTGCTCCGAAAATAAGAAAAAAAATCACCAAATGGATCAAAGTCCCCAAAATAAGATCTGTTCCTTTGAATATTGTCATAGTCCTTTTTAAAAAGAACCTTTGTACCGCACAAAACATCCTTTATCCACTGGCTTAAGAGCCGTGAAAATGCTTTATTAAAAAACTTATTCCCAAACATATTCAAAAACCGAATAATCTCATCGTCCATTGAATATACTAGACATCTTGAGCTCAACTCTTGATTCAAAATAATGTCACGTTATCCCCTATTATTATAATTTTCTAAAGAGCAAAGAAGAGAATCCGATTTTTTGCTTTTAAATATAAAAAAACAAAAAAACGTGTCAAGACAATACCGGGCATAACTTGCCTCCATCCTATTCTGTTGACACATAAACAGCTTTTCAATATACTTTTTTAATTTCGCTTTGAAAAAATTTTTTGAGAATAAAAATCCCATGCAAAATAATGCACTAAAATGGCTCCCTATTATTCTTTTGCTGGCTTTTTGCACAACCGCACTTAGCCTGTGCCTGTCATCACAAAGCAATTCCATTTTTGCTTTTGTATACTTCTCCTACTATATTCTCCTCATTATTTTATGTTTATGGTCAGTCAGCACTGTTTTTTTATTAAGTAAATCCAAACCAATAATACTTTTCAAACAAAACTGGGCAGGCATTCTTTCAGCAATAATTCTAACCGGAATATGTTTCTTTTTCATTGATTCATGGTTTAGGTTATTAAGCGATGAAACAAATATTCTCTCTGTTGCACAGGGCATGGCTCACCAAAAAAAAGTTTTTCTCACGGAAGAGGGAAGAATTATTAATGAAAATCTTTACCCCATAATCATTAACATCCCCAAAAGACCCCTTCTTTTTTCATTTATTTTAAGCCTTATACATAATGTCTCTGGATATAGTTTTGAAAACGCATTTTTCATGAACCTGGGCTGCCTTTTTATGCTTCTCTGTCTGGTCTTTTTCGCCATAAAACCGCTGACAGGCACTGCGGTTGCAATATCTGTTCAAGTTCTTCTTGTATCGCAACCTGTAATACCAATTTATGCTACTTCTGCAGGATTTGATCTTTTTGCTGCTCTTTTTTTCTGCCTCTCACTTTTTTCCGCTTATATTTTTATGAGGGAAAAAGACGTTAAATCTTTTTCCTTTTTATGGTGCAACCTTTTGATGTTTGCAAACATTCGGTATGAATCTTTCGTGTTCATGGGTCTGATTATATCTTTTCTCTTTTCCATGAGGTACATCACCAGAGATATCCTTTTAAAAAATTCTTTTTTAATCGGGATATCACCGCTACTCTTTATACCTAGAATACTTCAGCCCTTAATAAGAGCAAAGGGGGTGTTTGAAAACCCGGAGGGTATCGTGCCTTTTTCTATCCAGAACTTATTGAACTATACTTTAATATTAATAAAAAGCCAGTTTGATTTCAGCAGAATACTTCCATATGCTACAATTCTAAACCTTGTTTCTTTTCTCTTGTTTTTAATGATTATTTTACTGACCATTAAAAAATTTAACTCCTATAAAAACTGGCAAAAACATTTCATCCTGTTAGCATTAGTATGTACATGCTTTGTGTTCATAATATATTTATCTTACTACATGGGAAGCTGCGCTCACCCAGCAACAGTAAGGTTTTTTCTTATCCCGGCTATCCTTTCCTCTTTAATACCAGCATTCTACTTTTCTTTTAGACCGAAGAAATCAAACTGCGTTGTTATCTGCTGTCTTTCTATTTTAACTTTTTCATTCTACTTCCCAACAGCTATTGAAAATCGACTTATTAATACTCAATTCGCAGTCCATGACTTCCGTGAGGCGTATACCTTTTTAAAAAAACAGAGCTCAAGAAATCTCTTTATTATCTCTAACACCCCATCACAATTTATTCCCTTAAATTTCAGCGCAGTCAATTTCAAAACTGCCAATAAATACAAGCACCTAATACTTAGAGAATTCCACAACAAGATTTATGAAAATATCTTTATTTTCCAGACAATATCATCTAAGACGAACATTCCCCTGCCTGAAAACAGTCTGGATTCTGTTTATAATTTAAAACCGGTGTACAAATTTAAGAGTCTGACAGGAAATGTTGTCCTTGTTTCAAAAATCATTCTTGGAAACGGAAGTAGCGAAAAAACCTTTGACCCGCCCATGTAGAGAAGCCTTATTTACAATGTGCACAAACTCAACTTATCCTTTTAAAAACAAACTCGTTATTTCCCCAGCCTTTTGTTGTTTTATTCCTTAAAAGGACAAATCCCCTTTCCCTGTAAAATTCAACAACATCATCAAATTTAGCCACTTCAAAGGGGTACCCCCCAAGCCAGTCAATCCAGTCATAATAAACTGACATACCACGATTTTTTTTATATTCCGTATATCTGTTAAAAGGATTTTTACACCAAAGCATGTCCTTAACAAATCCTGCAAAAACAATAAGCGGAATAAATATTAACGTTGTTAATATTCTGCCAGCCAGGCAGGAACAATAAAACTTTTTCACCTTTTTCCAAAAAAAAGACAATAGCCCCTGATCATTATAAAGAGCAATAAAAAAAATCCCCCCTTTCTTAAGGGGAATACAAGCATGCTCCAGGGCTTTCCACATATTACCAGTATGATGAAGGACACCCCAAGAATAAACAACATCGAATTCTCCCAGTCCCTCCATAAAATCTAAATCCAGCACAGAACCTTCTCTTGCTTCCCAATTTTTATCATCCGAGAAATATCTCTTTTTAAGTTCCGAAGTACAAGAAACTGACTGCAAATCATAATCAAATGAGAAAACATGAGCACCCAGCCTTTTCGCTACAAGACTGAAAAGACCGCTCCCTGACCCAACATCAAGAAACCTTTTCCCCTTCAGATCATCACATCCCAGCATATTCTTCAAAGATTCCTCTGCCTCAATTATCCGCTCCGTATTCAGAACTGAAATAAAGTTTTTCCAGTTATGTCCAAAACCAAAACGTTTTTCTTCTGCAGCAATTCGAGAATCCTCTTTCATATTTCCTCTAAAACTTTATCACTTTGTCTGCTTCTGTCATACACTCCATTATCTCAAGTGCATTTGATATTTTACCAGCATCCACCTTTTCTCTAATTTTGAAATAATCAAGACAAGTCCCGCAAATTAAAATATCAAACCCTTTTCCCTCAAGACTTTTAAGCCGATTTAACACATATGATTTTTTTATCGCAAGCTTCACCCCTTTACTTATAAGAATAATAGAACTTTGTTTTTCCGGCAGTTGTTCAATAGCATTTAAAAATCCATTGGAAAGAACTTTACCAAGCTCTCTGTTTGTCCCAATAAAGTCAGATTCAAACAGGTATACAATTTTTTCTTTTAATACAGCTTTCTTTGCCTTGTTAGATTTTTTATTTTCAGGTAAAAAACTTTTTTTTATCTCGACCTTAAATCCTTTTATTGTTTTACGATAGACCTTTACCTTAAGACCTCCCTTTTCCGCCATTTTCACAACATTATCTCTTGCTGTCTCATTATCAACAAAAACAACTACACCAGCTTTGCCAGCTTCTGAAAGCGCTTTTTGGGTCATTACCACAGGCTGAGGGCAGAGTTTTCCTACAGCATTAACTTCAACATTTTTCATAAAAAACCTTCCTTTATTTATTCAAGTTTCATCCCAACCGGCATCTCCCTAAAAACAAAAAATAAAACTTTTGTTTCTGTTTAGATATAATATTTGTTCTCAATAATTAAATTAAAAAATAAGTTCTTTTGACAAATACACATGATACAAATATATCTATATCTAAAACAACTGTCAAAATACTTTTGTACTCATAAGAATAATTGGAATTATGATATTTGAACAGCTAAAAGTAGGGCATGACAACTTTGCATACCTAATAGCAGATAAAAAATCAGGTTATGGAGCACTAATTGATCCTGCTTTTGAACCTGAAAAAATCCTTAAAAAATCAGAAAAAAGAAGTTTAAAAATTAAATACCTTATAAATACCCACAGTCATTATGACCATACAAACGGAAATGATTATATATTACAAAATACTAATGCTGTTCTTATGGGCTTCAACAAACAAGCTCCTGCTGTCAGCATTAAAGATAACGACCGCCTTGAGCTGGGTAAACTGAAACTCACATTTATACATACTCCCGGACATACCCCTGATTCCATATGTATTCTTATAGAAAATAAAATTGTAACCGGAGATACTCTCTTTGTTGGGACAATAGGAAAAACCGGATTTGGGAATGATGCCAGGCTGATGTTTCAATCGATTCAAAATAAGATACTCCCTTTAAAAAACGACATAGAAATCTACCCCGGGCATAATTATGGGCCTTCCACAAATTCCACCATTGAAAATGAAAAAAAGAGCAACCCTTTCCTTCAAGTACATTCATTTGATTCCTTTTTAAAACTAAAAATAAAAAGATCCGGAAAGCAATAGATAGGATTGCGTATTATTGCATATAATACATTTTAATGTCTTAAATATGATAATAAGTATATTACTTTTACATTTAATGCCCTAATAATGAACATTATATGCGTATATTGTTTTTTTAAACTTTATATTTACGTATTAAGGCAAATATTTAATTTTAATAGCCTTAAATTACCTAATTATTCAGATATTATCTTTTATTAACAACTACCTTCTGATATCTTTTTCATAATCACTTCCCCTCAGAAATTTATTAAAAATCTTCAATTAACAAATAATTAGATTTATTTGATAAAGGCATAAAGTTTATTTAAACTGGTACGATAAACTGTACGTACTAAAAACAATATAAAGGAAAGAACATGGACGAGAGAAGGAAATCACCCCGATTTGCAATTGAGATGAATGCAAACTTTATTACTGAAGACGGTAAAGAAAACCCCTGCAAACTAACTGACATCAGCAGAGAAGGAACCCGAATAGAAATTTTTTCCAGAATAAAAATAGAGATTGGAACAGGAATAAAAATGAAGATCGCTGCACCGAAAAAAGAAAATCCGATAATTGCCAATGTTATAACTATGTGGATTACAGAAACTGATGACAACTCCGAATATAACTACCTTGCTGGCGGGCTGCTTTCTGAAATAAACTCTGAAGATAAAGGTTATCTGCTTGACCAGGCATATGCAATATTTAAAGAGAGTAGTGCCTGAGAATAATTAGCCTGATTTTCCCAAATCTTATGATTCTATCTTTAGAACCTGTTATCAGAAAACAAAACAGGAGGAAAGTTAAAAAAACCGAGTATCAATAACTATATTTGATTTGGTCATAAGAAGCACACATCCGGGAATACTTAACCTGCCCAAGAAGACATACATATAAAAACTTTTCGTATAAAAAAAATGAGGGGGAACTTTCTTTTATATTTTATAAAAGTATCAGATAACCGCCTCAAAATCTTCAAGCACCTTTAATATTTTTTCCATTGAAACTGTAGTTGAGGGAACCTTATAACCTGTTGCCATAATTCCTTTTTTCTCCACAGTTACATCTTTAATTGGTGCTGTTTTAGGCTCAATCTGCTTAAGCAGAGGAAGAACTTCTCGATAACGGTGTTTTTCTGTCATAACATACACAGTCTTACCAACAGTATCAGTCTTATCTATTTTCATGTCTGAATCCTTTTGAATGGGGGCGTATCATTCTTCCGCAATTAAAATTTGATTTACGCTTTCTTTATTATATATCATAATTTTCAGCTAAAACAAATCACCAGCCAATTTATTTTAACAGAAAATAAACTTACTCTATACTTTCGACATTTCCATTATCAAACAAAAACAAACCATCACCACAAGGAATTCAGATGAAAAATAGAAGAAAAGAGATTGGGTTTTTTCTAGGACCTGCGCTTTTCCTCCTTATCCTTTTCCTTCCTGTTCCCGAAGGAATGAAACCCCAAGCAATGAAGACCTCTGCCATTGCTGTGCTTATGGCAGTATGGTGGATCACAGAAGCAATTCCTATTCCGGCAACCTCTCTTCTGCCCATTGTACTGTATCCGGTCCTGGGGATAATGGGGTCAAAAGAAGTCACCCTTCCCTATGCGAACCATCTCATATATCTTTTTATGGGCGGTTTTTTTATTGCAGTAACCATGGAGCGGTGGAACCTTCACAAAAGGATAGCCATAAACACCATCAGACTTTTCGGTTCTTCGCCCACACGCCTCGTGCTCGGCTTCATGACAGCCACAGCTTTTCTTTCCATGTGGATAAGCAATACCGCCACCACAATGATGATGGTACCCATCGGGCTTGCAATTGCAAAACAGGCCAGAGAATACTATACCGGGCCTTCTGACAAATTTAAATTCGACACCTGCCTTATGCTTTCCATTGCATATGCAGCCTCAATCGGAGGGGTTGGCACAATCATCGGAACCCCGCCAAACGGTGTGCTGGTAAGTCAAATCGATAAAATTTTCAACGTGGAAATAAGTTTTGCGCAGTGGATGAAAGTGGGACTCCCGCTGGTCATAATAATGATAACCATCACCTGGCTGATGATGACACGCATCATCTTCAACCTGAAAAATATCAGTCTTCCGGAAGGAAAGGAATTTATATCCAAAGAACTTCAAAAACTTGGCCACATTAAAAAAGAAGAGATAATTATAATCTGTGTTGGTGTCTTTGTCTCTTTTTGCTGGATCTCAAGGTCCTTTCTCTTTAAATACCTTGGATTAAACCTTGTTCATGACTCAACCATTGCAATCCTCGGAGCTTTACTGCTCTTTGTGATACCCTCAGATTTTAATAAAGGTAAATTTCTCCTTGACTGGAAAACAGCAGTCAAAATACCCTGGGATGTGATTATCCTTTTTGGGGGAGGACTGGCACTTGCAGTCGGATTTAAAGAATCAGGCCTTGCTCTATGGATAGCCAGCAACCTGACCTTACTTTCTGCGGCAAATATTCTCGCCTTTATCTTTATACTTATCCTTATAACCATTTTCCTGACAGAAATCACCTCAAACACGGCCACTTCATCGCTTCTGATCCCTGTAATGGCAAGTGCAGCTGTTTCAATGGGCATTCATCCATATGGTCCAACAGTTGCAGCCTGTATAGCAGCTTCATATGCTTTTATGCTGCCTGTGGCAACACCGCCAAATGCTGTTGTTTTTGGTTCAGGCTGCGTCACAATTCCCGAAATGGCCAAAGCAGGTATATGGCTGAACATCATAGGAACCATTTTAATAACAGCTGTAATAATGCTTCTACTACCCTTTGTCTGGGGAATAGATATTTCCGTTCTGCCTGAATGGGCGAAAAATGCTATTTTAAAATAGCAAATAATGATAAACATTGATTAAAAATAGAATTTTAATGATATAAATTGATATATCTTGCAAATGTTAAATAATATGTATTTTTATTGTCGAAAAGTTGATTTGTTTGAATTTAAAATCATTTTTTTTGCATTTAATTGCATATTTTGTATATTTTACTTTATCAAAAAACAATACACAAATGGTTTTAGCCAAGCCTTTTTACAAAAAAATAAAAGCCCTTAAGGATATTTTACCTTAAGGGCTTTTATTTTGATCCACAAATGCCGTTCCGAACGTTGACAGTAATTTCTTTTTAATTATTTACCCCAATAAATAATGCAAATTTTTAGGGAAGCTAAACTTTAATTTGTTAAATTTAGCCCAACTGAAAACTGTCAAACATTGCAGGTTTTTTTAATTTTAATTTTTAACTATAATATTTATGCATAAATTGGCATAATATTGCTTGAGTCAACCTCTCTGACCTTGTCATTAAAGCTATTATTGTTCATAGAAAGTATTGTATTTTCAAGATCAGCAAGCGGAAAAGGTTTATATAAAACAGGGCATGCTATTTGTCCAAAAAAGTTTTTGTAGTCTCCATTAAAACCATTACCAGTTGAAAAAACAATCCTGTCAAGCAAATGGGGCCGATAAGAAGAAACAAGCTGATAAAATTCCATTCCATTTACAACAGGCATATCCATATCAGAAATAATCACATCATAGTCCGTATTCTGTATTTTATTAAAACCTACACTGCCGTTTTCAGCTTCGTCTGTTATAAAACCCAAATTCTCAAGAAAAAATTGATACATTTGGCGAATCGAATCATTATCATCTATTATAAGAGCTTTCATAATTTACCTCCTTTTATCTTTTTGTAATACTAAATATGCAATCCGCATGCCAGCAACAGGAGGAAAGGACCTATCAAGCTTAAGATGATTTATTTTGATATAAAATGATAATTTTTAACAAAATATACATACCATTAAAGACACCTCATTTTGCAAAACTAACTTAATTAAACAAATCAGGGGGGAAAATTATTCTTGCCAAAAGACAAAATATAGACAGGCGTCATTATCTCGTCACCAACCTGTAAAACACCTGTTTTTCAACCCTTACCCAAACACCTACTGATTTTCATAAATATAATTTCAAAAAAGTATTGAATCCCAGCCCGTCGCCATCCCTTCGATAGAAGTTATTGAAAAAGCATAAAAGCAACACTTTCACAAATTGTTATTGATTAAAAAAAAATTTATCCGATACTTAACTTTAAGATAGATATACATAAATGTATTCTTTACTATCTTACTTTTATGCTCCGGGTTAATAAGATCATCCAATATCACATGCAATTCAGCATAAAAAAATGCCTTGAAAATTGGAAAAAATATATAATATTAATCATTTAATAAAAAATAAAACTTTTAAATATCTCTAACAATAAAGTATAATTCCAATCGTATAGCAACCACTTGTAAAGCTAAAAGAAAACTATTATCAAGCAGGAAAAAATCACTAAAGGTCTAAAAAAACATGGCATTTCGTGGAAACATTGAAACTTTCTTTTTCTCAAGTCTTTTGCAGCTCCTGACAAATGACCGAAAAACAGGGGTTCTGCATATTGAAAAGGAAAAAGATGAAGTTGATATTTTCATAAAAGAAGGATCTATCGTAAATGCAATAAGTTCCAGAAGTAAAAACCGGCTTGGTTATCTGCTAAGAACTAAAGGCATCATAACTTCAGAAGATCTCGAAAAATGCCTCTCCATATCCAGAAGAAATGGACAAAAACTCGGTAAAGTTCTAGTCGAAAACAACCACATAACAACGAAAGATCTTGAAAAATTTCTCAACGATCAGGTCGAAGAAACAATCTATGATCTTTTTATATGGGAAAAAGGTAATTTTGAATTTAAAGAATCCGAACTTAACACTGACAAACAAGTAGTAACAAATATTGACACCCTGGGAATTATTCTTGAAGCATCAAGGCGAGTTGATGAAATTTCTTTGCTGAAAAATAATATCCCTGATGAGAACATGGTTCTCATAACAAACCCTGATATATCTTCTACAGATAAACTTAACAAAGAAGAAAGACCGGTACTTACACTTATAACTGGTAAGAAAACCATAAGAGAAATTGTAATTGAAAGCGGTTACGATCGACACTCTGCATATAAAATAATTTACTCATTGATTTCATCCGGTTTTGCGGAAGTCAGGAAAGAAGCTCAGGAATCAGGTGATCAGCCGGCAGATCAAACAACATCCACAGAACTCCTGCTTGACCTTGAACTGGTTCCAGAAGAAAACCCTCAGCCCGGAAGCGAACCAGACGAAGAAAAACCTACTGAAACAATTATTGTAGATACTCACATAGAAGAAGAACTCACACAGAACAAAAAAGCGTTTTCTTCCTATCCAGGTAATCACGAGCATGAAAAGGGAGAATCAACCCGCCTTGATCCCAGAACAACAACATCAACAGGCAAAGACAGGTTTGTACCTGACATCACTCTTGTCAAGGGAACTTCTCAGAGCTCAAATGCATTCAACCCATCAATATCTTTTTCAAACAAAAAAAAGCTTATTGGTTTTGCAGCCATCACAATAGGCATTGCTGTAATAATCACGGTTTTTATTTTAAGACCTGACAACAAAATAACGGTACCTTCAACGCAACCGAAAAAAATTGAGAGAATAGAGAAAAAACCTGCAATTGAAAAAATAAAAACTGGAATTAAAGAAAAAGAAACTTTTATCCTGAAAAATAGAAAATATTCAAATAATATTTTGTCTATTTCTATTCCTGATGGTTATAAAGTAACAGATAAATCAAACGCAAATACCCAAAAAATATTTTTCACATACGGAAAAGACATCAAAATAAAGCTAACTTCCTGGAAACAAAAAGAAGAATGGAATCCAGAGACCATGATGTATAAAAAGATAGAAGAAATTCAAAAAAGAAAAGACGGGTCCCATTCCCTTATGGCAAATAATTACAACCTTATAAATGTTAACAGGTGCAAAGGTTATGAAATAGTCATGAGCGGAATAAGAAACTACACCTTTTCCAGGGTATATCTTTGTACTTTATCATGTAAAGGAAAAATGTTTACGATAGATGTTGACTGTAAAAACTCAAAAGATCCTGAAATTTTAAAAATATTTAATACCCTTAAAGGTTCTATGGTAAAATCATTAAATGTTTATTGATCTGAATATCTTCCCGAAGAATAAGACCAATAAACATTTACACACTAAAACCCGGCAGCCAAACTTTTGTAAAACCATCAATTTTCTGATGAAAGGCGGCAAAACTTACCTGTGAAAACTTCCCCAACATATGAATACATCGATACAGATGAAACCTTAAAAGACCTCACCCTGAAAGTTGAAGAATCAAAACGAGTTGCTGTTGACACCGAAGCTGACAGCCTGCACCATTATTTCGAAAAAGTCTGTCTGATTCAAATTACCCTTGGTGAAACTAATTATATTGTAGACCCCCTTGTTGAGCTTGATCTTTCAGGTTTCCTTAATGCCCTGTCAGAAAAACCGCTGATACTCCATGGTGCGGATTATGACCTGAGAATGCTTCAATCCTCCTTTGGCTTTCGCCCTAAAAACAAAATCTTTGACACCATGATCGCTGCCAAACTGCTGGGCTATGAAAAGTTCAGCCTTGCAGCTCTGGTTGATCACTTCTTTAATATTAAACTTAAAAAACAGGGACAAAAATCGAACTGGGCAAAAAGACCGCTAACAGAATCACAGCTTGAATATGCCTGCTATGACACACACTTTCTTGAAGAAATAGCAGACAACCTTAAAATGGAACTTAAAAAATTAAACAGACAAAACTGGTTTAGCGAGACAGTTGAGTTTATGGTTCAATCAACTAAAAACAACAAAGAACGTGATCTGGATAATGCCTGGTGGATAAAAGGAACCGGACTTTTAAAGGACTACCAGCTCGTTTTTTTACAGCAGATCTGGCACTGGCGTGAAAAAATTGGTGCAACAAAGGACATCCCCACCTTCAAGATCATGGGGAACAGTCACATGATTGAGCTTTCAGCTTGGGCGGCAGACAATCCGTCTGCCAAAGCAGAAAATTTCCCAGGGCTTCCGAGAAGCTACTCTGTCCGCCGCATACACCAGCTTGAAAAAGCCATTGAAAAGGCACGAAACACAAAAAAAACAGCATGGCCATTATTTAAAAAAAGAAAAAAACCAGTTCACAACAAACCCGGTTATAAAAATCTAGTTAAAACGTTAAAAGAAGAGTGTTTCAAAGTAGCGGGAAAGCTCAAAATGAACCCATCTGACATTGCAAATAATGCTGCCCTTGAACTACTGGCCAGCGAAAAGCCCACAAGCTTAAACGAAGTTTACCAGTGCGGACATATCATGAAATGGCAGGCAAAACTTCTTTACCCCTGTGTACAAAAGATATTTAAATAAAACATTTTCCTAGTTATAAGCAATAATAATAAATGCGCTAATAAAAAATCTACTCTACCTTGGATCTATGCTATACATACCCCAAACAGCCTAGTAAAAACGAAAGAGAGGAAGTAAAATGAACAGGCTTAAGGAATTCATAAAAAGCACCATTTTGGGAGGACTTCTAGTTATCCTGCCATTGGCAATCTTCTTTTTCGCCTTAACCTGGATTTTCGGCTTAGTACAGGCCACAATAAGCCCTCTCACAACAATTATAATGCAAAAGTCACCTCTTCAGGGCATAGTCGCAGACATCCTGGTAGTTGCTCTGCTGATTATTGTCTGTTTTACAGTGGGTGTCATAGTCCGGACAAAACTTGGTAAATGGTTGTATCTGCTTCTTGAATCAAATGTCTTCCTTAAGATCCCAGGATATTCGCTTATTAAAGAGACCGTATCCCAGTTTTTTGGAAACAAGAAATCTCCGTTCTCTTCTGTCGCTCTAGTCCAAATATTCGGTAATGAAACACTTGTCTCGGCCTTCATCACCGATGAGCACAAAGACGGAACACGCACCGTTTTTGTGCCCACAGGCCCAAATCCTACTTCAGGTAACATTTACCACCTGCCTAAAGGTCAAGTGCATCCAGTAGACGTATCTGTGGAAGACGCTATGAGATCAATCATTAGTTGCGGTGCAGGTTCATCAACACTTATTTCAAAAAAACAACAGATAACTAAAACAGCTCAGCAGTAACAGCCCAGACCACCCCTTGTGCTATTCAAACAAAGCGCTCCCTCACAGCATGCGAAAGATTTATCATAACCTTCCTAAGAATAAAACCATAACCAGACAAACTAATAACAAAGCTTCACAAACTAAAAGAGGATTTTTGGGAAACATGAACGAATACCCCCCACCTTCAAGATCCTTTTCAAACCAGTGAACTCTGCGGTGCAGTCTTTGTATTGAAACAATAAACGGGATTTTTTCTGCCAGACCCCGGTTAAAATTATAAAGGGTTGCAACCAAATCAGGGAGAATACCAAAAAATGCTGCCAGAATAAAAAGCATCGGACTTTTAAATTTCAGAATTGAAATCAAGAGAATAACAGTGACGTTACCCCGTCTTGTTCAGCACTTTTGAGTTAGTGATTTCGGTCGTTTTTAACATGTAGAACTCCATCGGTGTCATGTTATTTAAACTGCTATGTGGCCGCCTGAAATTATAATCTTCTCTCCAGTCCAATACTTTCTTCCTGGCATCATCAAGCGAAACAAAAACATTTTCATTTAAACATTCATCCCTGAACCTACCCATAAAACTCTCGGCATATGCATTTTCTATCGGCTTTCCTGGGCGAATAAAGTCGAGTTTGATTCCGTTTTCATGTGCCCATTTATCCATTACTATACTGGTGAATTCTGGGCCGTTATCTGAAGTAATTGCTTCTGGTGTTCCTTTTTGTTCGATCAGCCTGTCAAGTATCCGAACAACACGCTGTCCAGGCAGACTATGATCTACTTCTATGGCCAATGATTCCCGTGTATAAAGGTCGATAACTGCCAGCGCTCTGATCCGTCTCCCATAAAAAAGCGTATCTGATACAAAATCCATTGCCCAGTATTGGTTCGGTTTTGTAACCTTGGGCAGCTCCAGCCTTATATGACTTATACGTTTGCGTTTGCGTCTTTTGAGGCTTAATCCTTCCTCTCGATATAAGCGCTCTATGCGCTTGTGGTTGACATCATGGCCTTCTCTTTTAAGCAGTACATGCAATCGTCTGCACCCGAATCTTCTGCGCTGGTCTGCCAGCTCCTTTAACCTCTTTCTTATCTCAACATTTCTCTCCGGTCTGGGTTGGTAATAATAGCTGTTCCAGTGTATTTGAAATAGCCTGCATGCCCGTCTCATACTGCATTCGTGCTTTTTTATGGCAGAAGATACCAGCTTACGTTTGGCTGCAGGCTTTAGAGTTTTTTTTCAACGATATCCTGTAAGATCTGCTTGTCCAGCATGGTATCAGCAAGCAGTTTCTTTAATCTCCGATTCTCATCTTCAAGCTGTTTTAGCCGTTTTGCATCGCTTACATCCATCCCACCGTACTTTGAACGCCATTTGTAAAAGGTGGCATCACTGATCCCGTACTCCCGGCAGATATCGACAACCTTTTTACCGGCCTCCGATTCCTTCAATATCCTTATGATCTTTTCTTCTGTGTAACGTGATTTTTGCATGGTTTACCTCCTATGAATTTAGGTTGTAAACCAAAATCACTAACTTGTAAATGCTTCAGTTTTTGGGGAGCAGGTCAACAGGGCCGGGAATAACTTCAATAATTGTAGGGATAGGTTTTTTGAAAATAGTTTCAGGAGTTGCAATATAGCCGTGAGGAATAATATCAAGGGCAAAATGTACAAACAGAGACCCTCCGCTTAAGATCAACAACTGTGAGGATATATCAGTATCAAAGTTAATTGTATACGCTGTCAAAAGACAGGATGCGGCTATGTGTGTTGTGGGTAACATGAGTTCATCATTTAATTAAAAGCATCAAAGAGTAATAACCATAAATAGATAAAATAAAACAGAAATCCATGGCTCAGGCTACTAAATCTCTATCTTTCCGATAAGCTGTTCAATTTCAAGAAGAGTTATTCTGGCCTGGTATCTTGCAATAATAAGCGATGAATTTGCACGCACCATATTTACCTGGGCATCACGAAAATCAAGTGAATCAGAAGCACCGATTGAATAGCGCTCCTTTTGCAATTCTAAATTCTGCCCGGCTGTAACCACATTTTCATCTTCAAGCTTTACTTTTTCAACCCGTTTATTAAATGTCGTGTACTTCTCACTGACCAGACCGACCAGCTGATTGCTGATGTTTTTCAGCGCCAAAGCGCTGTTGATCTTTTCAATACGCGCGTTCTGATAGTTAATGCTGTCAACATTTCCGTTAAAAAGATTAAATGTAAGCGCCAGCCCGACACTGGCATCAATTGTTTCATCCCGTCTCTGTGCCGAAGACGAAATATCATCTCCGAAAAGAGCCCGGTCATTATAACCGTAATTTGCACTCAGGTCCAACCTGGGCCAGAATGAGGCCTTTGCCAGTCTCACAACTTCCTCTGAAACCTTTAAGTTCTGTTTCGCCGTAAGCAAAAAACTGTTTCGCTGCTCGGCCAATCCAAGAAGCTCATCAAAAGAAATATTTAAGGGCAAAACTTTAATCTCTTTTTTGACACTAACCTCCTCAAGCGGCTCTCTGCTCAAAAGAATATTAAGCTCCTTTTTTGCAATAGCAACCCTTAGCTCCTGATCAAGAAGTACCGATTGGTCATTATTAAAATTGACCCGTGCATTTAAAAGATCAGTTGAAGAAACTCCCCCAAGATCCCTGCGCACAGTTTCCCTGTCCAGCCGGGTACGTGAGATATCTCTTGTATTTAAGGCCACATCAAGAAGCTGCTCCTGCTGAACCAAATTAAAGTATGTGATCATTATTCCAACCACAGTATTTTCAATGTTATTCCTGGCATCATATTCACCAAGTTTTGCAAGCTCATCATATCTTGCTTTATTGGCAAACATTCCAAACCCGTCAAAAAGCGTCCAGTTCAAACTCAACTGTGACCCATAGGTACGTCCGTCAGAATTTCCAAAACTTGTTGGGGCACCGGTCTCGTCATTTGAAGCATCATAACGATAATCACCAACCGTATCGATCACCGGCAGAAAACCGGCTGTTCCTTTCCCCCTGTTATTGCCTGCAATTTCAGCTGTATTTTTCGCGATCTGGATATCATAGTTGTTTTTAAGCCCGATCTTTATGGCATCCTCAACCGTCATCTGATCCTGCGCGGAAACGATCAGTGGAAAAAGTAAAAACATCAGTAAATATAAAACAATAAATTTATTCTTCATCATATTTCTCAGTAAATATTTTGTTATGGTTTTTGATCTTCCATAGTTTTAGCATTATTCACTCGACCCCTGGAACCCTTGCCCCCCTGAATCCTCGAATCCTTTTTACAGTTCCACCATAGCCTCTTTTAATTCTTTGACTGCAGGCTCAACACTCTCAGGAGTAACCGGCCCTGAACCAAAGACCCCTGCCAAAACCATCCGTACCCGATTAAGCACAAGAAGCCCTGCTGGCAAAATGAGCAGTAAAATAAAAGTTCCAAAAAGAAGGCCGAAAGCAACCGAAACAGCCATTGGAATTAAAAACTGTGCCTGCCTGCTGCCTTCGAACATAATCGGAGCCAGACCTATTGAAGTAGTCAGCGTAGTTAACAGTATCGGACGCAAACGGGATATACCCGCGTTATAAACCGCATCAAAAAACTTCTGTCCAAGCCTTAAATTCCTGTTCACTTGATCAACCAGAACAATACTGTCATTTACCACAATACCGGTAAGTGCGATAATGCCGTAAAGCGACAACATATTTAGCTGTATCCCCCTGATTCCGTGACCCCAGATAGCGCCCATGATACCCAGAGGAATAAGAGATATAACCAGTCCGGCCTGAGCAACAGATCTGAAAACCAGAATGATCACAATAAACATCGCTACCATAGCAATAGGAAATGCGGTTACCACAGAAGATTCAATCTTTTTCTGCTCCCTGGACTGCCCTTCAAATAATGCCTGCACGCCATTGACTCTGGATAATATCCCGGGAACAATCCCTGTCTTAATCTCATCTAAGATAGGCGGCAAATCAACATCCTCTGATGACAGGGAAGCCTCAACCGTTATTTCACGTCGCCGGTTTAAATGATTTATCCGGGTCACACCTCGCCGCACTTTATAATATGCCAGTTCACTAAAAGGGTATTCCCCCTGGGGAGTACGTATTCTCATCTGATCAAGAAGTGTAAGTGAGGCCCTGTCATCATCACTATACCTGACCCACACCCGTATTTCGTCTCTTCCGCGCTGAATTCGCTGGATCTGCTGGCCAAAAAATCCCTGGCGTACCTGGCCGATCACATCCTGCAGTTTAAGTCCCATGGCATCTGCACGGGGTTTCAGCCTGATATCTATTTCCCGTCTTCCTTCCTGTTCCGTATCAACCACGTCTTTTAGCGCGTCAAATTCATTAAGTTCTGAGACAAGAAGATCACGAGCTTTTCTAAGCTGATCCGGCTCTGTTCCAAGCAGACTTATAGAAACCGGCTTACCGAACATACTGACCCTGCCAAAGGTAATATTTTGCGCTTCAGGTATTGGCCCGACTAAATCACGTATGCGATTAGAAATAACCGATGTGTCCATCTTGCGGGCTTCACCATCAAGGAGTTGGAGCTTAAGTTGCCCCACATGGCTGCCCTTTTCCTTTAAATCATTACTGCCGATTACCCTTTTTATACCCAGGATAAGATCTTTTCCGTCCGGTCTTTCTTTTTTCATCTCTTCATTTACCTGCCAGCAGGCTTTTTCAATCTTTGCAAGAATTTCATCAACATCTTTTTCCTGCCTCCCCGCAACAAGAGTTAAATTGACAGGGACCGTATCTCCGTCAATGATCGGAAAAAAAGTAAGACCGATAAAACCGCCCCTGACAAGTCCGATGGTCAACAGAACAAAAGCGGTCGGCGCTACAACCGTAATCCATTTATGGTTCATGGCAGATCTAAGAAGCGGCGCGTAAATTTTATGGGTTAATGTATGGACAAAGCTTTCAATTTTTTTGCGAAGTTTTGAATCGTTCTGATGAGACTGCAAACCCTTGGAATGGGCCAGATGCGCCGGCAGAATAAAAAAGGCCTCAATAAGTGAAAACAGAAGCGCTGCAATAACCACTACTGCCATATGCCATATAAACTTTCCCATCACCCCATCAAGGAAAAAGAAAGGGGTAAAAGCGATAATGGTTGTAAATACCGATGTAAACACCGGCGGCAACATCTCAAATGCTCCGTCAATAGCTGCATTTATAGCCGGTTTTCCCCTTTCATAATGAGCAAAAATATTTTCACCCACAACAATAGCGTCATCAACCAGGATACCCACCACAATTATCATACCGAAAAGAGAGATTACATTAATGGTAATACCCACAAAAGCAATTAAAATAAACATTCCGGCAAAGGAAAACGGCAGCCCCACAGACACCCAGAATGAAAAACGAAGATTTAAAAAGAAACTCAGTAAACACAACACCAGAGTAAGTCCGAGGATACCATTTCTCATAAGCAGACTTATTCGCTGTTGAAGAGGAATGGTTCGGTCATCAAGAATACTCGCATGTATTACACTATTTTTCTGATTAAATTCTTTCACATATGTTTTTACTTTTTCAGCAATCGCAAGGATGTCCTCATGACCTGTCTTCTCAATCTTAAGGATCACAGCGCCCTTACCGTTAAAACTAACCCGGTTGGGCACATCCTCCCATTTTTCTTTAATGTCTGCTATGTCCCGAAGATAAACAACCGTTCCATCCGCAGTCCCTCTAACCACAATACTATGAAGCTGTTTGGCAAAATACTTTCTTCCCCAGGTCCGGATTAATATCTCTTCATCTTTTGTTTCAAGCTTTCCTCCGGAAATATTTATATTGGCGGCAGCTATGGCTGCAGAGATCTCATCAAAGGTCATCTCATATCTGCGCATATCCGACTCTTTTACTTCAACTGCAAACTCAATGTTTGGCAGGCCGGTTAATGTAACCTGAGACATCTCCGGAGAATCCAGAAAATCATCCCGTATCTGCTCTGCAACATATTTAAGATTAAACAGATCTGTGTCACCGTAAAGAACAACGGACATGGCATGGGAGCGGTACTTCCGTTCATAAACAACCGGTTTTTCACTTCCCTTTGGAAACGATCCTATTTTATCCACCGCGTTTTTCACATCCTGCAAAACTTTATGGATATCCTGTCCTCTTAAGACCTCGACAATAACCGTACCAAAATTCTCACGTGAAACAGAAGTCACCCGGTCAACCCCCTCAATCCCTTCCAGATTTTCTTCTATCTTTAAAATAACCCCTTCCTCCACTTCTTCGGGAGAGGCACCGATGTATTCAACCTCTACATTAATAAAGTCCGGCGGTATTTCAGGAAAAAATGAATATTTCATTTGGCTATAGGAAATAATTCCAAACCCCACAATCGTGAACATTAAAACATTTGCCCAGATTGGATAACGAACAAAAAATGCGAGGACCTTTTTCATCAGTTGTCTTCCCCTTTAGAAGATAGTTTAACCTGTGCCTTCATGCCCGAAGCAACGCCCTGAAGCATTTCAGAAACCATCATTTCACCTTCTTTTAGACCGTCTTGCACAATAACATAGTCTAATTCCCTGCGCGCAACATCCACCCGGCGATAATCAAACACGCCATCTGCAATCACATATACATAGGTGTCTTCATATATAGCCTTGCGCGGCACAATAACAGCATTTTCAATAATACGCCCGGGCATTTCAGCTTTCATAAAAACACCGTTAATCAGTTTTTCATCCCTTTCCTGAACCGCTATATAGACATAAGCGGTCTGAGTTTTTGTATCTATGGTCTTTCCGATTCTTTTTATCCTGCCTGTCCATTGGCCGGCTATCTCAGATGAAGTTAAGACAACCGGTTTATTACGGTCTATCCATGAAATATCCTCCGCTGGGACAGGAACTTCCATCTCAAGACTTTCAAGATTAATAACCTCTCCCAGGCGTGTGCCCGACCGGACACTCGAACCGATTCTCAGATCAGCTGAGATAATTGAGCCATCAAATGAGGCATAAAAGAAATGCTTATCCAGCTTAATCTCAAGATTTTTTATATTAAAATAGATCTTGTAAACATTAAAGCGGGAAAGGTAGAGCTTGATCTTCTGGTTATCAGCAATCGGAAGATCAGAAATATTTTCATCAAAACTAACCTTATTAAAATAGTTCTCCCATTTTTTGTAATGTTCCGGGAAGTCCACCCTTATTTCAGGAAGCACCGACGCAAGGGCATTTAACAAATCGCTTTTTGAACTTTTTATATCAAAACGCATCTGGCGGTCATCAACCTTGATAAGCAGATCCCCTTTTTTAAATGTCTGCCCGGGCCTGAAATCAAGACTTCCCTGCTCAAGAATACCGTTTACCTCACTGGTCATAACAACAGGCTGTGACGATTTCAGCCGTCCGTAGGCAACAACCCTGGACTGAATATCTTTTAAACTCACCTTTTCTGCTGCTGCTATCTTTATCCTGGCTTCGTGCGGTTTTTTGGGCGGGTCCTCTTTAAAACTTGAAAAAAACACTAAAGCACAAACACCTGCCAATATAATAAGCACTGGTATTATGAATGATGTTATCCGTTTCATCCCTCTCTCCCATCTTCTATCCCTCTTCGCATCTGCTTAAGTGCAGACAGGGAAAACTCCGTTATATGGTCTGTAAGTTCTTCAAGACCTTTTTCATCAAATGTCTGTTCCGGAAAAATCTGCTGAACCACAGGATTTGCAAAACGATAATAGAGACACTGCCCTATAATACTCAGACTGCACCGCTTGACCTTTTCTTCCGGCACGCCCTCTCCCAAAATTTCGCTCACAAGATCATGTAAAAACAGAAATCCGGGACGGATCATTCTATCTATAATTTTATCGAAAGCACCTGTAGGCTCGATCATCTCATGGGCTACAATTCTAAAATCCCATTCCGGCCGATCCTGATATAAAATATTATATAGAAGCGCCTTGACAAAAAGCCTGAGCCTTTTCTCAGGATTAGCGGATTTAGACAGGGCAAGCTCATCCATCCTGTTCTTAACCGCTTCCCTGTTAGCATATTCCCATACCGCCTCATAAAGTTTCTCTTTGCTTCCAAAATGATAGTTTATAGCTGCAACATTTACCTCTGCCCGATTGCAGATATCCCGCACAGTTGTATTTTTAAATCCATTTTCAGCAAACACTTTACAGGCAGAGGCTAAAAGCTTTTCCTGTGTCGAGTCAGTACTTTTGTTTTTTTCATCCATAAGGTTCTTCCCAGATATTGATAACTTTATAAAAACCACCAAAATTAAAACAGGTATTTTATATACATGTTTAAAACAGTTGTTTTAATTTGTCAAGAAAAGATTAGGATCTGAATGCGGTTTAAAGAAATTATATGAAATATTTGCTTATTTACTGGATTTAAAAGGTATCAATAGGTAATATAAAGCTATATTGAGAAATTAAAGTCATTAATGACATAAATATACATTATTTAGACAATAATATACTACTGATATTCTGTGATATTGTTTTGAAACGATACACTGGGAATAAATGATATTGAATCAATGCGGGAAGGAAGAGGATATGAACGGGTTCGTCTGATAACGATTGATTATATAAACGAAATTTACTTTTTCAGAATTATCAAACCACAAGTGAGGAAGTAAAAAGCATTTTTGAGATAATGGCATTTACCTTTAATTTTGCAATTAGTTAATGTTACGAATAGTTATGTGAAATAAAAAAGGCGGGGTTTTTAGTTCCCCGACCTGTTTCCCAAACCTATTAAAATTATATATTTATAATATCTATATAATATATAAGAACAAGACGTGCAAACTGTGGATTAAAGATAAAATTTCCGGTAAAGTTATTCTGCCGAAAAAAACAACCATTAGGAATCAAAAATTTGTTTATAAGGAGGAACTCATGGATTGAATTAACAAATTAAGATATGAACTCTAATAAAATGATCTTCGAAACTCTTTAAACTTCTTTCCGACCGCCACACTATCACCACCAAAAATGATACTTCCCGTAGCAAACTACGGGGCATCCCGGCAATTAAATTTGGCCAGAATGTTTTGTCCTGCACGTGGAGATTATCGGAGGCTATATGGTAAATTAGCATTTTCCAGCGTTGTGACACATCTCCTGAAAAATCCTGTTCGTAGATGTTATCAATGAGCATCATATGCCTCCCCATCAGGGTTTGCTTCAATGAACATTATGAGCGGCAAGCTTAAGTCTAGGATTATTAACGATATTCATTACAAGATTAATTCTGGATCACCCATTTTCTGAGAATTTCAAAGACAACCTCACGCTTAATCGGCTTGGTCATATAATCATCCATACCCGACTCAAGACATATCTCGCGATCCCCCGTCATGGCATTTGCCGTCATAGCAATAATGGGAACCGACCTGATTTCGCGATCTGTTGCGCTGGATTCGTATTGTCTTATTTCCCGGGTGGCGTCCAGCCCATTGAGTACCGGCATTTGAATATCCATTAAAATCACATCATACAAATCCGGAGCAGCCACAAATTTATCAACAGCTTCCCTTCCGTTAACGGCAACCTCAACCGTGTAACCCGCCTTGGTGAGAAGCTTTACCGCAAGTTTTTGGTTCACCGCGTTGTCCTCTGCCAGCAGGATGCTAACCGAATGCTTAACTTCTTCCCGGATTGAATGCTGCGTTACAATGTGACGTTCAGATGTTTCTTCGGCCTTCTCCGTCTCCAGAACCTCACCCAGCAGATGCTCCATCATTTTATAGAGTTTTACCCGTTTGACCGGTTTAGGAAGATAACCATTAAAACCGCACGCTAAACACTTTTTAATGCCCCCATCAGTTGAAGAAGTAAATGCCATTATCGGTAATTTGTCACCCATCGCGGAACGGATCTGTTTCGCCAGATCATATCCGGACATTATCGGCATCCGGAGATCAAAAATACCAATATCAAACGGCTCCCCGGCACTATCGGCTCTAAGCACTTCCGCCAGAGCCTTTTCCGCATCATTAAAGCAGTCAACCGCCATTCCGGCTTGCTCCAGAACATGGGACAGGATATCAAGGTTAGTCCGGTTATCATCAACAATCATAACCTTTTTGCCCGCTAACGACACCGGCAAAACCCGTTGAGCCTGTTTTTTTACGGACTGCCCAAGCCAGGCCGTAAAGTGAAACGAGCTACCCTTTCCAACCTTGCTTTCCGCCCAACAGTTTCCATCCATAAGATTGGATATCTTCCTGCAGATTGAAAGCCCCAGCCCCGTCCCGCCAAACTTGCGCGTTGTGGAAACATCCTCCTGCTGAAACATCTCAAAAATATCTTCAACTTTGTCCTCCGCAAGACCAATGCCCGTATCCCGTACTTCTGCATGGATCAACACCCGATCATCTTTACTCTGCTCAAGATCCAGCGAAAGCTCGATTTCACCATTTTTAACAAACTTGATCGCATTCCCCATCAGATTTATCAGAACCTGACGATAACGGTAAGGATCCCCTTTGACCAGCGCCGGGACCTCATCACCAATCCGACAAAGCAGCTCAACCTTCTCGCTATCCACCCTGGGGCTCACCATTTCGCAGATATCATGGGCCAGAATCTCTATATCAAAATCCAGCTCCTCTATCTTTATCTGACCCGCTTCAATCTTAGAAAAATCGAGAATATCATTTATCAGCGACAACAGCGCCTCTCCGCTGCGCTTAATAGTTCGGGCATTATCCTCCTGATCTTCATCAAGATCACTCTCCAGCAGCATATCGGTGAAGCCGATCACCCCATTCATGGGCGTACGGATTTCGTGGCTCATGCTAGCTAAAAAGCTGCTCTTCGCCTGATTGGCTTCATCGGCTACGGCTTTGGACTGAAGGGCCTCTTGTTTTGATTTAACCAATTCCCGTTCCACTTTTTGTCGTTCCTGTAACTCAAGGTTTAGGAGTCGACTTAAATCACGCATGCGTCCAACAACTGCAGCTATTAAAATGATAGCGGTCGTACCGGCGATACCGCCTCCGCCCAACAACTGATCAATTCCCACTCCGCACGCAATAAGCATCAGGACATTTACCGGGAAAGAAAGTACTCCCGCAATCACACCCGGCCATAGACCAAAAAACCAGCCGACAGTAACGGCGGGGATAAACGCAACGGTTGGGGCGCCAATCACTACCGTTTTTGCTATAATGACAAATACAATGAAGTAGATGATGATTGAGGCAATAATAAAATTTATATTTTTTTTCATGTTTTTCTCTTTTTTATTTTTTGGCATAACTATTAGGTAACCCATACTTTTTATTAGGATATTAGTTTCTCAACTACACCTAAAATAATATATAGTATTTTATGACAACCTATCAAATCAACATTACTTCAGATAACCTTAACATTTCAGCACACGTCAAAAGTCAACAGTTGTGATAATAATGTTAAATTTTCAGCATACTTTAAAAGTCAACATTCGCAATAATAACATTAATTAAAAATTTCAAAAAGATTGGTATTTTTTAAATATCGATCTAAATATCTAATATCACAGCACTTCTCAAAAGTCACATAGTAATTAATTGCATTTTCCCTTTAAAATATCCAAGAACATAACAAATGTACAACTAATGTTGAATGGGAGAGGAAATAGCAAAATTCCTATGGGAAGGACGAAATCCTTGGAACTTCGATTTATACACACCTGAAGAAGTGATGCTTCCCGCCTGCACGGCGGGGCATCCCGGTAATTAAGATTGATTTCCTGATTTGTATCGTTCAACCCCACCCACAGGGGAGGCTTCCGCGAAACACTCCGGCCACAAAAATTCTGACTGCCCGGCTTAAAAGGGATCTGTTCGGAACTAAAAAAACAAACTTTCTACAAAAAGAACTCCTGTCAACCACTGTATGTATTAATGCAGGAAAAGGAGGATCTAAAAAAAAGGTCACTTAAACAATTAGTTGCTTAAATGACCTTAAAATATATTTTATTTGGTCGGGGCGACTGGATTCGAACCAGCGACCACTTGAACCCCATTCAAGTGCGCTGCCAGGCTGCGCTACGCCCCGACTCGTAAAGAAGAAAATTTAACCATCTTTTAAAAAAAAGTCTAAACTCAGTTCTTTTTGAGTGAGTGTTTTTAAACCTCGAAATCAATCCGAGTTCTTACTTTAACCTAAAATTTGTTTCCTTACCATTGATCAATATGGCAATGAAATTGCCATTAAAAAGTATGTCAAAAATCAAAGTGAAACGTATAAACAAAGATATCGTGGACAACTAAAATTATTTGAATACTTCATATTGTTACAAAACCTCTCAGCTCTGCTGCGGGGTAGTTCATTTGAAACAAAATTAACTGGTAAAAAATTTAATTGACTTCTTTAATTTGTTAGTTAGAATAATCCGACTGGTCGGTTTAACTAGGAGATTTTATGTCAAAAAGAGATTTACATAAAGAGAAGCGAATCGAAGAAATTTTTGAAGCAGCTCTTCAATGTTTTAATGAGAACGGATATGATGCTACCAGTATGGAAAATATTGCTGTAAAAGCAAAAATCAGCAAGGGAGGCATGTATCACTATTTTGATTCTAAAAAAGAGTTGTTCTTAAGTCTTTTTGATTATCGTGTGAATAAATATTTTGAGGAGACCAAATCCTTTTTAAAACCAAAAGATAACCCTGAACAGCGTATTCGTACTCTGGTAAAACAGGCTGGAAATATTCTAAAGAAAAATGAGGATTTTTACAGGTTTTGCCTGGAATTTCTTGCAAAAGGAGTCAGAGACAAAGACATTAGAAGAGTCATGACTGGTTTTTATAAAAATTGTGTTAACACGTTTAAAAATCTGGTTGAGGAAGGTATAGAAACAGGTTGTTTTAAACATGTTGATTCAGACAAAGCTTCACGCGCCCTGTATTTTTTAGTGATGGGTGTTTACTTTACCTATTACTCTATTGATCCTGATTTTGAAGTTGCAGAGCAGCATTATTTTCATATTGATAATATTTTACGTTCCATGATTAAAGAATAATTTATTAAACACAAAAATTTTTACCCATTCACCGACCGACTGGTCGGTTTTAATTAGACTTTTCAAAAGGAGGAAACATGATAAAGGAACTAAAAAATATAATCGGCTCTAACAAGGTACTGGAGGACCAGGATGTTTTGGATTTGTATTCTTCAGACCAAAGCCTGGCTTCCTCAAAAAAACCGTCTGCTGTGGTAAAGCCAAACAGTGTGGAAGAAATTCAGGGTCTGGTACAGTTTGCCAATAAAACCCTGACCCCGCTTATTCCTGTCAGTTCTGGTATTCATTTCTGTGGGGCGACGCTTCCTGAACAAGGCGGTGTGGTTATGGACCTATCCGGAATGAATAAGATTCTTGAAATAGATACTGAAAACCGCCGTGTAAAAATCGAACCGGGCGTTACCTGGCACCAGCTCCAGGAAGCATTAAAGGAGCATGACCAGATGCCCTTAAATCCTCTTTTCCCTCATCCGCAAACTTCAGCCTTAACCGGTTCTCTTGAAGGCGACCCTATGCTAATCCCGAAATACGAGTACGGCGATCCGGTGCTAAGCAGCCAGATCGTGCTTGGAAACGGTGATCTGTTTAAAACAGGAATGGCGTCAGCTCAAAACACCCAGGGCGTCTATCCCGAAGGACCGGGCACAAATTTCTTTACCTTTTTCATGGCTGCTCAGGGCACCATGGGTATTGTGACCTGGCAGAATCTTAAAACAGAGTACCGGCCTAAAGAACAAAAAGTATTTTTCGTGGCTTTTAATGATCTTGAAGAGGCCGCCAAACCTATCTATAAACTCCAGAGACGTCATGTGGGAAATGAGTGTTTTGTCTTAAATAATTTAATGCTCGCTTCCCTTCTGTGTGACGGCAGTCCGGATGAGTATAATAAACTGCTGTCAGAGCTTCCCCTCTATACTCTGGTGCTGGTCATTGCCGGGGCTCCAAGGCGTCCTTTAGAACGGATCGCTTATGAGGAAAAAGCTCTTATGGAGATAGCTGCTGATCTTAGGTTTGAACCTAAAAAAACCGTGGGCGGTGTTTCCGGTCTTGGCACCACCATGATCGATATGCTTCGGAATCTGCCTGCGGAAGAGCCTTTCTGGAAAGAACGGATTAAAAATTCTTCCCAGGATATATTTTTTATTACAACCATGAATAAAGCCCAGAGCTATGTTGATACGGCTGTGGGATATGCTGCGGGATTTGGGCTCACTCCTGATGATATCGGCGTGTACATGCAGCCGCTTGAACGGGGGCGTGCTTGTCATTTAAGTTTCTCTCTGCCCTGTGATTTGTCAGATGAAAAGGACAGGGCAAGGATAAAAGAGCTTCATTTCATGCTGAGTGAAAAGCTGATTAATGACGGCGCTTTTTTCTCAAGGCCTTACGGTACCTGGGCTGATATGGTTTACCGCCGTACCTCGACCTATACTGCCAAGCTCAAGGAACTTAAACAAATATTTGATCCAAACAACATATTAAATCCCGGCAAACTCTGCCATTAAAATATAGATGGAGGATTTCATGGCTAAAGATATGTTACTTCCCAAGGATCCGCGATACCTCAAGTATCCATTAGAAGGCCCTTTTGATGAAGAAAAAGCACGCTGGACCGCTTTTAACTGCTCACGCTGCTCAGTCTGCAAGTGGGTTGATTCATGGCGGGTTAAAAGCGCTAAATACGCACGCATCTGCCCGCAGCACACAAAATTTATGTATGACTCACATTCAGCACAGGGCAAGTGTGATTTGGCACTGGCGCTGATTGACGGCAAGATGAAATGGGATGAAGATCCTGAAATAAAAGATATTCTTTTTCAGTGCACTATGTGCGGTGGCTGTGATGCCATGGATAAAAGCGTCCGGGACGCTGAACTGATCAAGATGTACCGCTGGTTAAGAACAGAATATGTAAAAAGGTTCGGTCCGCTGCCAGAGCATAAAGGAATGCTTGATAGTCTGAAACAGTATGACAATGTCTGGGTCCAGCCCAGAGTGAAAAGAAACAGCTGGGTAAAAGACCTTAAAGACTTGGGAATAAAAGATCTGAACAAGGATAAGGCAGATGTTCTTCTGTTTGTCGGCTGTACCTATGGACTCTCAGATGAACTTAAGGGAACCGTTGTTAACATGGCGAAGATCCTGAAGAAGCTGGGTGTTGATTTTGGAACTCTTGGCGATAAGGAAATGTGCTGTGGCAGCCCGCCTTCAAAAACCGGTAACATGGGCGAGTTTGAGCGTCTGGGCAAGGCAAACATTAAAAAATTCAATGAACTCGGTGTAAAGACAATTTTGACTCCCTGCGCCGGATGCTATGGTACGATAAGAGTCGAATATGAGGAACTCGGAGAAAAGATGAACTTTGAAGTTCTTCATGTCACTGAATATATTGAGCGTCTGACTAAAGAAAAAAAGATCGAGTATAAAAAAGAAATCCCGATCTCCGTCACCTGGCATGATCCCTGTCACATGGGAAGAATGGGAAGACCTTATGTTCCGGGTAAAGACCTTGAAGGTGTTTACGAAGAACCCAGAAATATCCTGAAAAATATTCCGGGCGTGGAGCTGGTCGAGATGGAACGGATTAAAGAATATGCTTGGTGCTGCGGCGGCGGCGGTGGTGCATTCACCGGATTTAAAGACTTTGCCCAGTGGACCGCACAGCAGCGCCTCGAAGAGGCTAAAGACACGGGTGCAGATATCCTGGTAACCAGCTGTCCATGGTGTGAGACCAACCTGCGGGCAGGAGGTATCGGCATGGAGGAAAAAATGGAAATCGTTGATATCTTCGATCTTATGATGGAAGCCCTATAGAAGGAGAATAATATGGAAAATATATCAAGACATGAAAAGCATAATGAGATATTCAGAGCGTTTGAATCTGCACTTGGCAAGGGCAATGTCAAAGACAATCCCGCCACAGTAAATGCCTATTTTGGAGACTGGCTGCCGCCTAAAATTCTTGGCCAGTCAATACCTCCTGAGTTTGTAGTACTTCCCAACGGCACCATGGAGACCCAGACGGTTGTTAGAATATGCAACCGCTATAAATTACCCTTTGTGCCAGTGGGTTCAAACCAGTGGTCACTCTCAACAGCTCCTACTTTGCCGGGAACAGTGATTATTGATTCAAAGAGAATGAAAGAGTTAATCGAGATTGATGAAGATAATATGTTTGCAGTTATTGAACCCTATTTAACAGTGGCGCAGCTCCATGCAGAGGCTAATAAACGCGGTCTTTATATCGGCTCTCCAGAGGCCAGTGCCCAGTCATCAGCCCTGGCAGGCCATACGTTTCAGGGATTGTGGGGGGTGGCATACCGGCTGGGTGTAGCATTTAGAAACGTTTTGGGTATGGAATGGGTGCTTCCTGACGGCGAGATCCTAAGAACAGGAACCTTTTCCATGGATCCTGACTGCGGGTACTGGGGGAAAGGTCCGGGCCCGGATTTACGGGGCATGATGCGAGGTTACTGCGGCGCTTTGGGCGGAATCGGCATGATAACCAAAATGGCAGTCAAACTTCATCCATACCCCGGTCCTAAAGTCTGGCCGGCTGAAGGGCATATCCCCAACATGACAACGACTATGCCAAAGGACAGGTTTCACTGGGAGCTTATAAAGTTTGACGATCTTGAAGGCGCAGCCAATTACATGTATGAGGTGGGTAAAGCTGAAATCGGCGGTGTGGTACAGAAATGGCCGACAGTTTATTATAACTGGTGGTGGGCAAACTCCAATGAAGAGTACTGGACAGAATGGCAGAAGCGCACTTTCCAGGATAATGTTAAACATACGGTTGGCACTTGTCTGTGGGGGTTTACTTCTGATGAGCAATTGAAATATGAAAAACGAGTACTGGAAGATATTATAAAAGATACCGGCGGAAGAAGGGTCAAACAGGAGATCTATGACATGTGGATTCCACGTGCTGCCAATAACTGGATCAGGGATACCAATGGTTCACGCATGATGCGGCCTGCCGGTACCTTTCTTGCCCTTACCCTGGCAAGCGATACTATCCGGAGTTCTGTAAATCTGGTTAAAGAGGGCTATAAGCGTGTTGAAAAGTTTTCACCGCCGATTCTTGACTGTGATGGTCCTGATTGGATCGGTACTTATGATTTCAGCCATTTTGGTTTTGCAGAGACCGATTTTCCGGTTGAAAAAACGCCGGAAGATATTGGCGATCTGATGGGTAAACTTCTGGGCATGGTTAAAGAGGATCTTCAAAACAACGTGGAGTGCGGTATTGGGCCTTTCCTTGGAGGGCCTTATCATGGCATGGCCGGACCGGTCTTTAAGTATGACAAGCTGCTTAAAGGAATAAAAAGAGCGATTGATCCGAACCTGGTTTCAAATCCACCGCATAATATTCCCATGGAAGATTAATTAATTAAAAAGATAAGGATATCTGCATGATACAAAATGAGGTTGTAATCGCCAGTGCCTGCCGTACAGCAATTGGAAGTTTTCAGGGATCATTAAAAGATGTTCATGTTGTTGAACTGGGACGGATCGTAGGAGAAGAAGTTATAAAAAGGGCAAAGATAAAAAAGAAAGACGTTGATAATGTTATCTGCGGCAATGTGATTCAGGCCGGTGCAGGCGGTAACGTGGGGCGTCAGATCCAGGCTGCTATTGGTATTCCCTGGGAGGCTTCTGCCTGTACAGTAAACCAACTTTGTGTTTCTTCCATGCGCGCTCTTGAAATTGGATATCAGAATATTCGTTTAGGTTTAAGTGAAGTCTGTCTGGTTGTCGGAGTTGAAAATATGTCCATGGCACCTTATCTGCTCCCAAAGGCCAGGTCTGGTTACCGCATGGGCCCAGGAACCATTGAAGATGCCATGCTGTTAGATGCGCTGGTATGTTCAATTGAAAATTATCATATGGGGGTTACGGCAGAAAATGTGGCACAAGACCATGCTATCAGCCGTGAACAGCAGGATGCGCTTGCGCTATTAAGCCAAAAGCGCGCGGCAGAAGCAATTAAAGGCGGTATGTTTGAAGATGAAATCGTTCCAATTGAAGTGAAGCAGAAAAAAGAATCTGTCATTTTTGATACAGATGAATTTCCTAGACCTTTTACCACCGCAGAGGGTCTTTCTTCATTAAAGCCGGCTTTTAAAGAGAATGGAACAGTTACTGCAGGGAATGCTTCAGGCGTGAATGATGGTGCAGCAGCAGTAATCCTTATGTCTGAAAATAAAGCCCGGAAACTTAAGCTTCCTACTTTTGGCAGAGTTGCTGCAACTGCAAATGCAGGAGTTGAGCCGGCTGTCATGGGTCTGGGCCCCGCAAGAGCTATACCAAAGGCGCTTAAGTATTCAGGTATTTCTTTTGAGGAGGTGAACTGTTTTGAAATTAATGAGGCTTTTGCTGCACAGTTTCTGGGTGTTGAAAAATTACTGCGAGAAGAATATGGATGCGAACTTGATCGAGAAAAGGTCAACCCCAATGGTTCAGGCATATCGCTGGGTCACCCACTCGGGTGTTCCGGACTAAGGATAGTTGTTTCACTTGTGCATCAGATGCAAAAGATAAAAGCACGTTACGGATGTGCTTCTTTATGTGCGGGCGGCGGTCCAGGCATGGCGGTCATTGTTGATCGACAATAGGATGAGTGTTTTTGAAGTAGATAATTAAGAAGAAGGGAATTCCCCTTCCAGAAACAACATAACTTCAGTTATCTTTAACATTTCAGAGATAGTCAAATGTCAACATTAGCAACAATAAGATTAACAAATCTATTTCTAATAGATTTGTCCTTTTTAAAAATCAATCTAACTATCCCATATCAAAGCACTTCTCAAAAATCACTACTCGAGTCATACCGAAAACAGGAAAGGCAAGTCAGAGGAAAACAAGGGACAGTTGAGTTTTTAGCAAAACAAAAAGCCGTTCAAGCGGTTACTGCTCAAACGGCTTCTAATTTTCATGGTCGGGGCGACTGGATTCGAACCAGCGACCACTTGAACCCCATTCAAGTGCGCTACCAGGCTGCGCTACGCCCCGACTCGTAAAGAAGAAAATTTAACCATCTTTTAAAAAAAGTGTCAAGCAACTTTATTTTTAGAAAGCCTTATCCGAATTGACACCTGTAAAATATTCTATTATACTTTTTAATACAAAACAAAATATTATAAATTTTAAATATATCATAAAGGAGAAAAAATGAGGAAATTGTCTGTTTTGTCAGCAACATTATTTATTTTAATTCTTTCCGCAAGCACAGTCCCTGCACAGGAGACAGAATGGGAAAAAGGCGGCCCAAAATATCTTTATGTAAAACCCACCAAGAAACCGCCTCACCACGGTATTTATGACAAGGGTATGAAATGTCTGGACTGCCATAAATACGATGGAGTGGATGCATACACCTCTGCAACAATGGCAATTAAAAAAACAAAAAAAGGCCGGGCTCCCCGTGCTGAAATAGAAGAAGCAATAAGAGAAACTCTTAAAGGAAAAGGTGATTTCCGGGAAATATTTATCTTAAGTACTTCTTTTGATGACAAACCTCTTTCAACAGTTATCGAATTTGTCCTGGACCCAAAGACCTTTACCTTTTACGCAATTTCTGAGAAACAGACAGAAAAGCTTTTTCATATAGCAAAAAATCCAAATGTATCCCTGGGCTATGTAAAACAGCGTGAAAGTTACAATTACTTTGAAGAAGCTCTGGGTGTGCAGATAGTAGGGAAAGCTCAGCAGATCAAGGGCACTGATCCTGGATTTGATGCTGCCGCAGCTATATATATTCCGACTCTTCCAATGCCCAAACCCGTAGGTGCTATACCTCAGCCGCCAGGAGTGGAGCTTCTAACAGAAATGATCAGACCCGCAAAAATAATTACCAAGGTTATTCCTGAACGCATCGTAATCCTGGACAGAAGATTTAAAGAAAAGGGATATCACGCAATTCAGATATGGGAAGCTGAAAAAAAATAGGTCTCAATTAAAGATATTTTTCACCCTAAAAATCAAAAGCCGGAAGAAAACCTCTTCCGGCTTTTTTGACACTGTAAAATCCACTCTGCCTGACAAGTAGGCCCCTTATGAAATCGTCAATTAAAAACGGTAATCCACCTTTAATCTTTTAAGAGCGTCAATAAACCTCTCGGCCAAAAGTTTTATCAAAAAAAAGATTGCTGCCATAGCCGGCATAGAATCATCTTTTTTCTGGTTAACCGCCATATCAAATTTTATATCTATTTTTATTTTATCTGTCTTTAGTATCGACTGAATCCAGGGGTCCGCAAGAATCCTTGCCTGCTGCACATCAAGAGCTTTTTTCAATTCTTTTATTTTATTTTTTATGTCTTTTCCCTGGGTATTACTTTTAGCAACCATCAAAAACTGAATCAGGAAATTTACCGTCTGGAGAAACTGAAGCTTTTCATCATTTGAAATACTCTTGATCTCTTTTTCTCTCAAATCCTTAATGCATGCCTCAATACTTTCAAGCTCCGGCATGGTAACTGGAAATTCCTCATCAAGAATTGAAGTAATAACAGAAAAAATAAAATTATCGCAAACCTCCTTTAGCGTATATATCTGATGCAGTCCCTGAAGAATCTCCAGGATCTTAATCTCATTAACAGACTTGCTTGCCGTCTTATACGAAAGGATTCCTTCCTTAGACAGATCATCCCCATCAAGTCTCATGGGAGGCGGTTTATGACTGTAATATCTCCAAAATTCCGGCATTGGCCGTGTCCCGTCAGGGCCGCCCTCTTCCCATGCCCTGCGGGTTGGATAAAGCTGCAGTATTTTTTCAATATCAAGATCCGGAATCAGCAGAACATGCAGCTTAATATCACCAAGCTGCTCTTTTAAATCTTTCGGTATCGGGCCGAACCCGTCGGTCATAACAAGTATCTCAGCCTGCTCCAGCTCTGGATCGCTGTTTATATCCTCTATTGCCTGTACAACCGCATCGCCGATATAAGTAATCCGGCCGCCGCCCGTTTTTAGCTGGGATATTTTTTTTATGAGATCATGGATATCCTCCCGGGTACTTACCTTGGCAAGCTCACCAATCTCACTGTGAAAAGTACGGAAATATATCTGAGGTTTCTCTCTTGATACCCTTCTTAAATATTCAATCGCAACCGCTTTAGCCATATACAGTTTCTTAAATTTTTCACCGTTCATAGAGGTTGAAGTGTCAAACAGTAGGTAAATCTTCTGGCTTCTTTCAAGCTCAACCTGTTCCGGACTTAAAAATCGGTCAGCAGAGACAACCCCGCCCACATTGCCTTCATAGTCAATTCTTATGAGTTCCCGGTTGGCAAGTTTCTTTAAAAAGATATCTTCAGTATAAATAAGGTGCTCTCTGGGAAGAAGATGTGCCACATCACCCATTGAGCGAATTTTGGCAAGGTTAATATGATTATCAATTTGAGACCGTTCTTTTTCCGAAGTTTCCTTATCATCTGTTTTTTCTTTTGCAGAAAAGATCTGCTCCCTGTTTAGAAGCGGAGTTACCTGAGTCTTTATCCTGTGCGTGGATGAATCGCTAAACAAAACCCTGGCAAGGTAAAATATCTTTATGAGTTCAGGGGTAAATTGGAGTGAGAATGTATCACATACTCCGCACGGAGGGAGATAAAAATCGAGCTGCGACTGCAGCGGCATACCTTCTTGCATCACTTTTTTTCATTCTTCTTTAATTATGCTGTGTAAAATAAAACTTCCCGCACTGAAGCAGAAAGAAGCTTAAGTCCCGCAAAAAACAGAATTTACTACTCCATTTTTTTAGCGTAGAGCAGTTCTGTCCTGAAGCCTGTTATCAGCTCTTTTCCCTCTCTTGTAATCGTGTTTTTAAGAGATATTTCACTGATATCTTCAAGCACCCTGAATATTTCGGAAATATAATTTTCCCGGGACAGGGTCATAAATGTCTGTTTTATTCTGTTAATATATTCTTTAAATATTGAGTTCTCACTTCTGGAGACCTTTTCCAACCGGTTCTTAATATTAATGAAGGTCGCGTCAGACTGGAGCGTTTCACTGTTCTCACTGGCTTTGATAATATTTAAAATGCTTATAGCGTCAAAAACATTCTCAAGCACTTTTTTATCCTGACGAAAATAATTTCTAGCAGCACTGGTTATCTTGTGAAGCCTGATTTTCCCTTCATCTCTGCCAATAGTGCATACAACATAGTGGAGATTATCAAGATCCCTGTCCTCAACCTGATGTCTTCCATCAAGAACAGCAGAAGCCCTTAATGTATCCTGAACCTTCACCCGCTTTCTGTCACTGATCGTGTAGTCCTGCAAGTCAGAGACAACATTCCGAGTCTCTTCCACATACTTGTTAAGGATATAATTTTTCAAAAACAGGAGATACAAAGGAATATCGATCTGCCTGCTTTTTATAACATTCTTTACAAAAGAAAGCTGCCCAAGAGTAAGCCGTTTTTCAGGGATGGCAACTTTCCCAAAATGGTCCTGATAAACATGGTCTATTGAATACTGAAAGAACAGGTCGTTGTTTTCCGGCAGATAACTCTTATACAGAAACCGGTCAAGCACCGCTTCCATTATCTCGGTAATCCTCACGTAGTTTGCAGCCGCAATAGCGCTGTGAAGTGTTGAGTTAACAATCTGCTCACCATTAACAAGCTGTTTTTCATTTAAGAGAGAAAGAAGAGAGCGCAGAAGCATATCATTGGCATCAAATATTTCATCTAAAAATGCGAAATGGGAAAGAACCAGAGAGCCTTCCACATTATGAATCATCTTACCCTTTTTCATAGATTCCATGTCATAAGCACCAAAAAGGTTTTCCGGCATGGTATCCTTGGTAAGCTGCTTTTCAAATACATAGGCATCGTCAAAACAAGAAAAGATCTGACGTGCAAGAAGGGACTTTGCCATTCCTGTACGGCTGACAATTATCTGATGCTCACCGGTTATAAGAGCATAAAAAGACTGCTTAATTACCTCTTCCCGGCCCAGTACGTTTTCGCCTACAAAACGTATGCATCCATTTATCTGTTCTGAAATGGATGCAAGTTTCTGAAATGAAGTGTCCTTAAGAGTCTCATATGTTCTCGAATTATCTTCTATTATTTCTGTTTCCTTAAAAACACCTTCTCTTGACGACTTTTTTTCAGACTGATCAAACTTACCCGATGCAATTGAAAGCACCGACTCTTCGAGTGGATGGAGATTTGATTCTTCTTTAAAATCAATATCTTTTGCTTCTGGATCAGACATTAAAACCTCTTTATAAAGTATTGATACTCTATTTTTATCAGAATATTAATAATAAAGCAAAAACAGGGCCATAATAATTATTAAAAAAAATGTATACTGCTTATATCTATTAATTAATTTAATTAAATATGCATTATATCTTTTGATAGTTATATTTTCCAGATTTTTAAATAGTTCCTGCCATACATGATTTTTTTATTAATTAATATTATATTATATTATCTTGTCTTTAATATATATCTGCATGCTTATATTATTTTTTACATTCAATGATTTTGTGACAGAATGTCAAGCACTATCTGTAAAATAAAATAAAATTAGGATTATAATATAAATATTAGCAATAAGCACAGCCAAAATAACATTATGACAAAATGTCAAAAAGTCTGTATGTCCCCAATAATATTTTTGTTGACAAAAAACCGTATTTTTCATACTATTTCTAGTTTGATATACTTGTTTTTATAGGCAAAATCGTATTAATCGGAAGTAACAAGAAAGTAAAAAAATAAAAGACATATCATAACTATTAACTATCCCTTATAAGGCTCTACATGTTTCACTGATCCTTAAAAAGGGGAAAATATCTACTCTTAAGAAGGAGGAAGAAATGGCTGAAGAGAAAAAAACATTGGATGGGTATAGTAAAGTCTTTGATATCCCTAAAGACCTGCAGAAAAATGCCCTTGTAAAAAGCATGGACGAGTACGAAACAATGTACAAACGCTCCATCGAAGACCCTGAAGGCTTCTGGGGCGACATGGCAGAAGAGAACATTGATTTCTACAAAAAGTGGGACAAGGTTCTGGATTATGACTGGGGCGACAACATGAAAAATGAATGGTTCAAGGGCGCTAAGCTGAACGTTTCCTACAACTGCCTTGACCGTCACATCACTGGCCCGCGCAAAAACAAGGCGGCAATCATGTGGCAGGGCGAACCGGTTGATGACGCACGCACCTATACCTACATCGAGATGTACCATGAAGTTAACAAGTTCGCCAACGTTCTGAAATCAAAAGGCGTGAAAAAGGGCGACTGTGTTGCTCTGTATCTGCCGATGATCCCTGAGCTGCCCATCGCCATGCTGGCCTGTGCCCGTATCGGTGCGATCCACATGATTGTTTTCGGCGGCTTCAGTTCTGAAGCACTGCGCGACCGTATCCAGGGCTGTGAGGCCAAGGTGTGCATCACCAGTGATGCCAGCTTCCGCTCAGGCAAGGTAATCCCGCTCAAGGGCAATGCCGATGGCGCTCTGAAAGATTGTCCCAGCGTTACGACTCAGATTGTTGTCAACCGCTGCAACGCTGATGTTCCAATGACAGAAGGACGCGACGTCTGGTATCATGATGAAATGAATGCAAAGGGACTTCCTGTATACTGCGAACCAGAGCAGATGGATGCTGAAGATCCATTGTTTATTCTTTACACTTCAGGATCAACCGGAAAACCAAAAGGTGTTCTTCACACTACAGCAGGATACCTGCTTTACACAAACACAACTCTCCGTTATACATTTGACCTTAAGGAAGAAGATACTTTCTGGTGTACAGCTGATATCGGCTGGGTAACAGGTCACAGCTACATCGTATACGGCCCTCTCTCAAACGGCGCTTCAAGCGTTATGTTTGAAGGTGTGCCAAGTTATCCTGACTACTCACGTTTCTGGCAGATCGTTGAAAAATACAAAGTTAACCAGTTCTACACAGCTCCAACAGCTATCCGCGCGATTAACGCACAGGGCGATAAATGGTTAGATGGCATTGATCTTTCAAGCCTCAGAGTCCTTGGAACAGTTGGTGAGCCAATCAATCCTGAAGCATGGATGTGGTACTACAACAAAATCGGCGGCGGCAGATGCCCCATCGTTGATACTTACTGGCAAACAGAGACCGGCGGATTCCTGATCACACCGCTGCCAGGCGCCATGAAGATCAAACCAGGTTCAGCAAATCGTCCATTTTTTGGAATTAAACCCGAAATCATCCGTGATGACGGAACCCCGGTAGAGAAGAACGAAGCTGGTCACCTCTGTGTGACACAGCCATGGCCAGGTATGATGCGTTCTATTTACGGTGACCATGACCGTTTCAAAGAAACATATTTCAGTCAGTTTGCCGGCAAATACTACACAGGCGACGGCGCAAGAATTGATGACGACGGCGACTTTATCCTAATGGGACGTCTTGATGACGTTATCAATGTTTCCGGTCACAGAATGGGAACAGCTGAAGTTGAAAGTGCACTTGTGGCATACGAAAAAGTTGCTGAAGCAGCTGTTGTCGGTATGCCTCATGAGATCAAGGGCGAAGGCATCTATGCTTTCGTAACCCTGAACTCAGGCATCGAGGGTACAGACGAGCTGAAGAAAGAGCTGGTTAAACACGTTCGTAAAGAAATCGGCCCGATTGCAACTCCTGACAAGATCCAGTGGGCTGCAGGTCTACCAAAAACTAGAAGCGGTAAGATCATGCGCCGTATTCTGAAAAAGATTGCTGCAGGCGATACCGGTAATATGGGTGATACTTCAACCCTTGCAGATCCAGCAGTAGTTGAAGATCTGGTAGCTAACAAACAGTAGTAACGCTATCATTTCTGATTAAGTCCTCTAAAAGCCCGTTGCAGAAAATTCTGCAACGGGCTTTTTACTCCGCATTCCTCATCAGGTCATTCTTATTTCATTGATTTTTAATTAGTATTACGTTAAATATGGATACACAGCCTCTTTAATACAGATCATATTTTAATTGAAAGGCAAGAATGAAAAAAAAGCTGTCTTCTACGATAATCATCTGGATCATAACTGCAATTATCATTGCAGGTATACTTTTGATTGCCTTCATCAGCCGAAAAGTCATTGTAAAAAACACTGCGGTGGCTTTTAACAGACAGCAACTTTTTCTAGTAAGAGAATCTGCTAGAGGTATTGAACAAATCCTGAAAAATATCGAGGCAAATCTAAAAACATCATCTGCTGTTTTTGACTCATATCCCAGAGAGAAAGTACTCCGAGCACTGCTTGAAAATCAAAGTGAACTTTTAGAATCAATCCATATCGTAAATAAAAAAGGGCAAGCCATCACAAGCTTTCCCAAAGAATCATCCGGACGCTTAAACAACTCAATTGATCTGCCTGAAATTTTAAAGAACAACCCGCAGAATCTATTTATTACAGACATCTATCTTTTAAATAAAAAAAACAGCAGCTACTTTTCATTTATTATTGGCATACCTCTGAAAAGCGGCTCAGAATGGCTGTGTATTATCCCTGATTTTAAAGCAGTTAAAAAAAGAGTTATCTCACCGGTGCGTTCCGGAAAAACCGGCTATGCCTGGATGATAAACCACCAGGGAGTTCTGCTTGCACACCCAAATAAAAGCATGGAAGGAAAAAAAGCAATAGACGTTCTTAAAGAATTATGGCCGGAACATGCCTCTTTCAACCTCGAAACAATCATAAATAAGAAAATGATACAAAACGAAGAGGGAAGCGGAGAATATACCGGCTGGCACATGGACGAAAAAAAACTCACCAAAAAACTCATTGCCTACTGTCCGGTTAACTTTAAAAATCTCCATTGGTCCATAGGCGTATCCGCTCCCTATAGAGAAGTAATGGCACCGTTAATGAAAAGCCTTGCCGGGCCCATCATATTTTTATTTTGTTTCATTGCTGTTCTTCTTACAGGTGCAACGATGCTTGTCATCCAGGAGAATAGAAAAAAATCTGTTAATCAGGAGCTGACATGGAGTAATGAAGCCTTTAACAACATATCAGACGGAATATCCATCATAGACAAAAACTATAAAGTCCTGAAAGTAAACAGGGCGGTTTGTGAGTGGCAGGGAAACAGCAAACAGTATTTCAAGGGAAAACCCTGCCATAAAGTGTTCCAGCAACAGGAAGGCTTGTGTACCGGATGTCCTGCAAAAGAAGTTTTTGAGACAGGAAAACCCGCTTTCAGACAAAGGGTGAGTTCTACCCTTGGCGGAAAAAAGTACTATTTTCATTTAAGTGCGTTTCCGCTTAAAGACAAAGCAGGTAATACAGTAAGAGTTGCTGAATGCGTAAGAGATGTCACCAATGAAATGAAGCTCAGGTCTGAACTTATAAATAGTGAACAAAAATCAATGATCGTAAAAATGTCTGCCCAGGTTGCACATGAAATCAGAAATCCCCTCGGCACGCTTACCCTGAATATCGACCTGCTTGAGGACGAGATAAGTTCATATTTTGAGACAGATACAGCTGAAGCAAAAAAACTGGTCAGCATTGTAAAATCTGAAACAGAGAATCTCCACAAGATTCTGAAAGAGTATCTTGAATGCACCCGCTTTCCCACCATAAAACCTGAAAAACATTATATAAATGCCATCTTACGGGAAATGTTTACTGCACTGGAAGAAGATTTCAGACAGAAACAGATTCAGTCAAAAACAAGCCTGGAGTATAACTTGCCGCCGGCAAATGTAGACCAGGACCAGTTAAAAAGAGCATTTCTTAATATTATATTAAATGCTCTGGATGAAATGAAGTCAGGAGGAATTATTGAAATATCAACCTGTACAAATGACAAATGGATAGATGTCACGTTTACTGATACGGGTTCCGGCATTTCTAATGAAAATAAAGATAAAATATTCACGCCGTTTTATACTACAAAAAGTAACGGCACCGGTCTTGGCCTTTCAATAACAAAACATATCATAACAGAACACCAGGGAGAAATTTTCTGCCAGAACGTTCCTGAAAAGGGCACAAGCTTTATAGTAAGACTCCCTATAATGGAAGAAGAAGCATAATATATAATACCGGAGACTACCATTTTGATTGCCACTGAACCCAGATCTGTCCTGATCGTTGATGACAATGCAGGCATAAGAGAAGCCGTTGAAAAGATTCTGAAAAAGGAAGAAAACTATACTGTATTTACGGCTTCTGACGGAGAAGAGGCTGTGAAAATTCTTCAGCAAAATACTATTGCTGTTTTATTAACTGATCTTCGAATGCCTAAAGTAGACGGTCTGGAACTCCTGAAAATAGCAAAAACAATATCAGAAGACATCGAGGTGATCCTCATCACGGGACACGGAACAGTAGAAGTTGCAGTAGGCGTAATGAAGGACGGCGCGTTTGACTTTATACAAAAGCCCTTCAACAAAACAACTGTGTTAAAAACCGTTAGAAAAGCTGTTGAAAAGAGAGACCTTGTCCTTGAGAACAAAACACTCCATGAAAAACTAAATACTATCCGGGACACGGATACAATAATCGGTAAAAGCAACGTCATAAGAAAAGTAATCGAACTGTCAGCACAGGTCGCATCAAGTTCAGCCACCATACTAATCTCCGGCGAAAGCGGTGTAGGCAAAGAAATCGTTGCATTAGCCATACATAATTTCAGTTCCCGAAATAATAAAAATTTTATCAAGGTAAGCTGTGCCGCCCTTCCTGAAACGCTGCTTGAAGCAGAACTTTTCGGATATGAACGCGGTGCATTTACCGGCGCAGTCAGCAGAAAAGAAGGCCGTTTTGAACTGGCAAGCGGGGGCACTTTGTTTTTAGATGAAGTCGGTGATATCAATCCTTCCGTTCAGGTAAAACTTTTAAGAGTACTTCAAAACGGTGAATTTGAGAGACTGGGCAGCGGAAAAACACTTCAGGCAAATGTTCGTCTTATAGCGGCTACAAACGCGTCATTAAAGGAACTGGTCAAAAATAAAATGTTTCGCGAAGACCTGTATTACCGCCTGAATGTAATCAACATTGAAATCCCCCCGCTTCGTGACAGAAAAGATGACATCCCGCTTCTTGCTCATCATTTCCTTGATATTTACAGCAAAAAAAACAACAGAACAATAACGGGAATTACAAAAGAATCCATGGCAATACTTCAGACACATAACTGGCCCGGCAATGTCAGGGAACTTGAAAACGCTATTGAAAGAGCTGTTATACTGACTAAAGAAAATGAGATAACTCCTTCTGACCTTCCACCTGACCTCTTAATCAACATTGACAAAACTGAAACTATTACCATAGCCAACAAAACCCTTTCCATCCCTGTGGGTAAGATTCCGCTGAAAGAGATCGAAAAGATGGTCATAGAGGAAACCCTGAAACAGTCTGGAGGCAACAAAAACATTGCCTCTAAAATTCTGGGAGTATCCTCAAGAACCCTTTACCGCAAGATGGATGAATAGTCCCCGCCCCTATTCCTTGACAAAATGTCAATCAAAAAACCAGCCTAAGGTCAAACATTATTCGTGAATTTAATCAAACAAAAAAATAAGTCTTATGTTTTAAAGAGTTACATAAAATCTGTCAATTATACTAGGGGGCATTCTCAATAAATTAACCAAACAACACATGCCACGTGATACAGCATGGCAAATAATAAATATTTAGAAAATACTTGTAAAAAACGTTATAGTTTTATAACTTAATGATAATTCTTGCCGATATTATTTACCGAAAACCTTGCGCACTGAACAAAGAGACAAAAGGAAACCGGGCTCTTGAAACTCGAATATTTATATACAATCGCAGGAGATTGATATTTGAAGATAATACACATTTTCAGAAAACTGATAGCAGCCCTTGAAAACCCGAAAATTCCTTTTGGAAACTATATCCTGACTTTTGTTTTTATCATGACGCTGAGGAACTTTCTGGAGATGTTTTCAGATAACGAAGAGATCTCCTTTGAACTGTTTGCCCATTATTCCCTTTCATACACCTGCCTGGCCATGGCACTTATGGTGCTATTTTATTTTGCCACCAGGGAACCGATCCATAATATTGCCCGCATGATTTTAGTTTCATTCATGGTATTAGTCCTTGCCCCGACCCTTGATTTGATAATCAGTTTAGGCAAAGGATATAATATGTCCTACATGCTTCCCGGTATCCATGAAAATCTACTCTATCGATTTTTTACCTTTTTTGGTCCTTTTGACAAATTCGGTGTCAGCCCGGGCATACGGATTGAAATAGCTCTGGTTCTCGTGGCATCTGGTATTTATTTTTATATCAAAACCGAAAATATACTCAGAAGCATCTTTTTCTCATTTTTAACCTATTGCCTGTTTTTTTTATATGGAATTATGCCTTATGCAGCCAGATTCTTTTTAAATGTTTGCGGTCTTGAATATACCTACTCAGCGCTGCTGATGAGAAATGTTTATTTACTTCTCATTCTTATCCTTGTTGCTATCCTATATGCCTTGTATCGGCGGAATTATTTTATAGAAATCCTGAAGGACCTTAGATATCTGAGAATCCTGCATTATATCGTAATGTTTGTATTCGGCATTGTTCTGGCAAGAGAAGCATTTGTATTAACTGAAGAGACGTTGTTCTATCTGATTTTCACCTCAGCCTCTATTGTTTTTGCCGGTCTGTTTTCGTTGATAACAAATAATTTAATTGATTACGACATTGATAAAATATCCAACACCTCAAGGCCCTCGGTTTCAAAAAGCATACCCACCGGTCATTATATGAAGCTCGCCTGGATTGCATTTATAATGGCAATAATATATTCTTTAGCGGTTTCATTCACTACCATGTTTTTAATCCTCCTTTCTATTGCAGTCTATTATTTTTACTCCATGCCGCCGCTCAGGCTTAAACGGGTGCTTTTTTTTTCAAAAATGCTGATTGCTCTAAATTCACTTGTTCTTTTAATTGCTGGTTTTTTATTTATGGGCGGCAAGCTTCAGGTTCCCATGGAATTAATGCTTTTTATACTGATCGGTTTTACCGCGGTTATTAATTTTATTGATATTAAGGATTTTGAAGGAGACAAACAGGCCGGGATTAAAACACTTCCTACTATAATGGGGTTAAAAAAAAGCAAGTTATTGATCGCACTGTTCTTTGCGATAATTTACCCCTGTTCTTATTTTATATTAAAAGAAAAGATTTTGCTGTTTCCTGCAATAATAACAGGCTGTATTCTGTTTTTCCTTATTATTCGGAAAAAATATGATGAGAGACCTGTTTTTCTTGTTTACCTCTCAAGCATAATTCTACTGATACTGTATCTTATAAACTTCCCAAAGCCTTAAGTTATTATTTAAATCACGGGAGTTACTGTTGCGTACGGATCTGCTTGTGCAATGATTTTAAAGCCTTTTATTCCTTTAAATAGCAATATGAGAAAAGTTGATCAAAACAGAAATTGGCTGATTGCTACGATTGTTCTGTTTTTTACGTCTAAGTGCGATCTGGACTCTGCCTATGGTAGCGGATGAACCGGATGATTATAATATACCGATCCGGGATATCCCCAGAGTGATGAATTTTTTTCTTCTCCCAGGGCTTATGGCTATAGTCAGTCGCGCCTTCCTTATATTATAGCCGCGCCCTTAATATGTTTTCTGGAGGATCAGTCTCTTATTCCGATTCGTATAATATTTCTGGTTTATAACCTGGGATGGCTGTTTTACTGTTATCGTATTGTGCTGGTCATAGAGGAAACCCTGAAACAGTCTGGAGGCAACAAAAACATTGCCTCTAAAATCCTGGGGGTATCCACAAGAACCCTTTACCGCAAAATGGATGAATAGTCCCTCCCCTGTTTCTTGACAAAATGTCAATCAAACAGACATCTCTAATACCCTTCTGTGACCGCACGTTTAATCACACTTAATAATAACCCTGTGGTTTCAACAGCTTAAAGAAAATCAGATGATGACACAGAGCTTTGGTACAGAGTTTGATAAGATATTTTACTTGAAGTTTAAAAGTCTATATGTTAATTTTTTAAGTCATTCAAAAATATAAAAGAACAACTAAATACTAAATACAAAACATGTTAGGAGGACAAAGTGAATAGTATTGTATGTTTAAAACAAGTGCCTGATACAGAAGCACAGATAAGAGTAAAGTCTGAAGGAATCGGAACCGAAGGTGTGAAGTTCATTATCAGCCCATACGATGAATACGGTATTGAAGAAGCACTGGCTCAGAAAGAAAAAGCCGGCGCAGGGGAAGTCAGCATTGTATGCCTCGGCCCGGACAGATGCGTTGAAGCCATCCGTACCGGACTGGCTATGGGCGCTGACAAAGCCTTTCACATTGATGATCCTGCCTGTGACGGCAGCGATGCCATGGCAACAGCCAAAGCCCTGGCTGAGCAGATCAAAAAAATGGGTGGCTATGACCTTATCTTCTGCGGAAAACAGGCAATTGATGATGACCAGGGACAGGTCGGTGTTGCCCTGGCTGAATACCTGAACATTTCCCATGCTTCTCTGGTAACCAAGGTTGAAGTGGCTGACGGTAAGGCAAAAGTCAACCGACAGATCGTGGGCGGCGAGCAGATCGTTGAACTTCCGCTTCCCTGTGTCATAACCGCACAAAAAGGCCTGAATGAGCCGCGTTACGCATCCCTTCCCGGCATCATGAAAGCAAAGAAAAAACCCTTAAATCCTGTAAAAATAGCTGACATTGGAATAGATGCTTCAGCAACAGGCGCTGCCGGTTCAAAAACAAAAGAAGCCAACTTCACCGCTCCGCCTGCAAGAACAGAAGCCAAGATCATCGGCGGCGAATCCGCTGAAGAAAAAGCTGTAGGCCTTGCAAAAGCATTAAGAGAAGAAGCAAAGATCATCTAATTAATTTAAATAAAACTTTATTTTGAAGGAGAAATATAAAATGGGAAAAGGAATTTGGGTATTTGCAGAACAGGAAGAAGGTAGCATCAGAAAAGTTACCTTTGAAATCCTGAGTGAAGCAAGAAAAATTGCAGACGCTAAAGGCGAACCACTGTGTGCGGTCTGCCTCGGCAAAGACATTTCAGCCCTTGGCGACAAATTCGCTGCTTACGGCGCAGACAAAGTCTATCTGGTTGACCATGAAGCGCTGGGTGATTACACCACAGACGCATATACGAAAGCATTATGTGACCTTATTACAAAAGAAGCACCATCTGTCGTTTTAATGGGCGCTACGGTTATCGGAAGAGACCTCAGCCCGAAAGTAGCCGCGCGCGTTAACGCGGGCCTGGCTTCTGACTGTGTTGAGATCAAACTTGAAGGCGACGGCATTGTAGTTAAACGCCCGCTGTACGCAGGTAAGGCTTATGCTGAAGTATCTTTCCAGAACACAGAAATCACAATGGCTTCTATCCGCCCGAACGTTCTTGTCGCTTCAGCACCTGACGCATCAAAAACAGCTGAGATCGAAAATATCACCCCTGAGATTTCTGCTGACGACGTAAGAGTTAAGATCGTTGAGACCATCAAATCAGCAGCAAATAAGGTTGACCTTACCGAAGCTGAGATCATCGTATCCGGCGGCCGCGGTATGAAGGGTGCTGAAAACTATAAGATGATCGAGGATCTTGCTGATGTTATCGGCGCAACTGTGGGTGCATCACGCGCAGCTGTTGACTCTGGATGGAGACCCGTTTCAGACCAGGTTGGACAGACAGGCAAGGTAGTATCTCCTAACCTTTATATTGCATGCGGTATTTCAGGTGCGATTCAGCATTACGCAGGAATGGGAACCTCAAAAGTAATCGTTGCCATAAATAAGGATGAAGAAGCCCCTATCTTAAGCAAGTGCGACTATGCTGTTATAGACGATCTTTTTAAGGTCATACCTCCTCTCACAGAAGAAATGAAAAAACTGATGGCTAACTAGTCTGTTAAATCAGCTTTATCATAGAGTGAAACAAAAAATCCCCGCATTTTGCGGGGATTTTTTTTGGTTAAAACCTGCCTGATATGTGCTTAATTATTGTCTTCATGAAAACCCTCGTCAAAGGCTAGGGTTTTCATGAAGAGTAATACCATTTACACTAACATTGCCCTTGAAGCACGCCCCTATGGGGCATGTTCAAGCCACCCGCTATTGCGGGTGGCTTTTAACTTAAGTTTTCCAACCTTTTTTCGAAACATATATTATATATAGTGTTTGTTGTTATCCACCACAAATAATACACTTGTCTTAATCAATAAAACTGTGCAAAAAAACAATACCTGTCACAAGCTTTTACTATAAATTTATTTAATAATTATATTAAAATTTTTTACAATTATTTCTCTTTAATTAATAAAAAATATCTCTTTAAAAATATTTAATAAGTAAAAACATATGCTTAGCTAAAAAGATCACCCCGGGCACACTATATGCTTTAATCTTTGATGTAAAAACAATAAAGGGAACTTAACAATGAATAATAAAAGAGCTTTCACTTTAGTTGAACTCATGGTCGTTATTGCAATTTTTGGCATAATTGGTCTCATCGCTGCGCCAAATCTTGTCACCGGTCTGCCAAAATACAGAATTAAAAGAGCTGCCAGGGACATAACCTCAAAGATAAGGGCTGCCCGCGCAGAAGCAATCAAAACATCATCCGATGCAACTATAGAATTTGACCTTACGAATAACAGATACAGTGTAAACGGAACATGGCATCCGGACGGTGAAGACGGTTCACTTTCTGAATATTACGGAAGTGATGTCAGATTTGGTGTTGGAGATGGCGCAACAACAGATAATGGAACCTGCAACTTCAACAGCGACAACTGCACAGCCACTTTTAACAGCAGGGGTATTTTAAATCCTACTGGCACCGGTGGAGATATACACCTTACAAACAGTCAGCAGGCAACATATAGAATACGAATAACTCCTGTGGGTAATATACAGCTCCAAAAATCGGCGGATCCCGGTTGGCAATAAAGTCTCTAACCATTTCATTAATAAGCATTCATATATAGAAGGGCCATCAAAACATGAAAAATAACCGGGGCTTTACCCTTGTTGAAATGATGATTGCAGTTGCGATCTTTGGCATAGTAATGACTGGAGTATACCAGACATATGATTCCCAGCAAAAAACCTACATAAAAAAGGATCAGGTTATTGACATGCAGCAGAACCATCGAACTGCGATCTATTTTCTCGGCCAGGAATTAAGAATGGCGGGATATGACCCGACCGGGGACGCGAACATGGGCTCGTCAACTGCCACAACCATTACCTCTCCGGGCTTTACAAAAGCTGGAATTCATGAATTCGAAATTACTATGGACCAGGACGGAGACATGACCATTGCGGGTACAAACGAAACAATAAGATACGCCCTTTCAAATGATGATGACGGAGACGGCATATCAGATTCGATCGATGCTGATTGGGTAAACAGCGGAGCTGAGTGCAACCTTGGAAGAGAAACTGGCGGAGCAGGCGGTTTACAGCCGGTTGCAAATAACATTGATGCTGTTGAGTTTTTATATGTTCTTAAAGACGGTACTGTAACCGAATCACCAAGTGCGAACGAACTAGTAGACATTAGAGGTATTATTGTTTCAGTTCTGGCCCGGACCAAAAACAGGATCAAGGGTTACCGAAACACCCATACATATATTCCGGCATCAAGAGAAACAGACGCTGGTGGTAACTACCTAATACCTGACACTCAGCTCACAACAACTGCAACCCGTCCGGATACTTCTTGGGGCCCTTTTGATGACAACTATAGAAGAAATTTATACATTACACGGTTTAGATGCAGAAATATGGGAAGAAACCCCCATGCAGGCATATAACAACCCATTAGCCGGAGAGACAAACAAATGGCAATTAAATTAATACAGCAGGAAAAAGGCTTTACACTTGTTGAGATCATGATAGCGCTTCTCATCCTTGCCGTCGGACTCATGGCCGCTGCTGGAATGCAGACCCGGTCTGTTAATGATGGAACGACTGCAAACAGGCTGACACTCAGAGTAACCGGAGCAGAAGATACGATAGAAGAGATATACATGAAAGATATTTTACCCACCAGTTACGACCTTGACCCGTTTTTCGTGTACAACACTGCAAAGGAGCCCATTGATGGATTGCCAGTCTGGGACAATAACACGTCTCCCTATTATAAAATCCGGTCGCAGTCCTTTGGAGGCACACCCAGTAAAATGCTCACAACCATAAAGGTTGCCATCATACCAAAAGGCGAAAAAAACGACGCAGCAAGAACAAGAAGAACAGTCGTTCTTGAATACATCAGGTCAACCAGATATCAATAATACTTACCCATTAAAGGAAAAAACCATGAAAAATGAAAAAGGTATGGTGCTGGTGCTGGCAATATTCATGCTCGCCCTTCTCTCAATGATAGGTTTGTCATCAATGATGACAAGCACCACTGACATAAACATCGCAGGCAACGATAAGTTTTCCAAAATCGTTTACTACCAGGCAGAATCGGGCTTAACAATCGGCTGTGAAGTAATCGAAAAACTTCAGGAGTTTCCTGCCTTTGACGACAACGAATATTTTGATGTTGGTGAGACAATCAAAATACCTGACGGATCTTTCATGCAGGAAGGAACTACTTCTAACGAAAACATGGTCTGGACTCCCGACAACCAGACCGAGACCGTAGCTGGAAATCCGGACATCCAGCTTAGCGGAGATTTATTAGTAAACGTTGACGTTGACAAACTGGGAGCAAAACGCCTTGCAGGAGGCGGAGCAGAATTTGCTTCCGGAGACCAGGGAATTGGAGTAAACGCCTATAAAATACTTTTCAACATACAAAGCGTGGGAACCCTGCCCGGCAACAGTAACATAAAAGCCAACCACATAATGGGTTATGATTTTATTCCCAAAATGTAATTAAATTTTTAATAAACCCGTAATTCTTTTGCAGAAAAAAATTTTACTTTATATTTATTCGGAGAACTATCATGAAAACAATAAAATATATCTACGGGATGTTTTTTCTTTTACTGGCCATGACCTTTACGCCTGCATATGGACAACCATTTGTCGAACCGGAAATGAACGACTATACCAACCACCCCATCTTTCATGTCCAGTCACAGGCCCCTAACATCCTGATCATCCTGGACAATTCAGGATCCATGAACTGGAATGCCTACGGCGAATGGCCAGGCACCGCCGACAGACTTATCACCGGAGGAGAAGACGGAGTATATAATGATCCGGTCATAATCGTAGACGAAGGCGAAGTAATAAAATACATCGACTACACTGACGGAAGTGCAGAACAGGAAAAAAGTGATGATGAAGTTCCGCGTACCGGCTCAGACACTAAAATTGCGCTGGGAACATTTGACTCAGGAAACGGGTCATATATTGGATTCCGCTTTAGAGATGTGGGTATGCAGCCGAAAAAACAAATCAACCGGGCTTATATCCAGTTCACCTCTTATGAGGCCCACAGTGAAGCAACCAGCCTTAATGTTTCCGGTCAGGACATAGACAACGCACCAGCCTTTGACACCAGAACCGACGGCGGGTGGGGGCCTCCGCCTGGGCTTAACGATCTTGGAGAACGCTTTAATTCTAAAACCTCTTCCCAGATCACCTGGACCCCCCCTGACTGGACCACTAACCAGAAAGACAATAATACGAGGGTTGATGTAACAGGCATTGTACAGGAACTTCTTAACCGCAGTGGATGGAACAGCGGAAACGCCATGGTCTTTCTAATAGAGGGAACAGGAAAGCGCGATGTCCACAGCCACTATACCGGAGCTTCCGCATTTTCTCCTGAGCTTCATATTGAATATACCCCTGAAGAAGGAGACGAGGCAGACGTTCTCTATTACGGATATTTTGACTCCGGCACCCTGGATAACGAGACCGGCTATACTTCCTCACGATACAGCTACGATGGCGACAAGTTCGTAAGAGACGACGGCGGAGAATGGGACGGCAACTGGCTCAACTGGTGCACCAGCCGCAGGGTGGATGTTTTAAGAAAGGTTCTTGTGGGCGGAAAGCTGGCCGGAGACTCAGGTAATGATGCTATCACCAATGTCGGTGAGAACAACGGCAACGGGTGGTACCGAAACTATAACAATAACACAGGCCTTAACACCCCCTACACTGGAAACTATCAGTACAGAGTAGATAACAACTGGTTGTATGTTGACGGTGATTACTACTATATCAAGGTATTAAAGGATCCAACGCGTGATAACTCCAAAGATTTTAATGATGCCGGCACAGAACTATACGGAGTGCTCCAGAACGTGGGGAACAAGGCCCGCTGGGGAAACATGTGGTATGATACCAGCAACGGCGGCTGGCTGGATAATCGGATAGCAAACGGAAATGTGGATAATGTGATAGATGATGTTCAGGACAAGGTCTGCTCAACCTGGACACCGCTGGCTGAAACCTACTACACAGCCATGCAGTATTTTCAGCAGGTAACGTCATATTACGGAAGCTCGCGTTATGATGTTGATGATCCAGCTGACCCCTATATCACTGACAACGGTGATGAGATCTTCTGTGCCAAGAGCTTTGTAATTCTACTGACTGACGGCGCTTCTACCCAGGATGAAAACATTCCCGAGGACTATAGAAATACAGACAGCGACACCCATGAAGTAGATAGAAACTTTGACAGCTATGGAAAAGACTATTTGGATGATATCGCCTATTACGCCCATATCAATGATCTGCGTCCGGACCTTGAAGGTGTGCAAAATCTTTCTCTTTACGTGGTATATGCCTTTGACAATGACGAGGATGCCCGCTCGCTCTTACAAGACGCTGCTATTAACGGCGGTTTTATTGATCTGGATGATGACAACAAACCAGACATCAAAGACGATCCAAGGGGTGGTGAATGGGCAGATCTCAATCATAATTTAGAGTGGGACACAAAAGGAGATGGAAAGCCTGATAACTATTATGAAGCGAATGACGGTTTCAAGCTTAAAGATTCTCTCGAAACAGCAATAAATGAGATTCTTAAACAAGCTGCTTCAGGAACATCTGTGTCAGTTCTTGCTACCCGGGGCGAGGGCGAAGGCACCCTGACCCAGGCATTTTTCAAACCGGCCCTGCCTGTTAAAGTCTCAAGCGAAGATATCCGCTGGCTTGGATATCTACAGATGCTATGGATTGACTCGTTTGGTAACGTAAGAGAGGACTCTGACTCTCCCTCGGAAAAGGAACTTGATGTTACTGCTGATAATGTAGTTCGGTTCTTTCTGGATCCCGACACAGGTGAAAACATGATATCTCGCTATGCCCCTAACAATAGCACTCCTTACCCCCCGGATAATGCAACTTGGACAGAAGCTAAACTCGAAACTTTATCCCCTCTCTGGGAAGCCGGAAAAATACTTTCAGAAAGAGATCCTGCTACCAGAACTATCTTCACCCACATTGATCTTAACAATACCACAGGCAGCAGCACACAGCTTGATTTTGACCTTGATAGTGAAAACGTCACAAAACTCACACCTTACCTCGGGGTTGAAAGCGATACGGCCTGGGATGCAGGAGCTAATCTTGGAGATAACGAAAGCGACAGGGTTCATAATATTATAAATTTTGTCCTAGGGGAACCCGATGCTTATTGGGGCGACCCTTCAATTAGACCCAGAACAACCGATCCCGACGAAAATGGTGACAGCGGCTTGTGGAAACTGGGCGACATTATATATTCAACTCCGGTGACTGTTTCAAGACCGATTGAAAACTACGGCCTGGTCTATGATGACACGTCCTACTGGGAGTACTACACGAAATACGCCGAAAGGGAAACTGTTGTTTATGTAGGGGCTAATGACGGCATGCTCCATGCGTTTAGCGCGGGGGTATATGACAACGAGAATCTGGAAAATATCAAGTTCAAGGTACCTACTGATTTGGGAACCAGCATCGTTGGAAACATTGAAATGGGCGATGAAATGTGGGGATTTATTCCCAATTCTCTGCTGCCGCATCTTAAATGGCTTCCACAGACCGAATATACGCATGTCCCTTATGTTGATCTTAAAGTCAGAATAACAGATGCCAAAATTTTCCCGGATGACCCTACCCACCCTAACGGATGGGGGACAGTACTCATCGGAGGACTTAATTTTGGAGGAAAAGAGATAGCAACTCAAAACGTGGACGAGGATAAGTGCCCGGGAGAATATAATGTAGCAGAGGGCTACTGCATTTTTAAACCTTCTATTTTTGCCCTGGATGTCACCAACCCCCGAAATCCGGAAGTACTCTGGGAAAAATCATTTGACAATCTGGGATTCACCACAAACACACCCTCGTTCATAAGGTCTGGTGGAGAATGGATGCTTGCTGTGGCCTCAGGCCCCACAGATTACGACTTTGATGAAACAACCGGGGCACTGACCGTTTTAAGCAAGCAGAACGCCCATGTCTATATTCTTGATCTTGAAACAGGCACGGTCTTGAAAGACTTTGGAGGTCCCGGAGATACATATGACAACTCATACATGACCTCACCCGTTTCTTTTGATAAGTACCTTAACTTTAACGTTGATGCGGTATACATGGGCTGTGCATATAATGACAACAGCACCAACAAAGGCGCCATATATAAAATCACTATACCTCAAATCGGAGACACTTTTGAGAAATGTACAAATAGTAACTTTCATACTAACTGTGATGACTTATATTCCGACACCCCCAACTCCAAATGGAAAATCAAACTGCTGGCTGATTCTCCTGCACCCATAACCGCTCCATTACTCCTGAGTATTGACCGGTTGAAAAACACATGGCTCTTCGGCGGAACCGGAAGATATATGGATGGAACCGACAAAACAGATGAGGCGCAGAACTATCTATTTGGGGTCAAAGACCCCTTCTTTAACATGCAATATGCTGTTAGTGGTGAATATTGGAATTATAGTGGAGAAGAATCTGCCCCGGTCATAAGTATAGATCCAGCTGACAGCCAGCTTTTTGTTGCTGACTCCTATACCATCAGCACAGACCCTGACAACAACGAGGTCACCGGAGACGATAGCAGCATTACCAGCTTTTCTAAGCTTTTAACTACAGCACGAAGCTATGACGGCTGGGTAAGAAGCCTGTGTCCAGGAAGCATCACAGATGACGATAGTTTTGCAGGTAATTGCTCCGGCTCCGGCCCTTCAGAACGGCTCATAAACAAGCAGGCTATCCTGGGAGGAATACTTTTGTCTCCCACCTTTTCTCCAAACGCTGATATCTGCGGATACGGAGGAATGGGAAGGCTCTGGGCGCTCTATTATGAGACTGGAACCGCCTGGAAATACCAGGTTTACGGAAATCAGGATGGGTATGAGGTAGAAGATACAATGTTCCTGGGCTCCGGTCTGACCTCAAGTTTCGGTATCCATATAGGAAGACAAAAAGGAGGAACAGTCTTTGGACAGATGAGTACAGGAGTTATTCAGCGAATAGACATCACACCGGCCTTCGAACAAAAAAGCCAGCCAAGTTACTGGAAAGATTATATAAAGTAGAGGAGGATTAATCCCATGGAAATGAACAACTGGAAAAAATATACTACTGCAGTCTTTATGTTTATACTTTTAAGTACCGTCAGTGTCTATGCAAGTGTGGTTGATATCAGTATACTTAAGGGCAATACTGTTCTGGTAACCAATAAATATGTCAACTGTCTTGAAATAACAAGTCATAATCTTAAAACTCCTTCTGATTTCCTTGTACTGACACCCACATCAAGTATTTATGATATTGATGGTAAAAAAGTAAGAATTAAGAATCTAAAATTACCCTGCGCGGCAAAAATACAGTTTTATATAAGCAAAGAAAAACCAGATGCTGAACTAATAAAAATGGAAATAGTGGAATATGCGAAAAAGACTTCCACCCGTTTCAGGTCTGATGAACCTTTTGAAGTAATGCATGAATAAAAGCTAGACTATAAGATCTTTTTTCATCGCCGGGTTAAGCTTTGCTTAAGCATAGCAGTTTACCTGAACCACTTACAATTAGCACACAGACAAAGAGTCCTTGTCTAATCAAGGACTCTTTGTCTGTCAGTAAAGCAAACTTATGATATCCCCATTTGCCCCCTAAGTCATCCCGAACTTTCCCCAAACTTATCTAGGTGTATACCCTTACATAAAATGAGACTCCCAACCTATATATATTTTGCTCTGCCTGGTATATAATTTTTCATAAATCCTCAGCCACACAGATTTTGTTTCAACAGCAGCGTTAGTGCAAACAATACTTCTTTTCATGGATTCCTTGCCAAAAACAAGGGCTTTAATAAAGACAAAAAACTTCTAAAAGCTGGGAGGGCTTATGAATCAAAAAAAAGGATTTACCCTGATTGAACTCATGGTAGTCATCGCTATAATAGGAATTATTGGCGCAATTAGCTCACTAAACCTTGTTACCGGTTTACCGAAATACAGGCTAAAAAGAGCATCAAGAGATATCACCTCTCACTTAAGAAAAGCACGGTCAACGGCTATCAAAACAAGCTCTACTATAATAGTTCAGTTCGACACAGATAAGAACGGATACAGCATTAACGGTAAATGGTTCCCCAACTCAGACGAAAACACAAACAATGCCCTTTCTTCCTATTACGGAAGCGGTCTGTCTTTTGACCGGGGCAATTATGGATCAGGCAGCTCAATAACCTTTCCCGGTGAAAGGGTTACTTTTAACAGCAGAGGAATATGCCCCAGCCTGGGATCAATATACATTTCAAACAGTGAAAAAGATGTAAACAAGATTGCCATTAGCCGTGCAGGAAGAATCAACCTTACTTCCTGGTTTGGCGGTGAAAACTGGCATTAAAATTTTACCTGTTAAAAAAACATTTTTATACCTTTGTTCTTTTGGGTCTTCAATAAAATATGCGGATAAAAAAGCAATCTACACCGCCCGCTTCGCTCAAGACACAGAGCACGAAGAGAAAAAAATTGTTAAAAACAAAATGTAGTTTTTTGCTCATTTTATACTTGATATATTTATGGACATAAACAAATTAAGCAAAGAAATCATAGGTTGTGCAATTGAAGTCCATCGGTCTTTAGGTCCCGGACTTTTAGAGTCAGCATATGAAGAATGTCTTTGCCATGAATTGAAGCTTTAAAAAATTAATTTTTTCAGGCAAAAACCATTACCTGTTGTATATAAAAACAAAAAACTTGATTGTGGTTATAAACTTGATGTCGTTGTTGAAAATAAAATAATCTTAGAGTTAAAGGCTTGTAAACAAATAGAAGCTATTCATAAAGCTCAATTATTAACATACTTGAAGCTTTCAGGGCTCTCCTTAGGACTTTTACTTATCTTTAATACAGCTATGCTCAATCGAAGGATTATGCGAGTAGTTAATGATTTTGAATAAGATAAAACTCAGTTCTTTGCGTTCTCTGTGTCTTTGCGGTTAAATTGAACTTAATTAAATTAACGCTAAGAAAAATCAGCGTATCTATATTGACAACTAACTGTTTCAACTCTATATTTTCTAATTAATACTAAAAAATTACCAACAGATTTTATTGATGAAGCGTTTTTTTATCTTTTTGTTTTTTAAATAATACTTTTTATGATATATACTCTCATATGTCCGGGTACCTTTAAAAATTTATTTTTCAGCCTGAAAAATATTCGTTTTAGAAACCCACTTAAAGGAAACCACTATGAAAAAAGAACTGGGGCTGCCCCAGGTATGTGAAATACTCCTGAGACAAAATCTAATCACCAAAGAACAGAAAGACTTAATTCTTTTAAAAGAAAAAAGTCAAACAAATAAGCTGAGTAAATTAAATACATTTAAAAATAATTCTTCTGAGCTTACCTGCAAAAGCATCCTTCCATCAGACATAATAATAGATCTTAAAATACCCAATCAAAAAACAGGTGAGGGATACCTGGATGAAGAGACCATCATGAGGTCTATTGCAGATATGCTCTCAATACCTTTTAAAAAAATAGACCCTTTGGAACTTGACATTGAAGTCGTAACAAAAACGATATCAAAGGCCTTTGCCATAAGAAACCTGGCTGTTCCGATTGAAGTTAAAAATAACGAACTTAAAGTTGCCATGGTAGACCCTCTGGATAGTGAAGTACTTAACGATATTGAAAAAGTTCAAAAGCTTAAAATCTCTCCGGTAATAAGCACAAAAACAGATATTCTGAAGACCATAAAAGAATTTTACGGCTTTAAACAGTCTGTTGTCAAAGCTGAAAAGGAACTAGTCACTCCCATTATTGATATCGGCAACCTTGAACAGTATTCAGAGCTTGGAAATCGAAGCGGGATAGAATCAACGGATAAACACATCCAGAATGCCGTGGATCACCTTTTTAGTCACGCACTGGAACAGAGAGCAAGCGATATACACATAGAGCCGAAAAGAAATGAAAGTATTGTAAGAATACGGATAGACGGGGTCCTTCATGTCACATATTCCATGCCCAAGGTCGTTCACAATGCTGTAGTCTCCAGACTCAAATCAATGTCCCGCTTAAACATTGCTGAAAAGAGACGTCCCCAGGACGGGCGGACAAAACTCAAGGCCATGGAAAAAGATATTGAAATAAGAATCTCGACTATACCTGTTGCCTTCGGAGAAAAAGTAGTGATGAGGGTTTTAAACCCTGACATTCTTTTTCAGGATCTTGAGAAACTAGGATTTCTGGCACCCGAACTTATCCATTATCGAAAATTCCTGCAAAAAACCCATGGAATTATACTTGTAACAGGACCAACAGGCAGCGGGAAAACCACCACCCTTTACTCTTCTTTAAAAAAACTTGCTTCACCGGAGGTAAACATAACCACTGTTGAAGATCCTATTGAAATGGTCCATGAAGACTTTAACCAGATAGCTGTTCAGCCGGCAATAGATATTACGTTTGCCTCGATTCTCAAAAATATTCTGCGCCAAGACCCTGACATTATAATGATCGGAGAGATTCGCGACCATGAAACAGCCAGAAATGCTATTCAGGCTGCCCTCACCGGGCATCTCGTATTAAGCACGCTCCATACCAACGACGCGGCAAGTGCGGTAACCCGGCTGATAGATCTTGGAATAGAACCCTTTCTCATAAGCTCTACCCTGCTTGGCATTATTGCACAACGCCTGGTGAGATCGATATGCCCGAACTGTGAAGAAACATTTACCCTTGAAGGAAAAGACTTTGAAGATCTTGGATTCTCTCTGCCTGCTGATTTCAAAAGTAACACGATAAACCTTAAAAAAGGGAAAGGATGCCGTCATTGTAGAGATACCGGCTACAGAGGAAGAGAAGGAATATTTGAGGTATTAACCATTTCTACTGAAATTAAGAAATTAATTAATACTCAAAAATCATCCGACGTAATTAAAGAAACGGCAAAAAAACAGGGGATGAAACTGTTAAGTGAAAATGCTGTTACAAAAATATTAAAAGGAAAAACAACCCATAATGAGGTTTTAAGGTGTATCAGCCAAGAGGACTAAAGACCAAACTTAAACCACTGGAAATCATAAAAAGTGAGACTCAGGCTCTGCAGCAGCAGGGGAAGAAGATTGTATTTACAAACGGATGTTTTGACATTTTACATGCCGGACATGTAGATATATTTCAGCAGGCCAGAAATTTAGGGGATGCCCTTGTGGTTGCAGTTAACAGCGATATTTCAATTAAAAAAATAAAGGGTGAAAAAAGGCCTGTTGTACCAGAATCACAGCGCATGCAGGTACTTGCCGCACTTGAAGCAATCGATTATGTTGTTATTTTTGAGGAGGAAGACCCCTTAATGATAATAGAAGAGCTTCAGCCGGACATTCTTGTAAAAGGAGGTGACTGGCCCATTGAAACCATCATAGGAAGAGAGATCGTTGAAAAAAAAGGCGGAAAAATCCTCTCAATTCCATTAATGGAAGGAATTTCAACCACAAATATCATAGAAGAAGTTAAAAAACGCTTTTGTTTTTAAAGATTTTAGACATGACTACAGACAGTATATTCAAAAGACCCTTTGAAAGACTTGATATCAAGCTTGATGTTAAGGTATCATTTGAAACAAATAAGGGAAAACAAGACCTTAAGCTTAAAAGCAGCAACCTGTCCCTGCAGGGAATATGCCTTGAAGCTACCCAGGATCAGACTGAAACCCTTGATATTATTTCAAACACCAAAAATATCAAAAGCACCCCTTTTGATATGGAAATAGCCCTCCCCCCGGATAACACCAATATAAATATACATGGAAAAGCCTGCTGGTACGATATTTTTAAGGGAAAAGAACATTTTCACTACCGGATAGGGGTTGTTTTCATTGACCCCGGCCAAAAAGAAAGTGAATTATTAAAGAATTTTCTTAAAAACACAGTGAAAACAAAGGTTTTTTGAAAAGATTATTCTCAACTTGATACGCATTGAAAATTTCATAAGAAACAGTATTATCATCGTTTTGTAAACCCCTTAAATTTCATTAGATATTTATACTGAATTATTTTTATTTTTTTCAAATGATTTTTTCTTGACATAACAATATCTTGTGTCAAAATGTAGCGCATAACACAATATGGCAGACAAAAAAAATATCGGGGGAGGGATAATGGGAACAATAGTAGAGCTGAACGCACAGAAGGAAAATGCAAAAAAAGACGTGAAAAAGGAAACCACGGATCTGACACTCTTTGTAAGAACCTCAAAAGAAGATCTCTCTGGTTGGGACAGACAGAAAATTGTTGACGCACTCCTGAAAGAGACTGATCTGGATATAAATACCTCCGAAAAAATCAGCCTCGAAGTACAGGAAACTATTGAAAATGCCAATATTAAATATTTAACGGCACCGCTGGTAAGAGAGCTGGTTGATGCAAAACTTATCGAGCACGGACTGGAAGATGCAAGAAAGATGCATACCCGTCTGGGTGTTCCCCTGTACGATGTAGATCAGCTTATTTTGCATCCAAATAAAGAAAATGCCAATGTCCCCCATGGCCCGGAAGCAACAAATCTGACCCTGGCTGAAAATATAAAGAAAGAATATGCTCTCCTGAAAGTATTCTCCCCTGAAGTAGGCGATGCTCACATGAATGGGGATATTCACCTCCATGATATGGGATTTATTGACAGACCGTATTGTTCAGGCCAGTCCCTTGAATACCTGAAAAAATTCGGCCTGCACCTGCCAAATTCTCTCTCAAACGCAAAACCGGCCAAACACCCTGAAGTACTCCTTGCCCATATGGTAAAGTTTGCAGCTGCTCTCCAGAGTCACTTTGCAGGTGCAATCGGATGGGATGCTGTAAACCTCTTTTTCGCGCCCTATCTTGTAGACAAAACAGACAAGGAAGTAAAACAGATAGCACAGATGATGATTTATGAATTCTCTCAGCAGGCTGTTGCCCGGGGAGGACAGGCAATCTTCACAGACATCAACCTTTACTGGGAAGTTCCAAAACATTTTGTAGATGTTCCGGCAATAGGTCCCGGAGGCGAATTTACCGGCAAAACTTATGGTGAATATGAAAAAGATGCTCAGCGTTTTGTATGGGCGCTGTTTGATGTATATAAAGAGGGTGACGGAACAGGAAGGCCTTTTTTCTTTCCCAAACCACTGGTTCATATCACTGAGAAGTTCTTTAAAACAGAAGGTCATGAGAAATTCCTTAATCACATCTGCGATATCGCAAGTGAAAAAGGCACCACATACTTTGTTTTTGACCGCGGTGAAACAGCAAAGATATCTGAATGCTGCCGTTTAAGTTTCAAATTAAATGAAAGCGATCTTCAGGACGCAAAAGAACCCTGGAGAATGCGTTTCTGTGCGTTGATGAACGCTACCATAAATCTTCCGCGGCTGGGCTACCGGAGCAGAAAAGACGAAACAACTCTTTTCAACAATCTACGCGAAATGATCGAACTGGCCGTAAAAGCACACCTCCAGAAAAAAGTGTTTATTGAACAACTCCTTGCTCTTGGCGATAGAGGTCCGCTTGCCCTTCTTACCATGAAAAAAGACGGTACATCATATATCAGAATGCACAGAGCGTCATACCTTATCGGCATGGTCGGTTTAAATGAACTGGTTAAGATACAAACCGGAGATGAACTGCATGAATCAAATAAAGCATTGAAATTCGGGCTCAAAGTAATTGCGCACATGAGACTGTTAACTGAAGAATTCAGTGCAAAACATGGAATGCACTTCGTACTGGAGCAGACACCTGCGGAAAGCACTGCATACCGTTTTGCAAAACTTGACCTTAGGGATTATACTGATGATGCTGTAAAATATGTAAGAGGAAGCATTCAAGAAGGACAGACATACTATACAAACTCAACAGCGCTAACTGTTTCATCAGATGACAATCCCATAGAACGGGTAAAAAAAGAAGGCCTTTTTCATCCGCTTATTGAGGCAGGATCAATTACACATATCTGGCTTGGAGAATCAAAACCATCAAAAGAGTCTCTGGCCAACTTTGTTACAAAGGTTTTCAGAGAAACAGAAAGCGACCAGATAGCATTCTCTCCCGAGTTTACGAACTGTGTTTCCTGTGGAAAGACAGCAAGAGGACTTTCAGACAATTGTTCCTATTGCGGCTCTGAAGATATTGAGGGAATAACAAGAATTACAGGATATTTTACAAAAATATCAAGCTGGAATAAAGGTAAGTTAGGTGAGTTAAAAGCAAGAAACAGAAACAAAGGATTTTTCGCCAGTAAATAGGAGATTTCATGGGAGTCATTAAACTTTTCGTACAGCAGAAATGCCATAAATGTCCTCAAGCAAAAGAAGTGGGTAATATTCTTAAAGATGAGGGCTTTAAAGTAGAGGAATATGATATAAAAACAGCAGACGGAATGGCAGAGGCTGCTTTTTACAGCATTCAGTCAACTCCGGTTATCATTCTTGAAGACTCGGATGAAAATATAATAGCAGAGTTCAGAGATGAAATACCCACACCTCAAAAAGTAAAAGATCTTTTAAGTGGTGCGCAGGACTGATGGAAGATTTAACAAAAGTTCCCGTTAAAGGTTTTATTGAAACCTCATTTGTTGATTGGCCCGGAAAAATATGCTCGGTAATATTTTTCCCAAAATGCAACTTCAGATGCTGCTATTGTCATAATTCTGAACTGGTTTTAAGACATGAAAACCTTGAAGACCTGGACTTTGACAGCATTCTTGTCCGGCTTTCAAACCAGAAAAAATGGATTGACGGAATTTGTATATCAGGCGGAGAACCCACCCTGTATTCCGAACTCCCTGAAGTTTTTTCAATCATTAAAAAAGAAGGTTTCCAGACAAAGCTCGATACAAACGGAACAAACCCTGAGATGTTAAAATATCTGGTAGAAAATAGACTGGTTGATTATGTTGCCATGGATGTTAAATCCAATTTAGATGAAAAAGCTTACTGCAAAATCACCCAGGCACCAAATATGCTTAAATCAGTAAAAGAAAGTATCGCCTTTTTACTGGAAAAAAGAGTCAAATATGAATTCCGGTGTACAGTTCTTCCTTCTCATCATAATAAAGATAATATTTTTAAATTGGCAATGGACCTGAATGGTGCTGAAAAACTCCGCATTCAAAACTTCAACCCTTCAGAAGCAGTACTTGACTCCCGCCTCCACAACTTAAAACCTTTCACTGAAACCGATATCGATTTTTTTCAAGAAAGAGTAGACCAACTTATTTCCAGCTAGGAGGCTGTCCGAGAATGGCTTCGTCAGGAGATTGAGCGAACATTTCGGTGGTATGACGAAAAGGACGAAAATACCGAAAGCATAGCTGTAGCTACGCTGAAGATTTTTTTGGCTTTTTCAACGTGGGCAGCGGAATGTGCAGCCAATCGAAGTAGAAGTCTATTCTCGGACAGCTTCCCAGTTTACTCCTCTGCTGTTTTAACACTCTGTTTTTAAATACTCTTTATTTCACCAGTAAAATATGATAATTTAGAAGTTAAAGGTAAATGATGATGCCTTTGGAAAAAGACAAATACTTCATGAAAGCTGCTCTCAAAGTAGCAAAAAAAGCATGGGAAAACGGAGAAGTACCAGTCGGGGCCGTTTTAGTAATGGATGATGAGATTATCTCAACGGGTCAAAACAGCCCCATATCAAGCAATGACCCCACAGCCCACGCAGAGATTATAGCCCTGCGTGAAGGCGGTGAAAAACTAAAAAACTATCGCTTGATAGATACAACACTTTATGTGACAATAGAACCCTGCACAATGTGCATGGGAGCAATAATACATGCACGAATTAGAAAACTCGTATTTGGCACTTTTGACCCAAGAGCAGGTGCAGCAGGATCACTCTTTGATTTTACCAAAGAAAACAAATTCAATCATAACGTTGAGGTAAAATCCGGCATTTTAGAATCTGAATGCAGAGAACTGATACAGGATTTTTTTAAACAGAAACGAAAATAAGGAGAGATGGCCGAGCTGGCTGAAGGTGCACGACTGGAAATCGTGTGTACGTCACAAGCGTACCGAGGGTTCGAATCCCTCTCTCTCCGCCATTTGTATTATAGATAACTGGCATAAGGCAATCAAAAGCCGGATCCCAGACAACAAAAGAGTCGCTAACTCCGCCAGATCTGGAAGGAAGCAACGGGAGCAATAATTTTGTGTGTCTGGTGTATCCGGCTACTTAATTATCACTTTTATTGACTACCAGAATAATGGCCTATAAAGTTCTTGCTATAAAATGCAGGCCTCAGACCTTCGATGAAGTAATAGGCCAAAAGCATGTCACTCAAACTCTTAAAAATGCAATTAAAGAGAAAAGAATAGCACATGCCTTTCTGTTTATCGGTGAAAGAGGTGTAGGAAAAACTTCAATAGCAAGAATACTTGCCAAAGCACTCAACTGTCATGAAGGCCCGACAGAACAACCCTGCAACAAATGTCCGTCCTGTACTGAAATAACCGACGGTGCTTCAATAGATGTCCATGAAATTGACGGTGCTTCACACACAGGCGTAGACGCAATTCGAACTCTGCGCGAAAACGCCAGATACCTTCCCACCAGAGACAAACACAAAATATATATCATCGATGAAGTCCACATGCTCTCTACTTCTGCATTTAATGCACTATTAAAAACACTTGAAGAACCCCCTGATCATATAATCTTTATGTTTGCGACAACTGAACCGCAGAAAATACCGGATACCATTATCTCAAGGTGCCTGAGATTTGACCTAAAGAGAATCTCTTCAAACGAAATCATAAAGCATTTATTAAATATTACCGGCAAAGAAAATATATCTATCAGCAACAAAGGACTATCACTGATTGCCAGAGAAGCTGACGGCAGCATGAGAGACTCACAGACCATACTGGAGCGTGCGATCTCATACTGCGGCAGTAGCATTGAAGACTCCACCCTGGAAGAACTTCTAGGTCATATTGACAGCCAGTTTATCTACCGCATTATGGGCGCTATTCTTTCTGATGATTCACAGGCATGTATGACTACGGTAAATGAAATTTATGAATACGGTGTTGACTTTAAAAAGTTTTACTATGCCATACTCGAACACATCCGTGATCTTATCATGGTAAAAACGCTTAAAGACCCCAAAAAATTACTCAACCATACCGATGAAGACATTAAGAGACTTCAAGTTCTCACCGCTGGCATTTCAACAGATGCTCTGCACAGATGCTTTAGAATGTGGTTTTCTTCTGAAGGAGAAATAACAAGATCTGCCTTACCGAAAATAGCGCTTGAAGTAGCTCTGCTTGAAATGATGCATATTAAAAAAGCGTTGCCCATTGATGACCTTATCTCAAAAATCAACAAGCTGCAGAACCAGGCAGGAAGACCGGCAAAAAACGTTTACACTCCTCCGGCAGCAAAGGAAATTCAGCCAAAAGCATCACAGGAAAGTAGCGAATATCAAAGCAGCGGCAAACAAGAACCCAACCCTGAATCAAATAACAACACAAATAAAGATGCCGAATCCTTTCTTAACTTTGTACGGCAAAAACATGTGCAGATAGTTCCCATTCTTCAACACGGAAACCTTTATTTAAATAACAATGAATTTATAATTGAGATGCCGGCCGGATCTTTTCAGCTTAACCTGCTTAAAGACCCTGAGAAAGAAAGCAAGATTAAAGAACTCTGCGATGCTTTTTTTAACAAAGATATGAAACTTACAATCCGGGCAACTGATCAAAAAAAAAAGCCTGACGATCAAAAAAAAACAAATGACCTGAAACAAAAAGCAAAAGATGAGGTCTTTCACAATCCAGTCATCCAAAAAGTCGTGGAAACTTTTAGCGGCAGCAGGATACTTGAAATAAAAACAGATTTGTAGCAAAGGTGCACATATGGATTTAAAAAACATGATGAAACAGGTTCAGGACATCCAGGGCCGAATAAACGGCATGCAGGCTGAACTTGCGGAAAAAACAATTGAAACGTCGACAGGCGGCGGAATGGTAACTGTAACCGCAAATGGCAAACAGGAAATAATCTCCATAAATATTTCACCTGAAATAATAGACCCAAGTGACATCTCAATGCTGCAGGACCTGTTAACAGCTGCAGTAAATACTGCTCTTAAATCATCAAAAGAAATGATGCAGGAAGAACTCTCAAAGATAACCGGCGGTATAAAAATTCCAGGCCTAAATCTGTAAACGGCATAAAGAAATTGAAAAACGAAAACCCCATACAACAGCTCATCAAATCACTTTCCGCTCTCCCCGGAGTGGGTGAAAAAACAGCTACCCGCCTCGCGCTCCACATAATGAACATGCCTGAAAACAAAGCCGTAGAACTGGCTGAAAGCATAAAAAATGCCCGTGAAAAAATATGCCTGTGCACAGAATGTTTCAACTATTCAGACAGTCCTTTATGTTTTGTCTGCACCAGCCCTTCAAGACGATCCGACATCATCTGCGTGGTTGAAACTCCGGGTGACATTATCTCAATTGAAAAATCCGGTGGATTTAAAGGAAAATATCATGTACTCCATGGAGTAATCTCACCCCTTGACGGTATCGGCCCGGATCAAATAAAAATAAAAGAACTGCTAAAAAGAGCCGGGGAACAAAACGTTAAAGAAGTGATTCTGGCAACCAACCCAACCATGAACGGCAATTCGACCGCACTTTACATCTCAGGGCACCTTAAAACATTAAACATAAAGATCAGCAGGATCGCACAGGGCATTCAGCCTGGAGGCGATATCGGTTATGCGGATCAAGGCACACTCCGGAATGCCCTTGACGGCAGGATAGAGATGAAATAGACTGCACTTTTTCAACAAAAAATATCAAACGGCAAAAAAGATGCCCTCTATAAGATGTTCACACACCTATAAAAAGAAAGGCCTCTCTCATGTTTTTAAAATTAAAATTCAATTATATCATTATCTGTCTCTCTTCAATAACAATCCTTTCTTCACCTGTAACGGCAAAAGACACCTCGGACATCGGAAAAAAAACACGGATCGTTTATGTGCACGGAAGCCAGCAATATTCTAATCTTTATACCATCAGACCCGATGGTACCGGAAAAAAACAATTGACCGATCATCAATCAAAAAATTGGGAGCCGGCATGGTCTCCTGACGGCAAGCGCATTGCCTTCACCAGCAAGCGTGACGGTGACTATGAAATATTTATCATAAATACGGATGGCAAAAATCTGCGGCAGCTGACCCAAAACACAGCCATAGACCGTCATCCGACATGGTCTAATGACGGCAGTAAAATTTTATTTGTCAGCACTCAGGATTCCCCAAAAACACAGATCTGTTCCATAAGAACGGACGGATCACAGCGAATCCAGCTTACCAATTATCAGGAGCATGCTACCCACCCTTGCTATTCACAAGACGGAAAAAAGATCATGTTTCAGCTCGGTGGGATCAATAAACGCTCAAAAAAGAAATCTGAAATATATATAATAAATTCTGACGGATCCGAGCTGACAAATCTCAGCCAAAATTCTGCACATGACAAGGTCGCTGTTTTTTCTCCTGACGGAAAATTTATTACTTTTCAAAGTTTTAGAGATGGAAACTTTGAACTCTACCGGATGAAAGCAAACGGTACCTCACAAACACGTCTCACCAATCATCCTGCCAAGGACAAACGATCCAGCTGGTCCCCGGATTCAAACCGAATCTGCTTTCAAAGTCATAGAAACGGTCATTGGGAAATTTATACCATGAACCCGGACGGTTCAGATATCAAACAGATCACTTCCGGAGATACAGATTCCAAGCACCCTCACTGGTCCGGATACCTGCGATAAACAAACCAATATTATCTAAAAATATTTTATAAATGTTATCGACCTTAACTCACCTACTCCGGGATATCAGTGGAATCTTTTAACAGCTGCCTAATCTCCGGACGCTCCTGCTCTGCGAGCCTGCCGCATTTTTCAAGATCTTCTGCCAGATCACTCAGCCCGATTTCTACAAGCCTTTTTCGGGTCGGCAACCCATCATCCGAACAGCCCCTGTATACATAATATTCATCAAGCATGCCGGGATCATTTAACGGATTTTTCCCTCCCCGCAAGGTACCTTTCCGGGTATCGTCCTTTCGGGTAATCCCCATTAAGGCATTAAAACATTTCTCAACCTGATAGGCCCTCTCGGCAGATTCAAAAAGATGAGACGGGTCTCTACCGGTTATGGTCTTATACATCTCTCCCATTTCTTTTATCATGATAAGAGGATCGCTCCACACATTTGAATTGATAATCGGAAGAAAGCATATGCCGAGACAGTCAAGAATCATCTTATAGTTTTCCTGCCACCAAACCACCCTTCCCTTGGCCACCGGACTTGTATGATCTGCAATCCCTTCAGGAAGATCTTTCCCAAACATCTTTTCAAGCATTTCCTCATGACCGATAATCGAGGCAAACGGGTGTCCTTTCAGATGATCTCCTCCCCGAGTCGCAACCGAAGATGCCAGACTCATAGGCAGGGCAATGGTACAGCTGAAAGGAAATGCCATTCCCTTAGTGTGCAGCCCATACTGTTCTGATTCCGGACCGATAAATTTTGCTATGTCAGGTATTCCTTGGGCAAGGATATTACCAAAGCCCTCTCTTACAGCCGTTTTCCTCATCAGCGCGTCAATAAGGTCAACATCTCCCCACTCTATTTCAAGACCTTCTGTTTGTTCTTTTTTAAGAATGCCTCGCTGAAAACATTCCATGGCAAAAGCCATGTTATAACCGAACTGGATACAATCAAATCCCATGCGGTTACTGACATCAGATAAGTGTAACATTTCTGAAAAATCAAAAATACCGATCAACGCTCCCAGATTAAGCATATGGCCGTACTCTATCTTATCTCCTTTTTCTCCTTTATATTTACCCTCCTTTATCTGCCATTTCTGAGAACATGCAATCGGACATTTATAGCATGCTGCCTGTCCGTTCTTAAAACTGTTCGTAAAAATTTCCAGATCATAGGCATCAATCTGCTCAGACGTCAGGTTCTCCTGATCATTTTTGATAAGTATGGAATCTGAAATCTGGGCAAAATTGGTGAGCGTTCCGTATTCTTTTTTAAGTGCCGTTCCAGGACTTTTTATCCAGGCTTCACGATAAAAACTGGACAATTTTTCAACTGCATCATTATCCGCAACAGGTATCGTTCCTGTCCCTTTCACAATAATGACCTTTAAATTTTTCGAACCCATCACACAGCCCATACCGGTCCTGCCGTTTGAGCTGGTTCGAGTTCTGCCTGATAGGATATTGGCATACTTTACCAGATTTTCACCTGCCGGCCCGATTCGTGCGGTTTCACATTGACCAAATTTTTCCTGGGCCTTCTCATCTGTCTCATAGATATCAAGCCCCCACAAATCAGAAGCATCAACAATTTTAGCAGGCTTACCGGTCTCAATTAAAAGTGCCGATGGTTTTTCAGCCTTCCCTGTAATGACGATGTGATCATAACCCGCCTGCTTAAGACGAACGGGGAAAAAACCGCCGGCGTTGGTATCCCCGAATATTCCGGTAAGCGGACTTTTGGAAGTTACCGTAAATCTGCTTCCCGTAGGAAACGGTGTTCCAACAATGGGTCCGCAGCCAAACACAATGGGGTTTTCCGGTGCACAGGGATCGATTTCTGGATTTTTACGGATGTGATCATAAAAAAGGCGGGCATTAAGGCCTGATCCGCCAATATACTTTTCCAGATAATCTTCAGGAATCTTTTCCTCTGATATTTTATTCAGCGAAAGATCAACGACCAGTATCTTTCCTTTCCAGCCAAACAATTCATCTTTTGCCAACTGACTGCTCATGACCTTCTCCTTTTTTTAATAAACTTAAATACCTCTAAAACAACTTCCGGGTTCAGATCCCCTTATTTCGGTTCACTAGCATTTATAAATATTTGTTTCAGTACCGATTTAAATATTTCAATATTTTCAGTTGATATTCCCTGCTGCACTTTAAGCTGTGCCTTCCTTGCAACTGGAAAAAGTTTTTTCATAAGTTCATTGCTTTTTCCAGCAAGATAAATCCTTTTCTGACGCCTGTCTTTTTCGTCAGAAACTCTTTTCACCAGTGCTCTTTTTTCAAGACCGTCAATAATTCTTGTAATCGCAGCCTTATCCTTAAAGGTCCTGTCTGCGAGCTGCTGCTGAAACTGTCCATCCTGAAGCATTTTAAGATTTGCCAAAACAGCCCATTCATCTGCAGACATATCATGCCCTGCTGCAACAAACATTTGCTGCAGCATACTGCCCACTGCCCGTGATGTCCGCGTCAGCATGGGTCCCAAAGGTTCTTTTGTTAGAGATTGTTTTTCAGTCATTATCATCCCAAAAATATTAGTTGATTTATCAACTGTTTTACCATCAACTATTTTTACTGTCAAGACTTTTTATTTTTCTGAGGATAAAAAATAGAGGAACAGCTAAAAGACCATAAAAGAAAATCAGACTTACAAAGCCCATACTTATCCATTTCAGACAGGTGGTAAAAGATAAAACCCAGGTAAGAAAATCAAACGTCGTGGGATACACAGACATGACAATTGCGGCAAGAATATTTTCAAGATAATCAAAACTGAGAGTTACAAGGGCAAAAATACTTAAATTTGCCCCTTTTGCTCCATGCACATAACCCAGTGACAAATTTATAAAAACCAGGTACAGCAAAGTGAAAACAAAAGGCCAGGCAAGATCAATTGTAAACTTAGATAAGACATATTTCGTTCTCCCCTCTTCTTCGTAGGCTGCTGCTATCTGATAAATCGTATCCGGTGTTGAAAAAAACTTAAGATCAAGCGTACCGACATTATTGATAAATCCGGAAGATTTGGCCTGATGATTTGGCAAAAAATAAAGGATAAAACTCATAAAAAGAATTATAGATAACATAAGAACCGGAATATTTGAAAACCTGTTAATAAAATTAATTATCTTTTTCATTAACGACCCCCTCATTAAAATACTAATTACATTCTGTCATCGTCCGATAAATAAATTTAAAGAAAAAAACTCCATGTCGCAACAAAAAACCTAAGGCTGCCGATTAAACACATCGCCAAAACATACGATATGTAACAATATCACTTTCAATATAAGAAAGAAAATAAAAGAAAGAAAATAAAAGAAATGTTAAAAAATACAGGATTTACAACAAAATTTATTATCGGACTGATCTTATTTTTCATAATTATAAATTTATTAACCTGCATCCTGTTAAGGGAACTGACTCACTTTAAAAGTGCCACCAATATGACACACGAGTATGCTGATGCAAATGCTTTAATCAACAACGCTGTCATTTCTATGCAAAGCATGGTAATGACATTGGAACAACACCTCCTGGCCCCAAATGAAAAAACAAATGAAAAATTTGAAAATTATGAAAAATCAATTAACCTTATGCTTTCAAGCACTAAACTTAACAACCTTTTGTCCGAAGACCAGACAGCTTCAGCACTTCTTGACACCCTTAAAACCCAAAAAACAAGCCTGGTAAAATCTGTTAAAGACACATTTACCCTTGCTAATAAACCAGATAAAAAATCAAACGCACTTATTAATAAGACCTATCCTCTTCTTACGGAGTGCAGCGAAACAACACAAAAACTAACACGCCATTTTCAGGAAAAACGCATAGAAGCAAAAAAATACTTCTTTGATAAAAAGTTTTTCACTATGTGGTCCATTGGTTCATTAACCGTACTGGCAGAGATTATTGGGGTTTTGTTTCTAGTATTTGTGCCCCTTGGCGTTATAAAACCGGTACGTAAAGTCATTGAAGGCCTAACCCGAAACTCAGACATGACAATTAATGCATGTGCAGAAATGACAGATGCCAGCAACCAAATTGCTGATGCATCTACAGCTCACGCCTCAACCCTGGAAGAGATAACCGCACAGATAAAAGAGCTGGCCGCTACCTCAAAAGACTCGGCAAACAACACCCAGACATCATCAGAGATGCTTAACACCACCCGTGAGGCCGCAGAAAAAAGCTCTGAGGCCATTAAAAGAATGAGTGAAGCCATTTCTCAAATCAAAACATCATCAGAAGAAACAGTGAAAATAACTAAGACAATTGATGAAATTGCCTTTCAGACAAATCTGCTGGCTTTAAACGCAGCAGTAGAAGCTGCCCGCGCAGGTGAAGCCGGTCAAGGGTTTGCCGTAGTTGCAGATGAAGTGCGCAGCCTCGCACAGAGAAGTGCTGCCGCTTCAAAAAACACGACAGCTCTTATCGAGAGCTCACAAAAAAGTGCTGCTAACGGCGTCATCGTATCGCAGGAAGTTGCTGAGATCACAAATGAGATAATAGAAAGCATTATTAAAGTAAGTGAACTGATGAAAGATGTTTCCAGGGTAAACAGTACACAGGCTCAGGGCATTGATCAAATAAGTGAGGCAGTTACCCACATGGATACCATAACTCAACAGACAGCAGCCAGCGCACAGGAACTTGTCCCTTCAAGCAATGAAATTGATAAACACGCAAAAGAACTGAGCCATATGGTTGAAATACTTATCCAGCTTGCCGGCGCTGCAGATAATAAAATAATTAAAAACTCTTCAGGATCAAGCCTGGTCAAAATATAGCCTAAATCTCGAACATAGAGTATTCGGGATGCTGACTAAAACAGACCCCCAACAATTCATTCACACCTTTATCTGATCACTTCCCAAAAAATCCTGTTGGCCTTTTCCATCCCGGTAAACTTTCCCAACATCTTTCGCGAATCATCTTTTTCACTCAACTGATCACAGTAATGAAGAGAGGCTGCTTCCACCTCTTTTTTGTAGTCAGGGTCTATTATCTTCTCTGCAGAATCCAGCATCTCAAGGTAAAAGGACAGATAGTCTTCGGCAGATTCACAGGCTTTATCAAGAAGAGAATTATCCGGCATGGCATAAACAGAATAATCTGTAATGTAAGGGTTCATCCATTCTTTTGCCGGTTTCTTCGGGACTATATCATACCTGTCATATACCTTCTTTAACGGAGAAATATATTTCTTATGATATTCTTCATCCTGAAAAAGAGGAATAAAATTCATATAAACAAATGATTTCTTCTTCATACAGGAAAAATCAATGGCCAGAAGCGGGATATCATAATCCGTTTCAGGATATATCTCAATAGCAAAGATCTCAAGACCCGGAACCTTTACAGAGCAGCGCATTACTGATATTTTCCGCACCTTTTCCATCTTCCAGTTGTACATATTCATCTTGAACACTCCCAGAAACCTTTTGATCTCTTTCAGGTCTTCTGGAATATCGGTAGACTCAAGCATATACCTTGACTCCAGCTGAGACATGATCTTACTTTTAAGTGCTTCCATTCTTATCTCCACAAAATAGAGTATCTGCTTTTTCTATTCTTCATCACAATACATCAATAACCGGCACCTGTTGTGCCTGCTTAAGAAAACAGCATTATGTTCCCTTTCCGCCCTTTTCCAAAAGGGCGGCTGTTTTTTCCGAGGCAGGCTGTTTTTTAACATAAGCCTCAAGTTTAAGCGCATCACTTTTTGACATCTTGCTGCTCTCTGCAACCACTTCAAGAGGCCGTCTCGAGCGGGTATATTTAGCCCCCTTTCCCGAATTATGTTTTTCTATCCGGGCAGGAACATCTTTTGAAATCCCGCAGTACATGGATCCATCTGCACATTTCGCCAGGTAAACCCTCCAGCTCTCATCGGCATTTATCATCTGCCTGATCTTATGCCGCTCTGTTTTGTAATCGGAAGACGGTACAGGGAAAGCGATGCCTTACCTGCAACATAATTATCTGCCTTTTGATCCAGATTATCTGTAGACATCCCGAGCTTTTCATAAATGATGTTCAAACAGTAAACGATGTCCTCTTTTTTATGAAGAATCTCAGCGGTTGATTCCACAAGGGCTGCACGATAATTATGACCCCGATTATCCCCTTCACAAATTTTAAATGCTGCCGCAGGATTTTTTTCAAGACAGCTGTTCATTCGCCCGCCAAATTTTGTTCCTGTATACAGATAATTGTCATCAACTGCAAAAGATGTTTCAACCGCATATGGTTTCCCGTCATCTATCGCGATCAAAGTTCCCCATTTTTCATCATCCATAAGCTTTCTGATTTCCTGATCTGATATTGATATTCCCATTTACCTTTTCCTCCAAAAAATCGATTATTAATAAATTATTTTTTAATATTTTTGCGCATCACGTTCTTTTAGTACTTATGCCCTGTAGGACTCAACTGTTGCTGCAAACATTATTACCGTCCCTCCAATGACGGTTGCCGTATCCGGAACTTCATATAATATCACAAGAGCATATATTATTCCATAAACAGGCTGAAGACATGAAATAAGACTTGCTGATTTTGCTTTGAGATAACGCAGGCTGCCTGCAAAAAAGCTATGGGGAATCGCTGTAAAAAAAAGGGCTAAAACCACAAGCTTTATCCATGTCATAGCATTAATCGAACAGACAGCTGGCGTAATAAAGATCATCCCGAGTGTACCGGCTATAAAACTCTGATACATCATGGACGTATCCCCCCGGTAAGCAGCAAGATAATTACGCTGTATAACATTCCGAAGCGAAAACATAAAAGCAGAAAAAATACCCCAGCACACACCTTTGGTTACACTATTATCAAAGGAAAACTCCGGGACCATCAGGTACACCCCGAAAAGAACCAGGGCGCCGCACAAAATGTCTGAAAGATGCGGTTTTTGACCTCTCCATAAAGGCTCTAAAAATACAGTTATAATAGGATAGGTAAACAGAGATATCATCCCAACAGCAACACTTGATATCTGTATTGAATAAAAAAAAGTTACCCAGTGCAATCCCATTAAAAAACCCTGCACCAGCATAATTGAGTAATCACGCGAACGATCAAGGGCTATTCGCTTTTTTGTTATTTTAAGCAGAAGAAACAGCCCGGCTGAAGCAATAAGGGTCCTGACTGCTGTTATGTCAATAACCGGAAGGTCAATAAGTTTGGCAAAGAGTCCTGTCCCGCCAAAAAGAAGGCTTGAAAAATGAAGCGCAAAAAGACTTTTTTTCTTTTCATTCATAACCACTGGATCGTTAAGCATATCCTTAACTGTAAAAAGTAGAATTTAGTTATTACGCTTGAAAAGAATTTATTCCGTTGCCTCTCCGAACTGCAGTTCCGCGAGTCGGGCATAGACCGTATCACGACGGATCAGCTCTTGATGACTGCCGACATCAATGATTTTTCCCTCATTTATGACAACAATGCGATCGGCTTTAAGAACCGTGGCCAAGCGATGGGCAATCACAATTGTCGTGCGGTCTTTTTCCAGATACTCCAGGGCCTCTTGTACCAACCGCTCACTTTCAGCATCAAGAGAACTGGTCGCTTCATCCAGCAGCAGTATTAGCGGGTCTCTGAGAATCGCCCGGGCAATGGCGATGCGCTGTTTTTGGCCGCCTGAAAGCCGCATACCCCTTTCCCCCAGGAACGTATCATAGCCCTTCGGCAGCTGCCTAATGAACTCATCTGCAGCAGCTGCCCTGGCCGCTGCTTCGATCTCAGCATCCGTCGCCCCGGGTCGCCCGAAGCGAATATTTTCACGGGCACTCGTTCCAAAGATCACCGTTTCCTGGGGTACAATTCCGACACGGGTACGAATATCATCAAGTCGGGCTCTGGCGATATCAACACCATCGATAATGATCCGCCCCGCCTGAGGATCGTAGAACCGAAGCAACAACTGGAAAGCGGTGGTCTTACCCGCGCCTGACGGCCCAACGAACGCAATTTTCTCGCCAGGCAAAATCTCAAGGGTAAAATCTTCCATTGCCCGGGTATCGGGGCGCGATGGATAATTGAAAGAAACATTTTCAAAACAAATACGGCCCTCACGTATATCCGGCAAAGCCACAGGATTCGCAGGGTCTTTAATGGCTGATTCAGTATTCAAAAGTTCCACTAGCCTTTCCATAGCACCAGCCGCCCGCTGCAGTTCACCCCATACCTCGCTCAAAGAAGCCGCCGACATGGCCACAAACATGGCGTAAAATACGAATTGTCCCAGTTCGCCTCCGGTCATCTCACCGCCGATCACTGCACGGGCACCGATCCAAAGCACAATGATCAAGGCACCAAAGAGACACGTGGTGGCCACAGTAGAAAGTAGTGCCCGGGCCCAAATACGGCGCACAGCGGTTTCAAAGATCTCTTTAACCGTTTTACTGAAGCGTTTACTCTCCAATTCTTCAGCAGTAAACGACTGAACCGTTTGCACTGCGTTCAGGGTTTCACCGGCCAATCCACTTGTGTCGGCAATGCGATCCTGAGTATCACGAGATAAACGCCGCACCCAGCGGCTGATCGCCAAAATGGGCACCAGTACCGCCGGCACCAGGAGTACGATATACCCCGTGAGCTTGGCATTGGTAAGGGCGAGCAGTACCAAAGCACCGAACAACTGTATTAATGAACGCAGGATGATGGACAGGCCTACACTGGAGATTGATTGTATCAGGGTAGTGTCGGCGGTCAGCCGTGATAGAACCTCACCTGTTTTAGTAACTTCAAAAAAGGCCGGGTCCATTCGAATTACATGCCGGTAGACCGCATTCCGTATATCCGCTACCACCCGCTCTCCCAGCCAATTAATAAAATAAGTACGGGCCGCGCCGAAAAGCCCGAGCAGCAGGGCAACGCCAAGGAAAAAATAAAAATACCGGTTAATAGTAGAGGCGTTTTCAGCATTGAAACCAAAGTCAATCACATAGCGCACAGCAATCGGCAAAGCTAAAAATGCGCCCGAGGCGATTAATAACGCAGCCATAGCCAAAAGTAGCGTACCCAAATACGGACGAATGAACGGAACAATTGCCCGCAAAGGCTTTATCGAGCTGCCCTTGGGACGATTTATGTTTGAAGAGTGTGGCGGCATATGCAAATATTATCGGAAATTATTATTTTTGAGAGTATTAATTATGTGAGAACCCCCTATAAATGTCAACATAATCCTCCTAAAAGCATCAGCCCCATTACAACGACACACTGAATCCTAAATAGAGCTATTTTTATTTAAATGAGCTTCAAAACATTAGAGTTACAGGACTCTAGTTCTTATGATTTTAGGGTATAAAAATTATGTTTTGAATGAAGATTTGCCTTGTAGTAACAGAGACATATTTCCTGGTGGATTTAATATTTATTCAGATAATATAGATTATTTTTGTGTTACTTATTTTAAGGGTATTACCGCTAACCTTGACTTTTAACCAACCCTGAATTGGTTAGGATACCTTAAGTAATCTTAATTTATTCGCCCAGCCTAATTACTTTCCTTTAAATATTTTAACTAACCACCCTAATCCTTGTAGGCAGATTATTCTGTATAAAAATGAGTTATTAAGCATATATATAGTGATATGGTTTATATCTAAAATAACATCTAACAATAATAGATTGTCTTGTTATCTTATCCTAATTTATATTATAATATATTTAATTATTGACATTTAATACTATTATGATAATTTGGTTAATATCTGCCAAAAAACATAAAATTATTAGTATATACTAACTAAATTTAAATAAGAGGAGAGTTATGAATAATTTACTTTTTTGGGTATTTTATAATATAAATATGTCATGATTTCAGAAAGCCCCCTTATCGTAATAGGAATGCACAGATCAGGAACTTCATTTGCTACATCCTGGCTGCACTCTATGGGAATGAATTTGGGTGATGACTTAATAGGCTCTGGACTCGGTAATGTGAAAGGGCATTTTGAGGATAGGGAATTCCATGATAATCATGAGTGGGTTTTTAAAAACCACCGAATTAAATATGGAGCGCTTCGTTTTCCTGTTGATTTTGATTTGTCTTCTGAAGAGCGAACAAGACTAAGTGGTACAATTATAAAAAAAAATAACGAAAATAAGCAATGGGGTTGGAAAGATCCACGTACATGTTTATTCCTGGATTTTTATCATAAAATTTTGCCTAAAGCGAAATACTTTATTCTTTATCGACCATGTAATGAGGTAGTGGACTCATTGCTTAGACGACAGATATTAAGAAAAGATAGAAAGTATCTAAAGAAGAGCAAACTGCATAGGTTGAAATACAAACTTGTAAAAAAAATATACCATAAAAATATTCGAAAATTAAATACAGAAACCTACATTCGAATTTGGGTATATTACAATAATAAAATAATGGAACTTATCAATAATATTGACCCTTCAGATTATGTAATATGTGATCAAGAAAGTTTACTTAGATCTGGTAAACAAAATTTTAATCAACTCCTCGTATGGGGATTTAAACTTAAATATATTTCAATTTATAGTTTGTTTAATAAAGATTTATTCAAGCATGGGCATGTTGAAAACTATACCAAGTCAAATTATTCTGAAGCAGATTTTTTGAATCGATTTTTTCAAGATAGAATTAGGGGTAATAAGGGTATGCTGTCTTCAAAAACCAGCACAAATCCATCGACAATTTAATATTTATTGAAAAAGTTGTACACATTTACAATAAATATTTGATTATATGCACCATATAAGGGACATAAAGCTGAGGCGATACTTCAAATTACGTTCTCGTACCCAAGAGTTTTAAGAACGAATATAAGGAACCGTAAAAGGACCAAGTTGATGACTATGAAACACATATGGATTTATTGGCATCAGGGTTGGGATCAAGCCCCGAGCCTAGTGAAGGAATGTAAGAGTTCATGGGCTAGTCTAAACCCGGACTATGAAATACATGCGCTTGACCAAACTTCTTTATTCGAGCATATTAATTTTCCAGCAGGAATTGATATTCGGCGCAAAGATCTCACCATCCAAAAAGTGTCTGCATTAGGCAGATTGGCTTTGCTATTAAAGTATGGAGGCATTTGGACAGATGCCACTGTCATGTGTGTAAGGCCTTTAAGCGCATGGCTTGAAGAGTATTATGGCTCCCGGTTTTTTGCTTTTAGAAATCCAGGGAAAGATCGCTTAATGTCCAATTGGTTCATTGCGGCGGAGTCGGGAAACATCATCCTTCGGCGGATGTATGAGAACTTTTCAGATTTTTATTTGAACAATAATTTCGTGAATCAGGGAACAACGCTTGGGGACGCGTTACTCAAAACTTTTAGTGCTTGTTGGAATAAAAATGTTAGAACATCACCCAAATGGCACTCATGGTTTGCACGTAAGGTATTACGTATATACCCTTATTTTATTTTTCATTACACGTTCAATAAACTCATACAGGATGACCAAGAGTGTGCGAAATTATGGTATGATGCTAAGCCCTTTTCGGCAGATGCTCCACATCGCCTACAAGTCTTTGAGAAGTCGGAAGACAGTATTTCTAAAGCCAAGAGAGAAATAGATGATTGCAACACGCCTATGTATAAACTAGATTGGCGCATTGATAGTTCCAACAGTTATTTCTCTTTTATTCTTTCATATTTACGGAGACAGTCATGATTATCATTATTCCATCCAGCAGATCAATAAACCTTAACTACCTTAACCCATTAATAGACCGTGGTGTTCGCTTTATTGTGGTGGATGATTCTGAGGGAACTATCAAAATTGATCATCCCCAGTTTGAGGTATACAATTGGGGAGATCGAAAAAAAATGCTTGGCAAGTTGGATGTTGGGTATCCTAAGCGAAACGGGGCTTGCAGAGATTTCGGATTTTATGTTGCATGGAAGAACAGCGACCCAGAGGAAATAATCGTAGCACTTGATGATGATTGCGAGATATATCATGAAGATTTCTATGACCAAGTCAATGATGTGTTATCCGACCGCAAAAGACCCGTAGCCACATGTGAAGGAACTCACCTCAATATCCTCGACTTATACAGCGGCATTTCTGATCAACTTTTTCCTCGAGGGTTTCCTTATTCTTCGAGACCAAACTATAAGGGGATGCAGATAAAACCTACCGAATCGCGTAATGTCACATTTTGTCTGGGACTCTGGAAGGGTGTCTTCGACGTTAACGCTATTGATAAAATCAAAGGGCCTGAGTATTCTCATCCAGATGCAGAACTCAAAATGCCTTCCGTTATTGTCGAAAACGAAAAACTTATTTCAGTTTGTTCGATGAATATGCAATTCCGAAGGGAATTGATTCCTGCTCTTTATCAGTTACCCATGCATGTAGAAGTCATGCCGAATTGGGTTGTGGACCGCTATGGTGATATATGGGCAGGATTTATTCTGAAGACTCTCATGGACCTGAAGAACGAATCCATGGCGATTGGCGAACCCATGATTAATCACCTGAAAGAAGGAAATTACATCAGAAATATTTGGCAAGAGCATATATGCCATCTCATTAACGATGAATTTTTACACCTATTATCTCATGTTAAGAAGACTATAAGTTCAAACGACTATCTTGAAATGATGAAGGAAGTCAACGAAGGATTTAAGGAGCAAATAGACAAAGTATCACCCCTATTTAAACCTTATCTAAAACACTTATGTACAGCTATGGATGCATGGAACACTTCACTCTCATAGGGAGACTGGAGTATTTAATAAGGCGTTGCAATGACAAAACATAACACACAAATACACACGGGCAGTAATACCCTCCGCTCCGCTTCGGGAATAGCAGTTAGTGATTTTAGTGTTAACCATAACCACGAGTATAATGATTATAATAAAGAAGATACGGGGCTTGATATAAATTCTTATCATGGAATTGAATGGAACAATACAGTTGTCCATGAGGCTAAAAAAAAGGGGGGATAGATGTTTGAACACTTACGGATCCAGCATGAAACATAGGGGGGTCAGCGTTGTAATACCGAACTGGAACGGGGCTGAACTGCTCAGCGCCAACTTGCCTTATGTCCTAACTGAGTGCAGCGACTATGCTGGCCAGACTGAACTGATTATTGTCGATGATTGCAGCGCTGACGATAGCATTAGTCTTCTAAATAAAAAGTTTACCCATACGGCACAGGTCATCCGGAAAGACGAAAACAAAGGGTTCAGCGAGGCTTGCTGGACCGGTGTACAGGCGGCGCGCCACGAGTTGGTTTTGTTTTTGAATACTGATGTACGTCCGTTGCCTGGTTTGCTTACTACGCTGGTGCGCTACTTTAACAACGATGATACCTTTTCTGTCTCACCGATTATAAAGTCCATCAAAGGCGATGTGCAGGATGTGTCATTTCGTATCCCCTTTGTCAAACGAGGTCGCGTACATTACAGAAAGTTGGACTGGGAAAAAGTTGTGCCTAGGCTTCCGAGACCGCTAATTACGCTATGGACCAGCGGCGGCTCAATGCTTGTTAGCAGATCAAAATTCATCGAGCTGGGCGGGTTCGACCATGTGTTCAAACCATTTTACAGGGAAGACGTTGATCTGGGTGTGCGAGCGTGGATGCACAGATGGCGATGTTATGTTGATCCACTTTCAACAGTACTTCATCCTGTGGGTAAAAGCGTTATATCGTCAAAGGTTCCCAAGAGCTCAACCCTGGCCGTTCGTGCCAAAAACTCATTTGTTTTTGACAAAAGATACTCAGGTGGTCGTACCGCATGGCGAGCTATGTTGTTTCGCCTGTTGCGTGAGCTACGTCGGGGCAGGTTAAGCTTAGGTGAGTGCATGAAGGTTGTAGGCCAGGTTCGCCACGTTGGTGACTGTTCGGTGAGTGACGGAGAAAAAACTTTATCAAAAACCATAGAACTTTTTGATCAATACTATGGCACGAGCTGTCCTGCAACGTTCGAAACTATCAATTAAATATGATATCTCAACAAGAAGAAGTCCAAGGTCAACTATCACAGTACGGTTGAGGCAGTTCTGACAAAAGAACTTAATGATGTGTTTGCAGGTGCCGTAGTGGTTGACTTGGGCTGCGGAAGCAAAAAAATTCCCGGTGCGCTCGGAGTGGATAAGGCTGAGGGTGATGGCATTGACATTGTTCACAATCTTGACGAATTTATATCCGTTATCAGTTGGTTATGTAATGCACAGCTTATTCTAAATATGCGCCAACAATAGCGTCCATCTGCATCATGTTGATTGTCTGACCTTCTTTCAGCTCTGTAAGTTTAGTGACCTTACCTGATTTTCTTTTGGAGTTTGTGTTTTTGAAGATCGAGATCAATTTAGCATCTGCCACAATAAATTTACCTGCGTTCTCAAGCTTTTCATTTTCAGTCTTTGTCTGAAGTTTATTTGATTTAATATAGTCCCATAGTTTTTTGGTAATCTCTGTCCTGGGAAGTTTTGTTGGTCTCAGAAATTCTGCAAGCTCATTTTTCAGCTTTATCAGTTTATTTAATCCTTTTGCTTCTGCCATTTTTATATTTCACATAACCATAGAGACTGTCGAAAAACCCTAAGATAAAGAATTCAGGGTTTGCAACTGGTTGATTTTACAATATATTATTTTCCAAAAATTGGGAAAATGGACTTTTCCGACAGTCTCATGAGTAACCTTAACAAAATCCAAAGTCACGTTAACGTGATAATCATATAAAAGGTCCCTGGCAAACACCTCTCATAAATAAAATAATGGTAATAAATAAGTAACATTAATCATTATTCAGGAGGTGAACCATGGACCATTTTGTAGGAATCGATTTAC